>Ga0209343_10005315_pt1 | contig 15689 bp, 19 predicted proteins | sample RifCSPlowO2_02_FD_184026 | JGI IMG/M metagenome (GOLD analysis project Ga0209343, IMG submission 184026) | Groundwater microbial communities from Rifle, Colorado - Rifle CSP2_plank lowO2_0.2 (SPAdes) (version 2) | ecosystem: Environmental > Aquatic > Deep subsurface > Groundwater | place... | reverse complement strand
GACGTCGGTGACCGTGGCGTTGTGCGCCTTGTCGGCGAAGATCGGGTGGATCTGGCCGACGCCCCGAGGGACGGCGGCGCTGCGGCGTTGCATCAGGGATTCGTTGGTCTTGCTCATGGTGTCCTCATTCGCCGTTTAACGTCGGCGTGGTTCAAGGATGTGTCACCGGCAGCAGCTTGGCAGTATTCGATGATCGACTGCCATAGCGGTCCCGGCCACAGGTATGTCCATATAAAAAGCAGAAGGCGCAACGCTCTCGTGCGCCTCTACTGGATTACTTCGCCTGATCAGATGCCCAGGCAGAGGTATTTGATTTCCAGGTAGTCCTCGATGCCGTACTTGGAGCCCTCGCGGCCCAGGCCCGAGGCCTTCATGCCGCCGAACGGCGCCACTTCGGTGGAGATGATCCCGGTATTGACGCCGACGATGCCGTACTCCAGCGCCTCGGCCACCCGGAACACGCGACCCAGGTCGCGGGCATAGAAGTAGGAAGCCAGGCCGAACTCGGTGTCGTTGGACATGGCGATCACCTCGGCCTCGTCCTTGAAGCGGAACAGCGGCGCCAGCGGGCCGAAGGTCTCTTCCTTGGCGACCGCGGCGTGGTTCGGCACGTTGAGCAGGATGGTCGGCTCGAAGAAGTTGCCGCCCAGGCTGTTGCCGCCGGCGACCAGCTTGGCGCCCTTGCCGACCGCATCGGCGATATGTTCCTGGACCTTGGCCACGGCCTTGTCGTCGATCAGCGGGCCGGTGGTGATGCCCTCCTCCAGGCCGTTGCCGACCTTCAACTTGGCCACGGCAGCCATCAGCTTCGCGGCGAAGGCGTCGTACACGCCGTCCTGTACATAGAGGCGGTTGGCGCACACGCAGGTCTGCCCGGCATTGCGGTACTTGGAGGCGAGGGCGCCTTCCACCGCGGCATCCAGGTCGGCATCGTCGAACACAATGAAGGGTGCGTTGCCGCCCAGCTCCAGCGAGACCTTCTTGATGTCCTTGGCGCATTCGGCCATCAACTGGCGACCGATCTCGGTCGAGCCGGTGAACGACAGCTTGCGCACGATCGGATTACTGGTCAGTTCGCCACCGATCTCCGCAGCCGAGCCGGTAACCACGCTGAGCACGCCTTTGGGGATGCCGGCACGGTGCGCCAGTTCGACCAGGGCCAGGGCCGAGAACGGGGTTTGCGACGCCGGCTTGATCACCATGGTGCAGCCGGCAGCCAACGCCGGACCAGCCTTGCGGGTGATCATCGCCGCCGGGAAATTCCACGGCGTGATGGCCGCGGTGACGCCGATCGGCTGCTTGATCACCAGAATGCGCTTGTCGGCCTGATGGCCGGGGATGGTGTCGCCATAGACGCGCTTGGCTTCTTCGGCGAACCACTCGATAAAGGAGGCGGCATAGGCAATCTCGCCCTTGGCTTCGGCCAGCGGCTTGCCCTGCTCCATGGTCATCAGGCGGCCGAGGTCGTCCTGATTCTCCATCAGCAGCTCGAACCAGCGGCGCAGCTTGGTCGCGCGCTCCTTGGCGGTCAGTGCACGCCAGGCCGGCAGCGCGCGGTCGGCCGCCTCGATGGCACGACGGGTTTCCGCGGCGCCCATTTTCGGCACGCTGCCGATGATTTCATTGGTAGCCGGGTTGTTGACCGCGAGGGTCTGACCGCTATCGGCGTCCAGCCAGGTTCCGTCGATATAAGCCTGTTGACGGAACAGCTGGGTGTCTTTCAATTGCATGACATTCTCCTTCATCGCGACACCCAGGCGTCGGACGGTTGTTGTTGGCACGACGGGCAGGCGCCCCTATAAAGATGTTTTAGCAGGCTCGATGCCGCGCTCTATCAATTTTCGGCAATCCGTCTGAATAGGATTGACCCGGACCGCACAGAGTTCCGAACGGTTTCAGCAAGAACGTTTGAAATCTCAAACGAATCCTAGGGTCATGAGGGGTAAAGGGCAATAGTCTGTTCGAAAAAATTAACGAACCATCCGATCAAGGGCCGTTCTGGCGATCACTCACGACAAATTCGCTGTATTCGTGCGCAATCCCACACAAACCGCCAGCATGGACGTCCGCCCGCGAGATGCGTATGATTGCGCCCGCGCTGCACCAGTAGCTCAGCTGGATAGAGTACTGCCCTCCGAAGGCAGTGGTCGTGGGTTCGAATCCCGCCTGGTGCACCAAATAGCTGTTTCAACCTGTCTCTGGCAGTCTACGAAACACCCCAAGAAGCCCGCCCTGTGCGGGATTTCTTGTATCTGGCTGTATCTCCCTGTTTACCCCTATACCTTCCATTCGTGTATGCCAGCTTGTATGCTGGCTGAAAAATCGAACCGGAGGCATACAGGCATGAAGCGCAGCGAGATCAAACGCCGCCCACTGGCCGACACAACCCTAGCTGGCTTGGAGCCAGAAGGCGCGGCCTACAGGGAACATGACGGCCAGGGCCTGTACTTCCGGGTGAAGCCCAACGGCGGCAAGTCCTGGGAGTTGCGCTACAAGAAGCCAGACGGCAAGTGGTCATGGCTTGGCCTTGGCAGTTACCCCGAGGTCAGCGGCGCAGGCGCCAGGCAGAAGGCTGCCGAACTGCGCGCCGATGCAGCAGACGGCATCAACCCACTGACCGCCAAGCATGCCCGCAAGGCTTCTGAGCTGGAGGCCGCCAATAGCACCTTTGAAGCACTGGCCCGGGAGTGGATCGAGATCCGCCGCCCGGGCTGGGCAGACAGCACCGCCACCCGCACCATTGGCGCACTGGAACTGCACGTCTACCCGGTGTTCGGTCGGCGCGTGTATGCCAGCATCCTGCCGATCGAGTGGATGGAGTTTCTGCAGGGCATGGAGCGCCTGGGTATCATTGAGCAGATGGGCCGGGTGCGCCGATCCTGCAAAGAGATTTACGACCTGGCCCGCGTCACCGGACGCGCCGTGCATAACCCGCTGGAAGGACTGAGCCGCTTCCTGCAATCCAAGCCAGCCGAGAATTATGCCCACGTCACCGCTAAGGAACTGCCCACCCTTCTGCGGGCTATCAGTGCATACCCTCACGCCCACGATCTGCGCCTTGGTCTGCGCCTGCTGATGCTAACAGGGGTACGCCCAAGCGAACTACGTGAAGCCCGCTGGGATGAGTTCGACCGCAAGGCCGGGCTGTGGCTAATCCCTGCCGAGCGGATGAAGAAACGCCGCCCGCATACCGTGCCGCTCTCTCGCCAAGTGCTCGATGCCCTGGAGCAACTGCACAAGATGACCGGGGCTTACCCTCTGCTGTTCCCGGGCCGCAATGACCGCACCAAGCCGCGCAGCAATATGGCATTCAACATGGCCCTGCGGCGCATGGGGTATGCCGGCCGGCAGACTGGCCACGGCTTCCGCCATATCGCGTCCACCACTCTGCGCGAGAACGGTTTTGCCAAGGATCATGTAGAGGCCCAGCTTTCACACGTTGAAGACGGCGTGTCCGGCGTTTACAACAAAGCCACCTACCTGGAGCAGCGCCGAACCATGATGCAGTGGTACGCCGATCATCTGGACGACCTGGAGAAAAACAACGTGGTGCAAGGCCAGTTCGGCAAGAAAGCATAGCCCTGTAGTTAGCGCCCTTCCCCCTGCCTAGCAGACAGATATAGACTAAATGCCATCACTGTTCAGATGGACAGTATCAATGTTTTGGCTGGCCTAGCCCGACGGGGCGAAAAGCGGACTTCCCATCCGCCTGACCAGCCGATTTATTCAGGAATGGGAGCGCCTGGGAGGGTGTATCGATGAGTTTCTTTAGACCCGGACCATTTTTCGATCCATTCAACGATGAAGTGCCAGCGTACCCAATACAGCGCCTTCCAGAACTTCAACAACGTGCAAAATACCTTCTACGCGACCGCACAGTTGCGCAACTCAAGAAAGCTGCCGACATGGTTGGATGGCTCATTGCTGACTACTTCGAAGAGGAAAAAGAACAGTGGATAACACGTCAGCTTGAGATAGGAGGCTCAGTGCTTCGTTTTCTGAGTTACGAGGAGCGCACCGAACGCGGGTTAAAGGAGCTGATAGCTGACTCCTACAATCCAGAAATTGTCAGTGAACTCAACTTTCCACAAGAGAACAACACAAGCGAGCTAACTGCAATTGAAGGTAGCTTGGGAGCTTTTAAGCTTGATGACAACGAACTCCCGGGAGCTCAACCCTTTGAGTATCTGGCGGTGCTTGCCCTTGAACAAATTGCCAGTGCAATGGATGAGTACCAGGACGGCAGGGGCGAAGACTGGCCACCGGCAATGAAAGCCGACGCCCCTCGAATATTGCTGAAGGAGCTTAGCAACAACACCATCAACGCAATGGAGACTGTATGCCGGGCAGAGGAGCTCAAGTCTAGAGCCGAGCTAGAACATAGCCACTTCAACGCGCGTATTTCGCGGGCTATTGATTCAGCATTTGCATTTGCATTTGTAGACGCAGAGCAAGAGCACAAAAAAAAGGTCGACATCCTAGTTAAGGAAAAACTGTCATTAGCTGCAGCCAGAGCAGCTAGCGCCCGCCACAAGGAAAATCGAGAACAGAAATCCGCCGCACTTGCTGACTGGGACGCCACCGGTCACACCTTCAGCAGCATGAGGGCATTTGCCAGAAATCGCTACAGGGAATACGGAGTTACGGACTTCACTACCGTTTACAACTGGCTTCGATACCACCAAAAAGCCAAGACCAGCCCTGTATAGTCTACGCGCACACTGTATAGCCTGCGCGCTGGCCAGACTGCCGTTAAAATACCTTCCCCGCCAAGCTATTCCAGTCTTCACCAATGACTAGGAATAGATATGAACAACATCCAGCTCATCAAGGCGGCCAGTTGCGCCGCCAGTCTTTCGCAGTTCGACCCGGCGGCCATCATCGTTCGTATGCCCGAACTGGAGGCCATCACCGGCCTGGCCCGGCCTACCATCTACAAACGCCTGAAAGACGACTCCACATTCCCCCGCCCCGTACCCCTGAGCGATAGCAAGTCGCGTGGTGCGCCTGTTGGCTGGGTGCTGGGAGAAGTTCAGGAATGGGTGCGCAAGCGCATAGCGCTTCGAGGGGAGGCCGCATAAATGAAAGACAAAAATAAGGCCGACCAATCGGCCAGCCCCAAGAAAACGCACCTGAATGATACCAGCGGCCATGCCCAGCGCGCTCGCCTACTAGCGCGGGTACAGACAGGACCGATTGACACCCCCACCGCTCGCAGTGAACTGAACATCATGATGCCAGCCGCCAGAGTAAAGGAGCTGCGCGAAGCCGGGCACCAGATCCAAACACACCGCATCACCACGACAGACGAACATGGGCGCACCCACCACGGCGTAGCGTTGTACTACCTAGGCACACTGCCGGCTGACAGCGAGGCGACCGCATGATGACCGCCCGAACATTCCCCACCGTTGCCAGGCGCACTCATCGGCGCTATGGTTCGCCCGTCGCTGCAAATTCAGCGACCGGGTTTTGCAGCCCGAACATCTCTAGGCGCACAAGCGCCACCGCTCCGAAAGCTGGCGCTTTTTTCATGCCTGCAACTTCGTTTTATGGTGGCTGTGCGTGGGGCGCTTTCGAGCGCGCCGGGTTCCTAGAGTCCCGGTCTGCAAACCTGCGCACAGCCGCCACCCAATCCTGTTTTGCAGCAGGGAGTGGCGGTTCCTCAACTCTAGGAGCCGTACCCATGAATCAAGCCCGCAATCCGTCCGCACCCGCCAACACCATCACCCACGCCGCCGCTTGGAAGGCCCGCGCCTTTGCCGCCCTGCGCGCCGATTCGTCCCTGTCCGTCCGCCTGGCCCGATACAACACCGCAATGGCCCGAGCCCGCTACCTGGAAGCTGTAGGGGGTGCCGTATGAGCAATTTCACCAAAGACACCAATGGCTGGTGTGAGTACTTCACCATCACCCAACCAGAGCCGGGCTGGCCGTGTGGCCGTGGCGCCTTTGGCCTGGCCGGGCCGTTTGCCTGCGAAGCCGAAGCCAGGCGAGCGCTGGACGTTATCGCACCCCAGGCAACCGGTAATGTCGGCGTTATGCGCTGCGCTTTCGATGCTGACTACGGCGATATGTTCGAGCACCTTGCCGAGCTGCAAAATTCAGCCCGCCTCTACGTCGCAAACCTAAGGGGCTAACCCATGGAAATTCAAAACGGCGCCCATGCGCCGACGGGATCGGCTTGCCCAAATTTGGCCAGCCGCTACCTGTTCGCCATCGCGTTGAGTGGCGCTGACCTAGTGCTGTTGATTGCCCTAGAGGTGCTGCTATGGATTGCGTGACTCAATACCGTGACGCCTTACAGAGCGTGTTCGGACCGCTGGATTGGCTGCCAGAACCAGACGGCAGCATCCACCGCTTCCGCGTGCCAGGCGACAAGCCCGGTACCCTCAACGGCTGGTATCTGCTGTTCGCTGACGGCATCGCGTCCGGCTGTTTTGGCAGTTGGAAAGTCGGCACATCGCACACATGGAGCAGCCGCCAGCCCGCCGACCCCAAGGAAGCGGATCTGTTGCGCCAGCGCATCGAGCAGGCCCGTCGCCAGCGGGAGGCCGAGCAGCACCAGCGTCAGCAAGACGCTGCCGAATATGCCAATCGTCTCTGGCGTGATGCTCGCCGCGCCGATCCCGATCACCCCTACCTGAGTGCAAAGGCAATCCGCGCCTATGCCCTGCGCCAGCGTGGTGACGTGCTGCTGGTGCCGCTGACCTATGCCGGGCAACTGGTGAATCTGCAGCGCATCCACCCGGACGGCACCAAGCGCTTTCTGTTCGGCGGCATGGTCAAGGGCTGCTATTCGCCGCTTGGGATCATTCAACCAGGCAAGCCGCTCTGCATTTGCGAGGGCTGGGCAACCGCCGCCACGCTTCATACCGAAACCGGCGCCGCCGTGGTCTCCGCGCTAAATGCCGGGAACTTGCTGCCGGTGGCGCTGGGGCTGAGAGCCAAACATCCGGGTCTCGAGATCATCATCGCTGGCGACGACGACCGACTGACCCCAGGCAATCCCGGCCGCACCGCCGCCCATGCCGCTGCAGTCGCGGTGGGTGGTCAGGTGGTCTTTCCCGAGTGGCCCGCGGCTGCGCCCGACAGCCTCACCGACTTCAACGATTTAGTCGCCTGGAGCAACGCCCATGGCATCGCCTGAGCACAACATCATCAACCTGCGCCCCGAAGCCCCTATGGTCGAGCCTGACCGCCCTTGCTGGGGCGTCTACGAGCACTGGGTGGTCAATGAGAAAGGTCGCAAACTGCGGCCCGGCGTGTACTGGCACAGCTACAAGCGCGGCACGGACAACGACACCGCAGACGAGGACAACGGCGATCGACCAATAACCGATGAATGGGTGGCCAGCCCCGTGACGGTCACCGCGCGCACCACCAACAGCGACGACGGCAGCGAGGGCCGGCTGCTGCGCCTGCTGACCGAGGGTGGCATCAAGGAGTGGATCATTCCCATGGAGGTGTTCGGCGGCAGCGGCGAGGACGCCCGGCGCAGCCTGTTCGGCATGGGCGTGATTATTGCCATGAAAAAGCGCGGCGCCTTCATGGAGTACCTGCTCGAGCAGCGCCCCGCCCAGGTGCTCGCCACCACGGGCCGACCTGGCTGGCATGAGTCAGGAGCATTCGTACTGCCAGGCCGCACGCTGGGCAGCGACAAGGTGCGCTTTCAGGCCGGCAGTCGGGCGCTGAATCTGTTTCGTGTGCGTGGCGACCTGGCCGGCTGGCGGGTCGAGGTAGCGGCCAAGTGCGAGGGCAACCCCGTACTGACCCTGGCCATCGGCTGCGCCCTGGCTGGTCCGCTGTTGAGCCTGGTGGGCGTACTGGGTGGCGGGGTTCACTTGGTCGGCGACAGCTCCAGCGGCAAGTCGCTGGCGCAGCTGATCGGCTCGTCGGTATGGGGCGACCCCGGGATCTTTGCCGCGTCCTGGGATATGACCAAGGGCGGGTTGGAGATCGAGGCATCGGGGCGCAATGACACCCTGCTGCCGCTGGACGAGATCAAGCGCGCCGACCCCAAGCGTGTGCAGGAGATGGCCTACTCCCTGGCGAACGGTCAGGGCAAAGGCACCATGACCCGCGAGCGTGAAGGCCGGGCCAAGCTGTCGTGGCGCCTGCTCACCCTGTCCAGCGGTGAGCGCTCGCTCTCCGAACACGCGGCTATCGGCGGCAATGCTGCCCATGCTGGTGCAGAGTTGCGCATGGTCGATGTGAACGCCGGCACCCGCACCCACCGCGCCTTCGATGAATTGCACGGTCTGGCCGGGGCGGATTTCCACCGGCTGCTGACCGTGGCTGTCGACGCGCATCATGGGCACCTGGGGCCGGCATTCGTCGAGCACCTGCTGGCCAGCGACGACCGCGCCGGACTGCTAAAAGATTTTGCCGAAGTGCGCGCCAGCTTCATCGCGGATAACGCCCAGGCCGGGCGGGTGGCGGATCGCTTCGCCGTCATCGCCCTTGCTGGCGAGATGGCCATCGCCTACGGCCTGCTGCCCTGGACCGAGGGCAGTGCTCTGGCGGATTGCCGCTTGCTCTATGGCGAATGGCTGAGCCGCGTGGGTAGCGGCAACGCAGAAGACCGGCAGATCCTTGCCGGCATTCTCGACTTCATAGACCGTCATGGCAGCAGCCGCTTCTCCGACGTGAACGACCACACGCCAGACGCCAAGGTGTTCAACCGCGCGGGCTATTGGGAGCTGATCGGCACCAAGCGGCTGTACCTGTTCAACAAGTCGGCGCTGGTGGAGGCTGCCAGTGGCTACGGCCTGAGCCGCGTCATCAAGGCGCTGGAAGGGGCACACGTCCTTGCTCGCCGAGACAGCGAACGTAAAACAAAGAACTTCCGACTACCCGGCGGCGGCCAGTCGCGCCTCTATGTCATTGATCCAGAGGTCATGGACCGAGAAGGTGGCGGCCTATGACTACCGCCCAACAGGATTGCCCAAGTTCACAGGAACCTAAAATCACTGGCAACAGTGGCAACACCGGCAACGGCCAGTCCTGCCGGGGTTTTCAGGCGTTGCCACCCTATAAAAAGAGTGGCAACAACTGGCAACACACACCTGACATTCAACATAAGAGAGCGCCGATACCCCGCTATTCTCTTATAACTGTTGCCGGTCATATTGGCACTGGCAACACTTTGCAAAGCTGGAGGCCGCGCCGTTCGGGGCTGTTGCCGGTGTTGCCACTGTTGCCGGTGTTTTTGAAATCACAGGAACATTGGATTAAGTGCAATTCGGCTGGGGTGGCGCCATGAGCCTGCTGGCCGGGCTGATTGAACGGGTGGGCGTGATGCCGCGCCCTGATCCTCCAGCGCCTTCAATTGAACAGCACGCCGCCGATTATGCGAACCAAGCAGCGCCCGATTGCCCCGAGCCAGTTGCCGAGCACGCGGAGCCGGGCCACCACGAAGAGCCGCGGCACTTCATCTGCACTGCTGCCACCGCCTCGCCCGACTGGTGCCAGATACGGGACCAGTACATCAACCACCTAATGAGCTGCCGAGCCTGCCACGCCCCAACGAACCGCTACTGCGCCAATGGGGTCGATCTGCGCCAGCACTACGAACAGACGCCAATGGAGCACGCCCAATGAGCCACAACTTTGTGCGCGCCTTTGCCCGCATAGCCGAGAAGCCCGGCATCACCAAGCGTGACACCCTGACCATTGCCCGCCGCGTGCTGCGCCAAATCTGCCAGGCCAAGCGCGCCACCCACGACGAGCGCCACGCCATCCGCCGACAGACCGGCAAGCTGCGCCGGTTCCTGCCATTCACCGCCCTGGCCGTGGCTGACCTGGAGCAGCAAGCCTGCGACCACAAAGACGACGTGTTGACCGGCTTTCGTCGCGTGCTGATTGTCTATGGTCGGACGATCATCCAAGACCGTGACGGCATAGCCGCAGCGCTGGGCTTCGATCAACTGGCCGACCTGCTGAGCATCAACCCGTCGCACCGTGAGCAGGCCAGGCGCGACGGCGGCGAGACACTGCAAGGGCTGGCATACATCGCCCGCAAGGAAGACAGCGCGACCGGCTACGGCGACGAATGGGGCACAGGTGGCCCACTGTTTGAGGCGCGGCCATGATGGAGTTCATCCGCACTTGCCCTTACCACCTGCTACCCAATCCGCTCGCACCGGGTGAGCCGCCGCAACTGCGCGTGGTGTGAGCGTCACCGCCAAGGAAGGCGACCCTCCCCGATACTAGGTAAGGGACTGCGAGTCGGGCGAGGGTAATGGCGGGTAGCTTTTTCGTGCTGGCGTCGTAGCCTGCGAGGCAGTCCGGCTGTTAAATCACAAGGCCGGCATGCAATTTGTGGCTGTTACAATTTATTCCTGCCTGCATGCATGAACTGTATAGCTATACAGGCTGCGGCTTTGAGGCAACCTGATACTCGTCGGCCATAACTGAATCATTGACAGGGGCCTTGACTCGTGCAGAATCGCCCTCCATTTTGATTATGTATATGCTCAATCAAGTTAAAGGGAGGGTGATGTATGAGCACTAAATCTCTAGCGGTAGCCCAGTACATCCTTGACCGGTGTCGCGAATCTCAAGATCCATCGGTAACACCCATGCAACTGATAAAGCTGGTCTATGTTGCTCATGGCTACATGCTCGGCGAGCATGGTATGCCGCTGCTGGATGAGCCCGTGCAAGCCTGGCAGTACGGACCGGTGGTGAGCAGTGTCTATCAGGCCGTTAGGCATTTCAGGTCTTCGCCCGTGAATGACGTTCGCGGGGCTAGTATGTGGAGTGGAGCATTCACCAAGTCCGAAACAGAGGTGATGGCTAAAGTAGCGCGATCCTATGGTGATTTCGATGGGATTACGTTGTCCGCTGCCACCCACAAACCCGGTACTCCTTGGTCTGTAACTTGGGAGATAAACGGCAAGAACTCATCTATTTCGAACGACATGATTGAGCACTTCTACAAGAAGATTCTCAGTCAGGAGTCGCATTCTTCGCTGTAGGGGTATTCTGAGTGACAGGGACGTTCAAGCCAGATCCAGATTATGGCGAGCCTCTTGCCAGCAAGGAATCTAACGCCTTTGCAGCTGACAGAGATCTAGATAAAGAAGCTGTCCAAGCTGAGCACAATCGGCATCAAGCCTTCCAGAATCATGCAAACATGGCGGCCATTGCCATTCTCTGGACTGTAGCGGGGCTGACCTTGACCGGAATGTTTGCCTTCGCTATCAACCTGATGCTGCCTGCCGATGCGCAGTGGCTCACGGTCCCTGCGCAGGAAAAGATCCAGACGCTCCTTGCGGCTGCGCTGCTATCAAGCGCAATGACGACCTACGTCAATAAACGTATGTCCTAAGCCCTACCCATTCGGGGCTTTCATGTGTGGCGCAAGTTCTTGCGTCCAGTGCTTCGCAGCCTGATACACCCTTCTTGCGTACATGAGTTAACACCTAAGGAAACACACCCTACGCGCGAGCCATTCGCATGTTCGCGAAACAACCCCATGAATGACCACCTACGAATGAGTTTCGCGCACGCCCTCATGCACCTTCTTCATGCACTTCATGTGGTATCCACCCCGCCGGTATCCACGACAGGGCGGCATTGCCAACTGCTGGGCCGGGTGCGCTGGTTCCCAAACAAGTGGTTTCCAGGCAGGCTTCCACGCCAGCGAGCTAGTTCCGGAAACTGGAAGCCATGCGCCCAAGGCGAGCCAAACCAAAACACGAATTTTGGGGACGCAAGAAAGTAGCTCCCCCCGTCGTTCAGTCGAAGGTAGTCGCCAGACTTTTGCCCACCCCCTCCCGGTTGATCCGTTGAGCAGCCCTAGGGCATGACCTGTGCGGCATGGCGGCGAGCAGCGACACAACAACCAACCCGCAGGCCCAGGCCGTATGAAGTCCGGCGCCGGGCGCGAATTACCCGCACCACCCCACCCCCTCGGGAGGACCCATGACGGGGGCTAGGCTCAACCACCTCAGCGCGAAGCGAGCACCGATACCCATAGGTACAGAGCAGCCAGGCTTAAGGCCAGGATGAGGATGGTTAGCCGGATCGTCCGACGCGGGGGCTGGTCCGTGACGGGGCGGGGAGAATCATTTTCCTCAAGCACTGCGACGACTCCTTTCGCTGCTATGGATTGAAGCTTAGGACGCAAGCTAGAGGGCTTGAAGCACAGCACTTCGAGAATTACGCGCGCGAGGTGCTGATCTTCCCTCGCTGGGGGAGCACCCTGGAGGGGCAGGGAAAAGTCCAGGAAGCCCAATGCCCGAACGATAGGGGGAGCCGCCATCCAACGCTAACCCGGAAAATCGTTGTGCGCGCGGGGGCGCGCGAGACGGCAAGAAATCAGCCGCAGGTGAGCGCTACCGCTGGCCAAGTTGGCTTTTGCTGGCATTGGCCCGGATTGCCGAAAGCCCCGTACCACCAGCGTGTCAGCGGCAACACTAAGTGTCATTCCCGACAGTTTGCGCCGAGTCAGACCAACCGATCTGACTCGGCCATATTGGTCCGAGTGAGCACATGCCGGCTCACTGAGACCAAATCGTCTCACTCACCAAGATCCGCCGAGGCGCTGGCGCCACGTTTGCGATAGGTGAAAACGTAGCGCGCCACTTGGTGACGTGAAGCCCTGCAATGGCTGCCGGCTTAGGCAATGGCAAGACCTACGAACAAGCCAAGCGGGTGACCGATACCCCGAGACTCCGCAGGTACACACAGCGCCCTCATTCGCCGATTAATTGGGCCTTGCGCGCCTCAACCAGTGACATAGCGTCCCCCTCAAGCAAACACTACCGAGAGTTGAGGTTATGACTATGCAGAAGGAAGAACCGTTCTGCTCCCAGCGCACGAAGGTGACCATCACCACAGAAGTGACCCAGTCCGCGCGCGAGTGGGCCGAGGCCATGGGCTTGAAGTGGGAAACTGTACGCCGTCGCCGGTATCGTGGCTGGTCGTGGACCGAGGCGCTCAAGCCAGAGCTGCGCCGTTCCCCGTTCAACGACGTGAGGCGTGTATGAACACCCCAGGGCAAGACGACGTAGAGCACCTGGCCACGCTCAGCGAGGCAGTGAAGCGACACCGCCGCGATATCCGCCGAGCACTGGACCAGGTGCGCGCCTTGCTTGACCAGATGGAGGCGCTCGCCCCGTCGCCAGCGGCAGACGATAGCGCCCCCTCCGCCCGGCACATGAGGCTAGAGCAAGCGATGAGCCTGCCGCGGCGTGCCAGCATCATCAAAGACCTGTCGATCGCTCTGCATGAGCTGATCACCCTCGAGCGCCGGAGCTACGGCATGGACGCACCGCGAGTTGTAGTGATGCCCGCAGCGGCTAAGGATGCCGAAGGATGAGCAGCAAGCCGCCCATAGACTGGGAGAGCATTGAGCGCGACTACCGTGCCGGCCTGCTGTCGCTCAGGGGCATAGCCGACAAGCACGGCAGCAATGAAGGCACCATTCGCAGTCGAGCCAAGAAGCACGGTTGGCTGCGGGACCTTACCGAGCAGGTCAGGAGCGCCACGCAGGGCAAGCTTTCGCGCAACCCTTCACGCGACAACGTCACGCAGTGTGATGCGCGTGAAGACGCCGATATCATTGAGGAAGCATCTACCCGCGCCGCCTTGGTAATCCTGGCGCACCGTGTGGACTTGGCCCAGTGGCGCAGCATCGCTAACAAGCTGTGTACTGTGCTGAGCGATATGGAAGTCACCGAGGACAATCAGACTGAATTTGCCCGCTCCCTGAACGCGGGCGTCGATGCTCAGTTGAAGGTGATCAAGGGTGAGCGCCAGGCCTACAACCTCGACGACCAGCAGCATGAGGACACATACGAGGATCGGCTAAAGCGGCTGATGGGTGACTAAGGGGGCGAGCCGTATCAGCTGCAAATTTCTCTGCAGCTGATGGCCGCCACTGTGCCGGCTTGCCATTGCGCCGTGAACAGCTGATCAGCAGCCAATGAGAGGGTGTTCTACCAAGTGGCCTGGGGCTAAAACAAAAGCCCCGTGCGGTAGCGGGCTTGGCCTCATGGGCTGGCTTAATCGTCTTGGGGGACGACCCAGAAGAGCTGCACGCCGCCATCGTCGCGGTGGGCGATAGTGACGTTGTCGGTCTCTGCTATCTCGCCAAGGATCTGCGCCCAGTCGTCTGGCGACTCATCGGGCATGCGCTCGAGCAATGCGGCCTTGGCCTTCTGTGCGGACTGAGAGTTGATGATCTTCTGAATGCGCTGCGCCATCAGCTCATAGGGGCTGGGCGGCTTGGGTGTGGCGAGCTTTGGCTTGGCCATGGGGCGGCACCTTTACTGTATGAACATACAGCATTCTGCCAGAGTGACCGAGGACGGGCGAGGGGGTTAACGTGAGAACGGCACAAAAAACCCCGCGGGTGGCGGGGCTTTGGGTGTGTAACTAAATTGTGTCTGAGATGTATAGCTTCGAGATGATCCCGGCTCTCAGTAGTGCTTTCGCCTTTATGGGCAATGGTTTGCCGTCAACGAATGCTCGTAGGTATGCGTTACCATCAAGTATTGCGGCAGGGTCCGTTATATCCGCGCTTATCCTTCGCGGCGCACCATCCTCATCGACATCCTCTTCGCTGTCCGGCTGGATGAAGTGAACCTTGCAGGTGCGCTTCAGTCGGTCCAGTTCACTGATTTCAACTACGTACTTCTGCTCGGGAAGGATCTCGCTCGGCTCCTCAGAGTTTGCCGCGTCCTTCATCGCCACATCAATGCGGTGGCTCCTTTCCCCCTCAAGGTACAGGTCAATTCTGTCGCAAGATTCGCCGACCGGCACCATCGATTTCTTTACAGATGGCTGCAGCCCTCCTGCGAGCTTGTCGATAGTCTCAAGCATGCGCTCGGACACAGCCTGGCTGTACCCTAGCTGCTTTTCGAAAAGTTCTCGGAGATGCTTCATCTCTTCCTTGGCCTGGCTGTTACGGTTCAGCACGTAGCCTAGTATGAGCGTAAAAACGGCTGGCGCCATCCCCTGAAACATGCCAGCAGATACGGCAAAATCCATGACAGACGGAACTGCGAAGCATTTGGCCTGAGATTCCTTGGCATAGGTTTTAGCTGTTAGGGCGGGTATCTGTTTTGCATATTGGCCGGTGGCCACGTAGTGCCCGATTACGGAGTAAATTCGACTAAAACCGTCTAGTGAAACGGCCAACGAGGACATTTCAATGCGATGATCTTCAGCATCCTTCCCCTCGTATCGAATCTCAAAGGAAAGCTGATTGCCGTCCTCTATGAAGGCGTCCCTCTGCATGAAATCGATCCTTCTGATTGTGCTGTTTTAAATGATTTTAAGTAGAGGAGCCGTCACGCCGACCGCGCCCCTAGTCAACGCTGCCCATCTCCCCAGCCATCGTCCGGCCAATCCAGTAAAGCCAGGAGCGGATGCCCAAGGGATTATTCTTCGTTAGCGATGGAAACGCAGTCTTGGCGAAGCATGCCCGTGCCGTATCGATTCACTTCAGCAAAGCAGCCGAGAGCCTCAAGCATGGCGACACGCATCGGTGCATCATCAGCGACTAGATCACGGCTGCACTCGCCAACTGTTGACGACCAGGTCCCGGCATGTCAATCAGCATCCAAAACTTTCCAGGTAACAGCGTCCAAAAGTTTCCAGTCGCTCAGGTGTTTTTCACTGCCTTTTTGCGCTGCTTGAAGCGGAACGAATCGTTGCCGGTTTCGAGGATGTCGCA
>Ga0209343_10005314_pt1 | contig 15689 bp, 18 predicted proteins | sample RifCSPlowO2_02_FD_184026 | JGI IMG/M metagenome (GOLD analysis project Ga0209343, IMG submission 184026) | Groundwater microbial communities from Rifle, Colorado - Rifle CSP2_plank lowO2_0.2 (SPAdes) (version 2) | ecosystem: Environmental > Aquatic > Deep subsurface > Groundwater | place... | reverse complement strand
ATGAAATTGCCTTTAACGCCAGATATCTTCTGGATTTTCTATCAAATTCAACCAGTGAAACAGTGTCTTTTGAAATGAATGGACCTCTTAATCCCGGAGTTTTTAGAGAGACGGATGACCCCTCTTTTATGCACTTAATAATGCCGATTAGGGTCCAGGAAGCAGCGTAGGTGTCGGAACCTCGGTTTGAGTATTTATGCTTCCTGTTTCCATGGCCGGAGCGCCCGGGGCGGCACCAGATGCAACAATTGCAAAAACAATAACCAAAAGAATAATCATTCCTAAGGCGGCCAAAACATATGGGTTTGAAAGAGCGGCTTTTCCCGCTGCTTGCGCAGCCGTTTTCCCGGCTGCTTTAGCGGCAGTTTCTCCTGCTTGTGTGGCGGCTTTTTTCCCAAAACCCCTTCTAATGTCCATCAGATTATTAAAGGTGTTTATTGGATTAAATCCTCCTCCGGATTGTTTTTTTTGTTCTTGGTCGCTTTGATTGTCTTGGTCCATAAATTATTTAAAATATTTCCGGTTCATGTTGTTTGTCGGGCATGGTAAAATTGTTTTGATTTGGCGGAGTTGTCGGTTGAGCAACAGTAGTTTGCGGTTGCATTGCGGGGGTAGGAACTTGTTGTAACGGTGAGAGGGTTGGAACAGGTTGAGTGGATACTTCAATTGGGTTAATTTGAGGTGTGGATATGTCTTGCGGAGCAGCTGCTGATTGGTAGGCAGCATTTCTTTCCTGCATTTCTAGCTCCTCCTGCGGATTAGATGTCGCGAGTTCTTTTTCAAATGGGGCGGCTACAATCTTGACAACAACATGGCTTTGTCCGGCAAAGAATAATCCTTCTCCTACACCAACAGACATCAACAGTTCTTTTTCTCCTTGAGATAGATAAAAAATTTTAGAGACAGTGTCTATCTCAGTGGGGCTTTGCTTTAGAAGTATTTGTATTGAAGAGTTGGATAGTATGGCTTTTCCATAGTCTGTAGACAGGAAATCCTGAACGTCCTGAGTGGCGGTGGTTAAGGCAAGATAATATTTTCTGGCTCTTTTGGCTATGCCGTAAACAAAGGATGCGGAATCTTCATATTTCATTAAGTACCACGCTTCATCCAAAATAAGAAGGCGTTTTTTAAGACTTTTTCTGACTTTTGTCCAGATAAAATCCAAAACAATGTGTATTGCGATTGGTCTTAATTCATCCTCCATGGCCTTGACAGAAAAAGCAGTGAAGGGATTTCTAATGTCAAAGTTTGACTGTTGGTTGAAAAGCCCGCTTAAGCTTCCCTTAATAAATTTTTCTAATCGGAGAGCAAGTTCGTTGGAATTGGGGTCTTCCATGCCAAGCAAAACCTTGTAGAGATCTTCCATCAATGGAGGTTGTCTTTTTTGAGTTGCCGGATCCGTGGTTATTCCTTTTTGTCTGTAAGTTTCAATCAGAGCCCTGTCCAAGATTGCGTCATGGGTCGCATCCAGTTCTCCTAAAACAATTCTCAAAAGCCCGTGCAGAGAAAGAATTTTCAAGCCCAGCTCATTTTCTCCTTCGACATACATTCCGGACAGATCAAAAGGATTAATTTTAATTGGCGAGCCGGCAGTGAAAGAGACATACTCTCCGCCCAAGGTTTTGCTGATTGCCTCATATTCTCCCTCGGGGTCGATAATAATAATTTCCGAGCCGAACATGAATTGACGCATTGCCTCAAGCTTAATTAGAAAAGATTTTCCCGATCCTGATTTTCCGAAAACAACTTCGTTGGCGTTCTCCAGAGAAAACCTGTCGAAAACAATCAGGGATCCGTTTTGCTGATTTAATCCATACATAATTCCCTTGTCTTGAGTTAGGGTTGCGGAGGTGAAAGGAAAAGTTGACGCAAGCGAGGTTGTATCCATGTTCCTGGTTATAAAAAGATTGTCCGTTCCAAAAGGAATTGTTGATTTAAATCCTTCTTCCATCTGAAGCGTTGACAGTTTTGGCAGAATTAGTAATGAGGAAAGAGTTGATTCAAGCCTTTTTGATGCCTGTTCCAGTTCTGCGAGGGAGTCGGAATATAAGGTTATGTAAAGACTCATTTGAAAAAATCTCTCTATCCCCTTGGCTAGCTCTTCGGTTAATCCATATGCGTCCTCTAAAGCTGCCTGTATTTTGGCGTCAACTACAAGCCCTTGGTCAATCTGGGAAGAAATAGTTGCCTCCATTTCTGCTGTTTTCCGTCTTAAGTCGGACAATACATCAGACGAAGATGTCGGATAAATAAACATGGAAATATTCAGGGAATGACTAAAATCAATAACCGGAGATAGCCAGTTTGGGGAAACATAGCGAGGATAGCCTGCGATGAAAAAGGTTTTATAAAATCTTTCGCCTATCCTGATGTAGTTAAAATCTACCTCGACAGAAGACGGCGCAATCACGTCAATTAAGGAAACCATTCCTTTTTCAAGGGTTTCCGTAGGAGAGATCGATTTTTGCTCCGTCGGCTGACTGAGACTTGTTTCTTTTGCTTTTTTATTAGAAAACATATTACATAATTGCTCTTTTTACAAAAGGATACTTAATGTTTTGGGCAATTTTGTCAATGTGATCAAAGTCTCCATTGTAGACTTCATGAAACAACTTCACCAACTCTTCTTTACCTAAGGTTTTTGCCGACAGATTCATTCTCCTGAGCATTGCGTGCAGGCTTTCTGCTTTCGTAGCCAATTTCGCCTTGGCGGATAGGAAAAAATTTTCCCTGCTCCCGAGGATGCCGCTTTCAAGCCCCGTATAGGAAATTGCTATGTAAAATTTCTTGTCCAAAACAGCATTTACTTTTACCAGTTCCTGAACAAAATCCTTGTATAGTTTAATCTGATTTTTTAAGAGCTGGTTTTGACTTTTTGCAACTTCATCATCCAAAAGTCTTAAGTAAGAAGAGATGTCGATTTTTTTGCTTCTAATCAATATCTGAATAGGGAAAGATAAAGAATTCAGCAATGAAGAGTATGAGAGCACTCTTACGTTTTGTTCCTCTTGAGACAAAAGGGCAAAATTGGTTGCCTGAACTTCGATAACAGAGCAGGCATTTCCGGAGGCAAGTATAACAACGTTATCTATAATATCCAAAATTTCAATAAACTTTTGCGTTGTAGCTTTTGTTTTCTGAGCAGACTGTTTCATATCTCGTTGTCATGCTGAATTTACTTCAGCATCTAATTTGTATTAAACAATGATCTTCTTAATTCTTCTCTCGTGTCGATAGAAATTGCTTCGATAGGCAAAATGATTTTGCCGACAACATTAATCGTTATCTTTTCAAATCTGTTTTGCGCTTTTGGATCTTCTAGCTCAACGGTATATATTCCGTTCGTCAGAGAGGTAGCTGAAGCAAATCTGCCGAACTCATTTGTTTTAAACGCTCTAACCGGATTACCATCCCTATCCCTTACTTCGACTAAAATATTTGATAAAGCATTGCCGCGGGCATCCTTGGTAATTCCGGTTATTAAATTTGGAAATTCAGGAGCGTTTGGCACGCCAATAGGTTTTTTAAACCCGCTTGGCATGGGCATAGTAGGAGGAGTTGATTGAATTGCCGCAATGGATTGCGGAGTAACTGTTGTCCTTGTTTGTTCAGGATGCATTGCCGGCCCGCGCATAATTGGGTTGATTTGAAGAGGAGGTTGCGGGAGGTTAAAATTTTGATCGCTGCTAGGCTGAAAAGCTGAGTTGCTTGTTGCAAGATTGGATACAGACAGCAAGAAATTATTTTCTTTTTCATCAACTTTGCTCTTTGGCTGAGTATCCAAAGATTCAAGATAATCTTTCAGTTTGTCTTTTGGAAATGGGCTAAAATTATTTCGATATTGTTTTATGTCTCTTCTGGTTAAGAATGGAGTTTTGTTGGGAAAATAAATCTGACCCCCAATTTTTTCATACACAAATTGAGTCGGTCTGATTAATGCCTTAATGTAGTTTCCAATCATCAAATCCATTGGGCGTCCGCTGACTGGAAAAAACGCAAGTCCGGCGCCAAAAATAGCGAAAAATGCACAAAGCGGAAATTTTACAAGAATGCTTATGGGTAATTGCCAAAAAACTCCTGCAAAAACAAGCCCGATTGCGAGATATGCAAATTGCTTTACGGTCATGTTGCCGATGAGCTTAAATTGAAAACCCGTTACATCCTGCGGAATAGGGTGATTATCCATACCAAATCAGCATATAACGTGAAAAATCACATTGCAAGATTATCAAAATATGTCAAAAAAATGAGTTTTAGCTTCCGGCGTGAAAAGTGTTGATAAGATTGCGGTATTGTCCTAGAATAATTTTAGGGATGATTTTTTTAATTTTACTTTTTGCTGAAATAGCTATGTTGTTTTTACTCTCAAGAACTATGAGTAAAACTCTTTCCGGTTTTTTGTCGATAAACCTCTTATCTTTAGTTTTCTTGCCGGGGATTATCATCCATGAATTAGCGCATCTTTTCATGGCAACAATTTTGTTTGTTCCGGTAGGCGAAATGGAGTTTGTGCCGAGGAAAAGCGCTCACGGAGCGAAGCTTGGAAGCGTTGAGATTGCCGATACTGACCCGATACGCAGGGCCATGATTGGATTCGCGCCTGTTTTTGCGGGAATTGCGCTTATTGTAGGAGCTGTATATTTTTTTAGCTCTAATATCTTGTTTTTTCAAAACAATAATCCCTATGTTTTTATAGCTGTGAGTTTAGCTCTTGTTTACTTGCTGTTTGCAGTGAGCAACACTATGTTTTCAAGTTCCAAGGATATGGAGGGAACAGTGGAAATTTTGATAACTCTTTTAATAATTTTCGGAGCAGCTTATATTCTTGGTTTTCGTTCCCCGCTAGCATACTTGGAGAAAATACTTACAAAGGAATTTTTTGGGATAATTCAAAAATCAACAATTTTTCTCCTTGCGCCAATTATTCTGGACCTATCAATTTTGGGGATAATAAAACTGTTTACTGGCAGCCGAAACCAAAGGTTTTGATACATTCGACCCCTGTAAGAGTTGAGATAACATTAATTATTAAAAAGGAAGATAAAGCAATCAAGCCTCCAATTATCCCGAATTTAAAATTATTTTCTGCTCCTGAAATTTTTTTGGGGTCTCCTTCAGCGTTCATAAACTTGAAGCCTCCGATAATAAACATGATAAGAGCAGTAAGCCCGACAAATGCCAAAAGAGCGCTAAGGATATTTAAAAAGATTGCGGGAAGACAGGAAAGAGTAGCAACATCACCCTGCAGGCAGCCTCCCTTGATCGCATCGTTCCATGCTTTAAACATATTAAACATAACTAAAGAGTAGCAAAGAAGCAGTTAAAAAACAAGATAGTGAAGCTTATCAAGTTTCTGGAGTTGCGGTACTAATATTTGGGATTTGAAGATCTGACCAGTTTATTCCGAAAGCTGAAAGAACAATAGAAAGCAGGAAAACTGCGAGAAAAACAACAATCAGTCCGATAATTGCCGCCATGATGTGATTTCTGGCTGCTTCAACTTCTGTTTTTTCGCCTTTGGAAGTTATCCATTTGACCCCTCCATAAAGAAGATACATGAGGGCAATGACAACTGCGATGATGATGAAAAAAACAACCACATTTCGTATGGTCTGACCTATGTTGCCGCCACCAAGTCCGCAAAGGGTTTTGGCAATGCCAGCAGGTAAATCAGTGTTATTGGGACCCTTGCATGGATCTACTGTGGCGGCAAAAGCAACCAACGGTAGGGAAAGGTAGGTAAATAAGCCCGAAACAGAAACGAATAATTTCTTCACTAAATTTATAATAAACAAGGGCTTGGTAAATGTCAAGAGGCAAAGAAATATTTTGTTTTGCCGCGCAGACCCCGCCTAAGCGCTCTTCGAGCCGTATTCGAATCGAATTGAAAAGGCGAGAAGCAAGCTGGTGTGGGGTCAAGTCCTAAAAAATTATTTAATAACGTAGGGCAAGTGATGCTTGAAAGAATTTTTACAAGTCCAATCTATGATTTTTTTAGCGTTTGGAAAGCCTTTGGAAATTATTTCGGAAAGGTTATTTTCTTGCTCAAAATAAAGATAAAGAACAATGTCTGCTTCTTCATAAGAAAATCCGAGTTCTTTTTCAGCCGTATGTCCGGGCCACAAGTCCGGGGAAGATTTCCGGTTAACGATTTCTTTAGGCACGCCAAGATATTTCGCGAGTTGATAAACTTGAGTTTTATATAAGTGTCGGATAGGCTCAATGTCTGAAGCTTCATCTCCAAATCTGGTGAAATAACCCAAGTAAAATTCGGATTTATCTTCAGTTCCCAACACGAGCGCATCATTTTTTTTAGCCAGATCGTACAGTATAATCATACGGATTCTTGCCATTACGTTCCCAAGCCTCAACCTGTCTTCTTCGGGAATGTTCAATGTTTTCCTAAGTTCGCCAACAGCGTTTTTTATCGGCAACTCATAAATATTTTCATTGGGTATATTCGCTTTTTGTAAGGAGCTTTTGAAATCTTCTAATTTTGATTCAAAGTAATATAAATGGGCGATTAAAATATTGGCAGGTTCAATGGCTTCTTTTAGCAGGCGAAAAGTAGTTGCGGAATCAATTCCGCCGGACATCCCCAGAACAACCTTCTTAAAACCCTGTTCTTTAAGGGTGGTTTTGATAAACGAAGTAATTTTGTTTTTTTCGAAAGCTGGATCTATCCTTAAGTCATTCATAATTTAAAATTCGAATACCAAAATACGAAATCCGAAACAAATATAAAATACAAATCTATAAATTCAAAAACTTATTCGGATTTTCTTATAATTGCCCCAAAAATATTCATAAGTTCAGTAGATTCGTTAATCAGTAACTGTCTTTCTTTTTCTAGTCCTGAATTGCTTATTACGTCAACAAGTAGAAGCCAATATCTGCTTTCTTTTGTCTCTTTTCTGCAAATCTTAGCTCTAAGGACAAAATCTTTTTTACTAAGAGATTCATTGGCTTCAATATAATTTGCTCCAACCGACCCCGATGATCTTATAAGTTGTTTTCCATCCTCAATATTGCCGACTGTCTTAGGCAATATTTTAACAAAAATTCTACATCTTCTAGCGAATTTAAGCGTTCGGTCTTCCAGATCGTATTGTTTTGTATTTTTAATTTCTGTCATTTGAAATTGTTTCGAGTTTTGATATTCGTATTTCGGATTTTTTACCGAAATTAAAATTACTAAAGCTGTTGTAAACCTTGCTCGAATTTAGTATACTATCTTTCGAAAGGTTTTACTATGTCTAGTGGAATGAAGTGTCAAAATTGCGGAAAAGGTTCGATGTATGGGCACAAAGTTTCCCATGCGAAAAACAGGACCAAAAGACTTTTTAGGCCCAATCTTCACCCTATGCGTTTGACGGTTAATGGGGCAACCAAAAGAGTAAAACTTTGTACGAAGTGTTTGAGAACCGCAAAAAAAGAAATAAAAGCAAAGTCCGCTCCAAAAATTGCTTCTTCGGCACAAGCCGCAGCAACAGTCTAAATTTAATTTTCCCTTGACTTCTTCTAGAATAGTTTTTAGAATAAAAAGTACAGCATGATTGAAAAACATCCCGTTTACTTAAGGCAGGAGGCAAGTGAAGGCGCTTTTGTGGTCGCGAGAGATATTTGGATAGAGCGAAACACTTCTTAAGAATAATAAAAATGAGAACATAGTCATCAATCGCAAAGACCCAAAAAGGAAAATAATAATTTCACAAGAGCCGCTTTATGATAAGGATAATAATCCGCTGAATTCTAATTTAACGATTTATGTGGAAACGCCTGATTTTCCAGGGTTAGAGTCTTCCAGGGAGGCATATTGCTTTATGAATGATTTTGGAGGACGCGTTATGAAACAGTCGTTCGGCGGTTATATCTCGTCGGAGAAAGAAGCAGACAAAGACGAGCTGAGCAAATTGTGGGAGATGATAACAGGAAAACAGTATGAAAGGAAAATGACAGCCGGAGACAAAATAGCGCGTAAATTATTGGGAGGGCTTGTCGAGTAATTCTATTGCTTCTGGGTAGCCGTTGAAAAAATCATTGTAATTTTTTTTCTGCGAGCCGGCGAGTTTCTTTTCGAAAGTACTCTTTTACTTCTTCCCAATCTATCTCAATCAGCATGTTGGGCATTTGATTTTCCTGCTCGGCATCCTCAAAATAGTCCAGTGAGCGGAGAATTGAATACAAATGATCTTCAAGAACAGCATATTTTCTTTGATAAAATTCAAGCATTTCTTCAAGCGTATATTTTTTGGCGAGAAAATAGACATCAACAAAATCTCTCCTAGTCCCGCGGTCTTCAATTGCATGAATTTTCATAGCGGCAATGTCAGGCAAGCTCGCCAATTGGATGTTTTCAAATGATACTGTAGGCTCAAGTAATGGATATTTATAGTAGAATATGCTAAATTTTGTATGATTAATTTTTCCCCATACGGTCCATTGCTCGTTGCCTTCTTGGACAAAATCCGGTAGAGAGGTAAGTTTTTTTATAAGTTGCGTTTCATTGAATTCGTGGGGGGTAAAAAAATCAAGATCTATAGAGATCCTATGTCCAATCTGAAGCGCCAAAGCAGTTCCTCCGGCGAGGTATGCTTGTTTAATTTTAGTAACAGCTGAAATTAGCTGGATAGCCCGAAATGTATCGGGGAGTAAGGTTTTTGTAAACATTTTACTTGATCTTTGTCCATGTTTAGTATGTCTGCCCAAAAATTGCCCGTAGGCCGCGAAAGATCTTTTGTCTTCATAACAACTTTTCTTATTATATCTTTTCCATATGTTTTTATCAGCCAGCGTATGTCGTGGAGATTTCCTCGATCCAGCACTCGTTTTATGATAAAAAAAGCGTGTTTCCTGATCTTTAAATCTGCAAATTTTATATCCCAAAAATATGGCCGCAAAAATTCGGGAACCTGTATTTTTTCCTCCTGATTCATAGTTACTATTATTACATATTTTACCCTGCAAATCCACTCTTAACTTGTTTTGATTGCTCGATCTCGGTTATAATTATGGTAATTATGTCAGGAGAAGCAGGCTTAGAAAAACAGGATGCTCTGAGAGTTGATCTTTCGACAGCTAGGGATAAAACTGAATCTTTGGTGCAGTCAAAACCCGAACTCCCTGTGCCAAAGGAAATAAAAGAGATATTGGATCAAGGTGCTTTAGAAATTCAATTTAATCTTAGTGATAAATCGATTATTAAAGAATTGGGACTTAGTAAGGATATTAATAAAGGATATGGAGTACATCTAAGCAGAAATTGTCCCCAAAGCATATGGGGTTTGGGGGGGGTTTGGAGTCACTTGAATATCAGATCGCCTAGAGGCCTATTTCGCAGCGGTTACGAGGTACCTCCGTATGGATTGCTCATTGCTTGCAAAATGCCGCTTTCTGAAGAAAAAGTAATAGGAGAGACTAAGATGGAGCACAAGAAAATTTTGGGAATAAAATTGCCCATGAAAGAACAGATAAGGGTATCAAAGACAATCAATGTGCCTGCGTCCTCCGGCGAATATATTGACGGGCTTAACTCTAAAGACCCTATTTTAGCCAAAGAGCCTTTAGTAATTATTTCTGCGATTATCCATACTAACAGAATGTTCGACGACTATGGCAGGAACGTAGGATTGCTACTTGTTAATGTTGGTTTACCGGAATCATTATATAAAAAAATAGAAGCAGACATTCATAAGTCACCTGCTCTTATCTTAGATTATGCCCGGGAAATATACCCCGTCTGGTATAAACACTATATTGCATATGAAGAAAAACAGACGGGAATTATGTATAGAGACTCTATTAAGCCCGCTTTTGAAATTGGGAAGTATTCAGATGAAGCGATGGTAAGGGGGGCTGCACAAGATTTGAAGGAGAAGTCTAAATAAATTAAATCCTAAAATAATTCTTTTGCCGCGGGGTAGCCGTTGAGAAAGTCTTCAGAGCTTTTTAACTTCGGATAAGAAGTAGTTTTTTACGTCCTTCCATGCGACATCAACAAGCATTTCAGGCATTTCATCCTCATCGGCTTCATTGAAATAGAGAAGCGCTTTCTTGAGGATTAGTCTCATATCTTCGAGATTACCATATTTTTTTCCATAAAATTCAAACAGTTTTCTCAGTGAGAATTTTTTTGAAAGAAAATATATGTCTATAAAGTCTCGTCTGGTTCCCCGTTTGGTGACAGTGTCAAATTTCATTGCCGATAAATCAGAAAGACCGGCAACGCATATGTTCTTCCAGGGAGTTAGCTCATTCAAAAGTTTGTATTTATATCCAAATAATGAGAATTTAGTTTCCCCAACAAAGCCCACGATAGTTTGCCAATCTGAATAAGTTATTCTTAGTTTAAGTTCTTTTTTTAATTTTTGTTCCCATTGTGTTTCTGAAAAATAAGCAGAGGTAAAAAAGTCAAGATCAACAGATTTTCGGTGGCCAAACCAAAGAGCAAGCGCTGTTCCGCCTGCGAGATAAGATCCTTTGGGAAGACTGTCTTTTTCCAACTCCCCGAGGAGTTTTATTGCGGATTGGGACAAAATAACATCATACATCTTAGAGAGTATTAAGCCAGTAATTCTTGGATTTTTTGGAGATTCTTGATTTTTGCGCGATATTTTTTATTTTTTTCTTTCCAAAAACAAATTTCAGCCACTCAAATGCCTTTTCGTCACCGTATTCAAGAATTCTTTTTATGTAATATTCGGGGTGATTTTTAGGCTTGGAATTTCCCGGATTGATGTCCCAGAAGTATTTTTGAATATAACTTGCGATCATGGGTTAATTATATCACATAGGCCTGCCAGTAGGGTACAGATTTCTTTTGCCTCGGGGTAGCCGTTGAGGAAATTCTTATCGTTATACTTTCAATTTGCTTTTGGCAAGCTTAATAGCTTGATTTTGGAAAAACTTCTTCACCTCTTTCCATGAGACAGGAAGAAGCATTTCGGGCATGTCGTCAATTTCAGCATCAATAAAATAATTCATACTCCTAATAATGTTATACAGATGATCTTCCAGAATTCCATATTTTTCATCATAAAACTTCAGCATTTGTTCCAAAGTGAACTCTTTTGTCAAAAAATAAAGATCAACAAAATCTCTTTTCGTCCCTCTATCTTCCAGGGCGTGGATTTTCATAGCCGCAATGTCCTCCTTGGAGAGCATTTGAATGCCCGCAAACGGAATGGTCTTTTTAATTAAGGGATATTGGTAGTAAAATAAGCTAAACTTCGTATTTGCGACTTTACCCCAGACGGTTCTCCATGCCGTACCTTCCTCTTTGTAATCAGGCATCTGACTAAGTTCCCCTGCCAATGTTTTTTCATCAAAAATCTGCGGTGTAAAAAAATCCAGATCTACGGAGATTCGGTGTCCAATTTGAAGCGCCAAGGCGGTTCCTCCCGCCAGATAGGCTTTTTTTACGATGCTTATATTTGATACTAACTTGAGAGCCCGAACTGTATCGGGGAGTAAGGTTTTTGTAAACATACAACCTTTCTTTTATCAATTCCCAGGAAAAGAGACCAGAAATTGGCTGTTTTTGGAGAAATATCGCGGGAAGTTAGAAGCAATTTTTCAATTTCCTGATTCGTATAATTTTGTCTTAACCAACTTAATGCCTTGGTATTGCCCCTATCTAAAACACGTTTCAAGATAAAAGTTCTGGACTTTTTTAAATCCAAATCTTCAAATTTTACGTCCCAAAAATAGGATCGTAAAGATTCGGGAAGCTGCATTTTTCTTTTCTGATTCATATTCACTATTATGACATATTTTGCCTTGTAAATCTATAAAAATTACAATTTGATCAATAGGGATTGAAGCTCTTTTGCCCCAGGGTAGCCGTTGAGAAAATCTTTATAGCTCATTGGTTTTTTTCCTTCGACTTGAATTTTATTATCAGGCAGGAACTTAATCCTTAATAATTTATCATTAATCCTTATTTGCGTCCAGACTCCCGGCCAAGGGAAGTATCCTCGAATTTTCCTTTCCAATTCGGATTTCGAATTTCGGGCTTCGAATTTTGATAAATCTACGTATCCATCTTGGCGGGTGAGGGGTTTGGTGAAGGTGGATTTTTCATGATCTTGTGCGATAGGTTTTAGATTATCATTAAGGTATAAATTAAGTATTTCGGGTAATAAATTTGCTCCCTTAGCAAACAGCCTTTTATATAGAGATTCAGAAGTATCGGTGTCTAAAATCTTATCTTTTTCCTGTCCTAAGATTGGTCCATGATCTATTTCTTCATCAAGCTTCATAATGCTAACGCCTGTAATTTTCTCTCCGTTTAAAATTGCCGTTTGAACCGGAGTCGGTCCCCGGTATTTTGGTAAAAGAGAGGGATGAATATTAATTATTCCTTTTGGAAATAGATTTAAAATTTGTTGTGGGATTATCAATCCAAAATCTGCCAGAACAGCAACGGTGGGGTTAATAGTTGATAGCTCATGGTTAATAGTAGGGTCGGAAAGATTAACAACCGAATGATAGGAGATTTTGTTTTCAATACAGCATTTTACAACCGGGTATTTTACAACCGGGTAGCTTCGCAAGGCCTCCCCTTGCGAAGCTAAATTGGGTTTTAGCTTGCCTGCCGGCATGGCGGGGTTTTCTGTGGTTAGAACCAGCTTCAAATCAAAGTTTTTGCGCAAAACTTCAATAATTGGAATTACGTAACTAGAGGATCCAAAAAAAACAACAGGTGGGTGATTGGGCGATTGGGTGATTAGGTCATTAGGAAATTGGGGTGTTGGGTGATTGGGTAGTCTCATATGCGATTTCTCCTGAAAGTAATAAGGCTATTTATTTGCTTACTGAGGATTTCATATTCATTCTTTAATTCATTTGCTTTAACTGAGAGTTTTGAGTAAATATCATGAATCAAGAAAAGCTGCGTTTGCACCTCTGCCGCAGAAGAACGAGCTTGAATAAAAAAATTTAACTTATCCTTTTGTGTATATCTAGATTCTCCCTCCGCAATATTTGATTCAACGGAAATTGCCGCTCTGCGTAATTGCGAAGTCAATCCGAACAATTCTTCTTTAGGTAAACTAGAAGTTAAAATATATACTTCTAATGTCAACTTGTGAGAGTTTTGCCAAATTTTAAGATTAGTAAAATTTCCCATAGGTAATTAGGTGGCTGGGCGACTGGGTGGTTAGGTAATTAGGAATCCTAAAAACCTAGTGACCTAGTGGCCCAATTGCCTAGACTTCAATCTTTTCAAACTCATCTTCGCCTTTGGTGTTTTTGTGGGATTTGTAAAGAATTCCTTTTTGCTCCAAAACTCTTTTTGAGAAAAGGACTCCATCTAAATGGTCTATTTCATGTTGAATAATTGTTGCCATAAAATTTTTAAAAGCTTTGGTATGTTTAATTCCTTTTTCATCAAGAAAAGAGAGAGTTAGTGATTGAACCCGGAGTACAGGTCCCCAGATAGTCGGAAGAGAAAGGCACCCCTCGAGTTTCTTAGATGCTTTGTTGCTCTTTTTTGGACGTCTGACATAGTCCAAATCGGAAGATCTCTCTATAATTTCGGGATTGATAAATACCATAATTTTGGAGTTATCTGTAGGTTTGGCAATAAAAATTCTTAGTGGCTTACCAACTTGTGGGGCAGCTAATCCTACTCCTTTGGGATCAGTAGTATCTATAAGCGTTTTTTTCATTTCTTCAATAATTCTAGTCACAGCAGCATCAACCCTTGATACGGGCTTTGCAATGGAGGATAAGATCGGACTTGGGGCAATTACTATTTTCAACACGTTGCAATTATAGCACAATTAGAGCTTTGCCCAATCATCAATTGATTGTTGGGCAGCTGAATCTTTTGAGGATATGCGTTCTAGAATATATTGCATTTGGGCGATTGCCTTTTGCTGCAAAACAGAATCTATTACGTTGCCATTTTTATCTAGAGCTTTTTGATGATAAAAAAGACCTAATCCGTAATGCGCATCTCTGTAATCCGGTTTGAGCAGTACGGTTTTTTCCAAAGCGAAAATTCCTTTATCCAGATTATTATTTTGTCCGTATAAAACGCCGAGATTGTACCAGATATTAGCATCATTAGGAGCAAGAAGAGATGCTTTTTCGATCGCATCCAGAGCGCGGGGTAAATATCGGGAATCAACTTGGGAAAGAGTATAGAAAATTCTAACTCTGGTTTTCCAAAAAACTGCATTGTCTGGATGCTGGGAGATAACCTCGTTACTTACATTAATTGCTTCCTGAGCCAAGCTAGAGGCAGCGCTGATTGTCTGTTCCGATGTAGCTGAATCTTCAGATTTTTGAGAAACCAATGATGCGGCAACAATAGCATCATTAAGGGAAAGTTCGTCTTTGAAAACAGATTCATTTCCCCGGAGTTTTACTGCTTCGTGTAGCTTTGGGTAAGCTTGTTGGTATTCACCGGCGCGATCCAAATTATAACCGAGAGCGAAAGCTATGTCTGCTTGCCAGAATCGGAATAAAGAGATAAGTAAAAAGAAACAAGTAACAAGGATAAAAAAGATAGCGGTCATAGTAGTCGGTGACAATCCCCTTATCTCTTGTTGCTTATTACTTGTCTCTGTTTTGATAATTCCCATTAAAACAAATACGAAGGCCGGAATCATAAATAAATAAACATTTGTTATGACAACCGAAAATCCAAAAAAATTAGTAACGAGTATTGACATGTATGAACTCACAAGGGCTAGTACAAAAATAGAATTTTGTGGAGATATAGGTTCGTATTTCTCGCGAACATTCGCTAATTTATTCGCGAAATTCGCGAAAGAATTCGTGATTTTAGCGAGAACCACCCATAAGAATACTGCAATCATTATGATATATGTACCCAAGCCAAATAAACCTGTAGTAGCAAGATAATTAAGGTATTCGTTGTGAGCTTTATTGTATAAAAAATTCCATTCGGAAGTTAAGTTTTGACCGGCAGGTTTATATTTGTAATATGCAAAAGCAAATGTTTCAACTCCTGTGCCAAAAAGAGGATTTGCTTTCCATGCGCTTATTGCGCCGCTCCAAACATTTAGTCTTATTTTCCCTGATTCTGTCCCCCCTTCGTTCTGCAATGCAGAACTTCGGGGGGCAAGTCCGCCTGCTTCAGAAGATGATTGTTTCTCTGTAATTTTTGGAGCTTGAAGTTTTTGAATTTGACTACTTATTCCTTTAAGTGTAAATCCGCGCAGCTGGGCAATTGGTGTTCCGATAATAAAGGTAATGATTAGGAAGAGACCAATGATGAATGATAAAGGATTAATGATTAAACGGGAGTTTATCTTTCTTCTTTCTGCCCACCAATAGGCGCCTGCAAAAAAGATGAGGGAGATCCAAATCCCCAAAAATCCGGATCGAGCGTTGGTGTAAAGAAGATCAACATAGAACAATGTAGCAAGTAGCAAGTAGCAAGTAGCAAGTATAAACTTTTTATCAGATACATAATGCATGATACCTGATACATGATACTTTTCGTTAGTAGGGGAATTTGATTTTAGATTATTTATGAAGAACGCAATGGCGATTGGAATAAGAATTGCCAGGTAAGCTGCGAGCCAATCAGGTTGTCCCAAGGTTGAGAAGATTCTGACTTTTGGCATAAAATCTGCTGTCCAGCAGGAAACATCGAGTTTGCCTCTAAAAAGGAAACATGTCGGATCATATCCAAAACGAGAGGGAAGTCCCCA
>Ga0209343_10005312_pt1 | contig 15692 bp, 13 predicted proteins | sample RifCSPlowO2_02_FD_184026 | JGI IMG/M metagenome (GOLD analysis project Ga0209343, IMG submission 184026) | Groundwater microbial communities from Rifle, Colorado - Rifle CSP2_plank lowO2_0.2 (SPAdes) (version 2) | ecosystem: Environmental > Aquatic > Deep subsurface > Groundwater | place... | reverse complement strand
GGTCGGCTCGGGATCGAGTTCAACCGGCTGGACGGCTACCATTTGATCCAAGCGGTGCGCGCCCGCGATGCCTTCCCCGCGCACGCTGACCACGGCCCGGAGCGACGGGGTTCGGCGCAGGAGAGGCGAAAGCGGCTCCAGGAATTCCGCTTCCCCCACCAACAACCGCGCCTGGCTGTTCCGCAGATAAAACTCGTAGTCGGAGGGGTGGGCAAAGGTGTTGAGCGCCACCGGAACTGCGCCGATCTTCATCGCCCCCAGATAGGTGGCGATGAACTCGGGCGAATCCCGCAGCAGCAATAGGACTCGCTGCTCCGGCTCCAGGCCGAGCGCCCGCAGCGCGTGCCCGGTTTGGTTGGCAACGTGGTAGAGCTGCTCATAGGTCAGGTTCCCGGCCGGCCCCCAAAGCGCCATCTTCCCGCCCCGGCCCTCGGCGATGTGGCGGTCGAGCAGCGCGCTGGCGAAGTTAAACTCTTCCGGCAATTCCTCCGGGCCTCGGACCGTTCGCAAGTCCCGATCGCCCCAGGAAAAGCGGTTTCTGGAAGCCATGCAATTCTCCGTCTGCCGGCGCGCTCTACTGCCGCAGCGCGGCCAGCACACGCCGTCCGCGTTCGATGTCGGCGGCGTCCCTTTGCGGGTTCTCAAACCGGATGCCGGTCGTGATGCGGGCGGCGCCTTCGTAGTCGAGAGCGTTGTCCTGCAAAATGGATTCGATCCGCACCTCAATCTTGGCCATGCCGGGAAAGCCTTCCAACTCGCGGCGAAGTTCCGTGGCGGTCCCCTGGATGTAGTACGCCAGGCCCTCGTCCACAACCAGCAGGGTGACGCTGCCGTTGCGGCGCAGATTGGCCGTCGTGGTGCTGTTCGTCCAGGGCGCGAGGCGGATGCTGCTCCTGTCCGGAGCAATCACTTCGAGGTAACTCAGGATGGCGGCGTAGGGCCAGCCCCCTTCATCCACCGTAATCAGGAAGACCACTCGGTTCAAGAGCTGGTCCAGATGCTCGCCGTTCATCAGGTTGAACAGCTCGTCCGGCAGGATCGGTTTCAATCGCACGGACATCAGCCTGCCTCCGCCAGCGGGAAGTGGAGCGATGCCCTGCGCGGGCCGTCGCTCCCGCCCCGACTTGGCTTTCCGGTCGAAGTCAAGCGTAGCACTATACGCCAGATTGCCTTAGCGGGGGAATAGCCTCGGCCATTTCGGGAGTTGCTTCTCTTGGCGTGAGGGAGCCTGTTACAACGACAAGGTAAGGTGCATGGCTCTGTTCACGCGCGTGGCAAGAGTCAGGGAGGAAAGCCTGCCCTGTCCGCTATCGCCCGGCACGGCTTACGTCCGCACCCTGGGGCGCCTGCAGTGCCTTCACATCGTCCTGCAACTGGCGGACTTGCTCGGTCACCTGCTCGATCTGCGCCCAGCAGCACCGCGAAGCGGCCTTCGGAATCGGCCGTTACGTTCTGGGTCTCAAGCCACAGCGGCACGCCCGTTAACGGCTGCCCCATGCGGTCCTGCAACACGCCGCTGAACTGGATCAGCCGCGGTCCTTGCGCCGCTTACTGCCATCCGACGCCTCGACCTCGCTCAGGCGCTGACTCCTGCGCCTGCCCGCCGTTAATAAACCCTACAGAAATAAAAAACACCCATCCCAAAATGGAAATCCGTCTGCGGTACATAGCGTCCTCCTTTTGGGACTACTGAGAAAGCGGATTAAAGATGCCAACTCGGCCCCATCAACGGATTGCACTGATGGGCACCCACGGTTGCTTACATGTGAGAAAGCGGAGAGACGAGGTGTCGTGCGCGTGTTGTCGCGGACGGCGCCACATTAGTCCGCTGCACGGAGAGGATTATAAGCATTGACAGCGGGAGAGACAAGACCTAAGAATGGGACGAGCGTTATGGAACGAACGTTCGTTAACAGCACACCATGCCCTCCCGCGCCCCGCTCCGTGAGAAAGCATCTCCAGCGCCGGTCCGCAACCCGGTTCGCAACTATGACCGCCGCCTGAGCGAAATCCTGCGCTGCGCCACGGAAGTGTTTTGCGATAAGGGGTTCGCGGCAGCCTCCATCCGGGACATCTCGCGGGCGAGCGGCAGCAGCCTGGCGGGCCTCTACTATTACTTCAAGAGCAAAGACCATTTGCTCTTCCTGATCCAGCAGGAGGCGTTTTCCTCCTTGATCGCCGGGTTGGAAAAAAAATTGACGGGAGTGCGCGATCCGGAGCTGGCGCTGCGGACCTTCATTGCGAACCACCTGGAGCATTTCGTCGGCAACCCCAAGCAGGCGCAAGTGCTCTCGCACGAATCCGACACGCTGAAAGGGCCGTATCAGGAGGAGATCACCGCGCTCAAGCGGAAGTATTACCGGCAATGCGTCTCGCTGGTCGAGCAGCTCAAGCAGACGCGCCAGTTGCGGGGCTTGAACAGCCGCCTGGCGGTGCTGAGCTTGTTCGGCATGATGAACTGGATTTATACCTGGTATAACCCGGCCGTGGACGGCGACTGGAAAGGCATCGCCGACCCCATGGCGGCTATCTTCCTGAACGGAGTGCTGGGGGGCGCGAACCGCATTGACAAGTGACGAGTGGTAGCCACGGCACGGTTTTTGTGCCGTGGGTTTTTCGCCGGAACGAACCCGGAACGCGCCCACGGCACACAGGACGTGCCGTGGCTACCTTCAACCATGCCTGATTACACCTTATCGGAACTGATGGTGGCGGCGGCGGCGCGGGAAATCCACGACGGCGACGTGGTCTTCGTCGGAATGCGCCTGCCGTTGATTGCGTTCGTGGTGGCCAAGAGCACGCACGCCCCGAACGCCGTCGGCGTCTTTGAAAACGGCGTCCTGCGCCACACGCCGGCGCGGGAGCTGATCTTCACGATGTCGGACGGCCCGAACATCACCGGCGCGCTCTCCTGCTTGACCATGCTCGAATGCATGGCGCTGTTGCAGCAAGGGCGCGTGAGCCTGGGCTTCCTGGGGGCGGCGGAGGTGGACCGCTACGGCAACCTCAATTCGACCGAGGTGCGCGGCCCTTCCGGCAACCACATCCGTCTTCCGGGCAGCGGCGGCGCGTGCGACATCGCGGCGCTGGCGCGGCGATTCGTTGTCCTGCTCGATCACCAGAAAGACCGGTTGCCCGAGCGCGTCCATTACATCACCAGTCCGGGCTACGGGCCTTGGCGATCGAGCGGGCGGCTGAAGCAGGGCGGCCCTTCCGCCGTCATCACCAGCAAAGCCGTGATGCGCTTTGACGGCCTCGATACTACGGGGGGCGAGGCGCATCTCTACTCCTATCATCCAGGTGTGACGGTCGAGGACATCCTCGCCAATACCGGCTGGACGCTCCGAGTCTCCCCCGACGCGCACGAGACTCCCGTGCCGACGAATAAGGAGTTGCGCGTCATCCGCCGTTACGACCCGGAACATTTTTGGACCCGTTGAAAACGCTTCCCCTAGGCAAAGCGATTTCTGTATAGTTCTATCTTCTTTCGATGGAGGCGGACCATCGAAATTGGCAATCCGAGCCCGGGTAGCCATGGTCCCGGCTAGCCGGGATGCCGTGGGCTTTTGCTGATTGACCAGGGAAAAGTGAGGTGAGCGATGGCTACACAAACCTTTCAAGCAATCCAGGTCGGGCTGTTAGGCCCCGTCTATTCCATTGAGCTGAACAAACCGCCGCTGAACATCTTGGACTTGGCCATGATTGACGAAGTGCTGGCGGCGCTTCAGGCCGCCGAAGCCGATCCCGGCGCGCGCGTGATTGTGTTTCGCGGCGCAGGCCCCAAAGCATTCTGCGCCGGCGTGAGCATCCAGGACCACACGCCGGACCGCATCGGCGAGATGATTCCGCGCTTTCACGCGATTTTCCGCCACCTGGCGCGCACCGACAAGGTCACGCTTGCCCTCGTGCACGGCCATTGCCTGGGCGGCGGGTTTGAATTGGCTGCGATGTGCGACCTGGTCGTGGCGGCGGAAACCGCCCAGTTCGGGCAGCCCGAGATCAAGCTCGGCCAACTGGCTCCGGTCGCCGTGGTCTTGCTGCCTTACTTGGTCGGCTACCGCAAGGCGGCCGAACTATTGCTGACCGGCTCGAACATAGATGCGCGGCAAGCCCAGGCGCTCGGGATCGTCAACCGGGTGGCTCCGGCCGAGCAGTTGTCGCAGTGCGCCGACGGGCTGCTCCAGGAACTGCTGGCGCAAAGCGGAACCGCTCTGCGGATGACCAAGACCATCCTGCGGCGCGTCGCGGGCCTCGACTTCGAGCGGGCGTTGCAGGAAAGCGAAGACTTCTTCCTCCATACGCTCGCCCAGACCGAGGACGCCAAAGAAGGGATTTTCGCCTTCCTCGAAAAGCGCGCCCCGCAGTGGACGAATCGGTAAGATCAGAAGGAAGCCACAGAGCCACAGAGGGTACAGAGTGGGGAATAGGAAATAGGAAATAGGAAGACTCCCCATCCGAGCCGCGGATTCTCTTTTCTTCTCTGTGTGCTCTGTGTCTCCGTGGCTACATATATGACCCACGACAATCATCAACCGCGCGAAAAACTCTGCACGCTGGCGGAAGCAATTGAGCGCTTCGTGCCCGACGGCGCGAGCGTGGCGATGGGGCTGCAACTGGAAAGCATGATCCCGTTTGCGGCCGGACACGAGATCATCCGCCAGCGAAAACGCGACCTGACGCTGGTCGGGCCGATCTCCGACATTTTGTTTGACCAGTTGATCGGCGCGGGCTGCGCGCGGAAGATCGTGGCGGCCTGGGTCGGCAACGTGATGATGGGTTCGGCTTACAACTTCCGACGGGCGCTGGAAGAGGGCATTCCGCACCCGGTTGAGATGGTGGACCATACCAACTTCACTGTGGCGCTCGCCTTGCACGCTGCCGCTCTCGGCGTGCCGTTCCTTCCCACCTACACCGCCATCGGCTCCGACCTGTTCGCGCGCAACGAGGGATTGGTGGAGTTTGAGGCTCCTTATACGCGGGAGACTATGACGGCCGTGCGCGCCATCGCGCCCGACGTGGCGATCCTCCAGGCGCAGCGCGCCGACACGGAAGGCAACGCGCACGTCTGGGGAAACCTGGGCGCGGCTCCCGACGCCGCGCGAGCTGCCCGCTCCGTCATCGTGGTAGCCGAAGAGATCGTCAGCTCGAAAGTCATCGCCAGCGACCCCAACCGCACGGTCATTCCGGGGTTTCTGGTGTCGGCGGTAGTCGAAGCGCCCTTCGGCGCGCATCCCTCGCCGGTGCAGGGCTATTACAACCGCGACAACAACTACTACCGGGAATACCATCGCGGCACCAAGACGCGGCAGGACTTTGAAGCGTGGCTCGATCACTGGGTCCTGGGAGTGGGTGACCGGCAAGGCTACCTCGACCGCCTGGGCGCGGAGCGCGCGGATTCTCTGAAAGTCAGGAAGCACGCCTACGCCGCCCGGACGGACTTCGGACATTAACAGCGGCACTTCGGCGAATCCGTAAAAATGTACCTACATATGGTAGAATGTAGGCTCATGGGCGAATGCCATTCGAAGGGGGTTGAGCATGGGGGAACGTCGAATCGGGATCCGGGAGCTGAAGTCCAAGTTGAGCGAGTGCGTCCGCGAGGTCAAGACGGGGGGGACGATTATTGTCACGGAACACGGGCGCGCCGTGGCGCGAATCATCCCGGATACGACGCCGGATACCGGGTCGCTGCGGGAACGGCTCGAGGTTCTGGTCCGCACGGGAGCGGTCCTGTGGAACGGCCGGCGTCTTCGACTGGCGAAGCCGGTCGCACGGCTGCGCGGGAAACGGAGCCTGTCTGACCTGGTGATCGAGGACCGCAGATGAGGCTTTATCTGGATACCAGCGCTCTGGTCAAGTGCTACATGACCGAGCGGGACTCCCCAGAGGTACTCGATCTTGCCGAGCGCGCCGAGTTGGTCGCGACTTCCCTCGTCAGCCGAACGGAAGTGGCGGCGGCGGTGGCGAAAGCGGTGCGCCTCGGTTGGCTGAGTTCGGAAAACGGACGAAAGGCGCATGGAACGTTTCTCAGCCAATGGACGGACTTCCTGAGAATTCCGCTCACGGAGGCGCTCGTGTCCCGAGCGGACACCCTGGCGTGGGACTACGCATTGCGAGCCTACGATGCCATCCAACTCGCCTCCGCGCTCACGTGGCAAGAGGCCGTTGGCAGGCCGGTCACGCTCGCCACGTTCGATCGCGAGCTCTGGGAAGCCGGTCAAACGGCAGGCCTGCGCGTGTGGCCTGCGAAGCGGGTCGGCTGAGCGGGTAACCACGGCGGGTGTACTATCTTGCCGTGGGCCTTCCTCGAATTTACGAACCCACGACAATCGAGAACCTTGGTAAAATGAAACCTAGCGGATTCACGGCATGAAACCGGGAGAAGCAAACAACCGCAAGAAGCGCGCGACCAAGCCCGAGAAGGCGCACATCCAACTGCGGGTGAACGGCGAGCCGGTTGAGGTGGCCTTTGCGCCGCACAAGACCTTGCTCGAAGTGCTTCGCGAAGACCTCGCCCTGACGGGGACCAAGCACGGCTGCGAGCTGGGCGAGTGTGGCTGCTGCGCGGTGCTGGTGGACGGCAAGCCCGTGCTGTCCTGCTTGTATCTGGGCCTGGCGGCGGAGGGCCACGAAGTAACGACCGTGGAGGGCATGGCGCGGGGTCCGGCGCTGCATCCGTTGCAGGACGCTTTTGCGGAGTTGGGCGCGGCGCAGTGCGGCTACTGCACGCCGGGCATCCTGCTGACCGCGATGGCGCTGCTCGGGAAAGTTCCCCGGCCCACCCGCGAGAAAATCCAGCAGGCGCTGGCCGGGAACCTCTGCCGCTGCACGGGCTACATCAAGATTTACGAGGCCGTGGAGCTGGCGGCGGCGCGGATGCAGGGCGAGCCGGCGACGCCCGCAAAGGAGAGTGTTTATGGCTGGGATTAGCGGCGATGGCCCGAGCGGGGCTGAAAAGAATGGCGGCAAAGCGAACGGTCTGCGCGTTGTCGGCAAGCCCTGGAAGAAGGTGGACGCGAGCGCGAAGGTGACGGGCGAAACGAAATTCGCCGACGATATTTTCCTGCCCCGGATGCTCCATTGCAAGATTCTGCGCAGTTCCGCCCCCCATGCGCGCATCGTGAAGATTGACACCTCCAAAGCAGAAGCCTATCGCGGCGTGAAAGCGGTTCTGCTGGGGAAAGACTTGCCGATCCCCTACGGAATTCTGCCCGTCAGCCAGGACGAACACCCGCTGGCGATTGAAAAGGTGCGCATGGTCGGCGATCCGGTGGCGGCGGTGGCCGCAGTGGACGAAGACGCGGCGACGGAAGCCCTGGACCTGATCGAAGTCGAGTACGAGCCGCTGAAAACGATCAGCTCGATCGAAGAGGCGCTCGAGACCTCCGAACCGCGCATTCATGACTACGGAGAATACGGCAACGTCCATCGCAGAACTGCCTATGAATTCGGCGATGTGAAAGCGGGCTTCGCCGAGGCCGACTTCGTCCGCGAGGATATTACTTTCTACGAGGGCAGCACGCATCTGCCGCTGGAACAGCACGCCAGCGTGGGCCAATTCAGTCCCGACGGCAAGCTGACTCTGTGGAGTTCCACGCAGGACCCGCACTATCTGCATCGCTCACTCGCCAAGGTGCTGGGGCTTCCGGCCACCCATATCCGCGTCATCGCCACGCCGTGCGGCGGCGGCTTTGGAGGCAAGTGCGATCCCTTCCAGCATGAGATCATCGTCTCCAAGCTGGCGATGGTGACGGGCCGCCCGGTCAAGATTTGTCTCACGCGCGAAGAGGTTTTCTACTGCCACCGCGGGCGCCATCCCGTGCTGATGGCAACCAAGACCGGCTTCAAGCGAGACGGCTCGATCACCGCCATGCACCATCGCACGTTCCTCGACGGCGGCTCCTACGGCGGCCACGGCGCGGCCAGCACGTTCTACACCGGCGTTCTGCAACCGACCACCTACACGATGGGGACATACAAATTTGACGCCGTCCGCGTGTTCACGAACAAGGCTCCCTGCGGACCCAAGCGCGGACACGGGACTCCGCAGCCGCGCTTCGCGCAGGAAGTGCAGATGGACAAGATCGCCGAGCAGTTGGGGCTTGACCCGGCGGAACTGCGGAAGCGCCACCTGGTCCCGCCGCACTCGCTCACCTGCAATTGGCTGAAGATCGGCACCACCAGCCTCGGCAAGTGCATTGACAAAGTCGTGGAAGGCGCGCGCTGGAAGGAGCGGTTCCGCAAGCTGCCGCACGGCAAAGGCATTGGCCTGGCGTGCAGCGCCTACATGACCGGAGCGGGCACGGCCATCTATTGGAACAACATGCCGCACTCGGGCGTGCAGTTGAAGCTCGACCGCTCGGGCGGCGTATGCGTCTTCTGTGGGTCGTCGGACATCGGCCAAGGCTCGGATTCGATTCTGGCCTACATCGTCGCCGAAGTCTTGGGGATCGAGCCCTTCGACATCCGCGTCGTCACGGCCGACACCGACCTCACGCCGGTGGACCTCGGCAGCTACTCCAGCCGCGTCACGCTGATGACCGGCAATGCCGCCATCCAGGCCGCCGAGCGGGCCAGGGACCTGTTGGCGCAAGCGGCTGCGGAAAAACTCGAGGTTCCGGCGAATCGGCTCGTTTTTGCCGATCGCCGTGTGGTGGACATGGAGAATCCCGAAAAGGGGATGAGCTTCGTGGATGCGGTGTGGCTTGCCGAGGCGAAATTCGGCACGCTCGGCACCACCGGCTCTTACACGCCGCCGAAAGCTCCGGGGAAGTTCAAAGGCTCGGGCGTCGGGCCATCGCCCACGTACAGCTATTGCGCGGCGGTGGCCGAAGTGGACGTCAACCCGGAGACCGGCTGGGTGAAGGTCGAGCGCATCTGGATGGCGCACGGCGGAGGCCAGGCCATCAATCCCGTGCTGGTGATGGGGCAGGTCGAAGGCAGCATCTACATGGGCCTCGGCGAGGCCATGATGGAGGAGATGACTTACCGGGGCAATCGCAACGTCGTCCACAAGTTTCCGTCGTTCCTCGAATACAAAAGCCCCACCACGCTCGAGATGTGCGACGTTGTTACCTATCTGATCGAAGACGATGAGCGCGAAACCAACGCGCCGTTCGGCGGCAAGGAAGCCGGCCAAGGCCCGCTGCTTCCGGTCCCGCCGGCCATCGCCAACGCCGTTTATGACGCCGTCGGCGTGCGAATTGACGAAGTGCCCATATCGCCGGACAAGGTCCTGAAAGCGATTCGCGCGAAGGCCAAGGGGCAGGAAGGCCGCTACGGGCCGACGCATTTCCCCTCGTGCCCGATGCCCGAGCCGATCCGCGTTGCGACGCCGTGGGAAGGCGGCACGGGTGAGGGCGTGAAGCGCGAACCGGCCCTGGCGAAGGCGTAAACCAGAATCTGTGTAATCTGCGGATTATAAATGTTACGACTCCCCAAGTTCCGTTACCTGCAACCGAAGTCGGTCGAGGAAGCCGCGCGGATGATCAGTGACCACGGTCCCGACGCCATGTTTGTCGCGGGCGGCACGGACCTCTATCCCAACATGAAGCGCCGCCAGCAGACGCCCAAGGTGGTGATCGGACTCGCGCATCTCGACAAGCTGCGCCGCGTCAAAGGCAAGCCGAAAGAGGGAATGATCCTCGGCGCGGGTCTGACGCTCACGGAGGTTGCAGAAGACCGCCGCGTGCTGCGCGCTTATCCGGTCGTGGCCCAGGCCGCGGAACTGATCTCGACTCCCCTGCTCCGCAATATGGGGACCATCGGCGGGAACCTGCTGCTCGACACGCGCTGCAATTACTACGACCAGAACTACGAGTGGCGCAAAGCGATCCACTTCTGCATGAAGAAGGACGGGGAGATTTGCTGGGTTGCGCCGTCCAGCCCGCGCTGCTGGGCCGTGCAGTCAAGCGACTGCGCGCCGGTGATGGTGGCCATCGGAGCGAAAGTCAAGCTCGTCTCGCGCGACGGCGCGCACGTGATGGAACGCCTGATCCCGGCGGCCGAACTCTATAACGACGACGGCATTCGGCACTTGAACAAGCGCCCCGAAGAGCTGCTCACTGAAATTCACCTGCCACCGACTGACGGTTGGCGCGCCACCTACTGGAAGCTGCGCCGGCGCGGGTCGTTTGATTTCCCGGTGCTGGGCGTCGCGGCGTGCCTGCGTTTGGCTGGCGATGGAACGGTCGAGCACGCCAAGATCATCTTGGGCGGCGTCGGCTCGCATCCGATGGAAGCAAGCGGTTCGGAGCAAGCCCTGGTCGGGAAGAAGCTGACCGAGGAGACCATCCAGCAGGCCGCCGCAGCCGCCTATCCGACAGCCAAGCCGCTCGACAACACCGACTTCGCCATGAGCTGGCGCAAGGACATGGCGCGGTATTACGTCGCGGGCGCGCTGCGGGAGTTGGCGGGATTGCCGTCGCAAGCATCGAGTTCTGGCGGCAACGGCGCGGGGCTGCGCATCGTGCCCGGCTGAGTTGTCTCAACACGTCAGGGCATCCCGGCAAGTGGGGATGCCTTGATGGATAGAATCCAATACCACACCAAGGAGGAACCATGGCAGTTGCGCGCGTAACCGAGATTGTTGCTTCATCTCCCAAGAGCTGGCAGGACGCCGCCGAGGCCGGCTTCAAGCGGGCCTCGAAAACCCTGCGCGGCATCACCGGCATGCGCCTGGTCGAAGCCACCGCCGCCGTCAGCAAAGGCAAGATCACCGAATACCGCGTCCGCATGAAGTTGACGTTTGTCCTGGAGGATTGACCCGTCAGCGCCCTGCTGCGAAGACGCGGGCTTCCTTCCATGAGCATTCACGGCTACCCGGTCATTGATGCGCACGCGCACATCATGCCGATGCGCATGATCAAGCCCGGCCCGCTCGCCGAGTGGCGCAAGACCTACGGCGACAAGGTCGCGGAGATTCAGGAGACCCTGGAGGACCCGCAGAAGCTCCTCGCTCACCTCGACCGCGAAGGCATTGACAAGGTCGTCTGCATAAACTACATCGCCCGCGATCTTTTCGGCTTTACCGAAGAAGTCCACGACTACGTGGTCGAGCTTTGCCGGCACGCTCCCGACCGGCTGCTGCCCTGCGGCAGTGTGGACCCGGTCTATTCCAAGGACCTGGCCCGCGACACCGAACAGCTTATCCATCACTACAAGATCAAGCTGCTCAAGGTTCACGGCCCGCACGCCGGCTACCACCCCGACGACTATCTGCGCGACAAGCCGATGCTCGCCAAGTTCTACGCGCTGGCCGAGGAGGCGGGCGTTCCGGTGATGGTCCACACCGGCACCTCGATCTTCCCCGGCGCGCGCAGCAAGTACGGCCATCCGATGGCGATTGACGACATCGCCATTGACTTCCCGAACTTGAAGATCATCATGGCGCACGGCGGCCGCCCGCTCTGGATGGCCGAAGCCTTCTTCCTGATGCGCCGCCACGAGAACGTCTATATGGACATCTCGGGCATCCCGCCCAAACTCCTGCTCACTTACTTCCCGCGCATCGAGGAGATTGCTGACAAGACGATGTTCGGCACCGACTGGCCTTCGCCCGGCATCCCCGGCATGAGGGTCAACGCCGAAGCCGTCATTAAGCTGCCCCTCTCCGAGGAATCGAAGCGCAAAATTCTTTACGACACCGCCAACCGGCTGCTGTTCGCGCGCTGATGATGCTTGTTTACGTGTTAGAATCCGTTCGGGGCGCGTGGTGTAATGGGAGCACGGGTTCCTGTCAAGTTCCAGGTGTCGGTTCGATTCCGACCGCGTCCATAAAGTGTAAAGCGGCGGTGCAAAAACAGGAATAGCGCCGCACAAGAATTATCTTGACGGGAGGCCTAATGTAGCCCATCATTATCTTGGAACTTGACAGGAACCTAAGATAGGTAGGCCGGGTAGATTTTTCGCCCGGCCTTTTGTTTTTCCGGCGACACCGCCAACCGGCTGCTGTTCAGTTGGTGATGTCCAGTCGCACGCGACACCCTTACCTTGGGACGCCCCGAGCAACGCGTTTACTGCACTACCGGCTGGATGGAGATGATTTCCGCCATCCCCTTTTGTCGAAACGTCACCGGAATCCCCTGTTCCATCAAACCGCTGCCCGTTGCCGTGTAGGACTGACCGGTCTCCTGGAAACTCACGCGGTAGAATCCGTCGGAACGCAAGCCACGAGGCCAAACGGTTTCCAGGCTCGGTCCCAGATCCTCCCGATAGAGGAAGATCACAGACTGGTCGGAGCTTTCGTGGTAGGACTGGATCGCATCATTGAAAGTTCCGTCAGGGGGTGGGGTCAGGTGGTAGACCTTTCCATCGCGCATGAGTTGGCGAATGGACTTGTAGATTTCGACCTCCCTCCTCATGAATTCCAACATCGGCCAGGACCACTCCGTGATCCGCTGCATCAAGATGAAGGGACCGCCGAACATGTGGCTGCGGGTGACGTAGGTATTGTCAGGAGTTACGATCATGTAGCGATCGGTGTACCGGGGCGGAAAGGGGAAGGTAGAGCCCCAGACCCCCTGGCGGGTCACCAGGTGGTCCGCGTTGTCGTTGATAATCGAAGTCACGTAATGCTGGAGCATGTGAAAGGTCTGCATGCCGCCGCCGTCCTCGCAGTTTTCCCAAACCACTCCCGGCTCAGCTTCCTGAACCGCGCGCAGAATTTCGTGCAGTCCATCCACCGCATTCGAGTAAACGCTGTCGTTTGGATCGTGGGAATGTTCGGTGGATTCACAATATTTGACCATGTTTTCCCCGTCCTGGAGAAGCCAGTCCACCCCGTACTCTCGGATGATGCGGAGCGTTTCCGCAATGATCCATTCGCGGACCGGCCGATGGCTGGCGCAAAGGGGAGTCGCCCCGAAGTAGTTGGTCTGTCGGCGTGGATTGTAGGCCTCCCAGTCCGGGTGCTCGCGGAGCACGGCGGAATCCGGCATTGCTTCCAGCGGGGCGAAGTGGAGGCCAAACTTCATCCCCAGCGAATGGACATAGTCCGAGAACGCTTTTAAGCCGCTGGGGAATTTCTCCGGGTCCGGATACCAGTCCCCGATCCGCACTGCCCATCCCAGGTCCACCGTGAACACCTCGGCTCCCAGGGCAGCGGCGCGTTCTGCGGCCTGGCGGAGCGCGTCTTCGTGAATGGCTTCTCCGTAGCCCCAGGTGTCAAACATGACGTAAGGGAAAATCTCCGGGTCGGGCATCGGCGCAGCCAGGACCGCTTCCACAAAGCGTTGCGTGCGGTAGCCCGCTTCATCCCAGTCGCCCTGGAAGAGGCCGAGGAAGGCAGCCGGCACGGCAAACTCATCGAGAGGCCCCAGCGGATGGTTCAATCGCATCACCTGCGCGTCCAATCGCACTACCCCCGTATCTTTGCGGTGCTCGGCGTGGGCCCGCGCCCGCCCGTCGTATTCCCATCCGGCCACGATCCCGTGGTCTTGGCCGTCGCGAAGCGCGCCCCAGGCAGAGTGGTCCCCGTAGGCGCCGGTAAACGCCTCCGCCGCTTGCTCCGCTTCCGTCAGGTTCACTTCATGAGGCTCGAAGTTCCCGCGCGCGCCTCCAAACTTCCACTGCCCCACGAAAAATCCCCGGAAAACTTCATTGGCTCCGGCGAACTTCCAGGAGAGCATGTCGGCTTCCGTGACGAAACTGCGCTGGCTTTTGGTGTTGGTGTAGAAGGTCCGGAAGCGGAGGAAAGGCTGCCCGGCATAGACTTCGGCCTCAAACCGGACTTGGCCCTGCGCCGCCTGAGTGGAGAAGAGGATGAGGACTCGGACCCCTTCGGGTTTGATCGGCAACGAAGAATGTCGTAGGAGCTGATAGGTCGCATTCTCGTCCAGGGTGATGCCGTCCACTGTCAAACGAATGGGGGAACTCGGCTCCGCCGCAGGCGCAGCCCACACCCTCCCTGTCTTCTTGTTTACTAAGGACCTGTACCGGAAGAAACCCTCTGGGCTATGTTGGAATATGGCCTCCATGGATTCGTTGCCCACCGTCCATGTGCGACTTTCCGGATCGTAATTGACGAAGGGAGAATTGGGGCTCCCTTGCGCAACGCAAGGGACCGCCAAGCCACTAACGAATAAAAGCACGCTCCCGAACAACTGGACTATCTTTTTCCGGGAGGCTTTCTTGGATTGCCATCGCATCTTCCACCCTCCTTGTAGCCTGAGCCTTGCTGTCTTTGCCGTCACATTTATCTGATGCACGGTTTGCCCCCCGGCTCTACAGTGCGGACCGGGCTGGTAAATTTCTTGGAAAAAACCAGTAGTCTTGCCAGTTGATCCTACCCGACGTTTGCAGCTAGCATGTAACCATTCACGAAAAAGGATTTGTGAATGGAATCGCCACCCAGCGCTGGATTTGTTGGCAAGGAGTAACCGTCAGATGGCAAGCCTAAGAAACTGTTGGATTGTTCTTTTTCTCTTAACCTTGGTTCTGAGTCCGAGTAAGCTAGCGGCCCAAGGTCCGCTGATTTTCCCGAACGGCGCGGTGAACGGCGCCAGCTTCCGTCCGCCGGACTTTCCCGGCGGGGCTGTGGCCCCCGGCTCTCTTGTCTCCATCTTTGGACAAGGACTGGGCCTGCGTGAGCCGGTTGTAGCCGGCGGGTTCCCACTGCCGACGCAGCTTGGCCCGCTTCAAACCCGCGTTCGAATTAACGATACGGCGGATTGTCCCCTGTTTTTTATTTCTGAGGGCCAGATCAATTGCCAGCTTCCGGATGATCTTGCGGGAACACAAATCCGCTTGCGCGTGATCAACTCGGCGGGGCCGAGCAACGAAATCACGGTACCGCTCGGTCCTTTCGGTTTCGGGTTCTTTACGAGGAACGGCAACGGTCGAGGCCTAATGGTCGGTTCCAACTTTACGGACGATCCGGACCCGGCCCGGCGGTTCCAGCTCCACGGTCCGGAAACGCCGGCGCGCCCCGGCCAGGTATTGCTGCTTTGGGGCACGGGCCTGGGAGCGACTTTGCCTCGCATTCCGGCCGGCCAGCCCTCGCCTAGCTCCGCGGCCGCCGTGATCCAGCCGCAGGTGTTTATCGGAGACCGGCCGGCCCAGGTGCAGTACGCCGGCCGCGCGCCGGGCTTTGCAGGCCTGGATCAAATCCAAGCGGTTATTCCACCCGATGCTCCCGCCGGCTGCGCGGTCCCGGTGCGTATCCAGCTCGGGAATCAGATTAGTAACACTGGAACGATTGCTATCAACCCGGGAGGGCTTCGCTGTGTTGACCCGTTCGAGGATATCCTGGCAGGGACAAGCCACGGGTCTATCGTCCTGCATTCCGGCTTGGGGCGATTGGGTTCCGGGCAACTCGGCCCAGGCCCAATGATGGGTGGCCCCGGGCCGGGTCACGGGGGCCCAGGCGGAGGATCGGGAACGGGTGGAGTGGGTCGCGGAGGGATTGGCCCAATCGGTCTGCATCCAGGGCTTCATCTCCACACAGGGGGTTTGGGAACGATGGCGAGCGTAGGTCCCGATGTCGTTTCTGCGCGGTTCGTGCGGCTGGCCAGTTCTTCCAACCTGGACATCGGAATTCCCCCGGCTCCTTCCAACTCTTGCCAGAGCTACCCGTTAGGGGCGTTCGCAAATGCGGATCTGTTTGCCGGTCCTGTGCAACTGCTCAGTGCAGGAATCCTCACGCTGAATGGTCCGGCAACCCAACTCACTCTCTCACCGGAACCGGTTGGCTC
>Ga0209343_10005308_pt1 | contig 15697 bp, 14 predicted proteins | sample RifCSPlowO2_02_FD_184026 | JGI IMG/M metagenome (GOLD analysis project Ga0209343, IMG submission 184026) | Groundwater microbial communities from Rifle, Colorado - Rifle CSP2_plank lowO2_0.2 (SPAdes) (version 2) | ecosystem: Environmental > Aquatic > Deep subsurface > Groundwater | place... | reverse complement strand
AACGTGCCGACGATGCGCTCGACTGTCTGGGCGGCGTCGATCGTATGGAGCGTGGAGAAGACCAGGTGCCCCGTTTCCGCCGCGGTCAACGCAATCTCGATGGTCTCGCGGTCGCGCATCTCGCCAACCAGAATGACCTTCGGCGCCTGCCGCAGTGCCGACCTCAGCGCCAGCGCAAACGTCGGCGTATCGGTGTGCACCTCGCGCTGGTGTACTGTCCCTCTCTTGTGCTTGTGGAGAAACTCGATCGGATCCTCGATGGTGAGGATGTGCTCGGCCCGCGACTCGTTGATGAGGTCGATGAGCGCCGCCAGCGTCGACGACTTCCCCGATCCGGTGGGACCAGTCACGAGCACGATGCCGTTCTTGAGCGCCGCGCAGTCGGCGAGGGACGCGGGAAGGCCCAGATCGGCGAGCGACGGAATCTTCGACGCTATGACCCTCATCACGATCGCGTAGGTGCCCCGCTGGCGGAAGATGTTGACGCGGAACCGGGCCCGTTCGCCGAGTGCGTACGACAGGTCGCAGGCGCCATGCTCCTGGAGGGTCCGAAGCCACGGCACGTTGCCGCCGATCAGATCGCTGGCGATGCGGGCGGTGTCTTCGGGCCGCAGCATGGAAAGCTCGGGAATCACGACGGTCACGAGGTCTCCATGCCGCTCGACCTGCGGGGGCCGCCCCGGAGAGAAGATGAGGTCGCTGATGCCGGTGCCGGCGTCGAGCATGCGTGCGATCAGCGCCGGCGTCGCGATAGAGGCCTGAGAACCGGCCGCGGCGCCAAAAAGCGCCTCGATCAGACTGGCCGCAGTGGCACTCGCGGAAGGGGTGGTCAACATAACGGGCCGATTCTAATCCAAGAGCAGGTAGCCGCAATCACCAACAGCCCACCGGTCACGACGCTGCTGAGGCAACCGGCGAGGGTTCGCGTAGAATCGTCCAGGTTCGCGGAAGCGGCGTTGCCGGGAGGATTGACGTGATGAAGCTTGGGGAGGGAGCCATGAAAGACTTTTCTTGGTCGACGGTGGCCGCACAATTTCGACGCCGACTGGGCTCGTGGGCTTCATCTCCGCTCACGCGAAAGATCCCGCGCGGCCGCCCGATCGGTCTTGCGCTACCTCTCCTCATCGGACGCCGCCGTGTACAAGGCGTGCGGGATGCAGCCGGGCCGCTGAGCGGCCGACGCTTTCTCGGCGAAGGGCAGGCTGCAGGTCTCTTTCGATCCGTCAACCTCGTGCTGGCCTATATGTCCACCGTGGGCCCGCTCCTGCTCAACGCCGCGCGCGAGCGCGCGGCGCGTCAACCCGGACGCGGCCAGCTCCCCATGTTCGTCGAGGTGTCGCACGCCGATCTCGCCTCGCACATGCAGCAGGTCGCCAGACGGATGCTGCTGGTCAATCCATGAAGACATCTTCTAAGGCCATGATCGCGGCAAATGAAGCAAGTTTCTGTCGGCGAGCCTTAGAAGCTGTCTTAGGCGCGGCCGCTTCGGCGGCCGCGCAACTAGTAACGAAGCTTCACCGACCCAGGGACCTCGTTTTTCTCGTCGGTTTGAGGCGGCGCTTCGTTGCACTTCTGCCGCTCGTGTTCATCGCGACGTGCGCGCCGCCGCCCCCGACGGACCACATCCGCGCGTCCGGCCACGTCGAGGCCACGGAAACACGCCTCGCGCCCGATGCGGGCGGGCGCATTCTCACCATGACGGTGAAGGAAGGCGATCGTGTCGAGACCGGCCAGATCATCCTGACGCTCGACCGCCGGGATCTCGAGCTGGCCCTCACACGCGTGCACGCCGACGTGGCGCAGGCTGACGCGCAGCTGCGGCTCGTGCAGGCCGCGGCCCGCGACGAGGATGTCCGGCAGGCCGAATCCCAGATAGCCATTGCTCGCGCGGATGTGTCGGTCGCCCGGTCGGAGCTCGCCTCGGCAGAGCAGGACCTCCGGCGTTTCGAGGCGCTCCTCGAGTCGAACGCCGGCTCGCGGAAGCAGCGCGACGATGCCGAGACGCGGCGGAACATCGCAAAAGATCGCACGGCGGCTGCGGAGAGCCGCGTCCGCTCCGCCGAAGAGGCACTCCGGCGTCTTCGCACGGGCGCACGCCGTGAAGAGATCGAGGTCGCCCACGCCAGGGTGGCGGCCGCTTCCGCGCAAGCGGCCGCGCTGGACAAGAATCTCGCCGACACGACCTTCGCGTCTCCCGTCTCTGGCATCGTCACGCAAAAGCTGGTCGAAGTCGGCGAAGTGATCGCCCCGCGCACGCCGACGCTCGTCGTCGTCGATCTGGTGCGGGCGTGGGCCGACGTGTTCGTGCCGGAGCCCGCGGTTCCTCGGATCCGGATCGGGCAATCGGCCACCGTGCATACCGATGCCGGCGGACCGGGACTTGACGGAACGGTGACCTACATCTCGCCGAAAGCCGAGTTCACGCCGCGCAACGTGCAGACGGTCGAGGACCGATCGAAGCTCGTGTATCGAATCCGCGTCTCGGTGGACAACACAGACGGCGTGCTGAAGCAGGGCATGCCGGTCGAAGCCGTCGTGCCGTATCAGCAGTAACGGGATGAGCGACATGACCAGCGGCGACGCCGTCCGGTTCGACCACGTCGGCAAGCGCTACGGCGCCGTGGAAGCCGTGCACGACCTGTCGTTTTCGGTGCGGCCCGGAGAGATGTTCGGGCTGATCGGTCCGGACGGCGCGGGAAAGACCACGTCGATCCGGTTGTTGTGCGGCCTGCTCCGTTCCGACGCCGGCACGATTCGCGTGCTCGGGCGGGACCCGGTGCGAGAGCACCGGGCGATCACGTCGCTGGTTGGGTACCTGTCGCAGCGATTCAGCCTGTACGGCGATCTCAGCGTCGATGAGAACATCGCGTTCTTCGCCGAGATTCATGGCGTTGGCGAGTACCGTGCGCGCCGGGATCGACTGCTCGATATGACGCAGCTCACCCCGTTCCGATCGCGGCTGGCCGGTCGATTGTCGGGCGGCATGAAGCAGAAGCTGGCGCTCGCCTGCACCCTTGTGCACGAGCCGCGGGTGGTGGTCCTCGACGAGCCGACGACAGGCGTCGATCCCGTGTCGCGCCGGGAATTTTGGAAACTGCTGTCTCAGTTTCTCGCGGCTGGGATCACGGTGCTGATGTCCACGCCGTACCTGGATGAAGCGGAGCGGTGTACCCGTGTCGCGCTCCTGCACGAAGGGCGGTTGCTCGCCCTCGACGAGCCGGGCCGCCTGCGCGGCAGCCTGCCGGGCACGTGGCTGGAGCTCATCACGCCCTCGGCTCGGGAGGCCACGGGGAAGCTGCCGTTTCGCGCGCAGGTGTTTGGCGACCGCCTGCATCTCTGGCTCGACGAAACCGACGAGGCGGCGGCGATACGCCAGGTCCGCGACGCGGCCGCCGCGCACGGCGTGTCCGTCACCGATCTTCGACCCATCACTCCCTCGCTCGAAGACGTCTTCATTGCCAAACTAGGGACCCATCCATGAATAACCGTGCCACTTATTCATGGACGGGTCCTAACAGGAATGCATGCATGACGCGCGACTCTATCGGCCATCTCGTCCGCCGTTTCATTCTTCTCTCCGCCGCCGTGCTGGCGCTCGATGCGCCGGGCGTATTGGCGCAAGCGTCGCGCGTCCGCCTGACGCTCGCCGACGCAGTGGCTCGCGCTTTCGAGGCGAGTCATCGCTTGGCCGAGGTCCGCGCTCGCCGGACCGGTGCCGAGGCGACCGTTCGGCTGCGCCAGATCGCCGAGCGGCCAACGGCGTCCGCCAGCGCGGGATACTCGCGGACGAACCACGTCGACGAGTTCGGCGTCCCGCAACCGAACGGCGGCTTCCGGACGATCTATCCGGACATCCCCGACAACGTCGTCACACGCCTCGCGTTTCAGTGGCCCATCTACACGTCGGGCCGGGCGGACGCGCTCGAGCGCGCCGCGGCGGCCGAGGCGAGCGCGATTGGGTCCGACCTCGATGCGGCTCGCGCGGATTTGCGTCTGGAAACCGTGCGTGCGTACTGGGCCGTGGCCACGGCGACGGAAGCCGTTCGTGTGCTGCAGCAATCCTTGGCGCGGGCAGCAGCACAGGTGAACGACGCGCGCCGCCGTCTGGAGGTGGGGCTGGTCCCGCCCAACGAGGTGCGGAGCTTCGAAGCGCAGCGCTCGAACGAACAGCTGCAGCTCATCGAAGCTCGCAATCGGTACGAATCCTCGCTCATCGATCTCCGCCGCCTGATCGGCGCCGACCCCGAGGCGCCGATCGAGCTGGCCGACGACCTCGCGGCGCCCGGCACGTTCACGCCGGCTTCCCCGGGGATGTCCACGGCGCTCGTCGATGAAGCGCTGAAACAGCGCCCCGAGCGCCAGGCGCTCACCTTCCGAATCAGCGGCGCTGAAGCACGCGAGCGCGCCGCGGCGGCCGGGAAGAAGCCGACGCTCGGCTTCACCGGCGGCCTGGACTACGCCAATCCCAACGTGCGGATTTTTCCCCGGACGGGCGAATGGCGCACGTCGTGGGATCTTTCGGTGAACGTCAGCTGGCCGATCTTCGACGCGGGACGAACGAAGGCCGAGGTGGCGGAGGCGCACGCCGCCGTCGCCGCGGCACGCGAACGGCTGTTGGACCTCGACACGATGGTCGCCACCGACGTTCGCCAGCGCACCCTGGACCTGCGGTCGAGCGAAGCCGCCGTTTCCGCGGCCGAAGACGGCGTGAGCGCCGCGGCCGAGGCCCGGCGCGTCGTGGGAGAGCGATTCGCGGTTGGCGCGGCCGCTCCCACCGACGTGCTGATCGCGCAGGAGGCGTTGCTCGACGCGCAGCTTGCGCGCGCCCGCGCGCTGGCCAACGTTCGCCTGGCCGAAGCGCGCCTGGAGCGCAGCCTGGGGAGAAACTGACGTGTCCGCCATCGACGTGCGCGGCCTCACGCGGCGCTTCGGCTCCTTTGTCGCTGTCAACGACCTGTCCTTCTCCGTCCAACCTGGCGAAGTCTTCGGCTTCCTCGGTGCCAACGGCGCCGGCAAGTCGACGACGATTCGCATGCTGTGCGGCCTGCTGCGACCCACGAGCGGCACCGCCCACGTCGGCGGACTGGACGTCGGCAAGGATCCCGAGGGCGTGAAGCGCCGCATCGGCTACATGTCGCAGAAGTTTTCGCTCTACGAGCTGCTGACCGTGGACCAGAACATCCGGTTCTGGGGCGGCATCTACGGTCTCGGTGGCGAACGGTTCGAGGCGCGTCGTCGTTTTGTGCTGGCGATGGCCGGTCTCGAGGGCCGGGAGAAGATGCTGACCAAACAGCTGCCTGGCGGCTGGCGCCAGCGCCTCGCCCTCGGGTGCGCGATCCTGCACGAGCCGAACATCATTTTTCTGGACGAGCCGACGGGCGGCGTGGACCCGCTGTCGCGGCGCCGATTCTGGGATCTCATCGGCGAGCTCGCCCGCGGCGGCGTCACGGTGATGGTCACCACCCATTACATGGATGAAGCCGAGCATTGCCACCGCATCGCCATCATCCAGGCAGGGAAGCTCGCCGCTCTTGGCACGGCTGCCGAGCTGAAGCAGACGTTTGCGGATCGGCCGATCGTCGAAGTGCACGCCGCCGAGCCGGTGGCGGCGATGGCGGCGCTCGATCGGCTGCCGCAGGTGGAGAAAACCAGCATCTTCGGGACCGCCGTCCACGCCGTGCTTCGATCTCCGGACGTGTCGGTGCCGGCTCTGTCCGATGCGCTCACCCGCGAAGGCATCGGCGTTCGCGCCATCGCACGTGTGACGCCGTCGCTCGAGGACGTGTTTCTGGACGTCGTGGAGCGAGCCGGAGACGCCGCGTGATTGCCAAGACTCTGGCCGTGGGTCGCAAAGAGCTTCAGCAGATCGCGCGCGACACGCCGACGCTGCTCATTCTGCTCTTCATTCCGGCGTTCTTCCTGCTGCTGTACGGCTACGCGCTCAACTTCGACATCCGCAACGTGAGCCTCGCGGTACAGGACGGCGATCGGAGCACTGAGAGCCGGGAGCTGGTCTCCGCGTTCGTCAACTCCGGGTACTTCCGTCTGGTCGGGTATGTGGACTCGGACGCCGACGTGTCGGCGCTGGTCGATCGAAACGAGGCGCGCGCCACGCTCGTCGTTCCGTCCTCGTTCGAACGCCGCCTCCGGTCCGGCCTTCCCGCGACGGTGCAGCTGATTGTCGACGGCGACAACGCCAACACGGCCTCCACGGTCTCTGGCTACGCGCGATCGATCGTGGCGGAGTTCGGAGGCGTGTCGATGCTTCCCGTGACGCTCGAACCACGCATCTGGTACAACCCTCAGCTCCGCAGCACGCTCTTCCTCGTACCCGGCCTGATCGCCTATATCTCGATGATCACAGCGGTCGTCTCCACGGCGCTTTCCGTCGTCGGCGAGAAAGAGCGGGGCACGATGGAGCAGATTCGGATGTCGCCGGTGCATCCGCTGTCGTACGTGCTCGGGAAGACGCTGCCGTATCTCGGCATCTCGTTCGCGGCCGCGCTGCTCGTCATCCTGGCGTCGATGGTGCTCTTCGACCTGCCCATGCGCGGATCGTGGTGGCTGCTGTGCCTGGCCATTGGTCTGTTCCTGGTCGGCGCGCAGGCGCAGGGACTGCTGATTTCCACGATGGCCGAATCGCAGCAGGTGGCGTTTCAGGTCGCGCTTCTATCGTCGTTCTTGCCGACGTTCATTCTGTCCGGCTTCATCTTTCCGATCACCAGCATGCCGCCCGTGGTTCAGGCTGTGACCTACGTCGTGCCGGCGAGGTATTTTCTCGTGGCGCTACGTGCAATCGTGCTGAAAGGCGCCGGCATCGATGCGTTCTGGCACGACCTGGTGGCCCTCGCCCTGTTTGCGACGATCACTCTCGGGCTGGCAGCCGTGCGCCTCAGCCGGGAGTGGTCCTGATGCGGCGAGTGCTCCACCTGGTTCGGAAGGAGCTTCTCGAGCTCCGCCAGGATCCGCGGCTCTTTGGCGTCGTGATCTTGGCGCCGATCGTTCAGCTCACGGTGCTCGGCTACGCCGCCACGACCGACGTCAAGGACATTCCGATTGCTATCGTCGACGCCGATCGATCGGCCGAGAGCGGCCGGCTCGTCGCCCGCTTCGAGGCCTCGGACAACTTCACGATCGCGGCGCTGCTCGATGCCACGACCGAGATCGATCCGTGGCTCGACAGGGGGGACGCGTGGATGGCGCTCACGATTCCCCCGGACTATGGGTCGCGCGTGGCGTCGGGGGAACCCGTGACGCTTCAGGTGGCGGTAGACGGCACCGATTCCAATTCGACGACGGTGGCGCTCGGTTACGCCAGCGCGCTCGTGAGCGGGTACGCGCAGGACCTCCTGGCGGCCCTGGCGCCCGCGTCGGGCGCGCCGCGCCGCGAGGTGAACGCGGAGATTCGCGTCTGGTTCAACCCGCGTCTGGTGAGTCGAGACTTCATGATTCCCGGCATCATGGCACTCCTTCTGCTCGTCGTGACCACCAACCTGTCGGCGATGGCGATCGTCCGCGAGAAAGAGCTCGGAACGCTCGAGCAGTTGAACGTGACGCCGCTCGCGCGCTGGGAGCTCGTCGCCGGCAAGCTGCTGCCTTACGGGCTGATCGGCATCGTGGACGTCGTGCTGGTGCTGATTGTCGCGATTGCCTGGTTCGAGGTGCCGATGCGCGGCAGCATCCCGCTCGTCTTCGGCATGAGCCTCGTCTACCTGCTGGGCACGCTGGGGCTGGGGTTGTTCATCTCGACGATTGCCAACACTCAGCAGCAGGCGATGATGGCTGCGACGTTCTTCTTCCTGACGCCGATGATCTATCTCTCGGGATTCGTGTTTCCGATTGAGAACATGCCGGCCTGGATCCAGCCTGTCACGTATCTCATTCCGCTCAGGTACTTCCTCGTGATCATCCGCGGGATTTTTCTCAAGGGCGTCGGGCTCGAGACGCTCTGGCCGCAGGCCCTGGCGCTCCTCGGCTGGGGCCTCGCCGTGCTTGTGCTGGCGACGCTGCGCTCGTCGAAGCGCCTGGGGTAATTCGGGTCTGACCCCACCAGTAATTGTTTACCGCTCATCGACTCGAAGGCGGTAAACAATTACAATTACCATCACCGTATGAAATTCACACGATCAGCGGCGATCACGGTGGCCGCGACTCTCGCGTTCGCGGGCGCGCACGGCGTCGTCTCGCGCGCCCAATCGAGCCCGCCGCTTCCCGAGCCGTATCGTCTCGCGGAAGACTGGCCGACGCTCCCGCAGAGCATGAACGGCGGCAAATGGGGCGAGCTCATCCGCGTGGCGCTCGATCCGCGGGGCGACATCTGGGTGTTCCATCGGTGCTTCGGCACCGAACCCGCCGGCTCGGCCACCTGCATCGGCCGCGACAACGACCCGCCGATTCTGAAGTTCGATCCGTCGGGCAAGCTGCTCGCGAGCTTCGGGAAGGCCATGTTCGCGTTTCCTCACGGGTTCACCGTCGATGACGAGGGGAACATCTGGGCCAGCGACGCGAACGGCCGGGAGACGGTGCTCGGCATGTCCACGCAGGGACGGGGCCAGCAGGTGTTCAAGTTCAGTCCGACCGGCCAGCTGTTGATGACCCTCGGCAAGGCCGGAGTGGCCGGAAACGGCCCCGACACCTTCGATCAACCAACCGGCGTCGTCGTCGCTCGAAACGGCGACGTCTTCGTGGCCGATGGGCACGGCAGAAACAACCGCGTGGTGAAGTTTTCGAAGGACGGCCGGTTCGTCAAGGCCTGGGGTCACACGGGAGCGGGTCCTGGCGAGCTGAACCAGCCGCACGACATCGCGCTCGATTCGCGAGGCCGTGTCTTCGTGGCCGACCGTTCCAACAACCGGCTCTCGATCTTCGATCAGGACGGCACCTTTCTCGACGAGTGGAAGCAGTTCGGCCGGCCGAGCGCGGTGTTCATCGCCAAGGACGACACCATTTACGTGAGCGACTCGTATTCGAACGCGACGCTCAACCCGGGCAGGAGGCGAGGCATCTACGTCGGCAGCGCCAAAGACGGCAAGGTGACGGCCTTCATTCCCGACCCTGATGCCGCGCGGCAGGAGCAGCTGACGATTTCCGGCGCCTCGGGCATCGCAGCCGACGACATGGGTACGGTGTACGCGGCCGACGTGGGCCCGCACAAGCTGAGGAAGTACGTTCGTGTCGGTCCGCGGTGAAGCTGGGCCTGCGTCCGAGGACCGCGTCCGTGCGCGTGTGAGCGGTCTGGCGCGCTGGCTTGCCACCCTCGCGTTCTGACCGCGGGCCTTCCGCTCGTCGCGGATCGAGCAACCGCCTCGTATCAGGCGCCTCTACGCGTTCCGGCGGGATCCGCGATCACCTATTTCATCGCGGAAGGCGCGAAGCCCACGGGATTTCGCCCTTCCGACCGCGAGCTCGCGCGCTGGGCGCTCGACGCCTGGCGGGGCAGCGCGGCGAACGGGCTTCGCTTCGAGCCGGCCATCGAATCGGACGCGCTCGTCCGTCTCTACTGGGCGAGTCCCAACGGCGGCGAGTACGGCGAGACGCGGCCGCTCGTGGTGGCGGGGCGTCTTGGAGCCGCCGTTTTCATACGCCCCGACATGGCATCCCTTGGTGAAGAGATCGCCGAACGGGCCGCCGTGGATCCGCTTCTGCGCGAGACCATCGTCTACCTGACGTGTCTGCACGAGCTCGGCCACGCGCTGGGACTGCAGCACACGAGCGATTTCCGCGACATCATGTACTTCTTCGGCTACGGCGGCGACATCGTCGAGTACTTCAGCCGGTACCGGCGGCAGCTTCGATCCAGGGACGACATCGCCAGGGCGTCAGGTCTGTCGGAGGGTGACGTGCGGCGGCTGAGGGGCCTGTACGCCCCGGCGCAGTGACCACGGTTTGCCGCATTCGACCCTCTTCACGCCGACCCCGGCTCACGGATCTTGTCCGACGCATCGAGATTCCGGGCGCGTGAGGCTCACCTGATGACTCTGTTTGTCCGAAATCGTCGGCGTGCTCGTCGCCTGTGGAGATCGTTGACGCGGGGTGTTCTGTTTCGTACATTCATGCCATGGCCACGCTGAGTATTGAACTGCCGCCGCACGCGCAGCAGGTTGACTGCAACCTACGGCGGTGGGCCGAGCTCATGGCCGACCCGGAGCTGACGAGATTCGAAGGCCGGATCGAAACCGACCGTCACGGACATGTGCTCATGAGCCCGCCGCCAGCCCCGAACCACGGGGCGTTGCAGTCCGAAATCGCGTATCACCTGCGGTCCCTTTCGAGCGAGGGACGCGTCATCACGGAGTGCCCCGTTTCGACCTCCGATGGCGTCAAGGCTGCCGACGTCGCATGGGCCTCGCCTGCGTGCGTCGCCGAGCTGGCCGACGGCGTCTGCTTTCCACGCGCCCCCGAAATCTGCGTCGAGGTCCTTTCGCCGCGCAACACCGCCGCTGAAATGCTGGAGAAGAAAGCTCTGTATTTCGATGCAGGAGCCCGCGAAGTCTGGTTCTGTGCAGACTCGGGCTCCATGCGCTTCTACCTCGCGGGCAGCGGCGCTGAGGCACCGGGTTCAGCTCTGTTTCCCACGTTCCCCGGGCGAATCCATCCGCGTTGAGATGATCTGAGGACGGCACGCGTCTCGAAGCACTGGGGACCGGGGCCGGCCGTGTGCCATGGCGGTTCGACACCACGCTGCAGAACCCCGGTCTGAAGTCAAAAGTCGAGGGCGCTGCTCCAGTCCACGATGACGTTGAGCTTCCGCGCATCGGCCGGATCGACGCTGGCCATCAGGAACCGCTGGCCGTCCGGCGACACCGTATATTGATTTCGCACGGCGAAAAACGGTGACTCGACGAGCGGGATTCTGAAGAGCGGCGTGGGGACGCCCGCGCGGAAGGCAGGCTCGGCCTCCACGGCCACCGACATCAGCGTTCCATTGAGATCCAGATAGAACAGCTCGCGGCCATCCGCGCGCCACATCGGCTGCGCGCCTCCTTGGGTGGAAATGGTCCACCGCCCCGCCGCGGGCGGTATCGGTCTCACATACACTTCCGTTCGTTCGGTCTCGTCCGACGCGTATGCGATCCAGCGGCCGTTCGGTGAAAACCGGGCCTGATGTTCGTGCGCCGGTGTCCGCAAGAACGGCGCCGGCCGGTCAGGCTGCGCGATGTCGAGCATCCAGATGTCTCCAAACGTGCCGCCGCCGAAACCGGCGTAAAGGATCCGCCGGCCATCGCGCGACCAGTCGGTCGGATACATGCTGGCGCGCTCCACGCCTGAGCTCAGCAGCTGACGCGCGGCCCCGCCGGGGCTCACTTCGTACAAGGACTGGCCATCGCCCCGGCCGAAGACCACGCGGCTCCCGTCGGGAGACCACACCGCATCCGAAGACCGGCTGGCTCCGGTGGTCAGCAGCGAGCCCGCCCCGCGCCGATCGAAGATCCAGAGGTCGTCGCGACCACTGATGTCCGTCCGCTCGACGACGATCGTCTCGCCGTCAGGCGCAAGCGCCGGGTGTTTGAATGGCGCGTCCGACGCAACAGTGTTGAGGCGGCCGCCGCGCCGATCCAGCCACTCGAGCGTCGTGCGACGCACCTCTGACCCGAACACCACTACGCTCGAGTTGCCGTCGAACGACCAGGCGCCATAGGGCGAGACACCTTCGGCCAGGACCGTCTGCGGTCCCACGGGCTGCAGGCTGCGCGATTCGACCCGCTGCGCCAGGATCGCGCCGTTGCGAAGGAACAGCAGACGACCGTCTGCCGTTACAACGGGCGTTGAATCGGCGGCAAACAATGTCTGTGTGGCGCCTTCTTCAATTGAACCCACCGCGACCGAACGCGTCTCGTTCTCGCCCACGACGCTGTACATGAAGCGTCGCCCATCGGGCAAGAATCTCGGCCAGATGTGGCCTTGCTCGCCACGCGCGCTGTCCGGCGTGGTCACCGCGGCTGGCGTGCCACCAGATGCCGCGACACGCTGGATGCCGCCGCCGAAGATCGTCGAAAACAGGATCACGTCGTTTCCGTTCCACGTTCCGCCAATTGACTGCAGCCCGGGAGCATCGCAGATCGTTTCCACGGGCCCCCCCTCCACGCGGACTCTCTTCAGCTGGCCCCGGGCGAAGAACGCCAGGGACGCGCCATCCGGAGACCAAAATGGAGCAATGGCCGATTCCGTGCCCGGAATAGCCCTGGCCTGCGGTTCGCGCAGCCTCCGAACCCAGATGCGCGTCAGTTCCGTGGTTCGCGCGGCAACGAAGGCGATGGCGTCGCCGTCCGGCGCCACCATCCCGCCTCCGGGAGCCTTGATGACACCGGCGGGCAGATCGATGACAAATCTTACGGGTCCACGGGGATCGGTTGACTTGGGTCCTGCGAGAACCCAGCTCAATACAGCGGCCACAGCGATCGCGCCGCCCGCCGCCGCAACGGCGAGGCTCGGCCACGACCGAACTGGTGAAGGCGTCCGCGACGGCTCGTGCCCGGCGGTTGACAGCTGACTGGGCTCGAGACCGGCATCGCCGATGTCACGCAGGCGCTGGCGAGGATCTTTCTGCAGACACCGATGCAGCAGCTCGATGATCCGCGGTGGCGTGGACGAGGGCAGCGCGGTCCACTCCGGCTCCTTGGTCATCACCGCCACCAAAGTGTCCGTGATCGTCTCGTCCGCAAACGCCTGCCGCCCCGTCAGCATCTCGAACAGGACGCACCCAAACGCCCAGATGTCGGCGCGCTTGTCGACCGGTTTTCCCTGTGCCTGCTCAGGCGCCATGTACGCCGCCGTGCCGACGATGACGCCGAGCCGGCTCGCCATCGCGGTCATCGTCGGCGACACCGACGGATCGCTGGCCTCGTCGGCCAACGCCTTCGCCAGGCCGAAGTCGAGCACTTTCACGCGGCCTTCCAGCGTGATCTTGATGTTCGCCGGCTTCAAGTCGCGATGGGCGATCCTTTTCTCGTGCGCGGCTTCGAGCCCATCGCCAATCTGCCGGGCGATCGTCAACGCTTCGTCGATCGGCAACGGCCCCGCGCTCAGCCGCTCCGCCAGCGTCGGGCCTTCGACGAGCTCGAGGACGAGCGCGGTGATGGCCGGCCGCCCTGAGTCTGTCGAAGCGCTCTCCTCGAGCCCGTGGATCGCCGCGATGTTGGGGTGGTTCAGCGTCGCCAGGACGTGCGCTTCCCGCGTGAACCGGGCCACGCGCTCCGGGTCGGCAGCGACCGCTGACGGCAGTACCTTGATCGCCACATCCCGCCGCAGCTTCGTGTCGCGCGCGCGGTAGACCTCGCCCATCCCGCCGGCGCCCAGTGTGCCGACGATTTCGAAGGAGCCGAGACGATCACCGATCGTTAGCATCGGCGGCCGTGATTATAGCGTGCGTGCGGCAGCCCGATTGGTTGGGGGCCTCGCGCCGCTGAAGGGTCGACCGCTGGCGAGCGTCTTTTGAAGAGCACGATGCCCAAGGCCATTACACGCGGATCAACGGCGCCGCCGGATCGAGCCGCCGGATGTCGTCGGGATCGGCGGTCGCAATCCGGTGGCCGCGCGCACGGGCGCACAGGACCACCGACGCGTCGATGACATCGGTCGTGCCCCTGATGCCACACAGTTGCCCGGCTGCGCGCGCTCGGTGATCGTCGAGCGTTTCGATCTCGACTTCGTCCGCGCCCAGCAGCCGTGCCAGTCGCGCCTGTCGGCGCCCATCACGCCACACCTGCCCCACGACCCCGGCCGGCACCGCCAGCGAGTAGCCGTGCTCGAGCGCGCGGGCGATCAACGCAACGAGACGTCGGTCGTTGCGCTCGAAGGCGATGAGCGCGCCAGCATCGAGGGTCAACCCCGCCATCCCTTTACCGTCTCCGCCTCTTCGTCAACGAGACGCCGAGCGCCCGGTCGGCTGCACGGCGTTCAGCTGACGTGAGGGGGCCACCCGATTCGGCAAGCATCTGGTCGAGCAACGCCGCGAGCTCGTCCAGTTTGGCCTTTTCTTCCAGCGCCGACGCGACGTACGCGCTCACGCTGGCAGCGCGGCCCTCGCGGACCGCCCGCCGCGCGCGGGTCGCAAGCGCGCCGGGCAAGCTAACCGCAATCTTCTCCGTGGTGGTCATACCAACAGTATGACCGGCTGTGGGGCCGGCGTCCAGCTCGCCTCAAGGCGGGAAGATCCCCGGACGAGCGGAGAGACCCGAGCCGAGCTGAGGTTCCTCTGTCATTTTGAGATTCCGGTAGGCTGAACTGGGCAAGGATCTGTATGTTGTCGGGCCGGCGAGAAGACCTTGGTCCATGTTCAAGTCTTCTCATGCTGGAATACGCCCTATGGCCTAGCCTATCTCGCGTAGAGATCTGCCACCGATCCCGAGTTCATGCCAGAGAAGCGTGAATGCATGAGCGACGCCTGATGGTCCGTCAGCCCTGCCACGATGTCGGCTGCCAGTCTTATCTCTGCCCTCAAAGGTCGTTGTTGTTTGGCTACCCGGGCTGCCTGGCCTAGCGAAACCAGTTCTTCTTCATAAGCGGCAGGCACGATCTCTTGATTGCGCCGGCGAATGGCCGTCAGGTAAGTCCTGAAGAGGTTCTCGATGATCTGTCTCTGCCCGACGTGTTGAGTCGCCAACGAGGGCGATGTGATCACCTGCTCCCACACGATCCGCTGCAGGAATCCCTGCTCGACCCTGATATCCTCTGGAACCTCCACGCCGTCGTCGCCCAGCTTGGCAGCGTGGATGTACTTTGAAATGAGAAACGACGCGATCGTGCGCCGCTCGGCACGATCCGAGAAGGTACCGCGATAGGGTTCCCCTGACGGCACGACCAGCCACAAGAGTTCCCTGAGGTGCTCTTTGTACTTCCGCACTGTCTGACGACTGACTTTACTCGTTGCCCCCCACCTCGTGAGAAAACGCTCGAAGCTACCGTTGTCGAACTTCAGATGATCGACAGAGACCAAGCCCGCCCGCGTGAAGTCGTCAAAGTCATGAACGCTGTAGGCCACGCCATCGGCGTAGTCCATGATCGACGCTTCCAACCCCTGTCGCAGGGATCGGCCGAATCCTGCACGGGCGAACTCGAAGGCTGACCGTTCCGTGCGGTAAGCGCCGAATTTCTTATAGCGCTTCGATTCCTTTAAACGGGAGGCTCGAAAATGGGGATACTTCAGAATCGCGTTGAGTGTCGCCCGACAGAGATTCAAGCCTCGGTATCGACGCGGAGTGCGATGGGCAGCGAGCCTTACGACGATTCGGAATGACTGAGCGTTACCTTCAAAGCCATCCGGATCGCCAGCCTCGCGAATCAGGGCATCAAGTTGCTTCTCGGCAACGTGACCGAAGGGTGGGTGTCCGAGGTCATGTGCAAGCGCCGCGGCCTCGACCACGTCAGGATCGATGGCGCCAAGGTGGCGCGCGGGCCTCGGCTGCTGCCCGACCAGATTCTCAGTCAGACTCCGAGCGATCTGGGCCACTTCAATCGTATGGGTCAATCGGTTGTGAAAAACGTGCCCTTCAAACGGTCCCACGACCTGCGTGACACCGGCGAGCCTGCGGAAGGCGGACGTGTACAGCAGCCGGTCGCGGTCGCGCCGGGCGGGCCGTCGTTCATCGGGTTTGTCTGGTTCAACGTGTAAGCGATCGAGGCGCACGAAGCAACCTCTCGACGCCAGTCTTTACCCGACTTGCAGCTTCAGATTCGCCAGGACCTTGACCTTGCCTTG
>Ga0209343_10005301_pt1 | contig 15705 bp, 12 predicted proteins | sample RifCSPlowO2_02_FD_184026 | JGI IMG/M metagenome (GOLD analysis project Ga0209343, IMG submission 184026) | Groundwater microbial communities from Rifle, Colorado - Rifle CSP2_plank lowO2_0.2 (SPAdes) (version 2) | ecosystem: Environmental > Aquatic > Deep subsurface > Groundwater | place... | reverse complement strand
AGGGCACACCCAGCGCACTGGCGGTCCGCACGCTGAAATCGTGGCCCTGCGCGATGCACAGGCTCGGGGTAATTCGGTTGTCGGCGCCACCGCCTACGTCACCCTGGAGCCCTGCTCCCACCACGGACGCACCGGCCCGTGCTGCGATGCGCTCATTGCGGCAGGCATCAAAAAAGTAGTGGCTTCCATCGCCGACCCCAATCCGCTGGTCTCAGGCCAAGGCTTCGAGCGCCTGCGCGCAGCGGGGGTGGAGGTCGAGGTGCTGCCTACTGACGACCCGCTGGCGATTGCGTCGCGTGAACTCAACATCGGCTTTTTCAGCCGGATGATCCGCAGGACACCCTGGGTGCGCCTGAAGATGGCGGCCTCGCTGGATGGCAAGTCTGCTCTGGAAAATGGCGCCAGCCAGTGGATTACATCGGAGGCTGCGCGCAGGGACGGTCATGCCTGGCGCGCCCGCGCCTGCGCCGTACTTACCGGCATCGGCACCGTACTCACGGACAACCCGCGCTTGGACGTGCGGCTGGTCGACACGCCACGCCAGCCTCATCTGGTGATCGTGGACAGCCGCCTTGAAACGCCACTGGATGCAGCACTTTTTACGCCGGGGCGCGTCATATATATCTACGCTGCCGTCCAAAACGAAGCTAAAAAATCAGCATTGGAAGCGCGTGGCGCCACCGTCATCTACGCGCCCGGACTCGAACCCGCAACGCGGAACAAGGTGGACCTCGCTGCCATGCTGCGTGACCTGGCGGCGCGTGAAATCAATGAGTTGCACGTGGAGGCCGGCCACAAGCTCAATGGCTCTTTCATTCGGGAAGGTTTGGTGGATGAATATTTGGTCTACCTCGCACCCATGCTGATTGGGCTTGGCAGTGGCATGGCCAACTTTGGCCCCATCACGCAGCTCAAAGATGCGGTGAAGCTGCGCTTTCACAGCATCGAACCGGTCGGTGATGACCTGCGTATTCTTGCCAGACCGCCCGGCCGCGAAACGTTTTGAATCGCTGACAGAACCCTTTTAGCTATCAATTATGTAGCCACATAGTCAGATACGACGGTGGCTAGAGCCCTAAAAGGCTTAAACCATTGGGTTTGGCATGGATCGCCGCGCTGGGGTCGCAATGACGAATAAGGCAGCACAGCCACCGCAAACCCACCGCAAATGACAGAACCCCTTTCAGAAATACAACTCTTTCCCTGCGAAAATACGCCTATGTTTACTGGAATCATCACCGGCGTGGGGCGCATCGCCGCCGTTCACGCCCTCGGCAGCTCTTCAAGCCACGGCAAGCGCCTCACCATCGAGTGCCCGCCCGCTTTCCTCGACGATGTCGGTTTGGGCGACAGCATCGCGCTCAATGGCGCCTGCATGACGGTGACCGCGTTGGATGTTGCGGGGCAGCAGTTCTGCGTCGACATTTCAGCCGAGTCACTCGACAAGACCGCCGGACTGAACGCGATGGGCACCATCAACCTGGAGAAAGCCCTGCGTGCCAACGACCGCCTGGGTGGTCACATGGTGTCGGGCCATGTTGATGGCATCGGGACCGTGACGCATTTTTCCCAGGTGGGTGAAAGTTGGCAGTTGCGGGTTTTGGCCCCCAAAGCGCTGGCCAAATACCTCGCCTACAAAGGGTCGATCACGGTCAACGGCGTCAGCCTCACCGTCAACCGCGTCCAGGATACTGAAGACGGCTGCGAAATGAACATTAACCTGATACCGCACACGGTTCAGAATACGGCGCTTAATACGCTGCAAACCGGCTCCCTGGTCAACCTTGAGATTGATTTGATCGCGCGCTATGTTGAACGCATGCTCAACGCGGACCCGCAGCAGACCAATCTGGCTGCGCACTAACCCTTCAGCCACCCAGCTCCTACCCTCACATTTAGCCATCCATGAAAGACCGCCGCATGACCGCCCCCCTCCCCGTAACCATTTCCCCGGTGGAAGACATCGTGGCCGACATGCGCGCTGGCCGCATGGTGATTCTGGTCGATGAAGAAGACCGCGAAAACGAAGGCGACCTGGTGTTGGCCGCTGACCACGTCAGCGCTGAGGCCATCAATTTCATGGCCCGATTTGGCCGCGGCCTGATTTGCCTGACCCTCACCCGGGGCTTGTGTGAACGCCTGCAATTGCCGCCCATGACCGCGCGCAACGGCGACAAAAAGGGCACCGCCTTTACCGTGTCGATTGAAGCCGCTGAAGGCGTCACCACGGGCATTTCGGCTGCCGACCGCGCCCGCACCGTGCAAGCGGCGGTGGCCAAAAATTCTCACCCCGACGACCTGGTGCAACCCGGCCATATCTTTCCCCTGCAAGCGGTTGAAGGCGGCGTTTTGATGCGCGCCGGCCACACTGAAGCCGGCTGCGACCTGGCCGACATGGCAGGTTGCACCCCCGCCGCCGTGATCTGCGAGATCATGAAAGACGACGGCACCATGGCCCGCCTGCCCGACCTGCAACTGTTTGCCGCCGAACATGGCCTCAAGATTGGCACCATCGCTGACCTGATCGCGCACCGCAGTCGGGTCGAGTCGCTGGTTGAAAAATTGGGTTCCCGCCCGATCAACACCGCTTTTGGCGAGTTCACCCTTCACGCATTCAAAGACAAGACCGCCCACGCCGTCCATCTGGCGCTGGTCAAAGGTCAGTGGGCCGCAGACGACACGGTGTTGGTCCGCGTGCATGAACCGCTGTCGGTGCTGGACGCGCTGGAGGTCGGTCGCGCCATGCACTCCTGGAGTCTCGATGCCGCCCTGGCCCGCATCGCCTCGGAGGGCAGTGGCGTGATGGTGCTGCTCAATTGCGGCGAAAGCGCCAAGCAATTGATGGCCCAGTTTGACGGCACCGCCCGCGCCAGCCATGGCCCGGAGCGCGGCCGCATGGACTTGCGCAGCTACGGCATCGGCGCCCAGATTCTGCGCGAATGCGGCGTGCACAAAATGCAGCTCATGGGCAACCCGCGCCGCATGCCCAGCATGACCGGCTATGGGCTGGAGATTGTTGGATATCTTGGAAAAACAAATGCTTGACGCGAACCAAGGAACACTGGCCGCCAGTGACAGCCGCTTGAACGGCAAAAAATTGCGCATTGGCATTGTTCAAGCGCGTTTCAACGAACCCATTACCAACACCCTGGCGCAGGCCTGCAAGGCCGAGCTGCTGACGCTGGGCGTGGCTGAGAAACACATTGACCTGATTCAAGTTCCCGGCGCCCTGGAGGTGCCGGTGGCCTTGTTGGCGCTGGCCGAGAAATTGGAATACGACGCGCTGGTGGCCGTCGGCTGCATCATTCGCGGCGAAACCTATCATTTTGAGTTGGTCGCCAATGAATCCGGCGCCGGTGTGAGCCGGGTTGCACTTGATTACCAAATACCCATCGCCAATGCCATCCTGACGACCGAAAATCTGGCGCAGGCCATCGCCCGCCAAACAGAAAAGGGGCGCGACGCCGCCCGCGTTGCCGTTGAAATGGCCAATCTACTAAGTGACATCTAATGACTGAGCAGCCCACCAAACCCACGGGAAGCCGCCCGCCCCGCCAACCCCGCACCGGCTTGACCAGTACCGGCGCACGCAAGGCCGGCAGCAAGTCGGACCGTTCGCGCGCCCGCGAATTTGCCCTGCAGGCGCTGTACCAGAGCCTGGTCGGCAAGAACACGGTGAGTGACATCGACGCGTTCACCCGCGATTTGGCCGGATTTTCCAAAGCCGACTCGCTGCACTTCGATACGCTGCTGCAAGGCTGCACCGAGCAGGCAGCGGCGTTGGACGCCCTGTTGTTGCCGCTGCTGGACCGCAAGTTTGCCGAGATTTCGCCGATTGAACACAGCATCATGTGGATTGGCGCTTTTGAGCTCCAGCACTGTCTGGACGTGCCGTGGCGCGTCGTGCTCAATGAATGTGTTGAGCTGGCCAAAGAATTTGGCGGTACCGACGGGCACAAGTACGTCAACGCCGTGCTCAACAGCCTGGCGCCGAGCCTGCGTGCGGCCGAAGTGAATGCCGACCGGGGAAAAACCCGCGCATGAGAATCTCTGATCGCGCGCAGCGCATCGAGCCCTTTTATGTGATGGAGGTCGCCAAAGCGGCGTCAGCACTGGCCTTCGACGTCGCGCACAGCGCCTCACCCATGATCTTTCTGAACATTGGCGAGCCCGACTTTACCGCGCCACCTTTGGTGCAAGAGGCGGCTTGCCGATGCGTGCGCGACGGCTTGACGCACTACACACAGGCCACCGGCATGGGGCCGTTGCGCGAGCGCATCAGCGACTGGTATCTCAGCCGCTTCAATGTCCAGGTGCCAGCCAGCCGCATTGTGATCACCGCCGGCGCCTCGGCGGCCTTGCAACTGGCCTGCCTGGCCCTGATCGAATCGGGCGACGAGATTCTCATGCCCGACCCCAGCTACCCGTGCAACCGGCACTTTGTGTCCGCCGCCGACGGCAGCGCCGTGCTGCTCCCCGCAACAAAGGCCGAGCGCTTTCAGCTCAGCGCCGACAAGGTGCAAGCCGCCTGGGGGCCAAAAACCCATGGCGTTTTGCTGGCCTCGCCTTCCAACCCCACCGGCACCTCCATTGCGCCGGATGAACTGCGCCGCATTCACCAGGTGGTGAGCAACAAGGGCGGCATCACGCTGGTCGATGAGATCTACCTCGGCCTGAGCTTTGACGCGCAATATGGGCAAACGGCGCTGGCGCTCGATGACAACATCATCAGCATCAACAGTTTCAGCAAATACTTCAACATGACCGGCTGGCGGCTGGGCTGGCTGGTGGTGCCGCAGGCGCTGGTGCCGGTGATTGAGCGTCTGGCGCAAAACCTGTTCATCTGCCCCAGCACCATCTCCCAATACGCCGCCCTGGCCTGCTTTGAGTCAAACAGTCTGCTTGAGTACGAGCGCCGCCGCGCCGAGTTCAAGGCCCGGCGTGATTACTTCATACCGGAGCTCAACGCCATCGGGCTCACCGTGCCGGTCATGCCCGATGGCGCCTTTTACGCCTGGGCCGATTGCTCTGCCGCCTGTCGGGCCAAGGGCCTCAAAGACAGCTGGGACTTGTCGTTTGACCTCATGCAGCAGGCCCATGTCGCCGTCACGCCCGGGCGCGACTTCGGTACGGCTGACGCCCACAATTTCATCCGCTTTTCTACGGCCAGTTCGATGCCGCAGCTGCATGAAGCCATCCAACGATTAAAAGCCTATCTGGAACCCCTGAAATGAACCAAGACCTGTCGATCCTGCGCCTGGTGCTCAATGCCAGCGTCGTTGTGCAACTGGTGATGCTGCTGCTGGTGGTGGTCTCCATGGCCAGCTGGGCCGCTATTTTTCGCAAGCTGTTTGCCCTGAAACGGGTGAAATTGCTCAACGACACCTTCGAGCGCGAGTTCTGGTCTGGCACCAGCCTTAATGATCTGTTCTCTGCCGCCGCCCAAAACGCCCGCGACTCCGGCCCGTTAGAGCGCATTTTTGCCAGCGGCATGCGTGAATACCAGAAACTGCGCGAACGTCATATCACCGACGCCAGCACCCTGATGGACGGCGCCCGCCGCGCCATGCGCGCGAGCTACCAGCGCGAGCTCGATGTGGTGGAGGCCAACCTCTCGTTCCTGGCCTCGGTCGGCTCCGTGTCGCCCTATCTCGGCTTGTTTGGCACCGTCTGGGGCATCATGCACGCCTTCACCGGGCTGGCATCCATGCAAACGGTGACCCTCGCCACTGTGGCCCCGGGCATTGCCGAGGCACTGGTGGCCACTGCCATCGGCCTGTTTGCCGCCATTCCCGCCGTGGTGGCCTACAACCGCTTTGCCCACGACATTGACCGCATCGCGATCCGGCTGGAGACCTTCATTGAAGAGTTCTCCAACATCCTGCAGCGCAACGTCAGCGCCCAGTCGGCCTCCGGCCATTGAAAGGAATCCGAGCATGGCCTCAGTAGTGAGCCGCGGACGCGGCCGACGCACCATCAGCGAAATCAACATGGTGCCCTTCATCGACGTGATGCTGGTGCTGCTGATCATCTTCATGGTCACCGCGCCGCTGATCACGCCCAGCGTGATCGACCTGCCCAGCGTCGGCAAAGCCGCCCGCCAGCCCGACCAGGTGATTCAAATCATCATCGGCAAGGACGAAACACTGCAAATGAAAGTGCAAGAAAAATCCAGTCCGTTGGGGTTGAAAGACCTTGCCAGCGCAGTCAAACAGGCGCAAAGCGGGGTCACCAATTCGGCTGTGGTCATCAGCGCTGACAAAAGCATCAAATACGAATCGGTCGTCAAGGTCATGGACACCCTGCAACGCGCCGGTGTGCAGCGCGTGGGCTTGTCCGTGCAGTTGGCCAGTTGAGGTAGAGGCGTGCACGCGGCCACCGATCGTCTTGAGTTTGCGCCACCGCCCACGCCGGGCCTGCTGCGCTCACTGGCCTTGGCTGTGCTGGCGCATGCGTTTTTGCTGGCCGCCTTGACCTGGGGCGTGCACTGGAAGCGCGACGCCATCAGCGTGACCGCCGAGGCTGAGTTGTGGTCGGCCGTGCCGCAAGCAGCGGCGCCGAAGCTGGTCGAAGTGCCTAGAGAACCCACAGCCACGCCAGTCACACCGGAACCACCGGTCGTCACGCCTGCACCCCCGACTCCACCCCCTCCGGTGCCGAAGGTTCAACCCAGCCCGCCCGACCCCAACATCGCCCTTGAGCGCGAGAAATTGCGGGAAAAAAAGGAACTGGAACTCAAAAAGCAGCAAGCACTGGACAAACAGCGCCTGGAAAAGCAGCGCCTTGACCAACTGAAGCTGGAAGAACTGAAGCAAGAAAAGCTGCAGCTTGAAAAAAAGCGCTTGCAAGACAAACGCGAAAGCGACAAAAAAGCCGCTGAAGACAAGAAGAAAGCCGCCCAAGAGGCCCAGCGCAAGGAAACCCTCCAGGCGCAAGAGGACGCCAAAAAACTGGCTGCCCAGCGCAAAGCCAATATCGAACGCATGACCGGCCTGGCAGGCGCCAGCGGCGCGCCCACGGCCAGGGGCACGCAACTGCAATCCAGCGGCCCGTCCACCAGCTACGCCGGACGCATTCGCGCCCGCATCAAACCCAACATCGTGTTCGCCGACGACATCGGCGGCAACCCCGCCGCGGAAGTTGAAGTTCGTACCTCACCGGACGGCACCATCATCAGCCGCAAGCTCACCAAATCCAGCGGCGTCAAATCATGGGATGAAGCCGTCCTGCGCGCCATTGACAAGACCGAGGTACTGCCGCGTGATGTGGACGGCCGCGTCATCAGCCCCTTGACCATCAGCTTCACCCCAAAAGACTGAAACAGAGCGTCAAGTACACTTACAAAACCTAAAAATCAGTTAAAACTTGTCAAGGGAGCGGTCCATTGCGCCGCCCCCAGCAACAGGGCCTTGCTTAGTGTCAATCGAACCATCATCAGCCACCAGTCCCGTACCGCAACATATTGCCATCATCATGGATGGCAATCGGCGTTGGGCCAAGCAGCACGGTTTACCCGTGGCGCTGGGCCATGCCAATGGCGCCCGCCAAGTGCGCAGAATCGTGCAAGCCTGCGCCGAGCGTGGCGTGCGCTACCTCACCCTGTTTGCCTTCAGCACCGAAAACTGGCGTCGCCCGCAGGACGAAGTCTCCAGCCTGATGGGCTTGATGACGCTCTACCTGCAAAAAGAAGTCAAGAACATGAGCGCCAAAGGCGTGCGCCTGAAGATCGTGGGCGACATCTCGGGCTTTAGTGCGCGCATTCAAGAGCTGATCCTTCAAGCGCAAGAAAAAACCGCCCACAACGACACCATCACCCTCACCATCGCCGCCAACTACGGCGGCCGCTGGGACATGGTCGAAGCCGTCAAGTCGTGGCAAACAGCGCACCCTGGCGAGTCTGTCAATGAGATCGATGAAGCCGCCCTGAGCGCGCACCTCGGTCTGTCCTATGCGCCCGACCCTGATTTACTCATTCGCACCGGCGGCGAGTCGCGCATCAGCAACTTCATGCTGTGGCAACTGGCCTACACCGAGCTCTTTTTCACCGACGCGTTGTGGCCCAGCTTCACCCCCAACGAACTTGACCGCGCCCTCACCTGGTACGGCACCCGCGAGCGCCGCTTTGGCGGTAGCACCAAGACCTGATCGGGCACAAACCACGATCAGTTCGGGTTTATGTATCAAATCAGCCTCCAGCCCCCGTTGAATAAGCGAAATGCGCTATTTAAAACATAGCGTTTGCAGGCCGGCTGTCTGTCCGTGCAGGGTGGATTTCAGTCCAATTGGCCGACCAAATTCAGGATCGACAAGACACAAAGCCAAGCAGGCCAACAATGCAATAGGCTACACTGCCCCGCTTCGAGCGGCTGAGTCAACTAGCCAACACCTTCCAGAGAATCCAGTCAATGACGTTACATGAATTAGCTATTAGCTCGCACAAGAACGCCTTTAAATCACCCAAAACCGCGATCTGCGTCTTGATCGTTGCTAGTTTGTTCTCTGGCCTGAGCTCGGCGCAAGTCATGCTGCCTCCAGGTGAGACTGCGGGTAGCGCAGCTGGCTTCTCATCGGGCCCGTCGGTCGGTGCGCCCGCCGCCACCGGCTATCCGTCCTCTGCCCCATCAACCACACTCTCCCCTGCCGCCATGGCCGCGGCCCGCTCTGCGGGTCTCACTGACGCCGCAGGCAACCCGGTCGGCCCAGGCACCGACAAGACTGACCTGAGCGCCGACAAAGCCAACAGCGAAGGCTTTCGAGCCAAGCTCCCACCGCTGGGCACCAACGAGTTTGCCAAATTTGTCCGGGACACCACAGGCCGTACGCTGCCCCTGTATGGTTACAACCTGTTTAACGACAGCAACTTCCCTGCCCTCACCAATGTGCCCGTGCCCGCCAACTATGTGCTCGGGCCAGGGGATGACATCAGCATCAAAATCTGGGGCGCTATTGACGTCAACCTTAACCTGGCGATAGACCGCAACGGCCAGGTCACCATTCCCAAAGTGGGCCCGGTCACCGTGGCGGGCACCCGTGCCGACCAGTTGGAGGCTTTGCTCAAGACCCACGTCGGCCGCGTGTACAACAACTTTGAGCTCAGCGCCACCTTGGGTCGCCTGCGCTCCATTCAGGTGTTTGTGGTCGGCCAGGCGCGCCAACCCGGTGTGCACACGGTCTCAAGCCTGTCCACACTCATCAGCGTCTTATTCGAGAGCGGCGGCCCTTCCGCAACCGGATCCATGCGCCAGATCCAGCTCACGCGCGCTGGCAAAACGGTCTCCACCATCGATCTCTACAAGTTCATCCACAGCGGCGACACCAGCGCCGACGCGCGCCTGCTGCCAGGTGACGTCATCGTCATCCCACCCTCCGGAGCACGCGTGGCCTTATTGGGTGCGCTTGACAGCGCCGCGATCTACGAGCTCTCGGGCAAAGAAGAGACGCTGGCCAAGCTGTTGTCTTACAGCGGCGGTCAGCAAATTTTGACCGCCCCACACAAGGTCCTGGTTGAACGCATCAACCCGGCCCAAGGCCAGGCCCCCCGCGTCATTGAAGAACGCGCCCTCAACGCCGACGGCCTCAATTCCACGGTGCGAGACGGCGACGTTGTCACCCTGTTCAAGATCAGCCCCGAGTTTGCCAACGCGGTCACTTTGCGCGGCAACGTGGCTAAGCCTCTGCGCTACGCCTACCGCCCGGGCATGAAGGTGTCTGATCTGATCCCCGAGGTCAGTGCGCTGATTCAGGACGACTACTACAGCCGCAAAAACATCCTGGTGCAGTACGAATCGCCCAGACGGTTCCCGACAGAACGTACGGCTGAAGGGTTTAGCTATGGTCGTGATGACAAAATGGTGCAAAACGGGGCGAACAGGCAGTCCCCGGCAGATCGTACGTCTGAAGGGGGCAGCTATGGTCGTGATGGCAACATGGTGCAAAACGGGTCGAACAAACAAGTCTCGGCAGATCAAATAGTCAACGACATAAAAAATCAGCTTAGCGAAATTAATTGGGACTACGCCGCCATTGAGCGGCTCGATGCCAAGGAGCTGCGCACCACACTGATTCCCTTCAACCTCGGCAAAGCCATCAAAGACAAAGACCCTGTCAACGATCTCACGCTACAAGCTGGCGATGTGGTCACCATTTTTAGTGTCAATGACTTGCCGGTGCCGGCCGAAAAACGCAGCCAGTTTGTGCGCGTCGGGGGCGAGGTGAAGGTGCCCGGCATTTACCAGATTCAGCCCGGCGAGACCCTGCCTGGTCTCATCCAAAGAGTCGGCGGCTTCAGCCAAAACGCCTTTGTCTATGGCACCGTCTTTACCCGTGAGTCCACCCGCGTCCAACAACAGGAAAACATCAACAAGTCGATGCGACGCATGGAATCAGACATCAACGCGCAAACAGCCTCTGCATTGCAAAACGCCAGTAGCGCGGACAAGGCAACGGCCCTGCAGGTGCAGATTGAAAATCAGAAAAATTTGCTAAGACGCCTGCAAGGCCTCAAGGCCAACGGCCGCATTGCGCTGGAGTTGGACCCCGATGACCCCGTGCCACCCGCCATTGCACTGGAAGACGGTGACCAAATCATCGTTCCGCACCGGCCCAGCTTTGTCGGCGTATTTGGTGAGGTGTTCGCCGAGAGCTCATTCATCTACAAACCCGGCTACACCGTCAGCCACTACATCGACAAAGCCGGCCTCACCCGCGACGCCGACATCGACAATCTGCTGCTGATCCGCGCCGACGGCTCGGTCGAGGGCAGTTCGCGCCGTTCGTCGTTCTGGAGCAGCGGCGTGATGGACAAGAAGCTCAACCCCGGCGACTCCATCTTTGTGCCCGGCTTGATAGACCGCCGCACCACCTATACCCAGTTCATGGAAGGCGCCAAGGACTGGACCACCCTCCTGTACCAGTTTGGCTTGGGCGCGGCCGCCCTGAAGACCATCCGCAACTAAAGGTGGCCCAGACCGCTGTTGCGGTCATTTCAACAGGTTCATAACAGGTCGCCCGATTGGGCGCCGCGAACGACGCCTTGGCGCGGTTCGCGTGGGGATAATGTGACATCAGGGCAATCTAACAAACGAAATAGAGCAAACATGGCACAACGCAAAGGCATCATCCTGGCCGGGGGCTCCGGTACCCGGCTCTACCCGGTCACGCAAGCGGTCTCCAAGCAACTCATGCCGGTGTATGACAAGCCCATGATCTACTACCCCCTGAGCACGCTGATGCTGGCGGGCATTCGGGATGTACTGGTCATTTCCACCCCGCAAGACACGCCGCGCTTTGCCGAGTTGCTGGGTGACGGCAGCCAGTGGGGCATGAACATTCAATATGCGGTGCAGCCCTCGCCCGATGGCTTGGCGCAGGCTTTCATCATTGGCCGCGAGTTTGTGGCCAACCAGCCCAGTGCCCTGGTGCTGGGCGACAACATTTTTTATGGCCACGATTTGGTCAAACAACTGGCCAACGCCAGTGCCCGCACCGTTGGAGCCACTGTGTTTGCCTACCATGTGCATGACCCGGAGCGCTATGGTGTGGTGGCGTTTGATGAGCAGCAGCGCGCCATCAGCATTGAAGAAAAGCCCAAGCAACCCAAGAGCAACTACGCGGTGACGGGCCTGTATTTTTATGACAAGCAGGTGTGTGACATTGCCGCCAACATTGCGCCCTCCCCGCGTGGCGAACTGGAAATCACCGACGTGAACCGGGTTTATCTGGAGCAAGGCCAGTTGAACGTGGAAATCATGGGCCGAGGCTACGCCTGGCTGGACACCGGCACCCACGACAGTTTGCTGGAAGCCGCCAGCTTCATTGCCACGCTGCAAAAGCGCCAGGGCCTGCAGGTCAGTTGCCCGGAAGAGATTGCCTTTGCCCAGCATTGGATTGACGCCGCCCAGATTCAAAAACTGGCAGCGCCGCTGGCCAAGAATGGCTATGGGCAGTACCTGCTCAATCTCATCAAACAAGCCTGATTGACCAATGCCCTACACCGTTACCCCCACCGCCCTGCCTGAAGTCCTGATTCTTGAACCCCGCGTATTTGGCGACGCCCGTGGTTTCTTTTTTGAAAGCTTCAACCAGCGCGACTTTGCCCAGGCGACCGGGTTGGATGTGGAGTTTGTGCAAGACAACCACAGCCGCTCCGTCAAGGGTGTGTTGCGGGGCCTGCACTACCAGATTCAACATCCCCAGGGCAAGCTGGTGCGTGTGACGCAAGGTGAAGTGTTTGACGTGGTGGTCGACCTGCGCCGCAACTCGCCAAACTTTGGCAAATGGGACGGCGTGCTGCTGTCTGCCGACAACAAACGCCAGTTGTGGGTTCCCCCTGGCTTTGCCCACGGCTTTGTGGTGACCAGTGACACGGCCGAATTTTTGTACAAAACCACCGACTACTGGTACCCCGAGTTTGAACGCAGCCTGCTCTGGAATGACCCGGCCGTGGGCGTGCGCTGGCCTCTGACCGCCGAACCCCAATTGGCGGCCAAGGATGCAGCGGCAAAGACGCTGGCTGAGGCAGAAGTTTTTGGCTGATGCACGGGTTGCTGACTGTTGGTGCCAACGGTCAATGCCGTTCGGTTGCGTGGTTTATGAGACTGCGAGTCAGCGATAATTGCCTCCTTATAGATTCATAAGACTGGGCTGCCCGTCTGGGAGCTGTCATGATTAACCGTTTTGCCGAGCCTTTTTTGGCCTTGCCCCGTCCAGCCAAGCGCTTGTTGGCGCTGGGAGTGGACGCGTTGCTGTGTGCACTAACCGTGTGGCTGGCCTTGAGCCTGCGGGTCGAGAACTGGGTCGTCATCCACGGCAACCAGTGGCTGGCGATTGGTTTGTCGCTGGCGCTGGCGTTACCAGTGTTCATGGTGTTTGGCCTGTACCGGGCGATTTTCCGCTATGCCGGGTTAACCGCCTTGCTGGCGGTTATCAAGGCGGTTTTAGTTTACGGTGTGTTGTATGCCGGGCTACTGGCTGTTCTGGCCCTGCCTGGAGTACCGCGCACCGTGGGACTGATACAACCAGTCTTTTTGCTGCTGGCGGTGGGGGCTTCACGGGCGCTAGCCCGCTTTTGGCTTAGTGGCGAGTATGTGAGTCGTCTCAATCGTGGCACTTTGCCCAAGGTATTGATTTATGGGGCGGGCTCGGCCGGGCGGCAACTGGCGGGCGCCATGGCGAGCAGTCTGGAGATGCACGCCGTGGGCTTTCTGGATGACGATCCGCATTTGCATGGTCGTGAGCTCAATGGCCTGCGCATTTACAACCCGACACAGTTGCCCCAGTTGGTGACGCGCCTGCAGGTGAGCGACGTGTTGCTGGCCATGCCATCTGCCAGCCGACAACGGCGCAAGGATATTTTGCAATTGACGCGTCAGGCCCATGTGGCAGTGCGCACCTTGCCAGGTTTGATGGACCTGGCCCAGGGCCATGTACTGGTCAGCGACCTGCGCGAGATTGACATTGAAGATCTTTTAGGCCGCGATTCCGTACCACCCGATGCGTCTCTGTTTGGCAAAAACATTGCTGGCAGGGTGGTCATGGTCACGGGCGCGGGCGGATCGATTGGCAGCGAGTTGTGCCATCAGATCATCAGGCTGGCGCCATCCAAACTATTGTTGGTGGAGCTGAGTGAGTGGGCGTTGTATACCGTGCACCAGAAGCTCCTGGAAATACTGCCTGAAGAGAATATGCCCCCTGTGCAGGTGCTGCCGCTGCTGGCGTCGGTGCGTGATGCGGACCGGATGGCCGAGATCATGCGCACCTGGCAACCGCACACCGTGTACCACGCAGCGGCATACAAACATGTGCCCATGGTGGAGCACAACCCGGCCGAGGGCGTTAAAAACAACGTGCTGGGCACCTGGACGACCGCCCGGGCAGCGGCGACGCACAGGGTGAGCAACTTTGTGCTGATCAGCACCGACAAGGCGGTGCGCCCGACCAACATCATGGGTGCCAGCAAACGCCTGGCCGAAATGGTGCTGCAAGCCCTAGCCAGCCAGACCAAGCCGGGCGGCACCTGTTTCAGCATGGTCCGGTTTGGCAATGTACTGGGGTCGTCGGGCTCAGTGGTGCCCCGGTTTCGCAAGCAAATCAAGGACGGCGGGCCGATTACCCTGACGCACGCTGACATCACCCGCTATTTCATGAGCATTCCTGAGGCGGCACAACTGGTCATTCAGGCCGGCGCCATGGCCCAAGGGGGCGATGTGTTCGTGCTGGACATGGGCGAGCCTGTGCGCATTATCGACCTGGCCCGCAGCATGGTGGAACTGTCGGGCCTGACAGTGCGTGATGTGGCCAACCCGGAGGGCGACGTCGAGGTCAAGATCACCGGCTTGCGCCCGGGCGAGAAGCTCTATGAAGAACTGTTGATTGGCGACAACCCCTTGCCCACCCAGCATCCGCGCATCATGAAGGCGCATGAGCAGTTTGTGCCGTGGCCCGAACTAAACACCCGCCTCGATAGTTTGATTTCGGCGCTGAATGCCAATGATGTGCCGCTGATGCGCAGCTTGCTGAAACAGATGGTGCCCGGTTACCAGCCCGATGGCGAGGTGGTGGACTGGGTGCATTTGGCGCAGACGGCGTGTCTTTTACAGGCGGCATAGCGGGCATCGCCTACGGTGTTTGGCTGTTGGTTTCGGGAACAGCCTGACCGGGATTCTCGACGCGCTGAGCTTTGACTGGCGGGTTAAGCGAAGTGCCGCCGCTGGTGTCGATAACCGCATCGTATGCGCCACCGATAGCAGGAACAGAACCTGAATCCAGGAAAAGCTGCCACGTTACGAGAAAGAGCAGGCTTGCAACAGCAAAGCCAAATAAAAATACCTGAATTACCAACCTCATCGGGTTACCCGCTTGCCTCTGCCGCACGAACTTAATTCCAGCGGACTGGCATTCCCGGCAAATGTACTCACCGTACCGATTCTTGTGACATTCTTTGCGCGCAACGACGGTGCCACAGGCTGAACATATTCTCGACATATCGGGATGATCCGAACAGTGGGCGGATTTCCACACTTTTTAATGAAAAAAGATATTCTCCAATTTCCAGGCTTCACCTTGTTGACACATCTCAATGGGCGAAGCCATTCATGCTGACCCATTTTTAGTTGGTGGTCTGAATGACCGGGTCCTCGGAGGCATCAGTAACGTTGGGAGCGTCGCGCGCGCCGCTTGAAGAATGATACGACTCAAGAGCCAGGAGTTGCGGCCACCTCGCCAGAATGGCTATGCAGATTATGGCGATGATCAACCATAAGACAGGTAGCCCCCGCCTCACAAAATGCTTCAGTTGCCCCCGTCGTGTAAACCTTGTCCCACCAGCCAGGCATTTGCGGCAAATGTACTCCCCATAGCGATTCTTATGACATTTTTTCCGTTCAACCGTAGCGTGACAGGCCGAACAGATTTTTGATGTTTCAAGCTGGTCCACACGATGTCGGATCGACGTCCATTCTTACAAACCAGTTTACATTTTCAATGTGCCCGTTTGTACGTTGTTGACGTTTCTCAAGGCTTGGAACGATGACCCCGGTTCATTGCTCCACTACGGACGTCATCGGCTTCATGACTGGGTAGTTGCCTGTGCCGTGGAGGGAAGCGGGTCCAGCTTCAACTCCAAAGACGGGAATAAAAAAAGGGTTTGCCACTACTTTCATAGCGGCAAACCCTTATGTACTGGCGGAGCGGACGGGACTCGAACCC
>Ga0209343_10005300_pt1 | contig 15706 bp, 18 predicted proteins | sample RifCSPlowO2_02_FD_184026 | JGI IMG/M metagenome (GOLD analysis project Ga0209343, IMG submission 184026) | Groundwater microbial communities from Rifle, Colorado - Rifle CSP2_plank lowO2_0.2 (SPAdes) (version 2) | ecosystem: Environmental > Aquatic > Deep subsurface > Groundwater | place... | reverse complement strand
ATTGATGAAATGCGAGGATGGCGGAATCGGCAGACGCGCTAGTTTGAGGGGCTAGTGCCAGAAATGGCGTAGGGGTTCAAATCCCCTTCCTCGCACCAATCTTTTCAGGCACTTACGGTATTTCCTTCCCGGCTGCCAGCCAAGCCTGATTTTCCGTGTATAAACCCTGTAAACAATTTCTGGAAGGCGTCTCGGATATGCTCATCGGTCAGGTTCGTGTAACGTCCGGCCATGCCCCGCAGCTTGTGGCCCAGACCGATCTCCGCGACCTCGAAAGGCAGACCCGTCGCGGCCCATTTCGTCCGGGCGCAATGGCGGAAGTCCCTGAATTGGAAGTCCTCAATCTTCGCGTCCCACGTCGCCTTCTCGAAAGCGTGCCGCAGGGTCTCCTTGGAGATGGGCTTCCCGCCCTTGGTGAACACCCGGCGGTCGGTATTGGGGATCTGCCGGTATTCGGCTCGCAGTTCGTCCAGGACCTCGCGTAGCGCGGGGGATATCCCGACGCGCTGGCTGGCGCCGGTCTTGGCCCTGCCGCCTTTGACAACTATCAAACCGTCCCGCACGCTGTCCCATGTCAGCCCGAGTAGCGTTCCTCTGTCGAATGCTGCTTCATTCGCCCCGATGAACACCCGCTGGAGCCACCGGGGCGAGGCATCGAGCAGCGCCTTGTATTCCGCGTCCGTGAGCGTGCGCTCTCGTGGCGTCTCGCGCTCTTTCTTGACCCTCGGTGCCCCATCGCACAATCCCTCATCGGCTGCCAGGTTCAGGGCGGCAATCAGACAGCTTACTTCCCTGTTGACGGTGCTGCCCATGATGCTCGTGCCCTCGACCGGCTCGCCGTGGCGCACAAGGGACTCGGACAGCCTGCGGTTCTTGTATTCCATAATACGGACCTTAGTCACATCCCGCAGCGGGAGCGAGCCCAAGAGGCGCTTGAGGTGTGTGCATTGCGCCTTTTTGGTCTTCCAAGACGGCATGTTCTTCATCAAGTCCAGATAGCGGTCTAACCATTCCGCGACCGTCATGCCCGCAATCCCGGCCTTGCGCTGCTCCTCTTTCTCCCCGTCGAAGTCCTTCTTCTTCACGTTGTCGGCTTCGAGGATCTGCAACTGTTCCCGAGCGGCCTTGAGTTGGCAACCCAGGGGGAAGCAACGCCGCTTGCGCTTCCAGTCAGTGAAAATCGCATAGTAAAGCGTTGACCAGTCGCCTCCGGCTGTCTGATACTGGCGGCGGTATAGGTGTTTCTCGATCCGCTCAAATTTTTGGTCCATGACTGCCTCCTTTTCTTGTTAACTCTACTGCACAGTCGGGGCGGTAAAAGCCAAAGCGCAATCTTTGCAAAAATCATATGGCTCTAGCGTGAAATTGGCCCAACTGGCTTCCTGGGTCACTCCCTCCTTTTCACAGCGGTAACAATTTTCAGATGTTTTAACGGGCCGCAATCTTTGCGATGCTTCCAGCCCCATAGATTTGTAGAGATCTGCTAGACCACGATCAAGGTTTTCTTTCTCTTCCTCCGCGTGGCGAAAGCAGAGATGCTCCTCGACGCGCCATTCATAAACGGTGATTTCAACCTCCTTGCCACAACCCTTTTCATCCACACCTGTACACTGGATGCCTTCATATGGGTTCTTTTCTTGGTCTTTGCTTAAATCGACCATGTAATAGTTGCGCTCCTTGCAATGTTCGCACATTGTCTTATCCTCCCTTTAGAGTCTTGGTCTCCGCTTCTTCATTTCCGCTTCGCTAACGCAACCAACTCCAGCCACTCCTTCTTGAAATCCGGTGCCTCTTTGCACATATCATGGACCTTGCAACCGAGTCTTTCGGCAACGGCGCGCCGCGCTTCGATCCAAGGCATGCGCGGTTTTTCCTTCGATAGCTTGAACATGACTTCTGACCAATTCCGTTTAATCCGGTCGATGATTTGCCACTGCTGAACCTTCGCCAGCTCTTTCTCTAGCCATAGCTCACCCTTGGCAACCTGCGTCAGTTTCTTCACAAAGGCGTCACTGTGGCCAAGCGCGAAAAAGTGGCACATCTCATGGAACATCGTGCGCCGGTAATCCTCCGGCTTGCAGAAAGGCGAAACGTAAATCCAGACGAACACGCCCATATTCTTAAATGTTGCCGTGTTCCCGTCTGTTCTAAGCGAAACTCGAACGAAAGCCTTTTTTGGCAAGTCGTGATTGAATCTTGTCGCGTTCAACTCGTTGTAGATGTTTACAAGCTTTTCCTCCGTCTGCTTGCGCGTCATGCGATAGTCCCGGGCGAGAATTTTTTCTATAAACATGTCTTCTTCTATATTCATTTCCTTTTTCTCTTCGCCTTCTCCGCCAGTTCCCGCAAAAGTTTGAGATTCGCCCCCCTCGGCTCCATCTCCCCACCCTCCCACCTTGCGACGGTATGCTGGCGGCAGCCGATTAGATCCGCCATCGCTTGCTGCGTGAGTCCGAGAATTTTCCTGATTCGCTTTATCTGCCTTGGCGACATAAGCCCCTTATACCGCACGGTATAACCCATGTCAAGAGGCGGCAATAGAAAAACAGCGGCCCTTTAAACGCCCCCACGCGCCCCGATCTCCCCCGCGTTCAAGCCCCCGGACTTTCGCTTTCTGTGTTTCGCGCGAATGGCTCAAGCAGGTTGCGGAGGTCGCGGATCTCCTCCGGCGTGAGCATAATCCGCGCCGACTCGCTGCCCACAAAGACACAGCCACTGCTTTCTTCGACGTGGTAGATCCGCACAGGGATGTCACCCCGGCTGATTCCGCTGGCGTGGACGAGCATCTTGAAATCCCCCTTCGCAAATGTTCTAGGGGGGATCATAACACGGTTGAAGCTATACCTTCAACCGTCAGTCAGTTTTTTTCCCACCCACTGATGGAGCATGGAAACGCGGTAGGCATTGAGGCTTTTAGTGGGGATACGCAGCCCTCTGATCGTTACCTTGACGGTTTTAACCTGGACGATCTTACCCCTCTCGGCGTCAAGGCGGCCTTGCTTGACGGCCTTGTATACGGCAGCCTTCGTAACCCCCAACTCCCTAGCCGCTTCCGTGATCGTAAAGTGAGACTTTTTGCCTGGGCGTTTCATAGTTAGGACATATCAAAGAGACGGCCTCAGTAAAAGACTTCGGTTATCACCTGCTCGAACTGCTTCTGCGGCAGCTCGGCTAACTTCTGGGCGATGTGGGAGGTTTTTATATCGATGCCAAGCTCGGCGAGGGTGAGAGTGTGGTTCTCTTTTAGAACCACACTTTTGCCGATGCCTTCAGCGCCGCGATTCCGCTTCGTTGCATTCAATATCTCCCCGAGCTTGCGCAATGCGTAAATCTTGATCGAGTGCGCATGGTTGATTGCCTCTTCCCCTGGTTGTTGTTGCCTGGCCTCTCTCACCTCGCCGATGTATGTCTCGCGCTCACGCTTCGGCACCGACGCCTCAAGTTGCCAGTGGTGGGACTGGATGCGGGATATCTCTTTGGGTAAAGTCGCTAAGCGTTCATAAGTTACATGATGTAACTTATGCCTTTCACCGCCCTTGACTGTTATCTCCTCCAGCATCTTTCCGAGAGTTACCTCCGCCCGGATCTTCAGCTCGGCGGCGTCGTTCTGGATGTCCAGGCAGTCGCCCTGTTGCCTTCTTTTTTTGTTTTGGCCAAGCGTTGAAAACAGCTCTGCGGCGCTCTTGGGCTGCCTCATGGATGTTACCAGCCGCCTCTGGCGGCCATACCCATAAATGGCACGCGCCGACTTGCATGCGCGCCAGCTCCACGCGATACGAACCCGAGATGGTGACGGCCTTTCGAGTTTCCATGCTACGGCAAGTTTTCGCCCGGCCCGCTCGCTTTCATTCAGGATGATTTATCCAAGCGGCGCCGTGCCGATCACGATCACGTCCAGGGCGATGCCGGTGCCCGAGCCGGCATAGGTGATCCGCGGGGCCATGTAGCGCGGATTGTCCATGATGGTGAAAAGCTGGAGGCTGCTGGTGGAGATGTTCGCCCCCGTGGGGTCCTTAAGGATGCTGGCGACCCCGATGGAGTTCACCATGCCGCCGTACATGGCTGCCGTGAGGCTCACCCCGAAAGTGTCGCCGCTCGCCCCGACGAAATGGACTGTCTTATTGGGCAGCCCCGGATAGCTGATCAGGTTGCCGACGTCGCCGGAATTCACGAAACCGAGCCAACTGATCTGCACTACGGGAGGCGTGTTGAACAGGAATTGAACTGTCGCGGTTATTGTCGCCATACGTCACCTCATCGCTGAAATAAATCCCCGGCCACCGCTGGCGTTGCACCAGGCGCACGGCGATGGATACCGCGCTCGGCAGCCAGGGCAATGAGCCCGGCCCAACCCGCGTGAGCAGCGCGGGGAGGAGGTCTCGATGCGGCGGCTGATGGAAACCGTCGCATTGGGGCCGGGCTGCCGTTGTTAATCGGCAAGTTGCAAATGCGGCAAAAGATCCTTGAGCCCCTGCAAACTGATTTGTCCGGCGTTGTAGATTTCAACGAGCGCCGGATACTTCCGCCGGGCCGAGTCAAATCCGAGTTTGTAGTTTTCGCTCGAAAAACCGGGCAGCCCGAGAATCGAGATCTCCGACCTCGCGTAATAGTCCATTTTTTCGCTGGCGGCCTTGATGAGCAAATCCAAATAACCGCTCTGCAAAACTCTCGCCGCCTGGTCAAAGCTGATGCTCATGTCGGGATTTCTCGGGAGCCCGGCCAATAAAACTCCAACTTGCATCAGGGCCGTCACCCGGTTTTCACCGGCGGGCATCTGCGTCACGGTCCAATCTGAGGTCGGGAGCCCGGCTGTTTCACCTCGAACTTGGACAGGACCATACGGGTCCAACTCATATGTTTTCATATTTGGATCGTGCGCCGCGACGCGCCTCTTGGCTTCGTCCCGGCTCAAGTTCCACTCCTCGCTGTACGCCTTGACGCGACGGCCAAACTCCTCCGCGCCCTTGCGGACCGCCTGATCCAGCGGCGTCTCATCGAAAACGTAGGCCCGGTACAATGCCGGCTCAAGCTCCTTCACCGCGTTAAAGGCTTCCCGATACTCCACGCGATGTTCGGTGGCATAGCGCCTGGCCTTCGCGTCAAGCTCCTGGCCCGGATTCTCGAAATTTTCTGTCTGCATAAATAATACCTCCTCGTTTTTTTGGTTTTCTTGCCTTTTTGTTCTGCCCGTCGGTTCGCATGGTGAGCGCCAGCGCCGACCGGTTTCTTCGTCGCGCAAGTCGCACTGACCCGCGCTCTCATCGTAGTTTTCGACTTTAAGTGCCATGTCACTCACCAATCGAAACGCCCGCCGAAGCTCCGATCTCCGCTAACCATCCCGTCGATCTGGTTCGCAAGCGTTTCGCCCTCGTTGCTCGGGGCACCGGTGCCCCATTCTGGCCTCACGTAGCTGCCATAGCCCTCAATCTCGAACGACCCCGCACCCGCTGCCGCCGCATGGATAGCACCCGCTGCTGAGTTTGCAAAATCGTCATGCTCTTCGCCGGGATGGTCTATCTTCCCTCCGCGCCACATAAGCCCTAGAAATTGGCTCTCCATCGTTGGCTCGTCCAGGAAAACGATTTGACCCGCATTTAACGGGGGTTCCATCGCCTCGTACAACTGCGACTTTGTCAGCTCTGACACCTGATAACCGATGCCATGCGTCTCGAAGTCTTTGATAAAAGTTTCGCCGGCATACTTGTCACCCACGACACTGAAACATCGGTACTCTTTCAAGACCGCAGCGAACCTCTCAACCGCTTTTCTTGGATCAAAAGGCGGGCGCTGCCCTTGATCCATGACAACATCGAGAATCGCCCGGCCTTCGCCGTCTTTGTGTGCAATCGAAAGCGTGGCATCGTCGTTGCTCCCGCCGCTCATATCGACGAATGCGGCATATTCGACCCCCTCCACTGGCAGACGGACCTTGACGCCTCGCTCTATGGATTCCATCACCTTCTCCGCTGTGAAGGCCGACCCCTCCGGGAGTCCGGGCAGATTCAAGTGCAAGCGCCGGTACTTGTGGGCCGGGAGCCGCCGCTGTTGCTGTTCGAGATACCGGGCATCCTGCCAACTCCCACGGCTGGGGTTCGCTCTATCCTCGGGCGCTGCGTTTCCAAGGGCGGCATCCGTAGTTCTGTCCGCCGCGTACCACGAGAAAAGCATCCTCGCGTCATCGCCTCGCCAGCCAGCGGCGCACAAGTCGAACAGCGGCACCCCCGGCTTGTGATAGATCGAGGCGTAAGACGTGATCCATTGCATGGCGTCGGGCCGCGTTGGGTCAAGCTGTAGCGCTTCCAAAAGGTCCCAGTCGCGCTGTGTGTGGATCTCATCGATGCCGAGAAAGAGGAATGATTTCCCATGCGCGCCCGCTGTGTCCTGGCCAGGGAGAATTTGCAAAAAGCCCTCATCGTCCCTGCGTTCGATCTCCTTCGTTTTCACTCGCAAGGCATCGCGCAAAACGGGATTCACCTTGATTAGTTTCTTCGCCAAGTCCAAGTCATCGGCGGCCTGCCCCTCATCCGTGGCGACCACAAGGCAAGTGTTCCCGCCATGAGTCCGCCAAGCCATGAGCCGGTAAAGTCCCGCTAGGATAAGATCGGCGCTCTTCCAGTTTTTCTTTGCCCTTCCAGTGAGTACTAGGTTATGCTTCGGCCTGCCGTCCCCATCGAACTTGTAAAGCGCCTCTGTAAAAATGCGCCGCCGGTAGCCCTCGATCACATCCAAAAGCGGCCTCTTATCGATCCACTTTAGCGCCGAGAAAAATTGCACCGGGGAAATCTGTTGTTCTTTGCGCCTTGCCATCAATCCCTCAAAAAGTTATTCCCGGCCCGGCCTCTCCGGGACCATCCCGGAGCGCCGTGCGCGTTACCATATCGCCACGTAGCCGGGCCGGTGAGGCCGTTGCCCCAAGGGAGGCGGGACAGCGGCCCCGAGTCATCACCAACGCCCTTCCCTCCCATAAAAATGTTGCTCTCTCGCCCTATCCATGCTCACCCCTACTCATGACCGTATCCAGGGCCGTTCGTTCGCTGACAGGTGTTTGCTGTTGAATGCGTGCCATTCTCGCGCGTCTCGCTTCCTTCCCGGCCTTAACCCGCTGGGGATCTGGCTGCCTTTTCCGCTTCGCTTTCATCTCCTGCGCGCGTATCTCATCCCGCCGAGCCCAGCAGCCGTCGCAAATTCTGGAGCGGTTCGCGGTAGGGTTTCCGCATTCCCAGCGGCAAAGGGGCGCTCGCCTCCGCTTCATGCCGTGGCCCCGGCTTCCGCTCCGGCTTGCTCGGCTTGCGGTTCGCCCTGGGCCTCGGGCTGCCGCTCCGATCCTTCGGCTTCTGGATCATGTCCATTCCCGCCCTGGCCGCCTGGTTGCGCTTCAGCGATTTTTTTGGCCGCATTAATTTGCTGCGCGAGAATGGCGGAGTAGGTAGTTTGTCGATAAACCTCTGATGGCTTCTCAACTTCGCCGCTCGCACCCGACTTGATGAGCAGCCAATTCAATCTTCTAAATGCGTGTCGGACGCCGGTGGTGCCGAACGCCCGCTCAATGCCGAGGTTGTGGCTTCGCCGCTTTAGCTCTTCGAGTTTACCTTGATGTCCACCGAGAAACGTAGAAAGGGCATCCATGTGGCCGTCGATCTGTTCCGCCTCCCGTTGCGCCTCGGCGGCCAGCGCGAGAATCGCCGCCCACTCCTCCGCCCGTAACGCAGTATGCCACTCGCGCTCTAATGCCTCGAACTGCTCGCGGCCCGCAATGACTGCGGCCTCAAGGTCCTCTAATTCCAAGGCGGCCTTGACCTGAGACTCCCTGGCCCGGCCTAGCTGCTCCTGAGCCCGTTTGTCGTTCTCCGCGTGCGCCTTGAAGGCACCGCGCTTGCGATCGGATTTGGCCTTCTCCACCGTTTTGAGATACTCCTGGCGCTTGGCCTCCATGGCGCGGATCTTCCCGCGCAGGAGCTGTATCTCTTTGTCGATCACTTCGCTGGTTCTTTTCGCGTCCATCGTTCACCTCCTATGTCGCTCAAAAAAAAGGGAGAGAAGCGCGGGCCGAAACCCGTTCTCCCCTCCCTTCAAACCGACTGTTATTATACTACCGCCGTGCAGCGAAGTAAACATTTTTTTCAAGTCGCGCCCTTCAACTCCGCCTGCGGATCTCCGCCGTCGCCCTCTTCGCCCTGGCTGTCGCCCTGCGCCAGGAGTTCGGCCAGGGTCAGCGTTTTAACTCGCTTCTCCAGCCCAAGAGTAGTTAGGTAGCGGGCGAGTCCATCCGCTAACTGCTGCCGCTCACGGACAACCGGAAGCAGGCTCTTCTTCCTCCGGTTCACTAGGCAGGGCTGGGTTAACAACCAGGTGTCAACTGAATCAAGAAGCAGCTTGCTCTTGACTGCCAGGCCCACAAGGGCTTGCTGTTGCGTGCTTATGGTATCCTCGCCCCCCAAGTCCCGGACAAGATCGGAGCGCCATTGCGACAGCGCCCGACCAACCGCCGACCGCCCGTCTATCGCCGCCATTCCCCTCTCTTTCAGCAATCGTTTCATGCTGAAAAGGGCATGCGTGCGCGCGTTCCCGTTGCCTCTGGGCGCTCCCCCGACACCCCGATTTTCAGGCGATTTTGTCAACGCGGTGTTTACATGAGTTTGCATGATTCGCATAAGCTCCCGTTGTCACGAAGGAAAATCCGCTTTTTCACTTGCCTGCAACGCAAGTGCCCCGACTTCGCGGCCATTGTTTTTCACGCCCTCGGGCCGGTGTAGATGCCTGGCGCGCCGTTTTCGCCCCTTCCCTCTCCCTGCTCATCACCCACTTCTCCAATTGCTCTTCCCGAATCCGATACACGCCTTTTCGTTTTCCCCTCCGTAGACAAACCGCCGGCAGAGAGCCGTCCCCAATCATCCTCAGCACGGTTGACCGGCTCACGCTCAACGATTCGGCTACGTTCTCGGGTGTCAGCAAGCGCATTTTACCCCGACTCCTTCTCGGCCTTCCGTTGCTCGAACTCCCCCCTCAGAATCAGATCGCGCCACTGTTGGACCAGAGCCATCACGGTAGACAACTGGGCCTCTTGCAGTGCGTCTATCTCGGCCTCTTTGTTCTTCAGCGCACAGTAAAGCTCTTGCCTGTTCTCCCGCACCCATCCAAGGTCGAAGTTTTTGCTCTGGTCGATGACTTGGTGGACGTAAACGCTGAATACGGGGAACCAAGCATCGACGGAAAGGACCGGATCGCTCTCGGACAGCATGGCTCTGACCTCGGCCTTGCGCGAGCGCAGCTCGTTGAGAAGGCTTTGCGTCTCCACGTCCGGCTTTCCGGGACCCGCCACCTTGACCGCTCCGTCAACCAGCCGAACGTTGAAACCTCTTGCCTTGAGCCTGTTCATGATCTCCTCGACGTTCGCGTTCACAGAATTTCCTCCCAGCCCTCGGATTCTAGTCCCGCTAGTCCATTCGAGTCCTGCTTGTCCTGTGCGAGTCCCGAACGTCTCGGACTAGAATTTTCGCTTGTGTTTGCAACGCCTTTTCCGTTTATTTCGCTTTCTAGTCCCGTGTTCTCCCCCCCTAAGACCCCCTCTTTCGGACTAGAAAGAGAAGACTGGCCATCAAAGAGGGCAACAGAGAGGGCGTATCTGAACGGCTGGCCCTTTTTCCCCTGGCCGGTCCGCTCGATATCGCCCCTCTTGACCAGCGCCCGCAGCGCCCGACCTACTATCCAGCCCCGTACCGGGATTGCCTTTCTGATTTCCTTCTCGGTGATTTCCGATTCTTCGGCTTCCAGAAACTTTATGATTTCCGGCTTGGCTTCCTCTATCTCGACATCTTCGATTGTACCCTCGACCCTCAACCGGCCCGTTACTTTATCGAAGCCGATGCCCACTTCGCCGAGGTTTTTTCCGCCCCGCTGGTCGCTGCTCAGAATGCGTCGGTTGCTGTTAGGGAGCCGCTTCGCGAAAAGGTACGTGTAGCAAAGCCCGCGAATGGCCGTTGAGCCTATCGCGGCGTCAAGGTCGTCTTTCGAGTCTTTCTTGGCGTGGTGCAGTGTCATGACGTGGCAATTGCCTGCGCGTGACATGTCTAGGAGTGGCTCCATCTTGGTCATCACTTCGCTGTAGTCGTTGATGTCGGAAAACCGGCAGAGCTTCTGAAGTACGTCGATAATAATCAGTCGAGCGCCTTTGTCTTTTACTGTCGCGAGAATCCAGTTGATAGCGTCGCTCGGTGCCGTGCCTGCATGGATAAAAACTGGGTCGGATTCGCGGAGGCCGAGCTTTACAAAAGTTTCCGCGATGTCGGTCAAGGGACCGTCCAAAAAAACATATGCAACAGGAGTTTGTCGAGTCATACGGCCTAAAAACGGCTCGCCGCGAGAGACAGAAATCGTTAAATCCGCCGCGATGGTGCTTTTCCCGACCTTTGGCTTGCTGACCAGAACGGAGGCACCGCCGGCGGGTAGGCATTCATCCAGAATCCACCGGGTCGGGTCCTTCGGCGCCTGCAAAATATCTTTGGCTGTCAAAAACTCGGGCCAAAATTCCAATTCCCTGGCTCCGTTGTCTTTCGCTTGATACTTCGCATAGGTGCGGGCCACCTTCTCCAACGCGATCTTTTCAGAAAAAGCCGGGTCGCAGTTCCGCGCAGCTTCAAGGATAAGTCGCTCCGCCATCTCCTGCGGAACGTCGGCCGAGCGCAACTTGCATGCTAATTTAAAGCAGGTTTCGTCGCGGCGACCTTCCTCGACGCCGTTCAAAGCCTCAGCCGTATTAAACCGACTGCGATAGGTCTGTTCTTGTGGCTCGGTGATTAGTTTGAACAGTTCAACGGGGAGCTTCGGAAGATCATCCCCCAGAGGCACTTCCCACTTGTACTGCTTGCCGTTCGGATGAATCGAGGGAGGGGCTACGACATAACCGCCATCGCCCCTGACATCTAAGCCGGGGAGAACGGCGGCTCTATTCTGGATCGGTGTTCCGGGATGCGCAAAAAATAATTGCCAGCCTCGACCAGTCTTAGTTCTGGACACGCCGTCAAGATCATAGTTGGGTACGATTGACTTGAGTTTTTCCTTTGCGGCCTCACTGTCCACGTCGATGACCACAAGCCCCGATATTTTGCCCGTGACGATCGCCACGTTCGCGCCGGGCGCGCCGAACATTTTTTTGATTTCGTTTGCCGGTGCCGCCCGCGTCTGGTACTGTTCCCACGCGATCAACGGCTTCTTGCCCTTTGGCTCGATGGGTATGACGCTGAAGCCGCGCTTCGCGTACTGGAGCGCTGATTGCGTTAATGTGTTCATGCCGACTTCAGCGCTTTGATTCGTTTGAAGAGAAAGGTCACGATGCGCGCATTTAAGATTCGATAGCAGTAAGCACCAACGAGAAGTTTTTTAAACGTGCTCATCTGCTCTCGGCCTCTCGCGGTTCGCCGCCCGGTAAGTTCACATCTTGAAGAAACCGCAACCCAAGCCTGAGCGCTCTTCGGCCAGTCTCGCTTTCGTCAAGACTCAACTTCCGTGCGGTTTGCGAAAGCACGCGGCGATCTCTCGCCAGCACGCGAATGTTGACTGAGGACTCAAACTTCTTTTTCATAAGAACCAACCTTGTTGTTGCTTTGCAGCGTATCACACCCGTTGACAGTGACCAAATTTCAGTGTTAACATGATTGCCATGAAAAGCCGGAAGCTGTTAACAGCCGATCCTGGAGCAGAAGTTGACCGCCGAGCCCGCGCCTACCTAGCGAAGCACTCGAAGGCCGATTATGCCGAAGCCATGAGAGCGGTTTGCAAAGCCGACCCCGCGCTTGCGAGAAGTTACCTCGATGAGCCGCGCTTCAGAGAGTTGCGACTGCTAGCCGATTTCCTGAACAGCGCCCCAGACAAGAATCTCCGCGAAGAGCTGTTAAGCGACGTGCTCCCCTTGTTGAGCGAGCGGCACTCCCCAAGCCCGGCTCTCGCCCTGGCGCAGAAGTTAAACTCCCTTAATCTCGCCGCCCGTTGCGTCCCCGTACTAGATAACAAGCGTCTTGTCGTCGCGCGCTTCTCATTCTCTGTCACCGCCCCCGACCGCTCTGAACGTGCCCGCGTTTACGCGCTTCTGGCCTCAGCCCTCCAAAGCCGCGATTTTAAGCGCCTGAGATGCTGCCCGACGTGCCAGAAATTTTTTGTAGCCCTAGATCACCGCGAGAGATTCTGTGGAAACGCCGAATGCAAACGAGAAGCACGAAAGGAAGCAGCACGGGAAGGTATGCGACAAAAGAGAGAGAGCGACCGCAAAGCCGCCGCCCCCCGACAACAAAGCCCACTTGAGCGGTTCCTAGAGTTTATGAGTCTTCAGAGAAAAACTAACCCGAGCGAAGGGGATCTTGCAAAACTGCGCCCAGCCCTCAAACGTTTTGGCGACGGCGATATGTTGAAAGCGCGAAAGTTACTTGCGAAATGGGAGCGAGAATATCCAAGTCGCCCCAAAGCTATCTGGCGTGCGCTGACGGAAGAGCAGAGAGAGATTTTCTCCGGTTAAGAAACATCCGTCGCGTATAAAACGGACCCAAGGTAGGACGCGATTTCAGGGGCCGATCGCCTGATAAATTCTTCGTCCTCTTTATCATCTAGGTGATCAAGAAAAATCCTTTTATCCATGTCCAAACGCAGTGCGTCCTTTTCCTCTTTTCCTTTCCTGACGTACCAGACCATAGCGAAGGGTGAGCGATAGTCCGCCGGAACTTCAGCTTTAACAAACTGAATCGAAGCGCTACTTGGAACGGTCTTTTCCTTTTTCAAATTGATCTCACGGTATTGCGCCATTATAATCGAACCTCCTTCCCTGAGCTTAGTATATAGGATAACGAGCCGTTATGCACGAAGCGGGTATTGTGCCCACAGCAAGGATCTCAGCATCACGCAACGCTTTTACTAGAGCCTCTAATTCGGTGGTAAGATTTGGTGGTCTCGACGCGCCCCCTCCGGGTGGCGGTTGTGTGTATGGTGCCGACCGATGTTTGACATTCCCGATAGGGTCCACTACTCCCAATAAAAAACTCGGCATCCCGTCGTGTTGATAGGGTGGATCTAAGGCGGACGGCAAGTTCTGTGCTACAAATTTAATCGGGTCTAGCAATGTCAGGTTGATGGGTGGCGGATTGCTTATCTCTATTCTGTAGACGTAGGCGGGATTGTTTGGTGTCGGTCGTTGCCGCCCTGCGTTCACGGCATAGTCCCAGGCAACCCCATACGATCGGGTTAGCGAAACAAAGGGACTGCTAACCGTTCCATAGACAATGTGATCCATTAGACAATTCACCGTCGCGGTGGTTCCTGAAGACAATGGTATAAAGCCGCTTATACGAGCATCATTGTTGTGCCAGTAGGTATTCACCCCAGCCCCCCGATAGAATACTGCCACCTGCTAACCTCCAACATCTTTTAGCGGGCACAATCATACACGGGGCGACGGGTTTTTGCCAACCCATTTCCATGTTAACGCCCTGTAAACAAAATCCGCTCGAAATGTGGCTCTTTCCGGTCAACGTGGTCAACCTGAACAATCTGACACGATCCCAGATTCACATACAAAAACGCCGAGTTGAGTTAACCCGGCGTCCTTGCTGAAAATTTTCAATTTTGCCTTGGCTAGTTTGAGGGGCTAGTGCCAGAAATGGCGTAGGGGTTCAAATCCCCTTCCTCGCACCACTCCCCCCACTCCCCTAACCCCCGTGTCTAAACTCTTCTAAGCTGCGCGCGTTTTTGTTGTTCGCAAGACCTCTACGATCAATTCTGCCAGGCCCACAAACGTGACCGACAACTCGCCGTATTTTCGTGTGAAGGAACGCTTCACATCGCGCGCAACCACCAGGTTCCTGCCCTTAGGATATTGTCTTCTAAAGGCCGAGAGACCGGCAGCGTCAAAGTCAGACGCAGACCATTTACATTCAATCACCAGCGCCGGCTCTTTGCGACGCGCCAGCACGAAGTCCACTTCGTGCCCTCGCTTATCACGCCAGTACCGGACATCCCGAGATTGCAGATGGGCATGGATTTCATTCAGGACGAAGTGCTCCCAAAGCAACCCAAGGTCCTCGGGCCGCAACTCGGACCAACCGCGGTGGTAGCAGACAAAGCCTGTATCGAACCCATAGACCTTTGGGGCGGCAACAATTTCCGTGGGACGATACGAACTATGCGGACGGACGATGTGCGCTATAAAGGTTGACTCTAAGACGGCCAGATAGTTGGAGATCGTAGTGCGGCTCACTTCACAGAGTCGCGCGAACCTTGTTGCCTCAAATATCCCCCCGCTCTGCGCCATCAGGAGCTCGACGAATTTTTGGAACGAATGCCTCCGCTCGATGCGAAAGAGTTCAGCTATGTCTTTTGCCCAGTAGGCATCCATCCATTCCTGGAAGTCTCGCTCGGGCAGCTTTTCCGCCAGAAAAAACGGCGGAAGGCCTCCCCGGAGCAAGCGGTGATTGAGGTCCAAACGCCCAAAATCTTCCAGGTCCGAGGCGATCATCGGCGTGAGCCAGATCTCCTCTTTTCGCCCGGAGAGGGTGTCGCGAAATTTAGCTGAAGCTCCAAGCGTGGAAGAACCAGTCGCTAGAATCCTCGTCTGCGGGTAATGGTCGGCTGCGATCTTCAGGATCTGTGATGGATTCCCAAGGCGGTGAATCTCATCCAGAACAACTCGGCCACCATGAATACCTTCAAGAAACCCTTCCGGATCATCCATCATCCGGCGAACACGGGGAAGTTCACAGTCAAAATACTCGATGTCAGGCAGGCTCCGCGTTAGAAATGTCTTGCCAACGCGGCGCACCCCGGAAAGCCACACGACGGACCGCCGTCTCCATGCCTCTTCTATACGCCCAACCCAAAAACGTCTCTGTACCATACGCCGGCACTTTAACAAATAGTGCTACTATATGCAATCAGGGTTGCATATAGTACACGTCACACCGGCACGATGACTTCTTCCCTATCTGCTCCCATGTCCCCTGCTCCCTGCCTCCTGCTTTGTGTCTTTCGCCTGTTTTCTGTTGCCTCATGCCTGCTCTCTTGCCATTTCTTTTTCCAACCGTGACAACTACCTAAGTGTTAAGGCATCCATAGCTTAATTTTCTCAAAAATAGGAATCCCTCGTCCTTCTTGTCAATTTTGACAAGTTCTCACCTCTCGCAGCTTAACCTAAGTAGCTGAAACAGCTAGAGAATCCCGATGGCCCTTGAGATGCATCATTTATAGTGCCTTTTATAGCATCTTAGATTAAAATGGCCGAGGAAGGTCTGCGCGAAAAGATGCTTGCTTCCCTGAAAACAGGCGAGAGTAAAGATAATCGCTTTACAAAAACTCCTCCCCAGGTATTCGGAGTATCTGCTGCGGCTATCGGGTTCGTCGCTCTTCTCGGATGGATTCTAGGACTTCCTCTTTTGGCCACCTTCGGCGCAGGTCTGATACCGATGGCGCCAAGCACGGCACTGCTTTTCGTAATGTTTGGAGTTGCAGTCTTTTTTTGCAATCGTATGCCTCAGAACCGCGCAACATACTTGATGGGCATGGGTATCGGTGCAACAGGGGCGGTAACGGCCCTTCTGCTATTCTCCTCCTCTTCTGCGGGAATATATCTGCAAATTGAATACCTCGGTCTCTCCATTTCCGGGGCGGTTGACGGTTCACCGATCGGGCATATGTCTCCGGTAACGGCGATCTGCTTTGTGGTCATTGCTTT
>Ga0209343_10005299_pt1 | contig 15708 bp, 15 predicted proteins | sample RifCSPlowO2_02_FD_184026 | JGI IMG/M metagenome (GOLD analysis project Ga0209343, IMG submission 184026) | Groundwater microbial communities from Rifle, Colorado - Rifle CSP2_plank lowO2_0.2 (SPAdes) (version 2) | ecosystem: Environmental > Aquatic > Deep subsurface > Groundwater | place... | reverse complement strand
CGGCCGTTCTACCCGCATATGAGCGACCGGCAATTCCTGCTGCTGCTGCGCACGGTGCTGGTGACCTTCTCCCTCGCCGCGCTGTTGTTCGCGCTCAACTCGAAAAGCACCATGTACGAAATGGTGCAGAACGCCTACAAAGTGACGCTGGTTTCCTGCATCGTGCCGCTCGCCTTCGGACTGTACTGGAGGCACGCCAACGTGCAGGGCGCGATGCTTTCGGTGATGCTCGGGCTGGGCTCGTGGCTGGCGATGGAGACGCTGTCGCCCGACGCAACCGTGCCGTCGCAACTGGTCGGCCTCGCCTTCTCGGTGTTCGGCATGCTGTTCGGCTCCATCGCGATGCGCTCCCCCGGCCATCCGCACAGCGCCCAGGCGCATGACGGTGCGCACCACGGCGTTCGCCACGGTGCGGACCACGGTGGGCAGCGCGGTACTCACGATTAGCCGGCCCGCGAACGCGTCGCGCTGCAGCTAAACTCGCGTGTATGTCGCTGCTTGAGAGACGCAGCCACGGGCACCTCTTCAAGCAGATGTAGCGGTGCCGGAGGCTCGTTCACGGCGTTCCAAATAGCGCCGACTCAAGCTTGGGGTGAGCGGCGAACAGCGCCACGAAATCGCCTTCCCGGCGTGCGCCCTTGGCTCGAATGAGGTGAACCATGGTGCGTTTCTCTGCGGCGCTCCAACGGGATAATCCCGGAAGCGACACCACCAGCGGACCCCAGCGCATCCAAGCCAGACGTTCATCGGACGTGAAGCCCTGCAGCGAGCGCAGGCCGAGCAGCACCAGCGCTTCCCGGCTGCACTCGTTCAGCGCCCGCTCGCGGTCCGCGCCCGCCCGCGTCGCGAGGTCCTGCGCAATCCTCGCACCGACGTCGGCCACGGGCGGCAAACCCCGGGGGCGGGAGGTGTCGAGGTCAAAGACGACGTGCCACGCAGCGAGCTTGCGCAGCGTCGCCCGGTCCGAGCGGTGGCCCGGTTCCGCCTTCATGCGCGCGAGTTCCTCCTGCATGATGCGGCACGCTTCGGCGGCCTGTGGCCGGAAACCGAGCTTGAAGTAAAACCACCATGCGCCGGTGGCGATCCCCTCCTCGTTCCTGTAGCCGAGCTGGTACGGATCGAGGCTGATGGAGCGGGTGCCGAACAGGTGCCCGAGCATCGCCAGCAGCCGCGCGAATGTCCATGCGGATTCGCCGCCGCGGAAGCTCTCGAAGGTATTGAATGCGACCGCCGCCGAGCGGCCGACGAGGATCAAGTCTCCGTAGCCGATGGGGACGCCGTTGTGCAGCGCCAGGTATCCGTAAGTCCCCGGTATCAGGGCGCGCCGGCCGGGAATTACCCCGTTCACCATGAAGGCGAGGCCCTCGCCGTCGTCCACGATGCGCACGTCGCGCGGGTCTCCGTAGGCAAACGCGTCGAGATCGCGTGCGCCCGTCACCATTACACCGCGCGCGAGGTCGAGCAGGTGGCCTCCTTCGCGCGGAGACAGTTCGTGCACTGCGCGGGGCGCAAGCGCGATCTGCTCGCGCAGGTCGGGCCGCGCGCCGCGCAACGGCTTGTTGCGGAATGAAACCGGCGCCCCCGCGTATTTCGCGTGCGTCCTGGATGGCGTCCCCGAGGCCGGCTTGAGCACGCACGCCGCGTCGATCGAGTCGTAGAACGCCTCGCGGGTCGCGGAGTCCCCCGGCATCGCCTCCACGCGGCGAACCAGGAACACCGCGTCGGTTTCCCCCTGCGCGCGCAGCCGGTCGAGCGCCTCGAAAGCCGCGACATGACGCTCTCTCAACCAGGTCCCCTCTGCCGGCGTGACCAGCAGCGGCAGCGCCGCCCGTATCCTCTGCGCCGGCTCGACATCACCGCGATCGAGCTGAAACCGTTCGGGCCAGCGGCGCGCGAGCCAATGCGCAGTGGACCAGAAGAACCGGTAGTACGTCGCCGTTCCTGCAATCCCCGTGTCGGCAAGCGCCGCGCGGTGACGCCGCAGGTCGGCACGCCGCTGAAAGTTCCCGAGCATCCGCTCCGTCTGCGCCAGGACCCGCGCGTCGTCGGGATAGGCGCGCAGGAAACACAGGACCTCGTGCAGACGGATGACCGCGCGCGCGGTGCGCAGCCTGCGGTGTTCCAAACGGATAAGCAGCGCAAGCTTGGTCTCGGCGCACCCCTCGCCGTAACTGCCTTTCACCTGCTCGAGCGATGTCAGAGTCTTGGACAGCGTAATTGCCATGGGCTTGCAGGACCGGTCGCGAAGATCGTAGCATGAACACTCGAGGGTACAACCCATGACCGACAGACTGATCGCGATTCGGGCCGACATTAGTGGGCTTGCCGTGGATGCGATCGTCAACGCCGCCAACAGCACCCTGCTCGGCGGCGGCGGCGTCGATGGCGCCATTCACCGCGCCGCGGGTCCCGAACTGCTCGCCGAGTGCCGCGCTCTCGGCGGTTGCGCCACCGGAGAGGCGAAAATCACCAAGGGCTATCGGCTGCCGGCGAAGCACGTCATCCATACCGTCGGACCGGTGTGGCGCGGCGGGGGATCCGGCGAGGCCGGCCTGCTCGCCTCCTGCTACAGGAACAGCCTCCAACTGGCGCTGGAGAACGACCTGCGCACCCTCGCCTTCCCCGCGATCAGCTGCGGCGCGTATGGCTACCCGCTGCGGGAAGCGGCGACGATCGCGGTGCGCGAGTGCTCGGCCGTCACAGCGCGCCATTCCCGAATCGAACGCATCACCTTCGCACTTTTCGAGGCCGAGGTGCTCCGGATCTATCAGGCAGAACTCGAACTGCCGTAGGACAACGTTCGCGGGGCGCCGCCACCCGGGCCGGCGTATGAGAGAATCGATTCGCCATGCAACCCTCGCCTCTCGCCCGCTATCTGCTCGCCGCGTATGCGCTGCTGATCATCTATGGGTCCCTGCATCCGTTCACCGGCTGGAGGGACAACGGCGTGGTGCCGCTCGCCTTCCTCCCCGCACCCCTGCCCCGCTACGTGACCGCCTTCGACGTTCTTGCCAACCTTCTCGCCTATGCGCCGTTCGGATTCCTCGCGGTGCTGGCGTTCTTCCCGGCGCTGCGCGCAGCGGGCGCGGTGGTCGCGGCAGGCCTCGTGGCGGCGGGGCTGAGCGTGTCGCTCGAGTTGCTGCAGAACTATCTTCCAACCCGGTTCGCCTCGAATCTGGATGTCGCCGCCAATGCGGCCGGCGGCCTCCTCGGTGGCATTTTCGGCGCAGCGTTGGCGGGAAGACTCCTGCGCGACGCGGGCCTGCATGCACTACGCTACCGGCTGTTCCGCCCCGGCGGACGTATCGATCTGGGACTGGTGCTGATCGGCCTGTGGCTGGTGTCGCAGCTCAACCCGGGAACACTGCTCTTCGGCTGCGGCGATCTGCGCGAGCTGCTGCAGGGGCCGACCGGCGAGCTGCACACGCCCGATGTATTCATCCGTGTCGAAGCGGGCGTGGCAGGCGCCAACACCGTTGCGGTGGGGCTGCTCGCCGCCGCTCTGGTGGAGCGCAACCAGCCGGTGCGCCTGATCGTGATCGCGCTGCTTGCCGGCGCGTTCGTCGTGCGCACATTCGCCTTCGGCCTGCTGTTCAGCGCGCAGGACATGCTAGCCTGGGTCACGCCGGGTGCGGTGTTCGGCGTCGCAGCCGGAACCCTTGTCGCTATCGTCGCCTCGGCGCTGCCTCGCGCCGGGCGCCTTGCGCTCTCCGCACTTGCGCTCATGGCCGCGACAGTTCTGGTCAACATTGCGCCGGAAAACCCTTATCTCATCGCCTCGCTGGCGGTGTGGCGGCAGGGACACTTCCTCAACTTCAACGGCCTCACGCGGATCGTATCGGCGGTCTGGCCGTTTTGCGCGCTGGTGGTCCTGATGCTGCTCGCGGGCGACCGCGAACGCCGTAGACGCTAGAGCGGCTCTCCCCTGGCACCCGTATAATTTCCGCTCTCCGACGAGGTGGATGTGAGCTATTACCAGCGACACGTTTTCTTCTGCTGCAACCAGCGCGCCAACGGCGAGACATGCTGCAATGACAAGGGCGCAAGCGGCATGCGCGACTACGCCAAGCGCCGCGTCAAGGAACTGGGCATGGCAGGCGAAGGCAAGGTGCGCGTCAACGTCGCCGGCTGCCTGGACCGCTGCGACGAAGGCCCGTGCATAGTGATTTATCCCGACGCCGTCTGGTATACCTACGTGGACAAGTCGGACATCGACGAGATCATCGACGAGCACCTCAAGCACGGCCGCGTCGTCGGACGGCTGCGCATATGACCCGGCCTCCGATCCGCCCGGGCGAGCGGGTCTTCATGGAGGGGACCGCAGGCAGGATCGAGGCCCAGATCGATACACCGGCCCCCCGCTCGCTCCCCGACGGACCCCGCGGCATCGCGCTGGTCGCGCACCCGCATCCCCTCTATGGCGGCACGCTCGACAACAAGGTTGCGCAGACGCTCGCCAAAACGTTTGTCGAACTGGACTGGGTCGCGGTGCGACCCAACTTCCGCGGCGCGGGCGCCTCCGAGGGCATTCACGATCACGGCGAAGGCGAAACCGACGACATGGTCGCCGTTGCGGGCCAGGCCCTCGAGCGCTATCCGGGCCTGCCGCTCGCGCTCGCGGGTTTTTCCTTCGGCGCCTTCATCCAGACGCGTGTCGCCAGGCGCGTAGCCGTGCGCCGCCTCGTGCTGGTCGCACCGCCATCCGGTCTGGCAGGAGGCGGGCGCAGCTACGTCACCGAGGACGTGCCCGCAGACACCATCGTCATCCATGGCGAGCGGGACCAGACGGTGCCGCTCGTGAATGTCTTCGATTGGGCGCGACCGCAAGAGCTGCCTATCGTCGTCATTCCGGGTGCGGATCACTTTTTCCACCGGCGCCTGCATCTGATCAGGAACATCGTCAAGGGCGCCTGGCGCGACTAGCATGGCGAGCATTCTTTCCGTCAGGGATCTGCGCAAGTCGTACGGCGAACATGAAGTGGTGAGCGGCGTGTCGCTTACGGTGGAACGCGGGCAGTGCTTCGGCCTGCTCGGTCCCAACGGGGCGGGCAAGACCACCACGCTGCGGCTGTGCCTGGGTCTGACCGAACCGGACAGCGGCGAAATCGAACTGGCAGGCGAGCCCGTACCGGCACGGGCGCGCGAAGCGCGCACCCGCGTCGGCGTGGTGCCGCAGATGGACAACCTCGACCCGGACTTCACGGTCAGCGAGAACCTGCTCGTGTATGGTCGCTACTTCGGCCTGCCCGACCGGGACATCCGCACCCGCATCCCGCAACTGCTCGATTTCGCCGAGCTCACCGCGCGCCGCGATGCGCGTATCCAGACGCTCTCCGGCGGCATGAAGCGGCGCCTCACGCTAGCCCGCGCGCTGATCAACGATCCGGACATCCTTTTCATGGACGAGCCGACCACCGGGCTCGACCCGCAGGCGCGCCACCTCATCTGGGAGCGGTTGAAGCGCCTGCTCTCACAGGGCAAGACGATACTGCTCACCACCCACTTCATGGACGAGGCCGAGCGGCTGTGCGACCGCATCGCCATCATGGACCGCGGCCGGCTGATCGCCGAAGGCAGCCCGCGCAAGCTGATCGAGCAGCATATCGAGCCCGAGGTGGTCGAAGTCTACGGTGAGGGCGTGGCGCAATGGGCCACCGGCGCGGCGCGCGAAGCGGCATTGCGATGCGAGCAGTCCGGGGAAACGGTGTTCTGCTACGCGGCCGACGCGCGGCCCTTGCTCGCTCGCCTGGAGGCCGAGCGGGACTTGCGCTACCTGCACCGGCCGGCAAACCTCGAGGACGTATTCTTGAAGTTGACAGGGCGGGAACTGCGTGATTAGCCTCCGATTCATCCCCGTCTTACGGCGCAATTTTCTGGTCTGGCGCAAGCTCGCCGTGCCCTCGGTGCTCGGCAACCTCGCCGATCCGATGATCTACATGCTGGGCCTGGGCTACGGCCTGGGGGGCCTGTTACCGCAAGTCGATGGCGTGTCCTACATCGCCTTCCTCGCCGCGGGGACGGTGTGCTTCTCCACCATGAACAGCGCCACCTTCGAAGCGCTGTACTCGGCGTTCTCGCGTATGCACGTGCAGAGGACCTGGGATGCGATCATGAACGCGCCGCTCACGCTCGACGACGTCGTGCTCGCCGAGCTGGTGTGGGCGGCGAGCAAGAGCTTCCTCTCCGGGCTCGCGATCCTGCTCGTGGTGTGGTCGCTCGGCCTGTCGAACTCATGGCTGTCGCTGTGGGTGCTTGCCGTGGTCCCGCTCATCGGCCTTTGCTTCGGGGCGCTCGGCTTGGCGATCACCGCGCTCGCACCGAGCTACGATTTCTTCATGTACTACTTCACGCTCGTCATCACGCCGATGGCGATGCTGTGCGGGGTGTTCTTCCCTGCCGAGCGCCTGCCCGAGGCGATGCAGCTCGCAGCGAGTGTCCTGCCGCTTTCGCACGCAATCCAGTTGGTGAGACCGCTGCTGCTCGGCGCGGCGCCGCAGCACATCGTCCTGCACGCCGCGGTGCTCGCCGCCTACGCGACCGGCGGTTTCTATCTCGCGCTCGTGTTGCTTCGCCGTCGCCTTACGAGCTGATATGGCCGCCACGACCGCGCGTGCGGCCGATGCCTGGTGGCGCCGCCCGCTGGCGGAACTGCAGCGCGAGCTCGACACCGACGGCGGCGGCCTCACCGACGAGGAGTCCGTGCAGCGGTTGAAGCGATACGGCCGCAACACCTTCCGCAAGGACCGCGCGCGGCCGCTGCTACTGGAATTCCTGTGGCGTTTCCGCAATCCGCTGGTCCTGATACTGCTCGCCGCAAGCGCCGTGTCGGCCGTGACGGGCCAGACGGCGAGCTCCGTCATCGTGCTGCTGCTGGTGCTGTTCTCGGTCACGCTCGACTTCGTGCAGGAGCGCCGCGCCGCGCGCGCCGCCGCGGCGCTTCGGGAGTCGGTTGCGGTCCGCGCACGCGTGGTCCGCCAGGGCACCGAGCGTGAAATCGATGTCGCCCTGGTCGTCCCCGGGGACGTGGTGCTGGTCTCAGCCGGGGACCTGATTCCGGCCGATGCGCGCGTGCTGGAGGCGCGCGATTTCTTCCTGCGCCAAGCGCTTTTGACGGGCGAGCCCTACCCGATCGAGAAACGTGCAGTCGACACGCCGCAGGCGCAGGACCTCGCCGATGCGACGGGCACCGTCTACATGGGCACCTCCGTGATCTCCGGTTCGGCCCGCCTGCTGGTTGCGCGAACCGGGGAGGTCTCCGCGATGGGTGCGATTGCCGGCGAGCTGGACACCACGCCGCCGCCCACCTCCTTCGAACTCGGCGTGCGCCGCTTCGGTTTTCTGATCATGCGCATGACGCTGCTGCTGGTGCTGTTCGCCCTGCTCGCCAACGCGCTGCTCGGCCGGCCCTGGCTCGAATCGTTCATGTTCGCGGTCGCCCTCGCGGTGGGCCTTACCCCCGAGTTACTGCCGATGGTCATGTCGGTGACGCTTGCGCACGGTGCGCGGCGCATGGCCGCCAAGCGCGTGGTCGTGAAGCGACTGTCGGCGATCGAGGACCTGGGCAGCATGGATGTCCTGTGCACCGACAAGACCGGTACGCTCACCGAAGGAAAGATCCGGCTGGAGCAGCACGAGGACGCGCTCGGCCGCGAAAGCGAGCGCGTGCTTGAGCTGGCCTACATCAACAGCGCCTTCGAGACCGGGCTTAAGAGTCCGCTCGACGAAGCCATCCTCGCGCACAGCCACATCGACATCTCGCGGTTTCGCAAGATCGACGAGGTGCCCTTCGACTTCGAGCGCCGGCGCGTCTCGGTGCTCGCGGAAAGCGGCCAGGACGGCCTCGGGCGCATTCTCGTGGTCAAGGGCGCGCCCGAGGACATCATGGCACTGTGCATCGACTACGAGGACGGGGATCGGCGCCTCGCGCTCGAAGAGCCAACGCGCGAGCGGCTCACACGGCGCCTGGACGAGCTGGGCGACCAGGGATTCCGCGTGCTCGGCATCGCCTGGAAAGCGGTGCCCGAGGACCATCCGCACGCGGTCGTGGACGACGAGTCTGCGCTCACCTTCTGCGGCTTTGCCGGGTTTCTCGACCCGCAGAAGGATTCCGCCGCCGAGGCGCTCGCCCAACTCGCGCAGGCCGGCGTCCAGGTCAAGGTGGTCACCGGCGACAACGAGCATGTCACCCGCTACATCTGCGCCCGGCTCGGCGTGCCGGTGGTCGCCGCGCTCACGGGCGCGGACATCGCGCGCCTGGACGACGCGGGGCTGCAAGCGGTGGCGGAGCAGACAACCCTGTTCTGCCGCGTCAACCCGTCGCAGAAGAACCGCATCATCCTCGCCCTGAAAGGCCGCGGGCACGTGGTTGGCTACCTGGGGGACGGCGTCAACGACGCACCGCCCCTGCATTCCTCGGATGTCGGTCTTTCGGTCGAGTCCGCGGTGGACGTGGCGCGCGAGGCCGCCGACATGATCCTCCTCGACAGCGACCTGCGCATCCTGCACGAGGGCGTGAAGGAGGGACGGCGCACCTACGCGAACATCATGAAGTACATCATGATGGGGACCAGCTCCAACTTCGGCAACATGTTCAGCATGGCCGGGGCCACGCTCTTCCTGCCGTTCCTGCCGATGCTGCCGGTGCAGATCCTGCTCAACAACATGCTCTACGACATTTCGGAGGTGCCCATCCCGACCGACCGTGTCGACACCGAGGAAATCGAGCACCCGCGCAACTGGGACATGCGCTTCATCCGCGATTTCATGTGGGGCGTGGGCCCGGTGAGTTCGCTGTTCGATTTCCTCATGTTTTTCATTCTGCTCAAGGTGTTCGAGGCGAACCAGGCGCTGTTCCAGACCGGCTGGTTCATCGAATCCCTCGCCACGCAGGTGCTGGTCATCTTCGTCATCCGCACGCGCGCGAGCCCCTTTGCGAGCCGGCCTGCGCCGCTGCTCGTCGCCACCTCGCTCACGGTCGTAGCGGCCGCCGCGCTTGTTCCGTGGACGCCGCTTGGGTCATACTTCGGTTTCGTGCCGCCGCCGCTTGCATTCTACGGCGTCGTGGCGGCGATGGTCGCGAGCTACCTCGTGCTCGTCCAGTGGGTGAAGCGGCGGTTCTACCAGTTGCATCCTGCCGCCTGAGCCGGATTTTTCTACGAAGCCGTTGCAGTGACATTGCAACAGCCTGACTTAGGGGAGTATGAGGGATGTATCCCCTCATGTTGTACCGGACCGGAACGGAGTGCCCGCAATGCTTTGGGTCAAGGCCCTGCACATCATCTTCATGGTCACCTGGTTCGCGGGCCTGTTCTACCTGCCGCGCCTGTTCGTTTATCACGCGATGACCGAGGACCGCGCGACCATCGAGCGCTTCAAGGTGATGGAGCGCAAGCTCTACTGGGGCATCACGACCCCCGGCGGGGTGCTGACGGTCGCGTTCGGCCTGTGGCTGTGGCTGCAGTGGTTCCGGAATGCCGGGGGCTGGATGCACACCAAGCTCGCCATCGTGGCGCTGCTCATCGCCTACCACCTCTGGTGCGGCGGGCTGCTCGCCGACTTTGCGCGCGACCGCAATACACGAAGCCATGTCTGGTTCCGCTGGTTCAACGAGGCGCCTACGGTCGCCCTCATCGCGGCGGTGATCCTGGTCGTGGTGAAGCCCTTCTGACACAATAGCAAGGAATCGCAGAGCCCGTCACGCTGAACATGGCTGCCCGCAATATCACCCTGCGCTTCGGCCGTCTCGCGGACGCCGCGAGCATAGCGATCATGTCGCGGGAACTGATCGAGTCGGGCCTCGGCTGGTCGTGGACGCCTGAACGGGTGGCACGCAGCATCCGCAACCGCGACACCGTCACCCTGATCGGTGCCGACGGCACGCGCATCATCGCCTTCGCCATCATGCATTTCGGCGACGAGCACGCCCACCTCAACCTGCTTGCGGTGCGGCCGACCCACCAGCGAACGGGGCTTGGCACGCGGCTGGTGGACTGGCTGATGGAGTCGGCCCAGGTTGCCGGCATTGCCACGGTGTCGCTGGAGCTGCGCACCGCGAACGACGAGGCGCGCCGCTTCTATCTCGCCCTCGGCTTCACCGAGGCCGCGTACATCCCGGGCTACTACCGCGGCCGCGAAACCGCGGTCAGGATGGTGCGTGAGTTGCGCCCGGCCAACCTGCAGCCTTTCCAGTGGACGATGCCCGGGAAACCCTAGCGCCCGATCAACGCTTGCTGGCGGTCTGCTTCAGCTGCTCCAGAATGGCGACGCGCTCCTCCGCACTGAGCTGCACCGGCTTGGTGTTCCTGAACGCAAGATGCAGCAGCGCGCCGTTGACGGGGGTGATGAATACCTCGACGTAGAGGATCGCGGTGACGATGGTGTGCTTGCCGCGGCCGGATCGTCGGCGACGTTCCGTGGTAGTCTCTCGCGCCGTTCCGGTCGGGGTGATTGCAAGTGTCCGCACAAGCGTTTTTCGGTGCCTTTTTCGCGACCTGTCCGCGCGGCCTGGAAGCCGCGCTTGTCGAAGAGCTGCGCGGCATCGGCGCCTCCGCGATCCGGGCCGTTCCGGGCGGCGTCGGCTTCGAAGGCGATCTTGCGGCGTGTTACGGCGCCAACCTGCACTCGCGCATCGCCACGCGCGTGCTGCTGCGACTGGGGCACGCGGCCTACCGCAGAGAGCAGGACGTCTATGACGCCGCCTACGAAGTTCCCTGGCAGCGCTGGTTCACGGTCGAGCGCAGTATCCGAGTCGATGTCACCGCGATCCGCTCGCCGCTGAAGAGCCTGGATTTCATCACGCTGCGCATCAAGGACGCGGCGTGCGACCGCTTCCGCGCCGAATGCGGCCGCCGGCCCAGTGTCGATACGCGCGCCGCCGATGTGCGCATCGCCGCATTTCTGGACGCGCGCCATGTCACGCTGTACCTGGACACCTCCGGGGAGCCCCTCTACAAGCGCGGCTACCGCTCCGAACGGGGGGAGGCGCCGCTGAAGGAGAACCTCGCGGCCGGGATTCTCGCCCTCACCGGCTGGAACACCGAGGAGCCTCTATTCGATCCCATGTGCGGCAGCGGAACGTTCGTGATCGAGGCGGCGATGATGGCGTTGCGGATCGCCCCCGGCGCCGGCCGCAGTTTCGGCTTCGAGCGGCTGCTTGCCTACGATCCGAAGCTGTGGCGCAGCCTGCGCGATGCAGCCGCGGCAGTGCAGGAGCAACCGCACGCGCTGCCGGTATTCGGCTCGGATATTTCGGGGCGGGAACTGCGCTACGCGCACGAGAATCTGAAGACGGCCGGCCTGGATGACGCAGTCGAACTGCGCAAGGCCGATGTGCTCGCGGTACCGCCGCCGGCGCAATTCGGGGTCATGGTCGTTAATCCGCCCTATGGGGTGCGCCTAGTCTCGGAGCAGGCGATGGCGGACTTCTACCCCAGGCTGGGCGATGCGCTGAAGACCCGCTTCGCCGGCTGGCGCTGCTACATCTTCTCGGCCGACACCGAACTGCCGCGGCGCATCCGGCTCAAGGCCACGAAGCGCACGCCGCTTTTCAACGGACCGCTGGAATGCCGGCTGTACGAGTATCACGTCATCGCCGGAAGCCTGCGCCGCCCGCGGGACGAAGGCCAGGTGGCCGGTTAACGCGTCCCCGTAATACGTACCGGCGCGGATCGCGCATCTCTCTCACCGGCCGGGGAGCTGGCCTTTGTCGCCGTCCTGCCCCTGCCACTTCTCGAGTTCCCGGACGACCAGTGCCTCGACCTCGGCCCAGGTGTCTGCGCGCGGTCCGGTCAGGTGAAGATTGGTGGTGTTGGAGAATACGATTGTGGGATGTCCGTCCGCACGCAGGCGTTCGACGTTATCCGGGCTGTCTTCGATGTACAGATCGGCTCCGACCGCGGCCTTATCGCTCATGAAGCACAGATCCCAATACGGGATGTCATGGGTCTCGAGCCATTCCACGGTCTGCCGCACGGCGGTCAGATGGAAATACTTGATGAACAGGCGGTGCGTGATGATGCGGATTCGCACGTCCAGCTTGGAGAGGGCCCGCAGCACCTGGGGCGCGCCGGGCATCGGCTTCAGGTTGCGGAACAGGCTGCGCTGGGTCACGGCGAACTTGTGCAGCGCCTCGTAGCCGCCGGGGGCCTTGTCCACACCCCATTCGGGCAGCGTCCAGGATACGTGTTCGGGCAGGGAATCGATCGACGCGCCCAGCCACTCTGCGGCGATGGGACGCAGGCCGCCGTAGAAGTCCGCGCACGTGCCGTCCAGATCCACACCGAATACGAACTTGCGCTTGGCCATGGCTTCCTTTTCCGTCAGTCCGACTTCGCTCCGGATTCGCGCACCACCCGCACCGGCCGCAAGGTCAGGCCGTAAACCGCCGGATGGCTGTTCATGAGTCGTCACGCGCATACGGCTCGTGGAGATCCACCGGGCGGGCGGCGCGTTTGCGCATGCGAATGTTGAGCATCTCTACGCACACCGAAAACGCCATCGCAAAATAGACAAAACCCTTGGGCACATGGTAGTCGAACCCGTCGGCGATCAGCACCACGCCGATGACAAACAGGAAGGACAGCGCGAGCATCTTGATAGTCGGGTGCGCCGACACGAACCGCCCGATTGCGCCGGCGAAGGCCATCATGAGCCCCACCGATGCAATCACTGCAGCGATCATCACGGCGACCTTGTCCACCATCCCGACCGCCGTGATGATGGAATCGAGCGAAAAGACCAGATCGATGACGATGATCTGCAGAATGATCGCCGAGAATGTGGCACGCACGACCGCCGAGGCCTCGCCTTTTTCGCCTTCGAGCAACTGGTGAATCTCCTTGGTGCTCTTCCACAGCAGGAACAGCCCGCCACCGATCAGGATCAGGTCGCGGCCGGAGATCTCCAGCCGGAACACGCTGAACAGCGGTTCGGTCAATCCGACGATCCAGGACAGCACGAACAACAGGGCGATGCGCATGAACATCGCGAGGAACAGGCCAACGCGACGTGCCAGCTCCCGCTCTTGGTGCGGGAGCTTGTCAACGAGGATAGAAATGAAAATCACATTGTCGATCCCGAGCACGAGTTCGAGCACGGTGAGGGTGAGGAAAGCGACCCACATCTGCGGATCCAGCAACAGCTCGATCATGTATGGTCTCCAGGCTTCGTCAGGTCGCCGCCAAGGCGCGACCTCCGGGCGGCGCGCGCTCAGTCCTTGCGCGGCACGGCGCGGATGACGTAGCCGCCGGATTTCTCGTCGCGGACAAGTTCAAGCAGGCCACGCTTTCGCGCCTCCTCGAGCAGGTCGCCGAAGGCGCGAAAGCCGTAGTACGACTCGGAAAAACCCGGATTTCGGCGCTTCATGGCCTGCTTCACCATCGAGCCCCAGATCTTTTCCTCCTCGCCGCGCTCCTTGCCGAGCGCTTCGACGGTCTCCAGGACGAGGTCCAGCGCCTCCTGCTTCCTGTCCTCGGCGCTCTTGCCGGCCTTTTCGGCCTTGTCGCCCTTCTTCGCCTCGCCTTCCTTTTTCGGCTCGCCCTTGGGCATGCGATCCACGGTCTTCTTCACACGGCGCTTCTTCGCCTCGTCCTCGCGCACCAGGTCGTCGTAGTAAATGAATTCGTCGCAGTTGGCGATCAGCAGGTCGGAGGTGGAGTTTTTCACGCCGACGCCGATCACGGTCTTGGCGTTCTCGCGCAGCTTGGACACCAGAGGCGAGAAGTCCGAGTCGCCGCTGATGATGACGAAGGTGTCCACGTGCGACTTGGTGTAGCACAGGTCCAGCGCATCCACCACCATGCGGATGTCCGCGGAGTTCTTGCCCGACTGGCGCAGGTGCGGGATCTCGATCAGCTCGAACGAAGCGCCGTGCATCACCGACTTGAACTCCTTGTAGCGCTCCCAATCGCAGTAGGCTTTCTTGACGACGATCGAGCCCTTCAGCAGCAGGCGCTCGAGCACGCGGCTGATGTCGAATTTCTCGTAGCGCGCGTCGCGCACGCCGAGGGCGATGTTCTCGAAATCGCAGAACAGCGCCATGTTGCGGGTTTCCTGCTGTGCGGCCATATCGATCTCCCCGGAGATGCCGCAATGCTAGCAGAAGCGCGGCCCACAAAAGAAAACGGCGGCCCGGGTCTAACGACTACCCGGGCCGCCGTTCCTGATGATTCAGGGAAGCGCGAGGGGTGTTATCCCTCGGCGTCCCCGGAATGCTTACACCGCCTTGAGGTTGGTCGCGGAGTTCTTGCCGCGCTCGGTGGTGACGTCGAAGCTGACTTTCTGCCCTTCAGTGAGCGTGCCCAGACCGGAGCGGTCGACCGCGCTGATGTGGACGAACACGTCCTTGGAGCCATCGCTAGGAGCGATGAAGCCGAAGCCCTTGCCCGGATTGAACCATTTAACCGTACCTGTAGCCATTTTGGCCTCCTTGATGCATATCGAAAAAGGACCACGTGAAAAAACACGGGGTCTTGAACAACCTGAAGTAAGTGGATTGTCTCAGTAGAGCGCCCGGGACCGGGCGGTAGCGGAAGGCAGGCCAAAACCTAGATTGCCGCGCGAGGATGCGCCTAACATGCCCCCATGTCAAGCGAATTTGGGCAGCGCACCTTGCCCGTGCAACCTCTGCAAGACAACGGGGCCCCACCCCCTTCTCTGCGTCCGGATCAAACGATGTTGAGGTGCTCGATGCCGCTGGTGATGTCGCGGTTCTTCGCTTCCTTGGACTGGAGCTTGATCGTCAGGCGCAGGTCGTTGACGCTGTCGGCGTTCCGCAGCGCGTCCTCGTAGCTGATCTTGCCGGCCTCGTACATGTCGAACAGCGCCTGGTCGAAGGTCTGCATGCCGAGTTCCCTGGATTTCTTCATGATCTCCTTGATCTCGTGTACGTCGCCCTTGAAGATCAGGTCGGCGATGAGCGGCGAGTTGAGCATGACCTCCACCGCGGCCGCGCGCCCCTTGCCCTCCTTCAGCGGAATCAGCCGCTGCGAAACGAGCGCGCGCAGATTGAGCGACAGATCCATGAGCAGCTGCTGTCGGCGTTCCTCGGGAAAGAAGTTGATGATCCGGTCCAGCGCCTGGTTGGAGCTGTTGGCGTGCAGGGTGCCCAGGCACAGGTGGCCGGTCTCGGCGAAGGCGATGGCGTGCTCCATGGTGTCCCGCTCGCGAATTTCCCCGATCAGGATCACGTCCGGCGCCTGGCGCAGGGTGTTTTTCAGCGCCATCTCCCAGGAATTGGTGTCCACCCCGACCTCGCGCTGGGTGATCAGGCAGCTCTTGTGCGGATGGGTGTACTCGATCGGGTCTTCGATAGTGATGATGTGGCCGTAGGAATTTTCGTTTCGGTAGCCGATCATCGCCGCGAGCGTGGTGGACTTGCCCGAGCCGGTGCCGCCCACCATGATGGCGAGGCCCCGCTTGGTCATGATCACGTCCTTGAGCACGGGCGGAAGGCCGAGATCCTCGATCTTTGGGATGGTGGTGGTGATGACCCGCAGCACCATGCCGATGTTGGCCTGCTGCACGAACGTGTTGACGCGGAAGCGGCCGATCCCCGCGGGCGCGATGGCGAAGTTGCACTCTTTGGTCGCCTCGAATTCGGCGGCCTGCTTGTCGTTCATGATCGAGCGCGCGAGCTCCGCAGTGTGCTGCGGTGTGAGCGCCTGGTTCGACACCGGCGTCATCTTGCCGTCGACCTTCATCGCCGGCGGG
>Ga0209343_10005290_pt1 | contig 15727 bp, 16 predicted proteins | sample RifCSPlowO2_02_FD_184026 | JGI IMG/M metagenome (GOLD analysis project Ga0209343, IMG submission 184026) | Groundwater microbial communities from Rifle, Colorado - Rifle CSP2_plank lowO2_0.2 (SPAdes) (version 2) | ecosystem: Environmental > Aquatic > Deep subsurface > Groundwater | place... | reverse complement strand
GCATGACCTGGCGCTTCAGATCGTCGAGCTTGCGCTTCTGCTCGACCGCCGCATTCGGATCGACCCTGTCGCCACGGACCATCTCCCGCAGCTTGAAGCGCTCGGACTGAATCTGCCCGAGCACATTCCAGTTCTTGCGGCGCGTGTCTTCCATGATCTGGCCCACCTTCGCGCGCTGATCCTCGGAGAGGCCCAGCGCATGCGCCATGCGCTCCCAGCGGCCCCGCATCGTGCCCGCGCCGTGACCGTGCATCATCCCGGGACCCATACCGTGGCCCGGCCTGAATCCCTGCGGACCATAGCCCGGCCCGCCACCGTATCCACCCATCATCCCCGGGCCCATGCCCGGGCCATAACCAGGCCCACCAGCCTGCCCCTGCCAATACCCGGGCCCCTGGGCCATCGCGGTTCCCGCAACGGCCCATAGTGCCGCGAGCATCAGTGCACGATTGATCTTAAGGCTTGCTTTCATGACGGCCACCTCCGCATACAGTTCGACAAATCGAACGCGGCTTCACCCGCGCCGGCGCTGAACTTCCACTGCCCGACAATCTTATACGCTGAAACATGGCCGCCGCTGTAACGCTTTGTAATCCGGATGGTTCAGTCGGCACACGAAAGGCGCCCGACACGGTCGAGGCTCATTGATTGACTTGGCGTGAACTCCGGATTAGATTCCCCTCGGGGACCGCTGCTCGGCGTTGGAGGTGGTCCCGAGGTAGCGCCGATTCGAACCGAAACTTTAGATTGGGGGACATATGACATCCGTAACAAGAATGATTTGCCGCTTTCTAATCCTTGCCATGGCAGTGCTGCCGTTCCAGTCAGTGCAGGCAGGCATGATCGGAACCGATCAGGTCGCCTCGGCCGCGAGCGGACAAGCCGACCGCGCTACCGTCCTGGGCTTTATGAATCGGACAGAAGTGGCCGGCCAGCTTCAGGCGATGGGCGTGGATCTGCAGACCGCCAAGGATCGCGTGGCAGCGATGACCGACCAGGAAGCCCGCACGCTCGCCGGCAATCTGGATTCGCTCCCCGCCGGCGCGACCAGCGGCTGGGTATGGGCCGTTGTAGTCGTCCTCGTGATTTGGATTGTTTACCGCTGGCGATAGTGCCCCTGAAGCTGTCAGCCCTTGCCGGAAATGCCCGCCTGATCGCGGGCGTTTTTTTTCTCGTCGCAGCGTTGGGGGGCTGCGCACTGCTGATACCGCAGACCGAAGCGTTGCGGGAAGCCTGGCCTGCCAGTCTTCCCGAGCGCGTCGAACTTTATCGTGTCCCGTTCTTCCCGCAGAACGAGTATCAGTGCGGTCCCGCCGCGCTGGCGACGACGCTGGCCCATCTTGGCGTGAAGGTCACGCCGGACGATCTCGTCGGCCAGGTCTATCTGCCTGCGCGCCAGGGAAGCCTGCAGGTCGAGATGCTGGCTGCACCGCGGCGCTATGGCATGGTGTCGTACCGGCTGGCGCCGCGCTTCGAAGACCTGCTGCGCGAGATTGCGGCGGGGACGCCGGTCATCGTGCTGCAGGATTACGGCGTATGGCCCATTTCGATCTGGCATTACGCGGTCGTTGCAGGCTACGACTACCCCAAGGGCGAACTGGTGTTGCGCTCCGGCGAGAAGCAGAGGCTGTCCATGCCGTTCGCTGTTCTCGAATACACGTGGAAGGAAAGCGATTACTGGGCAATGGTGGTCGTGCCGCCTGACCGCGTTCCGGCCACCGCCACCGAATCGGCCTATCTGGCGGCGATCGCAGCGATGGAACGTCTCGGCAACCCTCGCGCCACGATCACCGCGTATGCGACATTTCTTCGTCGCTGGCCGGATAACCTCACTGCAGCCATCGGTCTGGCGAACGGCCATTACGCTCTTGGAGAGATCAGGGAATCGGAAATGATTTTGCGCCGGGAAGCCGAGCGCCACCCGGACTCCGTGGCTGTGCTGAACAATCTCGCTCAAACGCTATCGGACCAAGGACGCAACGAGGAAGCGCTGGCGACGATAGAGCGTGCGGCGGCGCTGAAAGGGCCTTTCGCCGGTGCCGCGCATGAAACGCGCTCGCTTATTCTGCAGCGCATGCGAAATCAGTGAGGAGAAACGAGCCATGCTGAAGATCTGGGGACGGACGAATTCGGTCAATGTGAAGAAGGTGATGTGGTGTGCCGACGAGTTGGGGCTCGCGTACGAGCGCGAGGATGCGGGCCGACAGTTCGGCGTCGTAAACGAACCTTGGTACCGGAAGATGAATCCGAACGGCCTGGTGCCGACCATAGAGGACGACGGACTCGTCCTGTGGGAATCCAACACCATCGTTCGTTATCTCGCCGCAAAGCACGGCGCTTCCACGCTCTGGCCTGCCGACGCGGGAGTACGCGCTGAGGCAGAAAAGTGGATGGACTGGACGCTTTCGACGTTGCACGACCCCTATCGCGACGTTTTCTGGGGACTGGTGCGCACGCCGCCCGAGAAGCGCAACATGGAGCAGATCGAAGCCTCGCGCAAGAAGTGCGCCGAGCTCTGGGCGATGGTGGACGCTGCACTCGAAGGAAAGCGTTTCCTCGGCGGTGAGCAGCTCACCATCGGCGACATTCCACTGGGCTGCTTCGCCTATACCTGGTACGCCATGCCGATCGAGCGCCCGGCGATGAACAACCTCGACACCTGGTACCGGCGCCTGGGCGAACGCCCCGCGTACCGGAAGAACGTGATGCTGCCGCTCAGCTAGACGAATCTCCGCAATGAATTTGGCACTTCCTCCGGGTACGGCGGCGGGACCCGGAGCTTGTCCTTCCGACAGGCGCTGAGATTGGCGATGACGGGGAAGCGAGCGCGGGATTTCGGACGGTAGACGTCGGCGCGCAGCCGCGCGCCGTCGCGCATCGGAATCTCGACGTCCTTTTCGATGACGAGGTCGTAGCGCGATTGCGACATGCGTGGTTGCGATTTGGCCATCGCCATGGGGATGCGCAGAAGTACGGGTATGGGTTCGCGAGTTCAGTCGATCTTGATCCTGTTTTCGCGGATGAAATCACCCCACTCTCACGTTTCCTTCTGGACCAGCTCGGTGAAGTCCTGTGGCGATTTCGACAGCGTCACGGTCAGCATCTGGCGCGCGAGCATCTCTTTCATCTCGGGCTTCGAGAGTATGGATGCGGTCGCGTTGTACAGCCTGTCGACGACGGGTTTCGGCGTTGCCACCGGCGCGAACATGCCCTGCCAGGCGTTGGTGCCGATGCCCGCGTAACCCTGCTCGGCCATGGTCGCCACGGCCGGTAGCTCCGGCAGCCTGGAAGACGGGACCGCGGCGATGGCCCTTAGCTTGCCGGCCTTGATATGCTCGATGGTCGAGGACAAATTGATGAACGCGATCTGCGTCTCGTTGGTGATGAGCGAGGGAATCATCTGCCCCGCGCCGCCCTTGTAGGGTACATGGGTCATGTCGGTGCCCGTCGCCTTGAGGAACTTCATCATGTCCAAGTGCGGGTAGGAGCCGAGGCTGGCGGACGCGTAGTTCAATTTGCCCGGATTCCTGCGCGCCTGCTCAATGGCCTCCGCGACATTCTTGGCGGGGAAGGAAGGCGATACCGCGAGGATGTGCGGGATCTCGACCAGCTTGGTGATCCCGGCCAGGTCGCGCGACGGGCGAAACTGCATGTTCTTCGCGAACAGGTTCTCGTTGATGGTGTTGGTGGACACATTGCCCACGAACAGCGTGTAGCCGTCCGGTGCCGCCTTGACAGCAGCCTCCAGCGCTATATTGCCCGAGGCCCCTGGGCGGTTTTCCACCAGGAACCCCTGTCCGAACATTTCGTTCAGCTTGTTCGAAATGTGGCGCGCGATGATGTCGGTCGCGCCCCCCGGTGCGTAGGGCACCAGTACCTTCACGGGGCGGCTGGGATACTGGTCGGCGCTCTGCGCCGCGGCCGGAAGGGCCGAAAGCACGAGCACTGCTGAGACAACGGACCCCACGGCAAAGCGCGCGGCGCGCGGCGCGCAGCCAACCCACCTATCACGGGCAGTGGCGAACTGGATCATGCTTCCTCCTCATTGGCTTTCCGGGATGGGCCTGGCACGCGCGACGCTCTCCCCGTCCGCCGCGCGACTGCGAACATGATATCGCGATCCGGCGGGCATACAAATATGCCGGGCGCGAATACAATCGCACGGGACTGAAAATCCTCGTGTCGGTGGTTCGATTCCGCCCTTGATGATCTTTCTCGGAAGCGGCTACGTGCCACAACTGCACCACACGTGCCTTCACACGGCAGTCCTGCGGTACATCCGGCGCGCGCTCCGTCAGATCGCGATCACCGGGGGAGCGGTCAGGAAAGCCTGAGGACGCCGTCAATCCTTGTAGTCTGTGACCCGCATGTCCTTAACACGCACCCGCGGGCTGGAATACTTGAGGATTGCCTGGATCTCGGAAAGCTTTGCCGTATTCTTGATCGGCGCCGGAGTGATACGCGCACCTTTGCCCTCGATACGGATGTCGACACGCATTCCAGGCTTCAACCCGAGCGCCTTTCGGACGGCAGCGGGGAGAACGATCTGTCCTCTGGTTGATACAAGCACGGCACGCATCACCCGCTCCGAAAGTTTTACCATGTAGATATTCTACGTGAGCCAGACATTCTGGGCGATGCGGGGTTTACCGGGCTGCAGCAGGATGAAATTCGAGCGCCTCATGGCGATGATGAACGAGCTCGGGTCACGCGTGGAAGTGGCGGTGAAGCTAAGCCGTGCGAAAGCGAGGCACACAGCGCCGGCGGCCTGAACCACGAATGGCCGGTCAGAATCACCGGCAGGGGTAACTTTGGGGGTAACCTAGAATGCTGAATCGGCCACGGGCAAGCATCCACGCGGGTTTCCGGGCGGACCTTTTATCCTCGACCCCTTTTATCCTGAAGAGAGAAGGGCCGCGATTGCGGCCCTTTGTTTATTTACCGATCCGTTGAACAGCCTGCGCGGCGGTGACGATGGGGATGCGCTCGAAGCTGGCGATGCTGAGCAAATCGGAATCGCCGGAGACCATGAGATCGGCATGCGCTGTGAGCGCGGCGGCGATGACCTGATCGTCATCGGGATCGGTGGGCACCACGCGCGGGACAGTGGTGGGCTCGACCAGTTCGACGGCCTCGACATAATCGGACAGCACCTCGCGGGCAGTCTTGCCGATGACGGCCAGCCGCTTCGTGGCTGACGGTCGCGTGAGCACATCGGCCAACTCGTCGAGCAGCGCCGTGCTGCTGTAGAGCTGGACGCCTGGCTGCTGGCGGATCGCGGTGAGCAATTGATGGGGCGCGCCGCACCACAACAATGCCGACAACACCACATTGGTATCAAGAACGATCCGCACCCGCGCTTTTCGCTTGTTCCTGAGCCCGTGCGCGCCGCTCGGCCCGAGCCGCCTTCACTTCGGTGGCGATCTCTTCCTCGCTCATAGGTTCCACGCCCGCCGCCTCCAGGGCTGGGGCGATCGCGAGCAGCCGGTCGAGCGCTTCGCGCCGCGCGGCTTTGGCCGCCAGAAATTCCACAAAATCTTCCACTTCCGCCACCTGCTGCGGCGAGAGCGTCTTGATCTTCGAGATCAAGGCCTGTTCGGCAATCGCGTTCATCGCATCCTCCTTCCGCAAAAGGCTAAAAACAACAAGAACAAAAGGGAGCCAGGCTCGATCTGTCTTTCACAACCCCAGTTTCCCTTGCCCCTCTTTCCGTATTGTAACCCCGGTCAGCACGCGTAATGCGATCTGCTTTCCTTCTTGGCAAGAACGGGCAGTCGGGCGGGCGTTGTTGTATTGCACACATGATATCGCGATCCAGCGGGCATACAAATATGCCCCACGCGAATACAATCGCACGGGACTGAAAACCCGTTACCGCTCCGGAGCAACGCAATGAACGCCGGCACCCCCGCCCAACCCCGTCGCGCGCAGCGTGTGCGCACCATCGACACCCACGCGCACTGGTATCCGGTCGAGTGGCTGAAGTTGTTCGAAAAGGACGGCGCGAAGGAAGGCGCTAGTCTGGAGCGCAACGGGGCCAAGTACACCGTCCGCACCGACCGGATCGTCAACGCCTTCGACGAAGAGTTCGTCGACCTCGATCTGCGCCTGGCCGGAATGGGGCGACAGGGCGTGGACGTGCATGCCCTGTCGCTCACCGCGCCTATGGTCTACTGGGCCTCGCCGGCGTTCGGGCTCGCCCTTTCCCAGGCGTACAACGACGCGGCGAGCACAACGCACCTGAAGCACCCCGAGCACTTCGTCGGCCTCGCGATGGTGCCGATGCAGGCCCCGGAGCTAGCGGTAAGGGAGATGGAGCGCGCCGCGAAGCTACCCGGCATGCGCGGCCTGTATGTCGCGACCAACATGAATGGCGCCGACCTCGACGAAAAGCGCTTCTGGGACGTGTATGCGAAAGCCGAAGAGCTCGGCTGGACGATGTTCCTTCACCCCCTGGACACCGTCGGCCGCGAACGGACCACGCGCTACTACCTCAAGAACCTGATCGGCAATCCCTACGACACCGGGGTGGCGGCCGCCCATCTCATCTTCGGCGGCGTGCTCGATGCGTTCCCGAAGCTGGAAGTGAACCTGCCTCATGCCGGCGGGACCTTCCCCTGGCTCATCGGCCGCTGGGACCACGGCACCAAGGTGCGCCCGGAATTGAAGCACATGAAGAAGATGCCGAGCGAATACCTGCGGCGCTTCACCTACGACACCATCGGCCACAACGACCAGATCAACCTCGATCTCGTCCGGCTGGTGGGCGCCGATCGCGTCATGCTGGGCAGCGACTACTGTTTCGACATGGGGCTCACCGACCCGGTAGGTACGGTGGAACGCCTGAGCGCCTTGAGCGATGCCGAGCGCGACCTGATACTGGGCGCGACTGCCGCGAAACTGCTTGGGCTGTAGGTCGGCAATGCATTGCCGACACCCGAAAGCCGTGGTCCCGACTACCGGGAGTCCCGATTTCATGCGCTGGACGCGGGTGTAGAATCGTTGTGTGCCGGAGTTGAGCAGATTCTTCGGAATCATTATTCGCATGTTTGCGGAGGTGGGTGGCCCGCACCATCTGCCGCATTTCCATGCGTAGTACCAGAGCGATGTCGGTATCTTCACCCTTGAGCCGGTTGAACTCATGGCAGGTAGCCTGCCGCAGAAGCAGCGCAGGCTGGTGGAGGCCTGGGCGGAACTGCATCGCGACGAGTTGATCGCCGCCTGGAACAGGCTGCAGCAGGGTCGGAGTCCGCTGCCGATCGAACCGCTGCATTAGGAGAGCGACGCAATGATGCATCCGATTTTTCGAGTGGTTTCGGTTTCCGTAATAGGTTCGAATACGCTTCGGATTACGTTTGATGACGCGCTGCAGCGCGACATCGACTTTTCTCCGGTGTTGGGTGGCGAGCTTTTCCGGCCGCTGCGTGACCCGGCGCTGTTCGCACAGGCCAAGGTCGATCCGGAAGTCCATACGATCGTGTGGCCGAACGGCGCGGATTTCGACCCGGCGACGCTGCACGATTGGCCCGTCTATTGTGATGCCCTCGCCGCGAGGGCGCGTGAATGGGAGCGTGCGGCGGCGTAAGAGGACGTTGCTCCGAATCGAAATAATCGCTTTCGCGCTCAGCCGTTGTTTCAGGGAACCTTGGGCTGTCCCGTATTTTCCTGGATGCGTTCCCAAAGCTGGAAGTGAACCTGCCTCATGCCGGCCGGACGTTCCGCTGGCTCATCGGCCGCTGGGATCACGGCACCAGGGTGCGCCCGGAACTTAAGCACATGAAGAAGATGCCGAGCGAAGAGTACCGCCTCAATCCAGAGACCGACTTGGTGCCGGTGTGCCCGAACTGCCACGCGATGCTCCACACGAGTGAGCCTCCGCTTTCAGTCGACGAACTCAAAGCGCAACTGCGGTCTCCCTGACTACGCGCTCAGCTACGGTAGAGATACCGTAACGGCCCAGTGGTGCCCAGTTTTGCCCCGGTTGGGGAACCAACCAGGGCTCGAACATCCCGCCTATACGCCTTTACCGCCACAAGCCATCGAAACGGTTGGAGTTCGGTACGCTGTTGCCTGGGCCGTTATGAGCGCAATGGCACTTTCGTTGAAGCTGCATTGCAGGCCACCGCATAAGTCCGCTTCACGCTACGCCCTTCGCAGATTTCCCGCGCAACCCAAGAGGCGGACATACTCTACGAAGAGCAAAGGAATCAGGCGCGAATGATCGGCTTGGCCCCTTTTGCCTTTGGCCTCTTTTGCTTTCGTCGGTCGGCCCAGGGCCAACAGCGATCCGACTGATTCAACACTTGACTTTATATTAGTCGGGCGTTTATAAAGCCGTCTATATGTATAGTCGCTGGGTCGAACCGCTGTGGAAAAAGAAGTTTGGCACACCGTACGTGCACCTGGTGTTCGGCGCGCGCCAGACCGGCAAGTCCACACTGTTGCGCAAGTTGCTGCCGGCGGCGGCGGTCTGGCTGGATTTCTCCCGGCCCGCCGAGCGCGCCGAATACTTGCGCAACCCCGATTCTCTCGTCCAGCGGTGCCGGGCGTTGCCGAAATCGCGCCGGCCCGCGACGGTCGTGGTGGACGAAGCGCAGAACGTGCCGGCGATCTTCGACGCGGTGCAGCATCTCTACGATTCCGACAAGCGCCGGTGGCGTTTCGTGTTGTGCGGCAGTTCCGCCCGCAAACTGCGCGTGACAGGCGCGAACCTGCTGCCCGGACGCAGCCTTCTGCACCATCTGTTTCCGCTGCTGCTGGCGGAGCGTCCGCCGGCAGGGGCCGGGCAGACGCGGGTCGAAACGCCGTTGCCGATGCCTGCGCGCGGCGCGGCGAACGAGCCGAGGTTTCCGGCCACGGACCTGATCGAGCGCCTCACGTTCGGGGAGCTGCCCGCCTTGGCGGTTGCACCTCGCGCCCAACGCGCCGACTTGCTTCGGGCTTATACGCTGGTCTATCTGGAGGAGGAACTGCGGCGCGAGGCGCTGGTGAAGAACTGGCCGGCCTTTGCCCGGTTCCTGCAACTGGCCGCCGCCGAGTCCGGACAGATGATCAATTACGCCGGGATTTCCCGCGAGGCCGGGGTGAGCCTGCCGACGGTGAAGACCTATTATCAGTTGCTCGAAGACATGTTCACCGGGTTTCGGGTGACGGCGTTTTCTGGCAGTCCGCGCAAGAGCCTGCTGTCCACCGAGCGCTTTTTCTTTTTCGACGTCGGCGTACGCAATGCCGCCGCCGAACTGCCGTTGGAAACTGCCGCCGTCCGCGCGAATCCCGGCCCGCTCTTCGAGCAGTGGGTGGGCATCGAGCTGTGGAAACGCCTGCAATACCTGGGCGGCGGCACGCTCCACTACCTGCGCACCAAGGCTGGCGCGGAAGTGGATTTCATCGTCGCCCGCGGTGGCCGGCTCATCCCCATCGAAGTAAAATGGACCGAGCATCCCGCGCCTGGCGACGCGCGACATCTGCTGACGTTTCTGAACGAACATCCGAAACGCGCACGGCACGGCTACGTGATTTGCCGTTGCACCGTCCCGCTGGCACTCACCGACGGGGTGACCGCACTGCCATGGTTCCTTCTATGAACGGGCGCATCGAGAGCGGCCCGATAAGCTTGGTGACCGCATTGGGCTTGCGTTCGTCGAATGAAACCACCGGATGAACGAGCACGTCGATGACGGTCGCCGGACGCGCTAGGCGCGACTCAACATTCCCACCGCACCGAACAGCGCCTCGATCGAAGCGCGCGGAATGTTCCTCACGATGAACACGATGCGCGAGCGCCGGTCGGCGTCGTGCCAGCGCTCCAGTTTCAGCGGCGGATGGAAAATGTGCTGCACGCCGTGGATGACCACCGGCCCCGCCTCGCCTTCCACGTTGATGATGCCCTTGACGCGCAGCAGGTCCGTGCCGCGCAGCGCGGTCAGCACCTGCAGCGATGCAGTCAGCGCGTCCCAGGTGAAGGGCGCATCGAACCACAGGCAGAACGAATGGATGGCCGCGTCGTGCGTGCCTGTCGTTCGGGGAATGCGCTGTCCCAGATAGCTGCCGCCCTCGCCCGGCGCCCCGGCTCCCGCAGTCCCTGCACTCATCAGCCAGCGGTTCGGATCCTGCGTCATGGCCCTCATGCTGGCCGGCGTGATCTCGCGCAGAGAATCGGGATCGAGCACCCCGTCGACCGCCCTGGAAATCAGCGCATACGGGTTCATGGCGTGCAACCTGGCTTCGAGAGTCTCGACCGCGGCAGCGTCGGCGATATCGGTTTTGGTGATGACGAGGCGGTCCGCCACCGCAGCCTGCTTGGCCGCCTCGGGCATGATGTCCAGCGACCCCATGCCGTTGACCGCATCCACCAGGGTCACCACGCCGTTCAGCCGGTACTGGGCGCCGAGCAGGCCGTCGCTCGCAAGCGAGTGCAGCACCGGCGCGGGGTCCGCGAGCCCGCTCGTCTCAAGGAACACCCGGTCGAAGTCGATCACCTCGCCAGCGCGCCGCTTCACGAACAGCTCCCGCAGCGTCTCCTGAAGGTCGGTGCGCACCGTGCAGCACAGGCATCCGTTCGAGAGCAGCGTCATCTGCTCGCTTGATGCCTCGACCAGTTCGTGGTCGATACCCACCTCTCCGAACTCGTTGATGATCACCGCCGCTCGGTTCATCCCGGGATCGCGCAGCAGGCGGGAGAGCAGCGTCGTCTTGCCGCTGCCCAGGAACCCGGTGATGACGGTGACCGGCAGCCGGCTGGCGAGCAGATCCGCTGCGGCTGCAGGCGAGGGCGCCATTAGATCGTCATTTCCAGGACGTACAGGCCGCCGATGAAGCGGTCGACCGTGTAGACGATGCGTCGGTCGTCCACGTAGACGTCGTTCAGCTGCACCGCGCCAGCCGGTGACATTTTCGGCGCGCCGGGGACGAAATACGCCACCTCCTGCGGCTGATAGGGGTTGCTGATGTCGTAGGCGCGCACGCCCTGGTTGAAGAACGTTCCGATGATGATCTGATCGGACTTCCACGATGAGGGCACCGGCAGGTTCTCGTGCAGGTTGTGCGCGCCGGAGCGCCCGCCGCGATGCGCAAACGCCGCGTAGGGCGCCTGCGGAAAGGTGGCGATGGGAACCAGGTTGGTTTCCACGCGCGCATCGACCACCCGCACCAGCTTCGGCCAGTCGAGGCCGTCGTCCCGGACGCATTCGTCGCTGACGATCAGCAGGCCGCGGTCGAACAACGGCAGAACCGTATGGCAGAAACCGTTGAACGGCGGCGAATAGCGCCAAAGGCTGACCGGCTTGGGATGCGCCTTGTCGGCAATATCGAGAATCACCGCGCCGCCGTCGATGTAGCCGATATAGGCGCGGTCGGGCCGCTGCGGAAACACATTGGTGTTGTGGGCGCGGAATCCGGTGTCGAACTTGGGCTCCATCCGCTGCGGCGGCGGCGCGCTGTCGCCCGCTCGCGTGCCGGGGTACCACCAGCGGCCGGCTTCGACCGGCCTGGAGGGTTTGCGCACATCGATGATGCGGTAGAACTGGTCGTCGCCGGGATGGGTCGGCGTGAAATCCGCCGCGCCGCCCGCCATGTGGACGAACTCGCCGTCGACGAACCATACGGCGTGCACGCCGCGCGAATGCGGTCCCGAGGCATCGAAGTGCGAAACCAGGCGCGGCGTCTCGGGCTTGCCGATATCGAAAACGTCGAACCCGGCCGGCTTCATGCCGACTTCCTTGGTCTGATAGGCGACGATCATGGTGTCGCCGACGATATCCAGCGAGTTGGATCGCACCTTGGCGTGCGGCAACTCGGTCTGGACGACGACCCGCGGCGCTCGCGGGTCGGTCACGTCGACCCCCGTGAAGTTCTTCGGCGCGGACTCGTGCGCGAGCCACAGGACGCGCCGCCGGTCGCGCGTGATCTGCATCCCCATGCCTTCGCCGATGCCGCCGAAACCCTGCAGCTCATGGTGCGCGAGAAGCCGCATGTTCAATGCAAGGGTCTGCTCGGGGCGGGATCCGCTTCCCGGAAGGGTTGCAGCCATCGTATTTGTTCCTTTCCGTAAGTTCGGTGTCCTGAAACCCCTGCTCCAGGCCGCGGGAGAGCGGCTATATTAGCGCGCCGCGCAAAGTTATCCTCTTACGAATCCAGTGTTGGCAGTTCTGGCGAAGTGTGGGTTTATGCATGTCTCCCGATATTGCGCGGTTGCGCAGTTGCAACTGCGCCGGGAGAAACAGGATTGCAAAGCAAGCCAAGCCGTTTGGTTCCGGCTTTGGCGGCTTATGACTTCAGGCGCGATGTCATTCACCGGTCACGGATCGTACGCCCTGCCCGCCGTCCATCCGCGCAGGCCCCTTGCTGCGACCGAGTAACGCTTCATTCGAGGGCAGCAAGGACTGGTTCCATCCACCGCCGAGAGCCTTGACGAGCAACACGGCGGCGGTGAGGCGCCTATTGAGGATGTCAATGGAGGCCCGCTCGTTGCTGAGCGTCGCGGCCTGCACCGCGATCACGTTCAGGTAGCTTACGATTCCTGCCTTGTACTGATTGATCGTCAATTCCACCGATAGCCGCGCCGCCTTGACCGCTTCCTCCTGCACCCGGGCTTCCTGCTCGAGGATGCGCAGTGCGGCCAAGTTGTCCTCCACTTCCTGGAACCCGGTGAGCACGGTCTGCCGATAGGCCGCCACGTTCGCGTCGTAGGCGGCGATCGCCTGATCGGTCGCCGCGCGCCGCAAGCCGCCGTCGAAAAGGGACAGCGCGATGGCGGGACCGATCGACCAGAAGCGGCTCGGGACCGTGAGCCAGTCAGCCATGCTTGCACTTTGGAACCCGGCGCCGGCGGACAGCGTGAGCACCGGGAAGAATGCGGCCTTGGCGGCACCGATCTGCGCGTTCGCCGCCGCCATGCGGCGCTCCGCGGCCGCAATATCGGGTCGGCGTTCCAGCAGCGCCGAGGGCAGGGCCGAGGGAACCGGCGGTGGCACCGTGTTGAGCGGTGCACGAGGGATTGCAAAGCCCGACGCCGGCCTTCCCACCAGCAATGCAACGGCATGCTCGAGCTGCGCACGCTGCACGCCGACATCGATTGCCTGGGCCTGCGTGGTCTTCAACTGGGTCTCGGCCTGCACGATATCGGCCTTGGCCACGACGCCCGCCGCGTAGCGGTTCTGCGTCAGCTGCAGCGACTTGTCGTAAGCCGAGACGGTGTCCTCCAACAACTGCTGCTGCGCGTCCAGCGCGCGCAACTGGAAGTAGTTCTGCGCAAGCTGGGCCTGCGCCGAGAGCCGCGCCGCCTCGAGGTCCGCGGCGCTCGCCTGGGCGCCGGCCGCGTTTGCCTCGACCGTGCGGCCGATCCTGCCCCACACGTCCGCCTCCCAGGTGGCATTGAAGGGCAGATTGTGGCTGGTGACCACGCCCCTCGAAACAGGTGTCGCCGAGGGCTGCGCGATGGTGGTCGAGGAGGCGCGCGAGCGCGTCGTCGACACGCCGCCCGTGAGGTTCGGGTAGGTGGCCGCGCGCGCCGAGTCCAGCAGCGCGGCTGCCTGTCGAAACTGCGCTTCGGCCCTGGCCAGCGTCTGATTGGAAATGCTGACCTGTTCCTGCAGGCTGTTGAGCAGCGGATCGTTGAACGCTTCCCACCATTTTCCCCGGTCCTCGTGGTCGCGTGGTTCCGCCTGCTTCCAGCTTTCCTTGAAGGCGGCCGGCGTTTCGACGACGGGCCGCGCGTAATCGGGACCGACGGTGCAGGCGCCGAGCAGCGCGAGCGTGACCGCCAACGCGACAAGCTTCGTGTGATCGGGTTTCATGAGACCTCCGCGTCCCGCGTCCCAAGACACGCCTGAACCAAACAGTCGGGCCCGCTTTGGCATCGCTGATCTCCCAATTTTGGGAAGTTGCAACTTCGCAACTTCCCAAAATCGGGAGACGTATACAAACCCAAATTCTTCTCCAGTTCTGTCATCACGTGACTCCTGAGAGACCAATCGAGTCACATTGGTGCCGAATCCACGCCCGTCGGTGTGGGCGCGTGTCCGGCTTGTTTGGACCGGGACTGCCCGATGCGCCGGCACCAGAGCCGGAATCGGTCGAGGTAGAGATAGACCACCGGCGTCGTATACAGCGTGAGCATCTGGCTGAAAACGAGGCCGCCGACGATCGCTATGCCCAGCGGGCGGCGCATCTCCGAGCCTTCGCCAAAGCCGATAGCGAGCGGTACGGCGCCGAACAGCGCAGCCATGGTGGTCATCATGATAGGCCGGAAGCGCAGCAGGCACGCCTGGAAGATCGCCTTTTCGGGTGGAAGGTCGCGCTCCGCGTCGAGCGCGAAATCGATCATCATGATGGCGTTCTTCTTGACGATGCCGATCAACAGGATCACGCCGATCAGCGCGATGATGCTGAATTCGGTGCGGAAAGCGAGTAGCGCCAGCAGCGCGCCCACGCCGGCCGAGGGCAGTGTCGAGAGGATAGTGATCGGGTGCACGAAACTCTCGTAGAGCATTCCGAGCACGATGTACACCGCGAGCAGCGCCGTGAGGATCAGCAAAGGCTGGCTGTCCAGGGTAGCCTGGAATGCGCGTGCCGTGCCCTGGAAGGTGCCGTGCACGCCCGTCGGCACGCCGATCCGGTCCATGGCGTCCTTCACTGCGCGCGTCGCATCCGAAAGGGACACCCCGGCAGGCAGATTGAACGAGATGGTCGAGGCGGCGAACTGGCCCTGGTGGTTGACCCCCAGCGGCGTATTGGTCGGCCCGTAGCGGCTGAATGCCGACAGCGGCACCTGGGCCCCGCCGGGCGTGCTGACGTATACGTGATCCAGCGCCTCCGGGCTTTGCCAGAACTGCGGCGCCGCCTCCATGACCACCCGGTACTGGTTGAGCGGGTTGTAAATTGTCGAGACCTGGCGCTGGCCGAAGGCGTCGTTGAGCGTCGCATCGATCATCCGCGGCGTGACGCCGAGCTTGCTTGCGGTATCGCGGTCGATCACCAGTGACGTCTGCAAGCCCCTGTCCTCCTGATCGGTGTTGACGTCGACGAGTTCGGGCAACTCGCCCAGGGCGCGGCGCACCCGCGGCCCCCAGACGCGCAACGCATCGAGATCGTCCGCCTGCAGCGTGAACTGGTATTGCGCGCTGGCCTGCCGCCCGCCCACGCGGATGTCCTGCACCGGGACCAGAAACAGGGACGCACCTGGCTCGCGCGCGAGCTTGCCGCGCAGCCGAGCGATGATCTGGTCGGCCGAGAGCCTGCGCTCCGCGCGCGGTTTGAGCACCACGAACATGAAGGCCCGGTTTCGCTGTGCGCCGCCGGTGAAGGCGACCACGTTCTCCACGTCCGGGTCCTGGCGCACGATCTCGACGAAGCCGGCGACCTTCTGCCGCATCGCCTGGAACGAGATGCTCTGGTCGGCCTGGATGTTCCCGACCAGGCGGCCCGTGTCCTGCTGCGGAAAGAAGCCCTTGGGCACGATGATGTACAAATAAACGTTGAGGCAGATGGTGGCGGCGAGCAGCGCCAGCATGAGCGGCCCGTGCCTGAGCGCCCAGGCGAGCGATCTCTCGTACCAACCCAGCGCGAAGGCAAACGCGCGCTCGCTGGCGCGGTATAAGCGTCCGTGCACGCGCGCGTCCTCATGCCGCAACAGCCGCGCGCACATCATCGGCGTGGCGGTGAGCGACACCACGAGCGAAATCAGTATCGCCACCGACAGGACCACCGCGAATTCGCGGAACAGCCGCCC
>Ga0209343_10005289_pt1 | contig 15735 bp, 14 predicted proteins | sample RifCSPlowO2_02_FD_184026 | JGI IMG/M metagenome (GOLD analysis project Ga0209343, IMG submission 184026) | Groundwater microbial communities from Rifle, Colorado - Rifle CSP2_plank lowO2_0.2 (SPAdes) (version 2) | ecosystem: Environmental > Aquatic > Deep subsurface > Groundwater | place... | reverse complement strand
GGAGGCCGGAGCCGTCGGTGCCCTGCTCGCGGTGGTCATCGCCGCCATGAGACGGACGCTGACTCGCGAGGCCATCACGCGCTCTGTTATCGAAACGCTGGTCACGTGTGGCAGTGTGTTCATTGTTGTCGTTGGCGCGAGCATGCTGACCGGCTTCCTCACGCTGTCGGGCATCGCCGGGGCGATTTCGAGCGGGGCGGCGGCGATGAATACCGGTCCGGTCATGCTGCTGGTAGCCATCACTGTGGTCTACCTGATTCTCGGCATGTTCCTCGAGCCAATCGGTGCGATGCTGATCACGCTGCCCATCTTTCTTCCTCTCGTGGGTGCCGCCAACATCAACGTGATCTGGTTCGGCGTCTTCGTGGCCAAGCTGGTGGAAATCGGCATGATCACTCCCCCGGTCGGGCTGAACGTGTTCGTTCTGAGCAGCACGGTCGGCAAGCTGGCATCGACCGACGTTATCTTCCGCGGGGTACTCTGGTTTTTTGTCGCGGACCTGTTTGTCGTCGCCCTGGTGATAGCGGTGCCGGACATCATCATGTTCATTCCCAAGGCGTTTGCATGATCGTTCATGCCGAGCACCGGACTGACAAGCCTTATGTGGCTTGCATGGTCCAAAAGCCCATGACCCCGTGCGGGCAGTAATGCAAATCCGCGCTGCCCGCTAAAGATCGCGCAGGTCAGAGATCGGTTTCTGACCCAACCACCCTATGCGCCAACCACGCCGGCCGAGACAATCTCGCGAACCGTGCGGTCTTCCGCTGACAGCACCACAGCGCCGAGATGCTCGAGTTCATCTGGACCAAGGGGAAGCTCGTCCTGCATCGAGCGAAGATGACGCATCACCTCTTCCCGGTCCCAATTGAAGGGTTCACCGGAGGGGTTGTAAGACCGTTGGACGGTTCGTCCGTCGGTCAGGTCGATCTCAAGAACGAAGGAACGCGCCTTGAGCTGGCTATTGGCGTTCACCTCGATCCTGTTTGCCAGGGCCAGTAGTGACGAATCGCTGAATCGCCGCATATCAGCGCCCCTGACCCTGCGCTGAGTCAACGCCACGGCCAGACAGAATTGCGCGCTCATGAGGGTAGCGCCAACGTCGCTGAACGGCCCCCTGCAGTCGGTGCCCGGGTACGAGGCCTCGGCTGGCGTCAGCGAGAGGCGGATCCCGGAAATATCTTTCGCGTCAATATCGTGCTGCTGTGCAAGGGCGACCGCCTCCAGTACCGGCCCCTGCAGGATGGCGCACACCGGATACGGCTTGTAAGTAACGTCAAGGCTGCGCCAGGTCGAGCCAAGATCCAAACCTACCTGCTCCACATGCGCCAGGTCACCCATGAAGGCCTTGTAAAAGCCGGCGCTGCCTTCCAGCGCGTCAGGTGCGCCCGTGCCGCCTGCAGCGGCGAGCCGGGCAGCGAGGATGCCGTTTCTGGCGGCCAGCCCAACCTGAAACTGCCATTCTTGCGTCCCTGCCACCCATGTCTGGTTCGTGCCTGCGGCCATGCTGGCGGCGATGCCCAGCGCATTCGCGGTAGCGCCCTTGCCAAGCCCCAGCAGTCGCGCCACACCAGCCGCAGCACCGAAGCCGCCGTAGAGGCCGCTGGCCCTGAAGCCACGAGCTGTGGTGCGTTGGGCGAAGCCCTGGCTGACCGCTCCGGCGGCTTCATAGCCGGCAACCAGAGCCGTCATCATGTCCCGGCCCGAGCTTCCCAATTGCTCGCCTACCGCCAGAACTGCCGGGGTGACAATGGCGCCAATGTGCGTGAGCCCCGGAAAGTAAACGTCATCCTGGGCCCGGGCATGGATAAGCGCTGCGTTCACAAAGGCAGCTGTTTCTGGAGTGGCAGCCCGACCGTTGAGCAGCAGCCGGGCGCTCGCGTTGGTCCCTGCCTCACCCAAAGCCTCGGCGTAACCCCAGGGAGCACCCAATGGCCCGCCCGCAAGAGCGACTCCAAGGTTGTGCAAAAGGCTGACCTTGGTCTTCTCCAGGACGTCTGCGGGCAGCCTGTCGCAGACAAGAGATGACGTGAATTCGGCGATTTGCCCGGTCATCGTGTTCATGTCGGGAACCTTTCAGGCACGGCCCGTGCGTGTGGGATCCAGCAGGAGTTTGCCGAAGACCTGCCGGCTTTCGAGCATCTCCTGGGCTTTTCGGACGTCCTCCAGGGCGAAAATCTCATGAATCACGGGCCTGATCTTGCGTTGCTCCACCAGATGGAAGACATCCAGGAAGTCCTGGCGTGAACCAGCGAATGAGCCGATGATGGTGTGCTCCTTGACAAACAGATGCCAGAGGTTGATGTCTACCGAGAAGCCGGAATGTCCGCCGCAGGTCACCAATCGGCCGCCGCGCGCAAGGGCACGCAGACTGCCCTTCCACGTCGCAGCGCCCACATGCTCAAAGACGACGTCAACGCCGCGCCCCCCGGTCCACTCACGAACTTGGTCTGGCCAGGTGGGATCACGGTGGTTGACTGCAAATTGCGCGCCGAGGTCCCTGGCCTGACGAATCTTGTCCTCGCTGCCCGCGGTAGCGATGACGCGGGCACCTGTCACCGCTGCGATCTGCACGCCCAAAACGCCAATGCCGGAGCCCGCGGCAATCACCAGGACGTCCTCCCCAGCCTGGATGTTGGCGCGCCTGCGCAACATGTGCCAAGCCGTCGGGCCGGTAACGGCTACGGCCGCGGCCTGCGCGTAGGACAGCGACTCCGGAAGACGGATGAGCTGATTTGCCGGGGCCACGACCCGTTCAGCGTAGCCACCCGGGGTCTGGACCCCGAACACGCGCCCATTGCGGCACATGTTCGTCGCTCCGGCACGGCAGAACGAGCACTCTCCACAACTGAGAATCGGGTCGACCACCACGCGGTCGCCGACCGTCCATCCGTGCACGTCCGGACCAACGGCCACGACATCCCCTGCGACCTCCGTCCCCGAGATATGCGGCAACGCCACCGCCTGGGGCGTCTGACCGTCACGCGTGAGCAGGTCCACCTGGTTCAGACCGCAGGCCCTGACCGCCAGCAGCACCTCGCCAGCGCCGGGGCTGGGTACTTCCACATCGTTGTCCAATCTCAATTCAGCACTGCCATTCACGTCGTGAAGGCGCACTGCACGCATAGTGGTCATGATGGTTTACTCGCCTTGAATTGGTTGAGATAGGCTGCCTTTTTGTCCTTGAACTCCTGGGACTGGAATGTCAGACCGTTGGCAACAGCCTCGATACCCAGTTGGTCCCTGAGCTGGCTGGTTGAACCGTTGCGGATGATCAGCTTGAGCATCCGAAGTGCGTCCGTACCCATGATGCCAAGGTGTGTCGAAAGGGCATCCATGCGCGACGACAGCCCGGCCTGGTCATCGACCAGCTCGTTGACCAATCCCCACTCCAGTCCCTGTTCGGCCCCAACCGGGCTTCCGAGCATGGCCATTTGCAACGTCCGTGAGGGGCCGATCTGACGCTGCATCAGCCAGCTCAAGCCAAAGTCCTGAATCACGTCGAGCATCATCGGTACCATCCAGAATCGCGCCGAACGTACCGAAATCCGCAGATCGCAGGCCATCGCCAGCCCGAGCCCGCCACCGCCGATAGCATCGCCGTTGACGGCGGCAATCGTGATGAAGGGCAGTCCGTGCAGAGCCTCGATCACACGGTGCTGCCAATTGAGCAGCCGGGTTCCGGAGAAAACAGAGGTGTCGGTTACCCCCTCCATGAAGAACGGCGTGCTCAGGTCAACGCCAGCGGAAAAAAGGCGACCACTTCCTGTGAGGAACAAAGCGTTCAAGGCCCCATCGGCTTCCATCCGGCCCAAGGCATCCAGCAGCTCCTCCAGCATCACCGGGTCGAGTGCGTTGAGTTTGTCGGGCCGCGTAAGCGTCAAGCGTGCAATCTTGCCCGTCACTTCCAGTTTTATGGTGCTGTAGTCCGGCGCAGGCAGCCGTTCCTGCTGGTCACCCGCTGCGGCGCTCATTGGATAACCCCAGCCAGCTTGAGTTCGCGGACCCTTGCAGGCGACGCGGAGATCAAGACTGGAGATGCTCCGTGCCGGAGCGATATAAGCAGCTTAATGAACGTCATGAATTCTCCTTCCGCGGTTAGCGTGGGTTATGAAACAGCAAGACCAGGCAGACGCGCTGGCCTGGGCGGTAAATTGGGCGGCAAATGGATGGCACCGCCGTCATAAGCGTCGTGGGCAGCCTCCATCAAGGCCTCGGTCAGTGTGGGATGGGCGTGGATCGTTTCCATGAGCGCCGGCAGGGTCAGTTCCATCTGAACGGCAAGCGTCGCTTCTCCCAGCAGGTTGGTGACGTCGGGCCCGACCATGGCAATTCCCACCACCTGGTCTGTCTCGCCGTCGGCCAGCAACTTGACGAAACCGTCAACATCTCCGCTCGCGATTGCCTTGCCGCTCGCAGAGAAGGGGAAACGTCCGACCTTGAGTTTCGGATAAGCGCGACGGGCCTCCACCTCATCGAGTCCTGCTGCGGCGATCTCGGGCGATGTATAGACGGCGCGCGGGATCACCCGCCCGGTCATGCTCCACGGACGACCAATGATGTCGGCAACAGCGCATTCCGCCTCGGCTGCAGCCTTGTGGGCCAGCAACAGCCCGCCGCGCACGTCTCCGACGGCATAGACCTGGGACGCATTTGTACGGCATCGGTCGTCGGTCACGATGGCGCCGGCACGAACCGTGATACCGGCGGCCTCAAGGGCGAGCCCCTCCAGACGGGGTTTGCGCCCCACCGCGACAAGCACCTTGTCTACCGAAATCTCGTGCGTGCCGGAGGGCGTGGAAAACGTCACCGCGATCTGCCCGTCCACCCGCTTCATCGTTTGGACGGTACCGCCCGTCACGATCTCTACACCCTGCCGTGCCAGGCTACCCTGCAGGACAGCCACCACCTCGGCATCTTCTTCCGGCAACAGGCGTTCAAGCCTTTCGATCACCGTCACCTCAACGCGGAAGTCATTGAATATTTGCGCGAACTCGACGCCTACAACGCCACCGCCCACAATGAGGATCCGCCCTGGAAGGGCCGTCATTGCCAGCGCCCCATCGCTGGTGATCACCCCTTCGAGATCGATACCCGGAATGGCAGGCATCACCGGTTCCGACCCGCTGGCGACGATGACAAAGTCCGCAGTGAGCACAGCACCGGTTTCACGGATTCGGATCGACCGGACGCCGACAAACTCCGCCGTCCCTTGAATCAGGGTGATTTGATTTCTGCGCACAAGGGTTTTAACCCCCTGAGCAAGTTGCTGGACGGCCTGATTTTTTCTTTCCATCACCACATCAATATCTACCGCCAGGCGTGAGGAATCGATGCCGAAATGCCCCAATGAACCGGCTTGGCGGAACACATGGGCCTGGTGCAGCAGGCTCTTGGTGGGAATGCATCCCACATTGAGACAGGTGCCACCCAAAGCGCCACTCTCGACCAGCGTCACATCAAGACCTTCACGCGCGGCACGAATGGCTGCGGTGTAACCACCGACACCGCCACCAATCACAACCAGTTGCCGACGCTTGCCGTTAGTGTTCATAGGACAAGGTCACATTCACCGTCAATGACCCGCTCACCTTGCTGGTTCACGCAAACGAAGGTAATCTCGATGGACCGGCGTCCATCGATGAACTTTTCACCGGCCACCTGGGCGTCCGCGCGTATGACATCTCCGGGACGTGATGGAGCGCGATAGCGTATGCGAATCGTCGTATCCGGCGGTAGCGCTTCGGCCCCGCTCCAGTGCTGGATGGCCTGAAACACGGGCTCCAGGGGGATGCAGCCATGCGCGACCGTCCCACCAAAGACTGACGCGGCTGCAGCCTGAGGGTCCACATGAATAGGATTGAAGTCACCCGAGATAGAGGCATAAGCGTCAATGAGCTCCTGGGTAATTCTGATTTCGCAGGCCGGCAATTTCTCTCCCGAACATGCAGTGATCGCAGGCGTCATCATGGTATGAGCGCCGTGAAGCTGACCGAACAAACCATCTCGTTGGCCTGGTTATGGGTGCGCATTTCGTATTTCATGAACTTGCGGGTCTTACGCTCGAATTTTTCGACAATGCGGAACTGGGTTACAAGTTGATCGCCTGCGCGCGCAGGTACACCGAACACGTCGTCATCTCCCATGCGGATGACGCCGGGCGGAAAGATGGAGTGCTCCCAGCCCAGCCTTAACCCATAGGTCAGCCCCATGCTGGGCGGAACGACAGGTAGCTGCCCCGGCGACGTCTCCGGATAACCCATCAGCCGGCGAAAGCGTTCAACGTCTGCCGCGGTCACAGTGCAGGAGCTTTCACACAGCACCTCATTGAGGCGCGCGGTGTCGTAGGTGAAATCCGGGTTCATCGTACTCACCTCAGCCTCGCCAAAAGCAGCGCAGGCTCTTCCAGAACCGCCTTGAAGCGGGCCCGGAACTGGCCGGCGAGGGCTCCGTCAATGAGACGGTGATCAAAAGTCAGGCTGATGGCCATCATGGGCCTGATGACGATCTGCTTGTCACGCACGACGGGCTCGTCCGAAATCTGCCCGATGCCCAGCAGCGCCGACTGGGGTGCGTTCAGGATGGGCGTTTCAAAGTCGCCACCATAACTACCGAAGTTACTGACTGTGAAAGTGCCACCTTCCACGTCCTCCCGCGCGAGGTTGCCTGCGCGGGCCTTGGTGATCAGCGTCTGCCTGACCCGCGACAACTCTACAAGGGTAAGCCGGTCCACATGGCGAATGACGGGGACAATGAGCCCGCCGTCAACTGCAACAGCAAGCCCGATGTTGACCTCGCTCCAGGTCACGATGTCGTTGCCATCGATACAGGAGTTGATCTCGGGCATCCCAACCAGCACGGTGGCCGCTGCCTTCAGCACTATGTCGGTGTAAGTAATCCGGGCACCGAGCAAATCGGCCGCAGCGACCAGCGATTGCCTCAGTCTGGTGGCTTCGGCCATGTCCACCTTGCCGAAGCCTGTCATTTGCGCTGTCGTGGAAAGGCTGTTCATCATGCGCTGGCTGATAGCCCTTCGCATGGCTGACATTGGGCGTCGATCCGGGACAGACGTGGAGCCTGGCGGGGCAGGATTTACAACCGGCGCGTTTCCGCTCTTCGTCGACCGCATTGCAGATTCGACGTCTCGCTTGAGAATGACACCGCCAGGCCCTGAGCCTGTCAGCGGCTCCAGGTCAATGTTATTCATCCCCGCAATGCGACGGGCAACGGGAGACACCATCAGACGTTGCCCGTCGGCGGTAGTCCCGGCCGCAAGCACGGCTGGGTGGAATGCTGCCGCGGCGACGAGAACCGGTGGCGACGGGACAGCGGGACTGCCCGATTGAAGATCGATGCTGACCGACGCAACGGCGCCTGCCGCACTGCGGAGTCCTGCAATGGCAGATTCCGCTGTCGGGTGGAGATATCCAACCAGACCGCCGACAGGCAAACGTGCATCGACAGCCGCAACACGCTCGAGAAATCCGTCCGCCTCGGCCTCAACATCGAACATGACCTTGTCGGTCTCGATGGTGATGACCGTTTCGCCTTTAGCTACATGCTCGCCGTTGGCATGGTGCCACTCAACGACTGTCGCCTCTTCCATCGTCAAACCCAGTTTCGGGATGGCAATCGTATGCGTCATGCCAGCATCTCCCGCACATTGGTGGCAATACGATCAGCATCGGGGTGCAGAAATTTCTCAAATCCTTTTCCAAAAGGCTGGGGCGTAAAAGGCGGTGTCAGGCGCCGGACTGGCACATCCAGGTGGTAAAAAGCGCGCTCCATGATTTCGGCAGCCACTTCGGATCCAAAACCAAAAGGTTTATGCGCAGATGTCACTACCAATGCACGGTTGGTTTTTTGAACGGATGTCGCAATCGTGTCCATGTCCAGCGGACTGATGGTGCGCGGGTCGATGACTTCAATCTCGATGCCTTCGCCAGCCAGCACGGCTGCCGCGTCCAGGGCTTTCTGTACCATCAGGCCGGTGGCAACGACTGTCACATCCCTGCCCGTCCGTTTGACGTCGGCTTTCCCGATGGGGATCAGGACTTCCTCCGAGTCGTCGATCTCCTCCTTCATTTTGTGAAGGGCCAGGTGCTCGATGAAAATGACCGGGTTGTTGTCCCGGATCGCCGACTTGAGCAGGCCCTTCGCGTCGCGGGGCGATGACGGCATCACCACTTTCAGGCCGGGAATGTGTCCGACCCATGACTCAAGCGTCTGTGAATGGTGGGGCCCGATACCCATCTCAACGGCTACGGTTGTACGGATGACCATCGGCATCCTGAAAGCGCCGTTGTAGAGATAGTGCATTTTTGCCGCCTGGTTGGCAATCTGGTCCAGGCACAAACCGAAAAAATCCATGAACATTATTTCGACCACTGGCCGCTTGCCGGTCATGGCGGCACCAACCGCCAGGCCGACGATGATTTCTTCGCTAATAGGCGTGTCGCGCACCCGCAGTGGCCCGAAAGCTTTGTGAAGCCCGCGCGATGCACCAAAGGCGCCGCCGGCCGCGGCGACATCTTCCCCGACTAAAAATACATCCTTATCGCGCTCCATCTCCTCGCGCATCGCGTCGATGAGCGCCCAGCAGTAGTTTTTTATGGTCATGGGATTGGCATGGATTCTGGTTTAGAGGGCATAGACGTGGTCAAGCGCATCCGCTGGCACCGGGTCCGGACTGGCCAGAGCGAACTCAATGGCTTCAGTGATCTCTGTCGTCAGCGCGGCTTCAACCGACAGGATTTCCTGCTCGCTAAAAACGCCAGCCTTGAGAACCACAGCCCGGAACAGATCAACCGGATCGCGCGATTTCCAGTAGGCCTCCTCTTCGCGCGTCCGGTAATTGCAGGGATCGCCCTGGAAGTGTCCACCGCGCCGGTAGGTTTTCAACTCCAGAAGGGTGGGCCCCTGGCCGGCGCGGGCACGGGCTACCGCCTTGCGTGCAGCCTCGCGGACTGCCAGTACATCATTGCCATCGACGGCTTCTCCCGGGACTCCATAACCGATGGCCCGCTTGGCGATGTCAGTCTCGCGTGAAATTTCCTTGAGTGGCGTCATCTCCCCATAGAGATTGTTCTCGCAGACGAACATTAATGGCAAGTTCCATGCAGCCGCGATATTCATCGCCTCATGAAATGAGCCTTGATTACTGGCGCCTTCGCCAAAGAAAGCAACGGTGACCCGGTCGCTGCCATCAAGAAGGGCTGAGTAGGCAGCCCCCGCGGCATAGGGAATGCCCCCACCCACGATACCGTTGCCCCCCAGGATACCGACAGCCGGGTCTGCCGCGTGCATCTCGCCGCCCCGTCCGCCGCAGACACCTGTCGCGCGTCCGAACATCTCGGCCATCATGGGCTTGAGCTGCATGCCCTTCGCCAGGTAGTGGCCCCGTCCGCGATGTGTCGTGACAATGCAATCGTCTTTCCGAAGTGCCGAGCAGACGCCGACAGCGCACCCCTCCTGTCCAAGATAGGAATGTATGTAGCCAGGAAACAGGTTCCGGGCGAAGACCGCGTTAAGTTGCTCTTCGCACTGCCTGATCCGGTACATCATCGTGTACATCTGGCGATAGGACGATATATCCGCATCACCCGTGCCGACAGGTTCCCCGACTTGGGACCTAGACACTGGAAGCTTGCTTGACGACATCTCTTTCTTCCTTTTTCAACACATACTTCATGATTTTTCCAATGCTGGTCTTGGGCAGTGAAGTACGGAATTCGCAAAACGAAGGCACCTTGAATTTGGCGAGATGGCGCGCGCACCACTCGCGCACCTCTTCTTCAGTCATCACTTCGCCAGGGTTGAGCACGATAAAGGCCTTGACCGCTTCGTCACGCAAGGGGTCCGGTACCGAGATGACCGCGGACTCGCTAATTTTTGGATGCTCATTGAGTACTCGCTCAACTTCAGTCGCGGCGATGTTCTCGCCTGCCCGCTTGATCACGTCCTTGGATCGATCGAAGAAATGAAAGTAACCATCACTATCAATTGAGCCGTTGTCCCCCGTGTCAAACCAGCCGTCGACCATGCAGGCATCAGTAGCCTCCTGGTTTTTGTAGTACCCGGAAAACATGGCTTCACCGCGTACCAGAACACGCCCGACTTCGTCCGTCGGCAGATCTTTACCGGACTCGTCGACCACCCGCATCTGCCGGCCCAGGAGCGGCAGACCAATGCTGTGACGCTTTGTTGTGCCATGCACCACCGGATTGCACGAGCAAATCCCCAAAGTTTCCGACAGTCCATAACCCTCGACAAGTCTCACCCCAAAGCGCCGCTCAAACTGGTCCCACTCATCATTGGTGGTGGGCAGCGCGTAGAACGAAAACCTGACTTTGTGGACCGCATCGTCAGCTTGCGGCGGCTGGGCCAACATGGTCCTCAGCAACATGGGGACAATGCTGGTCAGCGTGCACTGGTGCGCGCGCACCTGGCTCCAGAACCTTGCCGCGCTGTAGGCCTCCAGAAGCACAATGGTCCCACCGACCGTCAGCGTGGGAATCACGCCGACGTACTGACCATTGACGTGAAAGAGGGGCAGCACCACGCACGTACGGTCGGCGGATGTCATGCCAAACTGCATGGCGATCGCAATGCCCTGGATCACGGAGCTTTGATGGCTGATGATTGCGCCTTTCGGGCGCGACGTCGTGCCGGATGTGTAGACAATTTGAGCCGGTGCAGCTGGCGGCACGCGCGCAATACGGCACATTGAAGACTCGGTGCCAAGAATATCGGGCAGCAACCTGAACCCGGACACCCCATCTCCGGTGCGAGCGGAGATCTTGACCCGTACCTGCAGACAGTTTGCGGCCACCTCTTTGAATAACGGAACGAATTTTGGCTCTGTGATGAAGCCAATGCTGTCCGAACTGCACAGCAGATACTGAAGTTCATCTGCCGCATAAAAAACATTGACCGGCACCATCACGGCCCCAGCCTGATTGATGGCAAACCAGGAAACAAGGAACTCCGGACTGGTTGCGAGCATCAGCGCGATCTTCTGGCCCGGCTGAACGCCGTCTGCAATCAACGAATTGGTGAGGCGGTTGACTCGTTCCGAAAACTCCCTATACGTTAATGAGGTGACGTCTCCTTTTACATCCTCGAATACGACAAATTCTTTATCTGGGTGCAGTTGAACTTTTTCCTGCAACAAGTCCGGGATGATTTTGGTGCCCGATGCTTCCATGACACTTGTCTCCTCAAGAATTTATTATCAGTACGACTTCGGCAGCCCGCAACCCACCTGGGCAATAAAGTTCTTGCTCATTTCGTTGGTGACAGGCGCGAAAATAAGCTGCCTGACATCGCGGTAATAGCGTTGCATGTGATATTCCATAGTGAACCCGGAGCCCGCCAAGACGCGCATCCCGCGGTCTGTTGCCCGAAATGCCGCTTCCGAAGAGTAGTATTTGGCGGACGCAGCCTGTACTGAACAGTCAAGCTTCTGGTCCTGCATCCAGGCAGCTCTGTAAGTCGAAAGCTGCGCCATGTCCAGCTCGACAAGGGTGTCTGCAAGCTGATGTTGAACCGCCTGGAACTGGCCAATAGGCCGACCGAAAGCCATCCGGTCCAGGGCATATTGGGTGGCGTCCTCAAGAGCACCGCGGCCGAGGCCATTGCACACCGCAGCCACAAAGATGCGTTCGTTATTGAGCGTGTCAAGTACCGCGTGCCAGCCACGCTCCGTGGTTCCTACAACAGAACTTCTGGGTGCCCGGACATCCTGATAGACCACCTCGTAGGAATGCAGGAATCGTGAACCGAGTTTGTTGATCTTTCTAAAGCTGATGCCTGGGGTATCTTTTGGCAGGAGAAAAACCGTCAATCCATGAGAGGGCTTAGCTTCGTCCTTCCCGGTTCGCGCCACCACAAAGACGTGCGTGGCTATGTTCAGTCCGGTTGTATACACCTTTGCGCCGTTGATAACGTAGTCGTCACCATCCTGACGCGCGACCGTCTTCATCGCGCCAAGGATGTCTGTACCGCCATCAGGTTCAGTCATGGATAAAGCGAAATGACACTCACCGCTCACTATCTTCGGCATGAACTCCTTGCGCTGAGCATCCGAACCGTGGCGTTCAATTGTCACCGCCCCGAAGCAGACGTCCATACCATAGGCAAGCCCTACAGATGAGCTGTGCCGTGATAGTTCCTCCAGAACAATCACCTCTTCCATCACTCCGCCCCCGGTGCCTCCGTACTCTTCCGAGATGGAGGCCCCCATCAATCCGAGGTCAGCCATCTTGTCCAGTAGCGGGCCCGGAAACTCTCCTTTTTCGTCCCACGCCGCTACGCTTTTCTTCGGCATTTCCTTTTCCACGAACCGACGTACGGTATCTTGCAACGCGCGTTGCTCTTCGCTGAACTGAAAATTCATGAGGTCTCCTTGGATATCGCAGCCACCCTATGGTGGAGAATCAAACCAGAAAATACCGAACAGTAAGAAAGTCATTCCGATGAGTTGTGAATATTAGCAAACAACATCTGGAGCGTCAACACACCCCAAAAATTGCTGTTCAAACGGGAGATCGGTGATGCGTGGGCGGGGCAAGAACCGCTGGCTGGCCATTGCGGCACGTGAGCGCATTCCTCATGCCGGACGTACCGGTGCGACCAAAGCAGGAGCCCCTTACGGCTCTGGGGTCAACTGACTATGGGATCAGATTCTTTGTTTCGCCGACCGCCCGATATTCACCGCGCGCAGATGCGAAATTCAAGACCTGCGAACAAACTGGGCAGGATCACCCCACTTGGCCGCTCCCGCACCTCAGGCTGGCCAGTTGCGCAGCCGCCAAGAGAAACCGCTCAGGTCCTGAAAAGGTTTCGAGCCAGGGGCGCCGCGGCATGGGCAAGGACGCCGTCCCTGATCTGCCCTGACGTCAGGCCGAAGACGCTGGTCAGCGCTTCGGCATAGACGGCGTTGGCATCCACTGTGGCGGCCAGGTCCCGGCCCTCAAAGAGCCTGGCTTTCGCCAACCCCGGCCAATCCGCCACAATGCCCGCGGTCTTGACCAGACCGCCCGCCGCCAGAATACAGCTGGCCCAGCCATGGTCCATGCCTGTCGTTCCGTTCTGCGCGGCCGTGCGGCCAAACTCGGTCACGGTCAACACCAGCGCGTCATTCCAGCGCTCGCCCAAGGTGGTCTTGAATGTGCCCAGCACCTCGTCGACCATTTTCAGGCGGTTGGCATGCTCGCCCTCCGTCGCGCCCTGGCTGGCGTGGGTATCGAATCCCACGAAGTCGATGAGGCCCACCATCGGCCCGTCATCACGAGACATCCTGAGCCCGGCCTGATGCGCAAGGCTCTTGGGCGAACGCATCAACTGATTGCTTTCGGGTGCGCTCATCGGACTCATTGCTGCCGATGCAGCAGACAGGCCCTGGCCTCCCGCCATCCGCTGGCTGATCGATGAAAGATCGGCGTCCCGGCCCCACATCTCCTGCACGGCCGAATAGGCCGCTGGCGGGGGCTTTTCCAGCCACGTCGGAAATTCGGTTTCAGCCGAAGGATCGCCGCGCAAGATCAACGGCATCGGGATTGAAATGGCGACGCCGGTGCCGACATTGGCTTTTTGCAGCGCCCGTCCCAGCCAGCCCGATGGCGAGGTGAAGGGCTTGACCAGCCCGCTTTGCATGATGTCCTGGCCCTCGAAGTGCGACCGCCCCCGGTAACCGAAGCCCGCGGCGTGAATGGCCAGGGCCTGTTTATCCGCCATCAACCCCGCAAAAGTCGGCAAGGCCGGATGCACGCCGAAAAAACCGTTGCCAGGCAGTGCATCGGGGGGCACCAGACTGCCCCGGATGCGCTCAAGCTCGGGATCACCCAGCGGAGGGATGGCCGACAGGCCATCCATTGCGCCGCGCAACAGCAAGACCAGCAGGCGCCTCTGGCTTTGACCGTTGGCCGCAAGCGCCCCGGCGCCGACCAGCGACAGGCTTGCCCCACAGCCGAGAAAGGTGCGACGCTTCATGCTTGGCTCCACAGGAATGCAGGTGACGTGAGGTAGGCGGTCCACAGATCTTTGGCGTCCAGGCCCTTGGCCTTGAGGCCGGTGAGCTGCTTGACCAGATCGCTGTCAGGACCATGCTGGCGCGCCAGAACCTGAGGCAACAGTTCGGCCGGCTGTGCAATGCGCCGGGTCAGATGATAGCCATAGCGCAAGCGCCGCTCCAGCATCTCGCGGGAAATCCAGTCCTGGCTCTGCAAAGACCAGCCATTGGGTTGGGGGCAATCATGAATCGCCTGCCCCAACTCATCCAGCGTGCCGTGAATGCGCTCGCCCGCCACGCCTCGTTGCGGCGGCGCCGTCGGCAAGCGGGCACCACTGACACGGTGCGCAGTCCAAAGCCAGGTCTGGGGATCGACGAACTTGCGCAATGTCGGGCTCGACTCGGCGACCTCCCGCACAACGGCTTTATGCAGCGCGGGAAGGTTGCCCTTGGTGCTGCTGAAAACCGTCACCAGCCTGGCAATGCTGGACGGGTGCGGCTTGTCGGCCAGGAACGCGGTCGCAATCTTGGTGCAAATGTGCTGCGCCGTTAACGGATGGGCAGCCAGATCGTCGATGAGATCGTTCAGTTTCCCGTCGTGCCGGATGACAGCGCTGTAGCTCTTGCCCATGAAAGTCTGGGTGCCCGGCTCGTGGCGGTCGTAATTGAAGTAGCTGCCCAGCGCAATGCCTGGGCGCGCAGCCCGGTTGGGGAGCTGCACGCCCCACCCGGTCAGGATGTGCGTCACCGCATCAACATCTTGCTGGCTGTATCCCGCCGCCGTGCTGATGGTGAACAGTTCCAGCAGCTCTCTGCCGAGGTTTTCATTGATCTCATCAGTGGTGGCCCGCGACCGCCGGGCAATCGAATTGGCCCCGGTCGATCTCGCGTTGTCCAGGTAAAGGACCATGGCCGGGTGCGTGACCGCCTCGAACAACATGTCGCGAAAACTGCCGGTCATGTGCCTGCGCAGCATGCGCATGTACGGCCCTACCGCCGTGTGGCTGTTGTTGTTGATGGATGGCGCCACCGTGAAATGATTGGTCCAGAAGTGCCAGAACCTCTCAAAGACCGGTGCCGGGCCGTTCACGGCCATGCAGCCGCGTGCCAGCCCCTCCTGCCATCCGGTCAGGTTGATAAATGGTTGCATCGTCTGGAACCGCAAGGCCTCCCACTGCGGCTTGGGCATCGTACGAGAGGCCGCAAGCACCGCCAACCGGCTATCAATGTGGCGCTGAAGCGCATGGGCAACCTCGTTCTGGCTGTCCAGCAGCCGGACCTCGGGGGGCAGAGGTAACTCGTCCCCCGCCCGGCTGGCCAGAAACTTCACCTTCGGCGCAGAGTCAAGCTGCCCACTGGCCCATCCCACGGCGTCCGCAGGTGTTGCTTCCTCGGGACCCAAGCCAAACCCCACCTGCCTGGCAAAACGCGCGGTCGCCAATTCATTCATATTCGGGCCCCCGAATTGATTCGTTACCTGTTCCGGCGTAGTGTTACAGACGCAGCGCTCCCGTCAAGGACTTTCGGGATGAGAGGACCGGGCACGGGCCGCCGGCAATCAACAACCACGCCCACTGTTCCGCTGCCGGGGTGGAGTCAATGGTGGTTGGTGGGGCTCGCGGCTGTGTGAGCCGGCGACCTCGATGAAAAGGCCCAATGAAACTTCCCGATAAAAGCCCAATGGAAAAGGCCTCCAGGAATTTCTCCCCGGAGGCCTCTGTCGTGTG
>Ga0209343_10005288_pt1 | contig 15736 bp, 20 predicted proteins | sample RifCSPlowO2_02_FD_184026 | JGI IMG/M metagenome (GOLD analysis project Ga0209343, IMG submission 184026) | Groundwater microbial communities from Rifle, Colorado - Rifle CSP2_plank lowO2_0.2 (SPAdes) (version 2) | ecosystem: Environmental > Aquatic > Deep subsurface > Groundwater | place... | reverse complement strand
CGATGGACGGGCCTGCGCCGCCGCGGTCTCTACGCCCGGGTGGCCCGAGCCGATGACGACACCTGCCAAGGCCGACACTACGCCCATCGCCCCAATCGTTCGCCTCATGTCAGCCTTCCTCCTACCACCACGGCCATCCCTGCCGGGACGGATTGATCTGTGGCCGGTTCACCTCGAGCCCCATCGGCGCTGCCGGTTGCGAGCGGGTATTTGCCGGATTGTATTCCGTAACCGTACCAGGTGCTCGCTCTGGAACCGTTCGTCCGGATGCATCGCCAGCAAGCAGAACCCGAGGCCAACGGCAAGGTTTCGCATTACCTAGCCACGTCGCCCGCAACACGTTGGCATCCACGGTCCCGCTCCGAACGGGACGTGGTAGCATCCGCGATGACGGCGAGTTGCCGGGAGGGCGTATGAAAAGCATAACTATCCAGGGTTCCGTGGTCGCGTTCGCCGTCGCCGCGGGTTTGACGGCGTGCAGTTCGGGAACCGACGCCCAGTCCGGCGGCACACCAGTGCCGTTCAAGCTCGGAACGTTCGAGCGCAGCGGACAGGCCTTCCTGGGGCTCGTGCTGAAGGACACCCAGGTCGTGGACATTCCGCAGGCCAACGCGGCGTTCCAAAGCAGCAATGCCTCGGCGCCGAAGCTGGACGCGCCGGCCGACATGAAGCAGCTCATCGTCCGGTACGACGCCGAGTGGAAGGAACGACTGGCGGCAATCGCCCGAACCGTCGCGACCGCCCGGAGCGCGCCGACTTACGCCTACGCGCTCGACACCCTGAAGACGCTTCCGCCCGTGCGGCCCTCGGTGATCCTGAACGCCGGCGGCAACTACGTTGAGCACACGGAAGGCATCGCCCAGCAGCAGCAGCGGGCCGGCGCCGCTCCCGAGCCGGCATCTGCCGCTGTCGCCGCGCCGGGCATCTGGAAGCGCAAAGACGGTGACAGGCGAGACAATCCGTACCTCTTCCAGAAGTCGCCCACCGTGGTCATCGGCGCCAACGATCCGATCGTCGTGCCGAGGGGGCGGACGAACATCGATTTCGAGTGCGAGTTCGACATCGTCATCGGCAAGCCGGCCAAGTACGTGCCGATCGCGAACGCAGCGGACTACATCTTCGGCTACACGGTTCAGATTGACGTGTCCGATCGCGGCGGCCGCGGCGACAGAAAGATGGGCGGTTCGGACTGGTTGATCGGCAAGAATCACGACACGTTCGGCCCGCTGGGCCCTTTCATCGTCCCGAGAGAGTTCGTCAAGAACCCGATGAATACGCGCCATACGTTCACCCTGAACGACCAGGTGATGCAGGACTCGAACACGAACCGGATGAGCCACAACATCTACGAGCTGCTGCATTACGCGTCGAACATCCTGACACTGAACCCGGGAGACGTGATCTCCGCCGGAAGCCCGGCCGGCACGAACATCGAGCGGGCCGAACCGCGATGGATGCGGGCGGGCGACACGGCCGTGTGCACCGTCGAAGGCATCGGCGTGCAGAGACATTCGGTCGTCGCCGAGCGCTAGAACGGTTTTTGTCGTTCCTCCACATGAAGACCGAGAACACCGGCGAGTGGGGCTCACGCCGTCACATCCACGTGCTCGAGTTGATGGCGGCAACCGCTCTCGGCATCTATCTCTGCTACCGGATGGCTTTGCCGTTCGTGCCAGCGCTGACCTGGGCGCTGGCGCTGGCCGTCTTGTTCATGCCGGTCCATCGGTGGCTGGAGTCGGCGGTGAAACGCTCCAACCTGGCGGCTTCGATCTCGGTCCTGTTGATTGGCTTGATCGTGGTCGTACCGGCGACGTTCGTGGGGCAACGGCTCGTCTCGGAAGCCGCGACAGGTGCGGACACCATCAGGGCCAGGGTCGAGTCCGGGGAGTGGCAGCGCGTCCTCGACGCCCACCCGCGCGTCGCCCCCTTCGCGCAATGGGTCGAGCGGCAGATTGACCTGCCGGGAACCATCAGCACGGTCGCTGCCTGGCTGACCAATGCCGCCGCGTCCTTCGTCAGGGGCTCCGTAATTCAAGCGATCGGCGTGGTGCTGACGTTCTATCTGCTGTTCTATTTCCTGCGAGACCGGCGCGCGGCGCTCCTGTCGCTCCGCTCTCTCTCGCCTCTCTCCGAAGCGGAAATGGACAGGCTGTTCACCCGCGTGGGCGACACCGTTTACGCCACGATCTATGGAACGTTGGCCGTCGCCGCCGTCCAGGGCACATTGGGTGGACTGATGTTCTGGTGGCTGGGCCTGCCGACTCCTTTGCTGTGGGGAATGGTGATGGGCGTGCTGGCCGTGATACCGGTGCTGGGCGCCTTCATCGTCTGGATTCCGGCGGCCCTCTTCCTGGCGCTCGAGGGCAGTTTGGGAAAGGCCCTGATTCTCGCCTTATGGGGCGGAGTCGTCGTCGGCGGGATCGACAACGTGATGTATCCCATCCTGGTTGGGAACCGGCTGAAGCTCCACACCATCCCCGCTTTCATGGCCATCGTCGGCGGCCTGATTGTGTTCGGGCCGTCCGGCCTGATTCTGGGTCCTGTGGCCCTCACGGTCACCGTGTTGCTTCTGGAAATCTGGCAAAGCCGAACCCCTTGAAGGCCACGCTCGCTCGGGGCAGCCTCACGGCAGGAAGAAGTCCCGCGCAGTCCCGCGCGACGTCCTCGCGACGTCCAGCGAATTCGTAAGGAGAGCGGAGAATGAGCAACATCACGCTGAAGGTGAACGGCAACGCGCACACTTTGGATCTCGACCCTTCGACTCCGTTGCTCTACATTCTGCGAAATGATCTCGGCTTGGAAGGCCCGCGGTTTGGCTGCGGACTCGGCCAGTGCGGGGCATGCACCGTGATCATCAACGGCGCGGCGGTTCGGTCGTGCGTGACGCCGTGTTCCTCCGTGACGGGCGAGATCACGACGCTCGAAGGGCTGGCCAACGGAGGCACGCTGCACCCCGTACAGCAGGCCTGGATTGACGAGCAGGTCCCACAGTGCGGCTTCTGTCAGAACGGGCAAATCATGACTGCCAAAGTACTGCTGGACCGCAATCCGAATCCGACTGATGCGGAGATCCGGGAGGGGATGGCCAGGACCCTGTGCCGCTGCATGACCTATTACCGTATTCAGGCTGCCATCAAGCGGGCTTCAACGTCGATGAAGGCTGCCGGGACGGCTTCGGGCCACGAGGTGGTCGCGTGACAACCTTCACGAACATTCCGAAACAGGTCGAAGACCTGCTGGAGCAGTGGAGCGGGACCAGCCGGAGGAATTTCCTCAAGGGTTCGGGCCTGCTGGTCGTCAGCTTCAGCGCCGCGGGGATCGCCAACCCGTTCAGCGCTGAGGCGAGCGCCGGAGGCGCCGCGGCGGCCGAGGCTGCTGGTCCGTATCCCCACCCCGACTTCAGGCAACTCGATTCGTGGATCGTCATCCACGAGGACAGCACGGCGACGTTCTATGTGGGCAAGACGGACGGGGGCCAGGGTACCGGAACAGCCTTCCGGCAGATGATGTCCGACGAACTGGACATCGCCTACAACAGGACCAGTCTCATTATGGGCAGGACCGACATCACCGTCGATCAGGGCGGATCGGGTGGTTCGGATGGCATCCAGGTTGACGGCTGGCCCATGCGGCGCGTCGCAGCGGAGGCCCGGCGCGTCCTGCTGGACCTGGCATCCGCTCGGTTTGCGGTGCCGTCCGATCAGCTCGCCGTCAGCGAGGGCGTGATCACCGTCAAAGCCGATTCGTCGAGAAGAGCCACCTACGGAGCACTGATCGGCGGAAGGCGGTTCAACGTCACGCTGACCGGTGACAGCATCAATGCGACCACCGGTGTGGCAAAAGTGAAGGCGGTGCAAGACCTCAAGATCGTGGGCCAGCCGCTTCACCGCTATGACATTCCTCCGAAGGTGGACGGCTCGTTGAAATGGGCCGTGGGCGTCGCGATTCCCGGCATGGTTCATGCGCGCAACGTGCGGCCGCCGGTGGCAGGTGCCAGACTGATCAGCATCGACGAGTCGTCGGTCCGAGGCATTCCCGGATTCATCAAGGTGGTGAGCAAGGGCAATTACGTCGCGGTTGTCTGCGAGCGAGAGGAGCAGGCGATCAAAGCAGCGACACAGCTCGCGGTCAACTGGCAGAAGCCGGCGACGCCGTCCTTCCCGACCTCTGACGATCTGTACAAGTACATGCGCAACACCACGCCCACGTCGAGCCCCGACCCGAACGTGGTTGGAAACCCCGACGCGGCATTGGCAAGCGCTGCGAAGGTTGTCGAAGCCGAATACGATTTCCCGTTCCAGGGCCACACGGCGATCGGTCCAGCCCATGCCATCGCCGATCCGTCGAACGACCAGCTGACGATTTGGTCCAACGACATGAAAGCCTACGGCCTGCGAACGGGCGTCGCGGCGTTTCTTGGGATGCCACTGGATCGCGTGCGTGTCATCTGGATGGATGGACCCCAGCTGTACGGTCGTACGGCCGCAGACGACGCGGGCTTCGAGGCCGCGTTCCTGGCCAAAGAGGTCGGGCGGCCGGTTCGAGTGCAGTGGATGAGGCATGAGGAAACAGCGTGGGATACCAAGGGCCCAGCCTATACCTTCAAGCTGCGCGGAGGGTTGGATGCCCAGGGTAACCTCATCGCAATGGACTACAACGCTCGAGCCGCCGACTACAATCACCTGGGTTATAACGACCCCGGTACGGTCCTGATCGCTCAGCTCATGGGAAGGAGGCCGTCGGCGACGGCCTCTGGAAGCGCGGCCACGCCTTCGGAGCTGTACGTCATCCCGAACCGGCGCAGGGCTACCCAGGTCGTGGGCTTGCCCCTCGTTTGGGAGTCGCCGCTTCGCACCGGAAACTTGCGGGATCCCAACGGTCCACAGGTGACCTTCGCCAGCGAATCGTTCATCGACGAGCTCGCGGCGGCGGCCCACGCCGACCCGGTCGGGTTTCGCTTGGCGCTCCTCACCGCCGGCACGACCGACGACAAAGAGTTCAAGCGGGCCCGCTCCATCGCCGCGGTCAAGACCGTGGCGGAGGCTTATGGCTGGGACACCCGTTCGTCACCGAAACCGCTCGGCACCGGAACCATTCTCACGGGGCGCGGAATCTCGTACTGCTTCCGCAACCAGACGGTTGTCGCACAGATCGCCGAGGTTGAGGTGAATCGCAACACCGGCCACGTTTGGGTGAAGCGGCTGGTCTGCGCGCACGACTGCGGGCTGGTCATCAACCCCGAAGGGCTGCGCCGCACCATCGAAGGCAACATGCTCTACGGGATGAGCCGCGCGCTCCACGAGGAAGTGCGGTTCGACACCGAGAAGGTGACGAGTGTGGATTGGATCTCGCATCCCACTCTGACGCATGCCGACGCGCCGGCGACGATCGACATCGTGCTGCTGAACGGAGATCCCAATCCGAACCGGCCCGATCTTCCTCACTACGGAGCTGGCGAGGCGGCATGCAGACCCACGGTTGCGGCGGTCGCCAACGCGATCTACGATGCGACCGGCGTCCGTATTCGTCGGGTTCCATTCCGAGACGGGCGCGTGCTCGCGGCACTCAAGGCTGCAAACGTGTAATGGTGAAGAAGGCCGCTCGCTCTACGCAGGACCGCAGGAGAGCCGTTCGACGCTCCAGGCCTTTCAAATGGCTCGTGGCGGCTGGCGCGGTCGCGGTGGTGGTCTACGGCGTGTCCCAGATGTCGAGCATCGCGTACACCGAGCGCGACATCGCGGTCGTGGATTTCTCGGTGCTCGGCCCGAAGGAGAAGACCAACGCGCTCGAGGCGGCGAATCGTGCCCGCTGCACGTGCACGTGTGGCATGACGCTGGCGCAATGCGTCGCGACCGACAGCACGTGCCCGGTGCGAATCGACAACATCGACCGAATCAAACGTCTGGTGGAAGAGGCCAAGCCTCGAGGCTGACGTGCGGCGTCGATGCCCTAGTGACCCGGTGCTCGGTATGTCACACGTTTCTTGGCGGCCTGATCGATCTCTTCTGGAGTGAGCAGGACCACCGTCTTCGTGCGAACGGCGCCGCTGGCACTGATCGCCAGTGATGCCGCCGACACCGTGGCATGATCCGGCGCGTCGACAATAACGAAAGCGTCCGTATCGCCAAAGGCGAAATAGAACGCCTCCATCTTGCCCCCCACGCTCTTCAGCGCCTGTTCGGCAACGTCGCGCCGTTTGGAACCTCCTTCCTTCAACAGTCCTTTGGCCCCCTCAGCCGTGTACGATGCTTTGATTAAGTACTTTGGCACGCACCACCTCCTAAAGAACCGAGTGACGTCCGAACCATGCCTTCAAGCCGGGCGGCAGGAGCGGCCGCGTTCGGCACAGACCCCGGGGCAATCCACCGAGCCACGTCGGCGCCTTGCGAGGTCTCCCACCAAACCAAATCGCCTTCACGAGCGAGCTCGCTCCTCGGGCGGGCAGGCTCAGAATCCGTAAAGACGTGCCGGATTGTCCACAAGAATGGTCTTGCGCACGCCTGCGTCCGGCGCCCACACAGGTAACTGGTTCAGGAGGCGCCCGTCGTCGATCTGCAGCACGGGGGCGAGATCGGTCGCCGTCTTGCCCGGCAGTGGCAATCCGATGGGATGCGGCCAGTCGGTGCCCCACACGATACGCTGGGCGTTCGCTTGAATGAGCGCCGTGGCCAGCGGCGCGGCATCGGCGTAGTCGGGCTTTTGCGTCGAGACGCGGTAGGCGCCCGAGACCTTCACGTACGCTTTTCCCTCTCGCACGAGCTGCACCAGCGCCGAAAAACCCGGCTGCCCTGTTCCCTGGACCGCTTGGGCGAGTCCGAAATGATCAATGACTACCGGAACCGGCGAGGCCGCGATGTCGTTCTGCAGAGCTTCGACAACGGAAAGCCGCGTATAGATCTGGATGTGCCAGCCGCGGCCCTTCACCCGCTGCAGCGCCGCCTGGAAGCGTTGCCGCGCGGCGGAAGGGTCGGCTTGACCGAACGTTTCGAGATTGATGCGGATGCCGCGCACGCCGGCGCGATGCATGTCGTCGAGCTGTGCGTCGGAGATCTTGTCGTTGATCACGGCGATGCCGCGGGCGTGCGCGCCGCCGAAGACGCGCAGCGCGTCCACGGTGCACGAATTGTCCGTGCCGTAGATGCTCGGATGGACGATCACGACCCGGTCCATGTGGAGCGCGCGATGCAGTTGGCGCATCTCCTCGATCGACGCCGTCTCCGGTGTGTAGGTCCGGCCGGACCACAGCGGAAAACGCGTCTGGTCGCCGAAAATATGCGTGTGACAGTCGCAGGCGCCGCCGGGAACGGCGAAGGCGACGGGCGTGGCCGGCTGCGCCGCCTTTGCGAACAGGGACCTCGCGGGACGAAGCAGAGCCGTGGCCCCAGCCGCGAGGGAGCCGATGAGTGCGTTGCGCCGCGTGATCATCTGCGTTCTTCCTGTCTGAATGATAGGAGTTGTACAGGAAATCAGGGCCGCCTGGCAACCGAAAGGCGGGCTGTCTCGACATCGCCGCGTGCAACGCCCGGTCGTTTCCGGACCGGGCACGTTTCGTTGGGTTCGCCTCACGAGCCGCTTCCACGACCTCCGGCACGCTTGCGTTACGAAAATGCTCGACGAAGGCGGCGTGCCTCTCTCGGTCGTGGCCAAGCTCCTGCCGAACAGACACACTGAAGGCACCTTCGCGCCGTTCGCCCTCACTCCTCACAGCAACGCCTGGATTCCTGAACCGTCGGACAAGGCCGGTCGGCGTACGAACAGAACACGCAGCAATCGCCTTCCTTCGGTTTGAGCATCACGCCACAGCCTGAACATTCGTAGAAGAACACGCATCGGTCGGTAGGCATCGTCTCGGCGGCGGCGTGTCCGCACTTTGGGCAGGTGATCGTCGCGGCCGGTTCAGGTGTTCTCATGTTCGAACGATTCTTGCCTATGCCGATCCGGCGATGACAAGGGGGGTTAGAGTTTTCGGTACAGTCGCCGGAACGACAAGGGCGGAGACACGAATTCCCATCGAGAGAGCGACCAAAGGGTCGGGGCTGTCGCTCTTGCCGATACTCCTACTTCGCGTCGGGCTTCGCTTCGGGCGTGAGGAACTCCACCGTGGAGTCGTGCATCCAGCCGGTGGTCTCATTCTTGTACCAGCGCATCAGGATGCCCGTCTTCCGGATTTCAGGAGAAAGCTGGACCTGAATCCACTCACCGCGTCGCCCGATCATGGGCATGGCGGTGCCCTTCGGCGCAAGCACGAGCACCTCGTTCCCCGAATTCGGACCCGAGTGGATGTTGGCGCGACTCGTCGGCACGCGGACCCGCGCCAGCACCTTTGCGTCCGCGGCCGCGGGAACCGCCTGGCCCTGTCCGCCTCTCTGGGCCTGGCCTTGTGCTCTCTCCCGGCCCCGAGCGAGACCCGGCAGGAAGAGCGCGATCGCCACGGCAGAGGAGACCATCGTGACGTGGAAGGTCTTCATAATAAGACCATAGTCAACACTCCGGCTTACCCCCTCGTCAAGGGTTTCTCGCCTTTTCTCGAGGAAGGCTTCAATTGACAGGCACGGGCCGCGGGCGCAGTATTGCGCCACAGTCGGGAGGCTCCCAATGCGCGCGAGTCGGCTCATCACCGCCTTTGCTCCCTTGGTGCTGGTCGCGCTTACCCTCATCGGGGAGCTGGCGTTCGGTACGGGAGTAAGGGCCCAGCAACCGGTCCAAAAAGTTGATATGGGTGACTACCAGCCGGTCGTACCCTGGCCCAAGCCGTTACCCGACAATGATCTCTCGCATGACGGCTGGACATGGGGATCGGGCGCGGGCGTTTGGGCCGAGAGCCCGGACAAGGTCTGGGTCATGCAGCGCGGCGAGATCGAGCTGCCGCCGGGTGCTGCGCCATGGACGTGTGCGTGCCTCCTCGACCCCCGCAGGACGAATACCGGCAGGCGCGACTACTCCGGCAGGCCCTACCCGTACAGGATGCGCCGCCACCATCTAGTGTTCGCCGTCGATCGCGACGGCCGGACGGTTGAGGAGTGGCTGCAGCACGACCGCTATCTGGCGCCGCCACGGGGCGCCGGACTCGGCGAGATGGGCCGCGGGCCTCACAAGATTTTGATGAACCCGTACGATCCGGAGAAGCGCATCTGGATCGTCGATGACGACATGCACGAGATCAACATCTTCACGCACGACGGCAAGCTGCTGAAGACGATGGGCGAGCGAGGCGTTCCGGGGCGGGGGCCGAACAACTTCAATCGCCCGACCGACATCGCCTGGCTGCCCGACGGTACGTTTTTCGTGGCCGATGGCTATGCCGGCGTGCGCGTGGCGAAATTTGACCCGAACGGCAAGTTCATCAAGGACTGGGGACAGCCGCCGGTGGATCCCGCCAACCCCAAGCCGTACGAGTTCTGGTCGGTGCACAGCATCGGTATCAGCCGCGATCGGCGGCTCTTCGTGGCCGACCGTGAGCACCACCGGATGCAGGTATTCGACGAGGACGGCAAGTTCCTCGCGATGTGGCCGACCGGTTATAACTCATCCGTGCTGGCGCACACTGTGACGCAGGACGATTACGTTTGGGTGGGAGAGTGGACCACCGACCGGCTCGTGAAGTACGACCTCGAGGGCCACTACATCCTCGACATTGGCGGGCACGGCGCGCTGCCGGGCCAGTTCGACGGGGTCCACCAGATTGTCGTCGATTCGGACCGGAACCTCTACGTGACCGAGGTGGCGAACGACCGGTCGCAGAAATTCCGGCCGAAACCCAACGCCGATCCGAACAGGCTCGTCGGACAGATGGCCATCGTGAATCCTGTGCGTACACGCCAGTAACCGAGGTGGAGCGCCGTCAGTGCGCCGTCTCGACGCCCCGTAGGATTCAAAACACGCAGTTAACCTGTCCACCAAACCGGATCAAGCTCATCTGCCACAAATGACTTGGGCGTTCTCGAGCGCCGTCAGTAAGCGCAAAGTGGACAACCAGTTGGCTGGAGTGGCCAACGGGTCGTTTCCGCGCGGCCAACGGCAAGCTGGCATTATGATCACGATTGTCCAGGGTCGCCCCTATGAACGTATCTATCGCGCGCTCTTCGTGGACGGTGAAGAATGAATTCGCTCTAATGGACGCACCCGCTGCAATCGTCATCGTGAACGCCGTACACGCGGTTACGTTGCGGAAGCGGCTCAGGACCGATGCGGGTATCGCCGTGTTTTCGGCCACCGAGTCGCTTCAAGCACTTGAAGCAATCTTGAGTCGTCCTCCAAGAATTGTGGCGCTGGATTCGACGTTTGCCGCCACCTCGCGCGGAGCGACGATGGTCACTCGACTCAAGACCGAACCGGGCCTGAGCGGGGTCGAGCTGCGCGTGCTCATTGAAGACGAGGCGAAGATCCCCCTGATCCTGTCTCAGCCGATGACGTCACCTGAGAAGGCGCTGTTGCAGGCGTCACGACCACTGGATCGGGCCGGCACGCGCCAGGCGGTTCGATTTCCGATAGACCGACGCGCGGTGATCGTGAACGGTGAACACGGCCATCTTGTCGATCTCTCGGTCACCGGCGCTCAAGTGCTCGTGCCGATGCGCCTGAGTCCCAGTCAGTCTGTGCGCCGCATCGTGTTGTTCGACGAATCGACGGAGATACGTTGTCAGGGAACCGTCGCGTGGTCAGTCGCCGTGCCGAGCGGCGCAGCGGTTCAATACCGGGCGGGCGTGCAGTTCATCAATCCTGACTCGACACGCATCTCCGCCTTCTGCATTCAATACAGGAGACCTTCCGATCCGAGTTTTGAAACCACGTAACGGTCGCCAGCCACAGCGTTTCGGTCGTGAACCGAGAGGCGAGGCCTGGTGGGGTCCAGACGAGTGATGCGCGTGCTGATCGTCGACGACGAAGCATCGAATCGCACGTTTGCCGAGCGTGCGCTCGGCCAGGCGGGCTACGAGGTTGCGGTCGCGTCGGACGGTCTTGAAGCACTCGCCATCACAGAAAAAGGGGAACGGTTCGACCTGTTACTAGCCGACCTGATCATGCCTGGAATGCGGGGCGATGAGCTGGCCCGTCAGCTCCACCGCATCGACCCGAACCTCAAGGTCTTGTACTTCACGGGGTATAGCGATCGGCTCTTCATAGAGCAGACCGCGCGGGAGGAACACGAAGCGTTCGTTGACAAGCCCGTCACGGTGAACGGACTACTCGAAGCGGTCTCGTTGATTCTCTTCGGACATACCCATGGCCCCTGACGCGGAATGGGACCGACATCGCAAAGAAGAAATGGAAGCAATGTGTTTAGGTGGTTTGAGCGACAGGGCACCTACACCCGCTGCGAGGTGTTAGACCTGCCCGCCGGTGGCTACGAACTCCGCGTCGTCCATCCTGACGGAACCGAGCTCGTCGAGCACTTTGAACGTGCCGACGACGTCGCGGACCGCCAGCGCGCGATTGAAGCCGACCTGAAATCGACTGGATGGACGGGGCCGCACGGATGGGTGCTATGAGCGATAGCCGCAAGAGCGCGCCTCCAACCGGCGAGCGGAGGGCAATGCGCGACCGACGCGATAACGACATGGCGATTGTTGGCGGGTCAGATTATCAGGAGGCTCTGCGATCCCTGCTCGACCAGCACGGCCGGTCGGTACTCGCCTCGCTCGTCCCGGAGCCCCAGAACCCGCACGATCCGAACGCCGTGGCGATCGTCATCGAAGAGCAAAAGGTCGGCTACCTGACCGCGGACGTCGCCAAGAGATACGGCCCGGTCCTCGGGGCCCGATCAGCGCCGATGCGGTGCCCGGTGGAACTGCATGGCGGCGAATGGGACGTCCCCAGCGTCCACGTTCTCCTGGACTTCTCGATGGTCTACGCCGCTTCTCGGCAAACCTAACACCGGCCTCCAAAATGAGCTTCCAGTCGTTGACCTGTCACGCCAGAACCGTATGTCAGAAATGATTCTCGACACCTACGCCCCAGGGAAATGGCTCCTCAGGCCTACCCGAAAGCAATCCGGCGTCAACCAGCGTAGATCAGTGTAAATCAACGTAGATCGCCAGCTCTTCGTCGTAGCCTTGAAGAAGGCACGCTCATGACCCAAACGACCGAGGCGGTGTACTCCAACGGCGTTCTCAAGCCCACCGGTGATTTGCATCTCCGGGAACAACAACGGGTACGCCTAATCGTCGAATCTCTCGACGAGGCCGCCGAGGACCGTCAACAGGCGGTCAATCGGCTCAGGGCTGGCATCGAGAGCATGCAGTTCTTCTCGAGCGGGCGGCTGCCCACGCGAGAGGAGTTGCATGATCGCACTTGGGATGTCGTCGTGAAGGCACAACCGCCGCATGCGCCCACCCGTTCGACGATTCGCCGTCGCGATTCTCGTTCGACATCTGCAGAGCGTCTCATCCTGGAGGGGAAAGTCAAAGGCCCACGGTCGGGTGCAACAATCAACGAGCCGCAACATTGCCTCGGCGCTTCCGCGCCTTTGCACCACCTACGATCCACGACGAACCAGCAACAAGCTGTCCGTTGCCAGGACGGTTGGAGTTCTCGACTCGTGTTTTATTGTGGGCTGAGAACACACCCACGAGACCGCACGCTCCTCGGGCCTTCCCCACATCTGTCGCCTACGTCAATTCGCCCAGCACGGCGTCGTCCTGGTCGTAGGCATCGACGGTCGTTCTTGCGTTGGTCGCCTTGAGCGCCTGCTCGAGCAAACGGATTTCGCGAGCTACGCGCGTGACGAGCCTGTCGAGAACCTTCACGTCGTAAACGGGTTCTTTGACGATCTCCTTGTCGGCTGAGGCGCCATAGAAGCGACGCTCCCGGTGAGCGTTGTCGTTGCGAAGGGCCAGCAGTTCCTCATGGCGCTTCTTCAGCGTCTTGAGCCATGCCAGGCCCTCGTTGATCGTGATCTGAGCCATGCATCCGCCTTCATTCCGATGCCGATCACATCGGACGACGACGATGCCATCGTCGCGGAGGGACTGTCAACGGTCTCGGGACAATCTGCAGAGAGTCGTTGCCATTTGACTTTCTCCGGCCGACGATGGCATCGTCGTCCCTTTCTCGGGACTACCAGGAGCTAGTCGAGAGTCGCGCTATGTCGCACGCATCTGATCTCACGAAAGGAGGTGCCGAATGAAACGCACCGCTTAGGAGGGAAGATCATGCGCATCAAGATTCGCGGGGGGACTGCCAGCAACGGCGAACCTTCCCTCTGCCTCACATGCCGGTTCGCCACCGTCGTCAAGGGAGCCAGCCTGCGCGACGAGATCGTCGAGTGCAGCCAGCTGTCTTACGGGCGGAACCGGATCACGTTTCCAGTCACTGTGTGCACGGAGTACTCCGATCGCCGGCAGCCATCGCTCCGTGCGATGGAGGAGATCGCGTGGGTACTCAGGTCGGATCCGAAGAAGAACACGATCGGGTTTGTGAAGCGTACCGAGTTGTCGCGCCGTGAGCGGTTCGTGCTGGACGACGACGATTTCTCTCAGGATGCTGTGTAAAGGCTTGCTGGGCACGGCGGCTGCGCACCATTCAGCACCATTGATCTGGGCAACGCGTGCCGGCCGACTCGAGACTCGTATCGGCGTGGGTCAAGTGGTGCCGCCTGCGTGCAGGCGATCCACGTCTGCCGTTTCGGTTGGCGTACGTCGTCCACGTGGCCATGGGTCATCGGCTGTCCCGTTGTTCCCACGCCGCCCCTGCCCGAACCGGTCCGATCAGAAGACGCGCGCCCTGGTTGTCGGATGGGTTGAGCCACAGCATCCGGTCGAAGACGCGTTCTACCTCGTCGAGGCGACCGAGACGCCAGCAACACAACCCGAAGTTATGCAGGCAGCGCAGGAATGGCCGGTTATCAATGAGGCCCCACGGCAGCACGCCGTCGAAGTCGTCGCCCAGGGACAACTCGCCGATGCGAAGTCCCACTTGGTAGTGACGAATGGCCTCGGCAGGCCGATGCTGGAAGATGAGGTTGCCCAGGTGCGCATGCGCATCCAGGCAACGAAGATCGGCTTCGCAGAGTCTCATCAAGATCTTGAGGGCGTTGCCTGGGTCGCCGCCGTCTTTGAGGCGTGGGCCAAGCCGATCATCGCCCGCGGCCCGCGGCAAGAGTTCGAGATGGAGCAGATGTTGCCGGGAGCTGACCCGGAGCCGACCGACCTCGACCTCAGCGGTCTCATCGACCTGGTGGTGCTGTCGGTCAAAGACAAGGCCGCGCGCTGTGAGGAGTGTCTTGAACGTGTCCGCCTGTGCGCGTTTGAAATAGTACCGACCTTCGCTGTGATAGCTGTAGAGTCCCCAACGATGCGGGATGAGCGGAGGACGTGATATCGGGGCATGCGTCGGCAGCGACCATCGCCAGCGAAGCGTGCGGGCCGTCTTCGGCTCACGATCGCGAAGGGCCACGATGCCGAGCGCGCGTTTGGCGTTTTTCAAATATTCTCGGTTCAGCCCGAGCGCGATCGCTTTCTCCAGAAGCACGGTCACCGGTACCGGGCCGTGCTGGAGTTCGGCGCAGAGCAATGCGAGGGTTTGTTCCTGCTTCGCGCTCAATGGATGACTCCAGAATGTTCACAAATTAGAATTTCAAATATCCGCGTATTCATGAAAAGTGGCTTGAAGGGCTTGGCGAGCGCTTTCTGGATGCGGCCCACGACGCCCTACCAGAGCGCCCCATCTCAGGGCCGAAACGTATAACCGATGCCGAACTTCACGCTCGGGCTGTCGATGGCCCCGACTTTCAGTTCCGTGAACAGACCGCGACGATGCGCGAGCCCCACCATGATGTTGAATCCGCCTTCCGCATCCGTGGAGTTGGTGAGTCGATAGATATTGAGGGCGGGCCCGGCGCCGAGATAGACGTTCCATGGCCTTCTCTTGAGCGGAACGGTGTAAGCGAGCTCGACGTTCAGCGCAACGAGCGTCCGGTTGCTGCCGAGACCGAGCTCGATGTTCGGCCGAAAACGCAACCGGTCCGCGATCTCCTCGCTCTCGTAGTGAAGCCCGGTGTAGAACTGATCCGGGCTTCCGCTGACGCCCGCCCGTACCCCGACGCTTTGAGCGCGAGCTGGCGCCGCGGTGGCGCTCAGCAGCACGACGAGAGACAAACCAATCCAGACTGGTTTCATAGTGGTCTCCTCGGCCCGGCCGTGACGGCGGGACGCCAGGTGGCATCCCGCCGAGGCTCGAAGGCTCATTCAGATTCGTCCGACCCGTCCTCGAACGAGACCCCTGTCACCTGGATGGAGCCGTCAGGTTGAGCGGTCCCTCTTACCGTGACACGCGTGCCGTTCGCGATTTGGGGGCACGCCCTCGCGGAACAGCGTGGTCGCACTCGTCGATTCGGACGAGTCGTTTCCGCCGCGGGCGATCGTGCCGGCCATTGCCGCGAGGACGGCGAGATCGGTGACAACTTTCGTCCTGTGAAAAATATGCGCGGCGCCGTGTAAATGTGAACGCGTGCGATCCTGCTAAGTGCGGCAGGCGCTGGCGTCGCGCGCCTCCAGGCTCCTGGACAGGCAAACCCGGTACCAAACGACGGCTTCTGTCTCCCTCAGTGCTCGCGGAACTGGAAGGGGAATCTGGACGCCAAGACTAGCTTGTGCTTCGGAAATCCTGCGACAGCTCTCCGGTCGAGCCGTGGTGAGTGGCAGACGCGAGAACGACGGAATTCCCGAAAGAGGTTGGCTCCTCAGGCTGGATTCGAACCAGCAACCCTCCGGTTAACAGCCGGATGCTCTACCGTTGA
>Ga0209343_10005287_pt1 | contig 15736 bp, 16 predicted proteins | sample RifCSPlowO2_02_FD_184026 | JGI IMG/M metagenome (GOLD analysis project Ga0209343, IMG submission 184026) | Groundwater microbial communities from Rifle, Colorado - Rifle CSP2_plank lowO2_0.2 (SPAdes) (version 2) | ecosystem: Environmental > Aquatic > Deep subsurface > Groundwater | place... | reverse complement strand
TGCAGCCATGATCCGTCGGCGTCCGTTGCGCATGCTGCTGCTGGCGATCGTCCTGCTGCTGGTGGGGCTCGGCTGGCAGAATCGTGCACACCTGCAGGCCTTCCCCGACATCATCGGCGCCTACACGGCCAAGGAATATTGTTCCTGCCGCTACGTGATGAACAACCCCGCGCCATACTGTGAAGGGTATGTGAGCCAGTACGTTCCAGTCAGCCAGTTGCTCGATGACCAGAGCCGCAAACGGGTCACCGCCAGCGGCCTGGGCCGCAGCCACAGTGCCATCTGGCTCGGCCCGCGGCAGGGCTGCCAGTTGCTGCCCGCCGCGTTAATCCCGCCACAGCCGTAAGCGACCCGGCGCAGCGGGCTTTGCAAGGTCGCCACGGGCGACTATCGTGGCGGGCTCGACGCTCAACCTACGGGGACTTATGCGAATCCGCCTGACCTGCTCCTTGTTGCCGGCTGCGTACTGATGCCAGGGATGGTTTTCCCCTGGCGCAACGGCAACCAATTTGCCTTGCTCAACAATGGCCCGACATTCTTCCCGCGGATGATCAAGGCGATCGACGAGGCTCGCGAGCTGGTCGCCTTGGAGCTGTACCTGGTGGCCAGTGGCGCCTGCATGGAAGTCCTGTTGCAAGCCCTGTGTGCGGCGGCGCAGCGCGGTGTCGCGGTGCGTTGCCTGTTCGATGATTACGGCTCCCAGGCACTGCTGCAGGTCGATCGTCGGCGCCTGAGCGCGGCTGGCGTGCAACTGCGGCGCTACAACCCGCTACGCTGGCGCCGCGGCATGCGCAATTTCTATCGCGACCACCGCAAGCTGTTGCTGGTCGATGGCCGGCTGGCCTTTATCGGCGGCACCGGCGCGACCGATCAGTTCTGGATCCCCGGCGAGGCGGATAGCACCTGGCGCGAGGTCATGGTGGAGATCGCCGGGCCGCTGGTGACGGACTGGCAGGCGCTGTTCGACCGACAGTGGCATGCCCTGCTTACACGCTTTGCCTGGCGACCGCGAGCGACGCCCGGGCTGAAACGCTTGCCGCTCTCGCCGCCAGTGGGGCAGGGCCTGGGCCGGGTGGCCTACGCCGACGCCCGCCAGCACCGCGACATCCTGCAGTCGCTGGTGCGTGCGCTGCGCGGCGCCAAGCAACGCATCTGGCTGGCCACGCCGTATTTCCTGCCGACCTGGAAAGTCCGCCGCGCCTTGCGCAAGGCGGCCGAGCGCGGGGTCGAGGTGCGCCTGCTGCTCAGCGGCCGCCACACCGACAACCCGCCGGTGCGCTATGCCGGCCAGCGCTACTACCCGAAGCTGCTCAGGGCCGGGGTGCAGATCTTCGAATACCAGCCACGCTTCCTGCACTTGAAAATGGTCCTGGTGGACGACTGGGTCAGCGTCGGCTCGTGCAACTTCGACCACTGGAACCTGCGCTTCAATCTCGACGCCAATGTGGAAGCGCTCGACCCGGAGCTGACCGCCGCCGTGGTCGCCAGCTTCCAGGCGGATTTCGCCGACAGCCTGGAGATCAGCCAGGAATTCTGGCACGCCCGGCCCTGGTGGCGGCGCGTGCAGGAGCGCCTGTGGGGCTGGCTGGATCGGCTGGTGGTGAACCTGCTCGACCGCCGTCGCTAGCAGTCCGACGTGCGGGCATGTTTCCTGGCGATGTAGTCCTAGGCTATTACCTGTCCGCTGGATGGAGCGCGGATACTGGTTGCGCTCCCTCAACCCGTTACAGGAGAACGCTCATGGCTGCGAAAAAGATTCTGATGCTGGTCGGCGACTACGTCGAAGACTACGAAGTGATGGTGCCGTTCCAGGCCTTGCAGATGGTGGGCCACAGCGTGCATGCGGTCTGCCCGGGCAAGAGCGCCGGAGAAACCGTGCGCACCGCCATCCACGACTTCGAAGGCGACCAGACCTACAGTGAAAAGCCGGGGCACAACTTCGGCCTGAACTTCGACTTCAGCCAGGTCAAGGCCGACGCTTACGACGCCCTGCTGATTCCCGGCGGCCGCGCCCCGGAATACCTGCGCTTGAATGCCGAGGTGCTGGCCCTGGTGCAGGCCTTCAATGCTGCCAACAAACCCATCGCCGCGGTGTGCCATGGCGCCCAGCTGCTGGCCGCCGCCGGTGTGCTCGACGGCCGCGAATGCAGTGCCTACCCGGCCTGCGGGCCGGAAGTGCAATTGGCGGGTGGCCGCTACATGGAGATCGCCGTGGACCAGGCCCATGTTCAGGGCAACCTGGTCACCGCCCCGGCCTGGCCCGCGCATCCGGCCTGGCTGGCCGGCTTCCTCAGGCTGCTGGGCACCCAGATCAGCCTGTAGACTGCAAAGCCGTAGGAGCCAGCAAGGACTATGCGTCTCCCTGGCTCCTACCCACGACTCATCTCCCGACCGAGGAAAGGCATGCCATGTGCGAGCTCTATGTCAAAGCCGACCCCATCCTCTACGAATCCCGCTCGCGCTCGCTGCGCATCCGCGGGGTGGTCACCACCCTGCGCCTGGAAAACCAGTTCTGGGACATCCTCGCCGAGATCGCCGCGGTCGACGGCATGACCACCAACCAGCTGATCAGCAAGCTCTACGACGAAGTCATGGACTACCGCGGCGAGGTGGTGAATTTCGCCTCCTTCCTGCGCGTCAGCTGCACGCGTTTTCTCAGCCAGCGACCGAGCAATGTGCGCGAGCTGTCACTGGCGCAGCGGGCACAATAACCAGGCAGGCAAAGCGGATACTGCGCGACTCTGGTTGCCGTGGCTTGTGCAGCCAACTGAAAGGCCAGGTTGCTGTTGCGTGTGGCCGAAGCAATCGTGCTGTTTGCCGGAGGCGAACGCCTGGTCGTTATCCGCGAAAGCTGTGAAAGTCGCGAAATCTGAATTCTTGCCGGGTCCGGCCCATCCAGTCCTGATCCTGCTGACCGAGCCGACGGCTCGTCTGGCGGCATCGCCGTCGACGGCCGAGTGATTGCCGGCACCAGCGCTCTTGCGCCGAGTGGATTAAACTCGCTTACCAGGCAGGACAACGGAGGCGAGTGATGAGCGGCGAATTAAAGATCGAAGATATTCGGGTTGGCGAGGGCAAGGCAGTGGTCAAGGGTGCCCTGATCACCACCCAGTACGACGGTTTTCTCGAAAACGGTACCAAGTTCGACTCCTCCTACGATCGCGGCAAACCCTTCCAGTGCGTGATCGGCACCGGACGCGTGATCAAAGGCTGGGATCAAGGCCTGATGGGTATGAAAGTCGGCGGCAAACGCAAACTCTTCGTCCCGGCCCACCTCGGCTACGGCGAAACAGAGTTCGGCCCCCATATCAAGCCCAACTCCAACCTGATCTTCGAGATCGAACTACTGGAAGTGCTGACCCGGGACGATTGATAAAGACCTGAAGCGACCCTTGGTTTTCGGGCGTTCAGCAGGTCGTCTTTTTTTGGGGGGGATGGCTGGATCGGCAAAAAGCGGCCGGTCTACGCTACAAGTCGGGTCGACCGGCTCCAGGAATGACTGCTCCGGGTCAAAAACCGCCTCCGTAGCAATGGGGGACACCCACGATTAATTTCGCTTCTGCTTGATCACTCACGCCAAAACCGTGTCCCCTATTGTCCCTGTCATGCAGATCCTGCAGGGCCGCTTCAGCGTTTCACGGCGGACTCAACGAACTTGCGTGGGGTTGCGCATAGGTTCAGGCGTGGTTGTTGCGGAAGCTGCCGGGGGTGATGCCAACCACCTTTTTGAACGCTCTGGTCATGTGGCTTTGATCGAAGAAACCGCAAGCGAATGACGCTTCGGCGAGGTTGGCTCCGGTGCGTAACAGCGTTTGAACTTGGGCGATTCTTTTCTGGATTTGATAGCTGTGGGGGGAGACTCCAACGCTCTTTTTGAATACCCGGATCAGGTAGAGCGGGTCAAGGTTCACCAACTGAGCCAGTTCTTCCAGGGGGATCTGCTTGTCGAACTCGTCTTCGAGTTTCTTCTTGATCATTTTCACTGCGTGCTGCTCAACCGCGCTGACCGGTGCAATAGGGGCGCCGCTACGCTCGAAGAGCTGTGCCACCAAATCCAACAGGATGGTTTCCCGCTCAAGGCTGGGATTGGATTTTTCAATGATTTGGTGTTGATGCAAAAAGATCCGGGCTAAGTCCGGTGCCTGGTTCAGGGCTGTTTGAAAAAGATGGATATGAGCACCCGAAAAGCGCCCTTGGAACACCGCCCGATTGACCCATTCGGGATCGATGTAGAGCATTCGATACATCCAGCCTTGGTCGTGCCCCGGCAAACCGTCGTGGATCTCGCCGGGGGTGATGGTGACCACGCTGCCCGTGCTTCCCAAGTAGTAGCTGCCTCGATAGAACAGCCTTTCAACGCCGCTACTTATAACGCCAATTGCATATCGGTCATGTGAATGCCTGCCGAAAGACTGAGTACTGTAACGCGCGGATAACAACTCACAGTCGCCTTCGGGTATACGCCAGAACTTAACAAAGTCCTTGATTTCACGAGGGTTATTACTGCGCCGGTTCTCTTCCATGCTTTGTCCAGTTTTGTGCAATACGCTTGAAAAATAGGACGCTAAATTTAGCACCTATTTCGTAACGTAAGCTAGGAGGAATTGATGTCTGCAAAACTAGTTATCGGGGATTTTAATAAGTCTTCATGGTCATTACGCGCATGGCTGGTTCTTGTGACAGCTGATGTTTCGTTTGAAACCCTTCAGATTAAACTGGAACAGAGCGAAACGCGTAAGCGTATTCTTGAGCATTCACCTTCTGGCAAAGTGCCGTCGCTGTTGCTCGACGATATCGTCATCAACGACAGCCTGGCCATCAGCGAATACATTGCCGAGACCTATCCTGCCGCCAACCTATGGCCCCAAGACTCGCGAACCAAGGCCATAGCCCGAGCCGCAGCGGCTGAAATGCATTCCGGTTTCACCCATCTGCGCACGCAGATGTCGTTCGGCCTGAACACCGGCGACACCCCGGAAAGCCTGACCGCCGAGACCCAGGAAGAAATTCAGCGCATTTTCGCCATCTGGAACCAGTTGCGCGATGTGAGCGGCTCAAAGCAGTTCCTCTGTGGTGACTTCGGCATTGTTGACGCAATGTTTGTTCCTGTGGTGTTTCGCTTCCGTCGTTATGGTATTGCCGTGCCCGCACAACTACAGGGATATGTTGAAAAAGTTCTGGCGTACGCCCCCATACAAGAATGGTTGAAGTTAGCCGCACAAGAAGCGTAATAGAACCACGGTACTTGCAACTGTTAATCTATTAGAACTCACTCACTTTTTGACTGGCCGCAGAGAGGACCTTTGGTCTTTTCTGCTTTGTCGAGTTTATTTTTTGTGGAAAGAAGGGGGTTTGTGAGTATTCATAAGGTTAATGCCAGGGGTTTAGGGCGTGATAGGCAAGTCTACGACGTAATCGGCATAGGTTTTGGTCCGGCGAATATTGTCTTGGAGGAGCTGGGGCAGGCCACGATTAGCGAACAGAACAGTGACATGGATACTTGGCTCTTTATCAATGAGGTCTCTCATGTCGACTAATAGCAATCGACCGATCATCGAGCTGAGCATTGGCGGGCTGATGCTCAGTCTGTCTGCTTTGGCTGTCGCCTTCGCCCATATCGGTCCGGGTGGCGCCGGGTTCTATCGGATGCTGTTCGCCTCGATCCTGTTCTTTCTGCTGCTCAAGGCGCGCAAAATCCCGGTGCTGCTCAAAAACTTCAGGGCACAGCTGTACACCGCGTTGGCCGGGGTCTTCCTGGCCATCGACCTAGTGCTCTGGCACCAGAGCATCTATATCGTCGGCCCGGGCATCGGCTCGATCCTGACCAACTGTCAGGTGTTCTTCATGACCCTGCTGGGACTGTATCTATTGAAGGAAAAACCTTCGATCTACTTCCTGATTTCCATCACCTTGGCATTCGTCGGGCTGTATCTGTTGCTGCTGCCCGAAATGAACAGCGCGGTGGGGATCAAAGGCGTGGTGTATGGCGTGTTGTCGGGGCTGGCGTACGCCATCTGCGTGTACTTTTTAAAGATCAACACACAGTTGCCTGATGGCGGTGGCGACAAGATCGCCCAGATGCTCAATCTGAGTCTCTGGGCGGCTCTGGTGTTGCTGGCATATGCACTGGCGACCGGGGAGAGTCTGGCGATCGTGGATGGGCAGACACTTTTGATGCTGATCATCTATGGGGTGTTGGTGCAGTTCGTGGGCTGGTTGCTGGTCAACCGTTCGATCGGTGCTCTCAGTCTGGGGCTGGCCGGTCTGATCCTGTTGCTGGAGCCGGTGATTACGTACTTCATCGATATCGCCTTTCTCGGCAAGGCCAGCTCCGCGCTGCAGATTTGCGGCGCGCTGCTGACCATCTTTGCGGTGTACATCGGCTCTATCAAACCGCCGGAGAAAGCGCAGCCTTTACCCGAGACCGAGGAGGCCTGACGCAAGGTATGCCACGGCAGTGGCGTAATCGACGGGCTGCGGTGAACCGACCATTACGCTAGGCGCAGGCCCGCAAGGTCTGCGAGCATCAAGGGGTCGGCAGATCCGGCGAACACCCCGACCCCTCTGCTGCAGGTAATCAGCTCACCCTGGCGTTGCGCCTGACCATCTGCGGCGGCTGGCCAATGGTGCGCAGGAAGGCCCGGCGCATCCGTTCGCGGTCGGCGAAGCCGGTTTCATCGGCGATGGTGTCCATCGACAGGCGGCCCTGCTCGATCAGCAGGCGCGCCGCCTCGACGCGCAGGTTCTCCACCGCCTTGGCCGGCGATTGGCCGGTCTCGCTGCGAAATGCCCGGCTGAACTGGCGGACGCTGAGGCTCGCGGCTGCGGCCAGTTGCTCCACCGCCAGCGGGCTGCGCAGGTTGTGCTTGGCGAAATCCAGGGCCTTCTGAATGCGGTCGGACTTGGGTTCCAGCTTCGCCAGCGCCGAGAACTGCGACTGCCCGCCGGCGCGCCGGTGATAGACCACCAGGCTTCTGGCGACGGAGCGGGCGATCTGCGCGCCCAGGTCCTGCTCGACCATCGCCAGGGCCAGGTCGATGACAGCGGTCATGCCGGCCGAGGTCCAGAGGTTGCCGTCGACGATGAAGATGCGGTCTTCCTCCAGCTTCACCCGGGGAAAGCGGCGGCGCAGTTCGCCGGCGAAATGCCAGTGGGTGGTCGCCCGCCGGCCATCCAGCAGGCCCGCCTCGGCCAGGGTGAAGGCTCCGGTGCATGGCCCGGCGACGCGCCGGGCGCTGCGCGCCGAGTGCCGCACGAACGCCAGCAGCGCCGCGGACGCCGGCTGGACCTGGGTGGCCGCGCCGATGATCAGGGTGTCCAGGGACTGCGTGGCGAAGGCTTCGGTCTCGACCGCGAAGCCCGCCGAGGAGCGCACCAGCCCGCCCTGTTCCGACAGCAGGCTGACGCTGTAGAGCGGTTCCGGGACGGCCAGATTGGCCAGCTCGAAGACGGTGACCACGGCGAAGCTCATCACCTGGAACTCGGGAAAGACCACGAAACCGATGCGCTGCATGTCTGCTCCTGGGTGCTGGCCGAGAGGAAAGGCTGGTGTCCTGAAAAGCTGTATATATGACATTTAAGACGGACTCAAGGGCGAATATTCTCCTGCTGAAACGCCGCTCCCGGCGCTTTCCCGAAACGGACCAGGAGACAGACATGGTTATCCACCCCTCGAACGGCACCGCCCTGATCACCGGCGCCTCCAGCGGCATCGGCGCGATCTACGCCGAGCGCCTCGCCCGGCGCGGCTACGACCTCGTCCTGGTGGCGCGCAGTCGCGAGCGCCTGCAGCGGCTGGCGCAACGCCTGAGTGAGCAGAGCGGGCGCCGCGTCGAAGTGGTCATCGCCGACCTCAACGACAAGGCCGACCTGGCGCGGGTCGAGCAGCTGCTGCGCAGCGATTCGCGCATCAGCCTGCTGGTCAACAATGCGGGGGTGGGGGCGACCGCGCCGCTGCTGGACTCCGACGTCGAGCAGATGACCCGGATGATCGAGCTGAACGTGACCGCGCTGACCCGCCTGACCTATGCCGCGGTGCCGGGATTCGTCGCGCGCCAGGGCGGGACCATCATCAATATCGCCTCGATCGTCGGCATCGCCCCGGAACTCCTCAACGGCGTCTACGGCGGCACCAAGGCCTTCGTGCTGGCCTTCAGCCAGTCGCTGCAGCACGAGCTGAAGGACAGCAAGCTGCGCATCCAGGTGGTGTTGCCCGGCGCCATCGCCACCGACTTCTGGGAAGGCGCCGGCACCCCGGTCGACCATCTGCCCGGCGCGATCGTGATGCAGGCGCAGGACCTGGTCGATGCGGCGCTGGCCGGCCTCGACCAGGGCGAGCCGATCACGCTGCCTTCGCTGCCGGAAATGGCCGATTGGCAGGCCTACCAGGCGGCGCGACAGCAACTGCTGCCCAACCTGTCGCGCCAGGTGCCGGCGCCGCGCTATCGCCTGACTGGCGCGGCCCGCTGAAATCGGTCCGCCGCGCGGCGAACTGTCCTGACTGGAGCAACGGCCCGAGCGGCCGCAGGAGAATCAGATGAGCGATTTCGTCGAACAGATCATCGAGGCGCATGGCGGCCTGAAACGCTGGATGGGACTGCAACAGGTGCAGGCGACCATCGTTACCGGTGGCACCCTGTGGGGGCTCAAGGGCTTGCAACAGGACGCTGCGCCACGGCGGATGAGCGTCTCGCTGCACGAACAGCGGGCGTCGGTCAGCCCCTTCGGCGCCCCTGACCGGCGAACCGCCTTCATGCCGCAGCGGATCGCCATCGAGACCCTCGACGGGCAGGTTGTCGCCCAGCGGGCGAACCCCCGCGAGTCCTTTGCCGGACATGCACTGGACACGCCCTGGGATCCATTGCAGCGGGCGTACTTCAATGGCTATGCGATGTGGACTTACCTGACCACGCCGTTCTTCCTGCTTTGGCCCGGCGTCAGCGTGCAGGAGATCGAGCCCTGGCACTCGGCAAGCGGGGAATGGCGGCGGCTGCGGGTGCATTTTCCGCGCTCGATCGCGACCCACAGCGCGGAGCAGGACTTCTACTTCGATCGCGAGTTGCGGCTGCGCCGGCATGACTACAGCCTGGAGGTGGCCGGCGGCCTCGCCGCCGCCCAGTATGTCCACGACTATGCCGAAGCGGACGGCATCCGCTACCCCTGCACGCGCAGGGCCTTCAGGCGCGGGCCGGACAACCAGGCGCTGGAGGATCAGTTGCTGGTTTCGATCGACCTGAGCGAACTGCAGTTCAGCTGAGGCGCGGCGCCGTGGACGGGCACTCGGCACCGGGTCGCCGTGGCAGGCGCACACAGACTTCCAGCCCGCCCAATGGCGACTCGTCGAGGCTGATGCTGCCGCGGTGCAGTTCGACCACCCGCAGCACTATCGACAGGCCCAGGCCGGCGCCTTGGCCGTCGCCCTGGCGGTAGAAGCGCTCGAAGAGTTTCTCCCGCAGGGCGGGTTCGACCCCGGGGCCGCTGTCCTGGACACGCAGCAGCAGGGCATCGGCTTGCGCTTGCAGTTGCACCTGGATGCGTCCGCCGATTGGGGTGTATTGCACGGCGTTGCCGATCAGGTTTTGCAGGAGGGTGCCCAGGCTCGGACCGTCGGCGAGCAGCTGGTAGTCGCCGCTTTCGTCGGCGTCGAGGTTGAGATCCTGCTGGCGGTCGAGGGCCAGGGGGATGAGTTCGGCCAGTTCGTTGCGCACGAAGCCGAGCAGGTCGAGGTTGACCATCGCCAGTTGCACCACGCTGGGGTCGAGGCGGGCCAGGGTCAGCAGCTGGGCGACTACGCGGGTGGCGCGCTCGACGCCGCCGCCGAGCTGGCGCAAGGCTTCGTTGCGGTCGGCCGGGTCGGGGGCTTGCAGGGCGTTTTGCGCGTGGATGCGCAGCACCGCCAGCGGCGTGCGCAGTTCGTGGGCGGCGTCGGCGATGAAGCGTTTTTCCTGGTTGAGCAACTGGTTGACCTGCATCAGCAGGCGGTTGAGTGCGGCACCCATGGGTTCCAGTTCGGCGGGCAGCGGCGACAGCAGCAAGGGCGCCAGGTTGTCCGGGGCCCGCGCCTTGATCAGCTCGGCCATGCGCCGCAGCGGGCGCAGGCCCCAGCCCACCGCGAGCCAGACCAGCAGGGCGAGCAGGGGCAGGCCGACCAGGTCGGGCAGCAGGCTGCGCAGGGCGACTTTACCCACCAGTTCGCCACGCACGTCTTCTCGCTCGCCAACCACAATCCAGTGACCATCGAGGCGGTCGCGCAGGATGAACAGGCGCCAGTGATAGTTTCCAAGGGGCACCGTGTGGTAGCCGGCCAACTGCTCGGTGATGTGGACCAGCAGCTCTTCCGTTGCCAGTGTGGGAGGGAGGCTGTCCGTTTGTTGCAGGTCTTCGACCATTTTTTCCAGCACGCCGGTCGGGGCGCTGGCCGACTGCAGGAGTATCTGGCCGCGTTCATCGAGCACCTGGAAGGCCAGTTTGCCCTCGTAGGGGTGGCCACTGGCCGTGCCGGCATCGCCGTCTTCATGTTGCGCCAGGATTGCCTGGTTCAGAGCATTTTGCAGGCTCTCGCGCGCGCTCGGGGGCATGTCGCGGCTGACCATGCCTTGCAACAGCCGAGCGGTCTGCGCCAGCTGGGCATCGAACAGCTCTTCGATCTCATGCTGGGCGTCGCGGTAGCTTTTGTAGGAAATCAGGCTCATCGACAGGCTGAGCAAGCCGAGAACCAGCAGCAGGGTACGGGCACGAATCGACAGCATCAGGCTTTGTCTACCAGGTAGCCGACGCCGCGCACGGTGCGGATCAGCTCGGGAAAGAACTTCTTGCGCAGGTGGTGCACATGCACTTCCAGGGCGTTGCTTTCCAGCTCCTCATCCCAGCCGTAGAGCGCCTGTTGCAACTTGTCGCGGGTCAGTACGCGGCCGGGTTGGGCAAGCAGTTCATGCAGCAGGAGAAATTCCTTGCGCGGCAGATTGACCGCCTGGCCCTGGAAACTCACGGCCTGGCTGACCGGGTCGAGGCTGATGCCGCGGTACTCCAGGGCCGGCTGCGGGCGGTTGAAGCTGCGCCGCAGCAGGGCGCGCAAACGCGCCTTGAGTTCGTCGACGTCGAACGGCTTGACCAGGTAGTCGTCGGCGCCGGCATCCAGCCCGGCAATGCGATCGCTGGTGGAGTCGCGCGCGGTGAGCACCAGCACCGGCACCGGGTTGGCGGCGACGCGCAGGTGTTTGAGCAGCTGCAGGCCGTCCATGCGCGGCAGACCGAGGTCGAGGATCGCCAGCTCGAAGCTTTCATGGGTCAGGGCATGCAGGGCGCTGCTGCCGTCCTGCACCCAGTCGACGGTGTAGCCCTCGGGCTTGAGGGCGGTGCGAATGCCTTCACCGAGGGCGGTATCGTCTTCGACCAGCAGAATGCGCATGGCGACTCCTTGTGCAGGGTTATGTCCCAACGTTGTGTTGCGCGATTGTACGGTTTGCGCCGATTGATCCCCTCGCCCCTCCGGGGAGAGGGGAGCAAATCGCGCCGGGACTATAGCCTTATGCGATGCGGGCTGCGCGGGGCCGCCCAGGTCATGCGCACATGGGCGGCTGGCGAGCTGTGCTCATTCAACTCCGCTTGGCGGACTTATTCCAGCTTCTTGACGACTTCGGCGAGCAGCTGCTGCGCTTCGGCGCGGCGACCCGCATCGGCACTGGCGCGGCCGGGGCGGTCGGGCGCCTGCAGGGCTTTTTCCAGGGCGACCTTGGCCTCGGCGTAGCGCTGGTTGCGCTGGAGGAAGTCGCCGTAGAAGTAGTTCGGGTCGATGCCGTCGGGGTTGAGCGCCAGGGCCTGCTTGAGCATGGCTTCGGCCTTCTGGTCGTCGCCGAAGCCGATCGGCCAGCCCGGCACCTGGTAGTAGAGGCTGCCGAGGCTGGTGTAGGCGGAGCCGGCCAGCGCCTGGGGATCGGCGGCCAGGGCCTGTTCGAGGCTGGCCTTGGCCTGCTTGACCAGGCCCAGTGCGCCCAGCCCGCCTTTGGCGCCGGCCTGGGTGCTGAGGATGATGCCGCGCCAGATCAGCAGTTCGGCGGCCTTGGGTTCGGCCTTGACCGCCTGTTGCGCCTGCTCGGCGAGTGTGGCGAAGGCCGCCTCGCGCTGCTTCTCCGGCAATTGGTAGTTGATCTCGGCCCAGCGGCTTTGCAGTTGCTGCAGTTGCTGCTGGCCTTGCTCGCTGAGGGCGAAGGCGGGCAGGCTGCCCAGGCAGAGCAGGGTGCAGGCGAGGGTGCGGGCAAACTTCATGGTGAAACTCCTTCAGGACTTGGAACGGGCGAAGCGTTGGATGATCGGCAGCTGCTTGCGCAATGCCTGGTCGACCGGGCGTGGCCGCAGACCGCTGTCAGGGAATCGCGCGCGGGGCTGATTTATCACCTGAGGGCTTGCTGCGGGCGAAGCGTTGAATGATCGGCAGCTGCTTGCGCAATGCCTGGTCGACCAGGCGTGGCAGCAGGCTGTTGAGGCGCACGAAGAGCTTTTCCGGCCAGCCCAGGTAGCTTTCCTCGTGTTCGCGGCGGATCGCCTCGACCAGTTGCGCGGCGACGCTCTGCGGGTCGTCCATGGCGACGTTGAGTTCGTCGTTCATCGCCACCACGTTGGCGGCGTTCATCGTGGTGCGGGTGGCGCGCGGGGCGAAGTAGAGCACCTTGATCCGGGTGTCGGCCAGCTCGCGGCGCAGCGCTTCGGAAAAGCCGCGCAGGGCGAACTTGCTGGCGCAGTAGGCGGTGAAACCGGGGTAGCCGATGGAGCCGAAGGTCGAGCCCAGGTTGATCACCAGTGCCCGGCCTTGCTGGCGCAAGAGCGGCAGCAGGCGGTGGGTCAGTTGCAGGGTGGCGGTGACGTTGATGCCGATCAGCTCGGCGATGGCCTGCTCGTCGTGTTGTTCGAGCAGGCTGAAGCAATTGACCCCGGCACCGTTGATCAGGGTGTTGATCCCGCCGAAACGCTGGGCGGCGGCGACCACGGCCTCGCGCCCGCTGCGCTCGGCAATATCGGCCTGCACCACTTCGATCCTGTCGGGGTGGCGCAGGGCCAGGCGCTGCAGCGGCTCGAGCTGGCGCCCGACCAGCAGCAGGCGCGCGCCCTCGGCGACCAGGCGCTCGACCAGTGCCTGGCCGATGCCGCCGCCGGCGCCGGTAAGCAGGGCGCGGCAATCGGAAAGTTGCATGGGCATCACTCCTCGCCGGCTAGCGGCAGGCTGCGGAAGATATCGCCATACAGGTGGTAGACCACCTTGGCGGTGTGCACCACGGCGGCCTGGTCGGCGGCGTCGTCCAGGCGATTCATCAGGGTCTTCAGCAGTTCGATGTGCTCGAGGTCGAGACTGCCGTGGGACGTCAGGTAGCTGAAGGCCTGGGCCGGCAGCTGCAGTTGTTCCTGGATGATCCCGGCGGCCTGGGTGGCCAGGGCGATGCTGGTGCCTTCGAGGACCTGGACCATGCCGAAGAAGCTCGCCGGGTTGTGCCGGGCGATGCGGTCGTAGACGTAGCCGACCATCAGTTCGGTGGCCATCTGCGGCGTGCCGGCGCGCACCGCCTCGGCATCGCCGCCACAGGCGCGGATGTCGTTGAGGATCCATTCCTGGTGGCCGTATTCCTCCTCGATGTATTCGGCAATCGCCTCGCGCAGCCATTCCAGGCGCTCGGGCAGGCGCGCGCCGCAGGCCATCAGCAAGGGCACGGTGTGCTTGACGTGGTGGTAGGCCTCGGTGAGGAAGGCCAGGTAGCTGGGCAGGCTGACCTGGCCGCGCATGGCCTGCTGGATGATCGGCGCACCGAGCAGGTAATGGCGCTCGTTGCTGGTCTGTTCGAGCAGGCGGTCGTAGAAACTCATCGGGCATCTCCGTGGCAGGGTTCATCGGCCATCGACTCGTCGATGGCGCTCTGGTAGTGCTGATAAAGGGCGGCGCGGCGCAGGCGGCCGTTGGCGGTGGCCAGTTGGTTGGCGCTGCTGAAGGGTTGCTTGGCGCGCAGCCAGTGGTGCACGCGGGCGTAGTCCGGCAATTGCCGGTTGACCCGCTCGACCGCCGCGGCAAGGTCTTCGTCGCTGCTGTCGGCGAAGCGTGGCACCAGCACCGCGACATTCGCCGGCAGCGCTTCGCCATGCAGCCAGGCCTGGGCGATCGGCAGTTGCTGGACCAGTTCGGCCTCGACCCATTCCGGGTTGACGTTGCGGCCGAAGGCGGTGATGAACTGGTGCTTCTTGCGCCCGTGCAGGACCAGAAAACCCTCCTCGAAATGGCCGAGGTCGCCGGTGCCGAGCCATTCGCCCTGGGGGGCCGGCTCGCCCAGGTAAGCGAGCAGGCGCGGGCCTTTGACCAGGACTTCCTGATCCGGGCCGAGACGGATCTCGAGGTGCTCGAGCGGCTTGCCGACGCTGCCGATGCGGCGCTGCTGCGGGGTATTCAGGCAGACCACCGAGGCGCATTCGGACAGGCCATAGCCTTCGAATACCGGCAGGCCGAGGGCGTCGGCGCGCTCGAGCAGCTGCGGCGCCACCCGGCCGCCGCCCACCGCGATGAAGCGCAACGAGTCGGGCAGCGGCAGGCCGCGTTCGGCGGCGCCGACCAGGGCCAGCAGCAACTGCGGCAGGAGAATCAGGCTGTGCGGCTGCACGCGCTGCAGCGCGCCGAGAAAACGCGGCAGGTCGAACTGGCTGGCGCCGAGCAGGCCGACTTCGGCCATCGGCAGCAGCTCGACGCAGGCGCCGGCCAGCAGCGGCGCGTAGACCCCGGCGATGTTCTCCAGCAGGGTGGCCAGCGGCAGTACGCACAGGTGGCGTTCGACCTGGCAGGTGGCGCTGGCCCTGACCAGGCTATGGGCGACTTGCAGCTGGGTGTGGGCATCCAGGCAGACGCCTTTCGGCTGGCCGGTGGTGCCCGAGGTGTAGGTGATCTTGCAGGTGCCGGCCGGCAGTTCGGCCGTCTGCGGCAGCGGGCGCAGCAGCAGGCCGGCGCCGCTGGCAACGAAGCCCAGGTCGCGATACGCGGGACTGTCCTGGCCGAGCAGGCAGTCGACGCCGGCGCTGTCGAGCACATGGCGTTGCTGATCCGGCGAGAAGAAGCCGGGCAGCGGCACGCAGACCAGGCCGGCCTTGAGTGCGGCCAGATCCCACAGCAGCCAGTCGATGCCGTTGTCCAGGGCCAGGGCGATGCGTTGGGCGCCGAGCTGCGTCAGGTAGGCGCTGCGCCGCGACACCTGGTCGAGCAACTGCCGGTAGCTCAATTGCCGTTGGCCCTGGCGCAGGGCGATACGCTCGGCGTGCAGGGCCAGTTCGGTGAACAGACTGTCAGCGGCAGGCCACATGGGGCATGTCCTCCAGGGCATAAAAGGCTTGGTGGCCCAGGCGCGGATAGGCGCCGAGGTGCAGCAGGCGCTGGTGGCCGGCGTAGATATCGCCGGCCATCACCTGCGGTTGGCTGTCGTAGTAGCTGCCCCAGTCGGCCAGCTCGTCGCCCATGCAGTCGGGGTCGGCCGGGCCCAGCGGCAAGGGCGTCAGGCCCAGGCGCTGGAAGCTGTTGAGCAGGGTCGGCGTACCGGTGAAGGTCACCCAGCGAAAGCCCAGGGCCACCAGCAGGTCGGTCAGCGCGACTATCAGCAGGCGTGCGGCGCCAGGGCTGCTGGCGGCCAGATTGCCGACTTCGACGATCTGCTGGCGGCTGGGCGGGTTATGTCCGTGCTGCGCGGCGATCACCGCCTCGGCCGGTTGCTTCAGATAG
>Ga0209343_10005283_pt1 | contig 15746 bp, 14 predicted proteins | sample RifCSPlowO2_02_FD_184026 | JGI IMG/M metagenome (GOLD analysis project Ga0209343, IMG submission 184026) | Groundwater microbial communities from Rifle, Colorado - Rifle CSP2_plank lowO2_0.2 (SPAdes) (version 2) | ecosystem: Environmental > Aquatic > Deep subsurface > Groundwater | place... | reverse complement strand
CCACCATGCATTTTTTGTACCGTGACTTTGTCTCCCAGGCGCAGATCGACGCACAGTACAACCCCTCCTTGGCCCTGGCGCCAACGGCAGACCCCATGCGGCACTACGTGGAGCGGGCGCAACAGGCCAGAACCCAATTGCCCTGTGTGCTGGACGTACCCTACGGCCCCACCATAGCGGAGACACTGGACATCTTCCCCGCAGCCCAGCCCAACGCACCGGTCTTTCTTTTCATCCACGGCGGTTACTGGCGTGCCCTGTCCAGCAAGGACTTCAGCGGCGTGGCTTTGGGGCTGCAGCCGCTGGGCATCACCACCGTGGTCATCCACTATGCGCTGTGTCCCCAGGTCAGCATCGACGAAATCACCCGCCAGGCCCGCGCCGCCGTGGCCTGGACGCTGCGCAATATCGCCCGCTATGGAGGCGACCCCACACGCGTGGCCATTGGCGGCCATTCTGCGGGTGGCCACTTGGCGGCCATGTGCTTGCAAACCCGCTGGGCCGAAGACTACGGCCTGCCACCAGACCCGCTGGCAGGCGCTGTGCTGGTGAGCGGCCTGTACGACCTGGAACCGCTGCGCTACAGCTACCTGCAGCCGCAAATTCAGCTGAATGAGGGCACCATCCGGCGCAACTCGCCCGCCTTCACGGTGCGGCCTTGCCGCACCCCGGTGTGGATGACCTGGGGTGGCGACGAAACCACGGAATTTGCCCGCCAGTCCCGCGTGCTGCATGCCGCATGGCAGGCCGCCGGCAACGCGGCAGAACTGCGGGCTATCCCGGGGGCAGACCACTTCACGGCCATCCATGGCTTTGAAGACCCCGACAGTGCACTGTGCCAATGGCTGGCGCGCACTCTGCACACCCAAACCGGCGGCTAGGCCATGTCGCTCAAAACCTGGCTCACCCCCATCGTGATGGCGCACCTGCTCTCGCCGCAGCGGCTGGAAAACAAGCGGGCGGCCTTCGAGAAACGGCGGGCGGCCCGGGACGAACCCCATGTGCTGCACTACTTCCACCAGAGCGACGACCCCTACAGCGCCCTGCTCTCGTCCGTGTTGCCTCAGCTGCAGGCGCGCTACCACATTGCGATTCAAACGCACCTCGTCAGCCCGCCGGCGGATGCGGCCGCACCCGAGCGTGCCAAGCTGGTGGCCTACAGCCAGCGCGACGCCGCACTCTTGGCCGCGCACCACGGTTTACCCGCCACCGCCGCCCATTCCGGCGCCGACGTGCAGCCCTCCGATCCCCAGGAAACGCGTGAACAGGCCGACCGCTTGCGCCAGCAATGGGGGCACTACCTGGGCGCCATGCTGTACTACGGTGGGGAATGGTATTGGGGCATCGACCGCCTGCACCACCTGGAAGCCCGGCTGCAAGCACTGGGCCTGCAAACCGATGCCGCCGACCCGGGCGCAGAACGCAGCCTGTTCCCGCCCAGCGTGGACCTGCACCAGGCGGTGGCCCTGCGCAAGCCGGCGCCGATTGACTTTTTCTTCTCGTTTCGCAGCCCCTACTCGGCCATTGTGGCGGCGCGCGTATTTGAACTGGGGCGCTTGACCGGCGCCGAGGTGCGCCTGCGTTTTGTGTTGCCCATGGTGATGCGCGGCCTGCCCGTGCCACGCGAAAAGCGCCGGTACATCGTGTTCGACACCGCCCGCGAAGCGCGCCTGCGGGGCATTGCGTTTGGGCGGCTCAACGACCCGGTGGGCCAACCCACCGAACGCGGCCTGTCCCTCATTCCGCTGGCACAAGCGCAAGGCCGAGGCCAGGCCTACGTGCTCTCCTTCCTGCAAGGGGTGTGGAGCGAAGGACTGGACGCCGGGAGCGACCGCGACCTGGCCCGCATCGTGGAGCGCGCCGGCCTGTCCTGGGCGCAGGCCCAGACCGCACTGACCGACCCGGGCTGGCGCCTGGAGGCCGAGGCCAACCGCGCCGAGATGTTTGCCTTGGGCCTGTGGGGCGTGCCCTCGTTCCGGGTGAACGATGTGGCCGTATGGGGGCAAGACCGCCTGTGGGCGGTGCAAGACGCGCTCATGGCACCATCGTGAGCGGCCCCACGTTATCGTCTGTTCTTTCTTTTTTAAAAAAATGCCCATGTCCAGTCCTCCGCTCTCACGCCTTGCCCGTTTTCCTGTGGGTTTGTTTGCCATGCCGGTGGGCTTGTTTGCCTTGGCGGGCACTTGGCGCCGCGCCCTGGGCTTTGGCTGGGAGGTGGCCCTGCCCGTTGGCGATGCCATTGCCGGTCTGGCGCTGCTCGTTCTGGTGTTGCTGCTGCTCGCCTACGCCGCCAAGGCCTGGCGGCATCCCCAGGTGATCAAGGGGGAGTTCACCCATCCGCTGGTGGGCTCCTTGCTGGCCCTCATCCCCTTGTCCCTGATGATGTGCACCGTGTATTTTGGCCAGCCCCGGCACCTGGGCTGGCTGCTGTTTTCCCTGGGCGCACTGTCCGTGCAAGGGGTGGTGGCGCTGCGCATCGTCGCGTTATTGGCCACCGGCAATCTGCCGGCCGTGGCCGTGACTCCGGCCCTGTATTTGCCACCGGTGGCCGGCGGCTTGGTGGGCGCCATGGCGTTCAATACCCTGGGTTACCCCGGCTGGGCCGCCTTGCTGTTTGGCATGGGCTTGGCCAGCTGGGCCTTGCTGGAGGCGCGTGTGCTGAACCGCCTGTTTGAAGGCGCCATGCCCGAGGCCCTGCGCCCGACCATCGGCATTGAACTGGCGCCGCCCTCGGTGGCCACCTTGGTGGCCGGCGCCATCTGGCCCAGCCTGCCGGGCGAGGTGCTCATCGTGGGGCTGGGCATTGCCGCTGGCCCAGTGGTGGCCGTCATGGCGCGCTGGCACTGGTGGAGCCGCGTGCCCTTTGCCATTGGTTTCTGGTCTTTCTCCTTCCCCGTGGCGGCGCTGGCTGGCGGAGTGATCGAAGTGGTGCGCCGGGGCAACTGGCCACATCTGGTGGGGGGCATTGCCTTGCTGCTGGCCAGCGGCATCATCCTCTTTTTGGCGGCCAAGACACTGCAGCTGATAGCCAGCGGCAAGCTGATCCCGCCGTCACCCGTCACCCACGCGACGCCTTAAGTCATGGGTGTTTTATGGCTCCCGCTGGGAACGCAGGCGCAGTGCATTGCCGATCACGGATGCCGAGCTGAAACTCATGGCCAGGGCCGCGATCATCGGCGACAGCAGCCAGCCGGTCACGGGGTAGAGCACCCCCGCGGCAATCGGGATGCCCAGCGCGTTGTACAGAAAAGCGAACAGGAGGTTCTGCCGCATATTGGCCACCGTGGCTTCTGACAAGGCGCGCGCGATGGCCAGGCCGCGCAAATCGCCTTTCACCAGGGTCACCTGGGCACTGTTCATGGCGACATCGGTGCCGGTGCCCATGGCCACACCCACATCGGCCTGGGCCAGCGCCGGGGCATCGTTGATGCCGTCCCCCGCCATGGCCACGGTGCGACCCTCTTTTTGCAAGCGCTGCACCAGCGCCAATTTGTCCTGCGGTTGGACCTCACCATACACCTCATCGATCCCCAGACGTGCGCCCACCGCCTGGGCCGTGGTCAGGCCGTCCCCCGTGGCCATGACGATGCGCAGGCCCGTGGCTTTGAGCGTGGCCAAGGCTTCGGGCGTGCTGGCCTTGATGGGGTCGGACACGGCCAACAGCCCCACCAGTTGCCCATCCACCGCCAGGTGCATGACGCTGGTGCCTTCGGCCCGCAGGGCCTGCGCCTGCGCCACCAAAGGCGCCACCGAAACGCCGAGTTGCTCCATCAGCGTGGTATTGCCCAGCGCCAACGTGCGCCCGCCCAGCTGCCCCCGCACGCCAATGCCCGAGCCCGATTCAAAGTGGTCCGGCTTGTCCAATACCATGCCCCGCTCCCGCGCCGCACGCACGATCGCATCGGCCAAGGGGTGTTCGCTCCCCTGGTCCAGGCTGGCGGCCAGGCGCAGCACCTCGTCGGCATCACAACCCGGGGCGGCCACGGCACGGTCAAAGGCCGGGCGGCCCTCGGTGAGGGTACCGGTCTTGTCAATGATCAGGGTGTCGATCTTGCGCAGGTTTTCGATGGCCGCAGCGTCGCGGAACAACACGCCACGTGTGGCGCCCAGGCCGGTGGCCACCATGATGGACATGGGCGTGGCCAGCCCCAAGGCACAGGGGCAGGCAATGATCAGGACCACCACCGCGTTGATCAGCCCGTAGACCCAGCGGGGCTCCGGACCGAACACGCCCCATGCCAAAAATGTCAGCAGGGCCAGGGTGACGACCGTCACCACAAAGTACCCCGCCACCACGTCGGCCATGCGCTGCATGGGCGCTTTGGAGCGCTGCGCCTGGGCGACCATTTGCACGATTTGCGCCAGTACGGTGGCGGAGCCCACTTTTTCGGAGCGCATCACCAGCGCACCGCTGGTGTTGAGTGTTGCACCGATGACTTTGTCGCCCACGCGTTTGCTCACCGGCACCGGCTCTCCGGTCAGCATGGATTCATCCACCGCGCTGCCGCCTTCGGTCACCACACCATCCACCGGCACCTTTTCCCCGGGGCGGATGCGCAGGATGTCACCGACATGGACATGGGCCAAGGCCACATCCTCTTCGGTGCCATCGGCGCGGATGCGCCGCGCGGTCTTGGGCGCCAGGCCCAGCAGGGATTTGATGGCGGCGGAGGTCTGCGAGCGTGCTTTGAGCTCCAGCACCTGCCCCAGCAAGGTCAGCGAGATGATCACAGCCGCCGCTTCAAAATACACGGCGACGCGCCCCATGGCCATAAAAGAAGCCGGAAACACCTGCGGTGCCACGGTGGCCGCCACGCTGTAGACAAAGGCCGCCCCCGTACCCAGCCCAATCAAGGTCCACATATTGGGGCTGCGGTTCACCACCGATTGCCAACCCCGGTGGAAGAAAGGCCAGCCCGCCCACAACACGATGGGAGTGGCCAGCACCAGCTCCACCCAACTCTGCAGCGCCATGTCCATCCACTGGAAGCGGTGGCCCACCATGGCCAGAACGAAGACGATGGCCGTCAGCGGCAAGGTCCACCAGAAGCGGCGCTGAAAGTCGCGCAATTCGGGGTTCTCGTCCGCATCCAAAGCGGGCAGCACGGGCTCCAATGTCATGCCGCACTTGGGGCAGGCGCCGGGATGGTCCTGGCGAATCTCCGGGTGCATGGGGCAGGTGTACACCGTGCCAGCAGCCGCAGGGACCGGCGGCAATGGCGGCTGGGCGGCTGGTGCGGGCTGGGTGTACTGCTGCGGGTCGGCGGCGAACTTGACCTTGCACTTGGCGCTGCAAAAATAGTAGGTACGCCCTTGGTGCTGCAGTGCGTGGGCTGACTTCTCTGTCACGGCCATGCCACACACCGGATCGGTGAGCGTCGTAAGCTGGGGCGTCATTTGGCAGACTCGGACATCCGACGGTCCTTGGGTGGGGTGGGGTTGAAATGGCGTGCCGCATCGCCGGCCATGCGTTGGATACACCAGCGGGCGTAATAAGCGCCAAGCCAACGCCCCAGCCAGGAACCCGAAGCCGCTGACGGCAAACGGTAGTCAATGAAAACACGCAGCAAAGACGCATCGCCTTGGGGCGTGAGTTCAAACCCCATGCGGTAATGCGCGATGACCAGCAGCCGCGGGGTGCCCATGGTTTCCCAGACCTTTTTATGGGGCGCCTGGCGCTCGGTGACCACTTCTTCCAGCGAAAGCGCCATGCCCAGCATGTGTGCATGCATGCGGATTTTGGAGTGGACCACACGCCCGCCACCACTGTCCACCTCCACCGCCATGCGCGCGCCCATCATCATGGCGGACGGCTTGCGCATGTGCGACGACAAGGCCATCGGGTCGTCCAAAAAATCGAACACCCGATCGACAGGCGCATGCACCAGGGCCGTACTCTCGGCGTGAAGCGGCAGCGGTTCGTCAGACATGGTGGTCCTTGCAGTCTTGGGCGCCCCCTAAGAATCCCGGTCCAGAATCACTTTGCGTTTTTCGTACTCTTCCGGGCTGATTTCGCCGTTGGCCAGGCGGCGCTGCAGCAACTCGTGGGGCGTTTCGCGTGGACGCTGCCGACGCGCCCAGCTATCTCCACGCCCCCAAATGACGATGGCGATCACCACAACCACCCAGAAAAACCACCAGAAGGTATGCATCCCCACCATGTACCCGTAATCATGAAACATGTGCGATCTCCAAAATGACTTGCGTTACCGTCACGCCATGCGTGATGGGTGAAAAAAACGGGGAATGAAGCGCGGTGTACGCCGGGCATAGCTGTCAAATGCTTCGCCGAATTGCGCACGCATTTCTGCCTCTTCCGTCACCGCCAAGCGGGCGTACATGAGCAACAACACCGGAAACATCAACAGGGTCAGCAAGGTCGGCCATTGCAGCAAAAAGCCCAGCAGGATCAGCACAAAGGCCACGTACTGGGGATGGCGAATCCGGGCGTAGGGTCCGGCCGTGGCCAGCGCATGCCGACGCTGGGCGTGGTACAGCACGTTCCACGCGCTGGACAGCAGGAAAAAGCCCCAGGCCAGGAAGATGTAGCTGGCAATATGCAAGACGCCAAAGTGGGGGTTGCCTTGGGCCCCCAGCAAGGTGGACCACAGGTGCCCGGCATCGTGGCTGAGGATGTCCAGACCGGGGTAGCGGGTTTGCAGCCATCCCGACAGCAGGTAAATGGTGAGCGGAAAGCCGTACATCTCCACGAACAAGGCCACCACAAAAGCGGCAAATGCGCCAAAGGTTCGCCAATCCCGAGCACTGGCGGGTTTGGAAAAGCTGTAGGCAAACATGATGAAAATGGCCGCGTTGAAAATCACCAGGGTCCACAGCCCGTAGGCAGAGGGTTCGTGACTCATGGGGGACCTCCCGGCTTGGGTTGCTTGGATTTTTGCGGCTTGGTCTCCGATCCGTGACCACCCGGGTGGTGACGGGAGTGGTGGCCATGCCTCCCGTGGCCGTGGTGCATGAAAACATGCATCAAGGGGCAGGCCAGCAGCAACAGCAGGGGCAAAGCGCCGACGACATGCGCCAGGTGTTCGGTCAGCAGAAAGTAGCCCGCAATCGCCCCGACCACGACCAGGCCGATGGCATACCGTGAGCCCCAAAAGCCAGGCGGAGGCTCCTGCCCCACAGGATCGTGGTCCATGCTGCGAACGCCTTTACTTGGCCGCCGGTGCGGGCATGCGGTCCATCATCATCTGCATCATGGACTGCATCATGTCCATGCGTTTTTCCATCATCTGGGTGCGGCTCTCCATGTCGGTCGGCATGCCCCCTTTCATGGCATCGGCATCCATGCCGCCCTTGGCACCCATGCCCATGCCCATGCCCATGCCCATTCCACCCATCATGCCCATGCCCTCTTGCATGACTTTCATCTGCTCCGCCATGAGCGCATTGCGTTCTTCAGGCGTCTTGGCATTCATCATTTTTTCATGCATCTCGCGCATGGCCTTCATCTGCTTGTCCATGGCCGCCATGGTCTGCTGTGCCTTGTTTTTTGCGGGGGTGGCCTTGGTCGCCTTGTCCACTTGGCCGCTGGCTTCCGCGGAAGGTTTCTGGGGGCGTTGTGCATCGGTTTGTGCCCATGCCCCCAAGGAACTGGCGACGATGGCAAGGGAAATGGCGGTGCGGTAAAGGTAGGACATAACAAACTCCATTCAAAGAAACAACAGGAAAGGAAGAACGACCCGGCGAAGCCCCCATGGGGTCTTTCGAAAGTAGATGCCAACCTATGGCCCCGCCGCCAGCGCGTTGGGCCACAGGCCTGCGGGGGACAAGTTAAATCGTGCGCCGCGAGAAGCGGATGGCCACGGAAAGCTCGGGCCAGTTCGGGATACCTGCAGTCTTCAGTGGGACGTCCCCATCGACCACCGCAACCGTAAAACCAGACACCGCGAGCGCAGGCACGGCATCCACCCCCACGGGGCTATCGAACTGCTGCTTGGCCTTGACCAAAGTGGCCTGCTCTGCGGCACAGACCTCCAGGCACAGTGCGGCGTCCGCCGGACGGGAGTGGCCGTGTGTGTCAGCGTCGGCCGAGGTGGCGGCCAAGGAGGCGTGGCCGTGGTGCCACTCCCCCTGCGTGACCAGGCACGCATTCGCCACCCCCATGGCCAAAACCATGCCCCAGACGAACAGCAGCACCACGGCGGTCAACCGAGTGCGTTGGACATTGAAGAATGGATTCATTTCGGATTTGGCGGAGCCACGTTATCCCGGGGACCGTAGACCAATTCTAGGAAGCGCACCATCGCAAGTGTTGCGATGGATCAACACTTGCATTGACTGGATGGCCGCGCCACGCCCTGGCGGCCAGAGCGTGACAAAGGTCCTGACAAGCCCGGGACAAAACTCTCGTCATCCACCGCGCACCCTCCCTCGCATCCAGCCCCCCGGCTTCCTAACATGGAAGCTATGGATTGGCCATGCAAGGAAACCAGAACTTGCCAGAGTCAATGCATGGGTATTGACCACCACACGAGCGGCTGAATCAGGGAGGGGTTTCATGCGAACAACCATGGCAATCTTGTCGGTTTTACTGTCGGCAGCACTGGTGGGGTGCGGCGGCGGGGAGAGCGTCGCCGCGTCCAGTTGCTCCCCGACGATGGCCAACCCCGACCCTTGTAACTCCGTGGCCGCGGCGGCCAAGGTAGCGGCGACAGGTTCGGCTTCGCTGCAGCTTTCTTTGGTCGACGCGTCAGGAGCGGCCAGCAGCCAGGTGTCTCCTGAACATGCTGGAACACTGCAAGCGCGGGTCATAGACGCCCAAGGAAGCGCACTGGCAAATGTGGCCGTCGCCTTTACCACCAGCGATACCACCGGCGTCTTCGTGCCGTCCTCCGGTACTGCGCTGACCGATGCCAGCGGCTTGGCCAAGGTCGTTTTGCCAGCGGGTTCGCAAGCGGGCGCGTTCACGGCGACGGCAAGCGCCGTGGCAAGCGGCACGACGACCACGGGGACGGTCGGCTACGAAGTGGCCTTTCCGACACTCACACTCAGCCTCTTGACGATTGCGCCCGCCACCCTATCGGCTGGTGGCACCAGCAGCATCGGCGTCACGGTGTTGAATGGAAACAGTCCATTCGCTCCCGCGCAGTCGGTCAGTTTCACGTCCCCCTGCGCTTCCGCTGGAAAAGCTGCAATCAGCTCGCCGGTGACTACGGTAAACGGTGTGGCAAGCACCTCTTATACGGACAAAGGATGTGGCGGGGCCGACACCATCACGGCGTCCACCCGCTTGGGCGGTGCGACCTTTGCCCAGACGGGGACCGTGACGGTGTTGCCCGCAACGGCCGGTCAGATCGCTTTTGTGTCTGCGCTGCCGCAAAACATTGCGATGAAAGGCACGGGTGGTGCTGGCCGCCAGGAAAGCGCGGTGGTGAGCTTCAAGGTTCGGGACAAAAACGGTATCGCGGTGGCCGGAATAAGCGTGGATTTCGGTCTCACGACCACCGTGGGGGGCCTTGCCGTCAATCCGGCATTTGCCACCTCCGGTGCAGACGGCACGGTCTCCACCAACGTTGCGGCCGGGGTCGTTAATACACCGGTGCGTGTGCTGGCCACAGTCAGGGGCAGCGCACTATCGACCGTGTCAGACCAACTGGTGGTCTCTACCGGCATCCCGGACCAGAACAGTTTTACCGTGGTCCCCAAGATTTACAACATCGAATGCGCAGACCACGACGGCACCGATTTCACGACGGTCACCGCCTTCGTCGCGGACCACTTCAACAATCCCGTTCCCGATGGCACGGCGGTCAGCTTTACCACCGAGGGGGGCGCGATTGATGCGTCGTGCCTCACAGGGCTGAACCAAACCACCCTCACCGACGGCTCCGCCATTTTGCAAGCCGGTATTTCCGGCCAATGCACGGTTCGGTTCATCTGCCAGAACCCCCACCCCAGCAATGGAGATGGCCGCAGCACCGTGCTCGCCTATGCCCTGGGTGAAGAGGGCTTCACCGACGATCCCAGCGTCAAGGACGGCATCAACCGGTACGACGTCGGAGAGTCTTTCCAAGATCTGCGTGAGCCATTCCGCGACGACCGTGCCATTGCCAACGGGGAAGCCCAAGCCGTCAACAACGGCATTGCCAACGCAGTGGTGCCCGCAGGGGGGGAGCCCTTCATCGACAGCGATGGAGACGGACTGTGGAACAGCGCGGGGGATGGTTTTTACAATGGCGTCTTGCAATCGGCGCCGAACGGAAAAACGCCAGCCGTCCATGTACGCGAATCGTTTGTGCTGGTATTTTCTGGAAGCAATGCGGTCATAACGCCCTTGAGCCCGGTCCCGGTGGCGCTCGACCATTGCGTCAACAACACACCGTTTGCCAATACCGCAAGAATCTTCAGCGTGGCCATCCGCGACAACAATCCGACCACCTTCCCCGGAAACACCTTGGCCGGCAATATCCTGCCTGCGGGCACCAAAATTGACTTCAGCGCGGTGGGCGCCGTCATCGCGGGCGGCAGCAGCTTTACCGTACCGAACACCAATGAGCCGAGTTCCGCAGCCTGGACCTATTTCGTGGGCCTCCAAAGCGATGCCATGCAGGATGCGGCCGGCGCCTGCTTGAACCCTTTTACAAGTGGCGTCTTGACGGTAAAAGTGACGACCCCGCTCGGGGTTGTCACCACGCAATCCTTTTCACTGACCGACTAACTTTCAGGCGTCGGTGAAGAGCTGGTGCTTGCCCGGGCCTGCGTGGTGCGCAACTGGTCCAGCGTTTTGGCCATCCACTTCAGCATGGCGGGATTTTGGCTCGTGGCGATGTTCAGGCGCATCCAGGTGCTGGGTGTTTGTTGGGGGGAAAAGATGGCGCCGGGCGCCAGCAAATAACCCGCTTCCAGGCCGAGCGCCGCCAGGCTGGCCGTGTCTACACCGGTGTCAAACCAGCCCAGAAAGCCTGCCAGCGGCCGGCAAAACGGTTGCAAGCCCATGGCCTCGTAGCGCTTAAAGACCGGCTCGCGCAGGGCGTCCAGTGCTGCGTGTACGCGCTGGCTGTGTTTGCGGTAGCTGCCCTGGGTGAGCGCCTGGTAGACGATGCGTTCGTTGATCTCGGGCGTGGCAGAGGACGTCAATAACTTCAACCCGGCCAAGGACTCGACCAGATCGGCGCTGGCCGCCAGGTAGCCCACCCGGATGGTGGGCACCAGGCTCTTGGTAAAGCTGCCCACGTAGATCACGCGTTTGAGTTGGTCCAGGCTGGCCAGCCGCGCGGCCTGCACGCCGTTGGGCAGAAAGTCGGCGTAGACATCGTCCTCCACCACCACCATGTCGTGGGCTTCGGCAATGCGCAATATCTGATAAGCCGCCGCCGCATTCAGCAGGGTGCCGGTGGGGTTGTGCAGCGGCGTGTTGATCAGCAGCATTTTGGGCTTGTGCGTGGCGGCCATTTCGGCCAAGGCTTTCACATCCGGCCCTGTCGGTGTATAGGGCATGCCCAGCACATGGACACCCAGCATGGCCAAGGACGCGAGCTGGGCGGACCACGCCGGGTCTCCCACCACCACCGTGTCGCCGGGCTGCAAGAAATGCCGTACCACCAAGTCAATCGCCTGGGTCGAGCCGGACGTAGTCAAAATTTGTCCCGGCGTGCTGGCGATTTCTATTTCTTCCAGCTTGCGGCTGAGTTGCTCGCGCAGCGGTGCATAGCCCTTGGCCAGCGCCGTGTGGGAGAGCTGCAAGCCCAGGGTGGTGGACACCGATCGCAGACCGGAGCGCATCAGCTCGCCGCCACACAACTCTGGTGGCAAGTAGCCAAATCCGGGCGACATGTCGGCCGCAATGCCGCTTTGCATATTGCGTGTCAGCCAGCCCATGTCAATCGGGCGCGGTAGTGGCGTGGACGCTTTGGGGCGGCGCACCGTTTTGCTGGCACGCTCGCGCACAAAAAAACCCGAGCCTTGGCGGGCCTGCAGATAGCCGCGCGCCACCAGCCGGTCATAGGCTTCGACCACGGTAAACCGGGACACCCCGCGGTCCAGAGCCAACTGCCGCACCGAGGGCATGCGCATGCCGGGACGAAACACCTGCTCCTGGATGCGGTGGGTGGCCCACTGCACGATTTGCTCGGCCAGCGTGGTGGACGGGGCTGCGTGGGAGGGGGATGTAGGCATGGGCATAGACCATCTGTATTGGTGTTAATACCTAGCCAGTTACACAAACTATCCGCTTAACTGTACAGGTACTGTATTGGTATCAATTTTACACTGGCAGCGTCAACAGACACAAGCCTATTGCGCTTCAACCCACCGTCAGGAGTTCACCATGCATAACAGCCAACACTTCCATTTGGATACACCGCAACCCCTCGCGCTGCGCCTGGGAGCGGGCGACATGGTCCAGGTCACCCAGGGTTGCATTTGGTTGACGCTGGAAGGGCACGCCCGTGATGTGTGGCTCAACGCGCATGACACTTGGAGCGTGCCTTTGGGCGCCAAGGTGTGGTTCAGCGCCGACGCGGCCGCCGCGTTCACGGTGTCAAGCCAGTCCGCACCGCCCAGGGCCAAAGGCACTTCACGCCAGGGTGCCCGCATTCCGGCCGATTGGGCGCCCGCCTGAGCGGGCGTGGCGCCTGGCGCGTTCAAGCCATTAACCCTCCACCGATGCCGGGAACTCAGCCCACCCAAGCAAGTAGTTCCTGTAATTTCAGAAAATACTGAAAATTCAAAAAGTTTGATCTGCATCAAAGTCCCCTATGAACCTACCCCCGCTGACCCAATCTTTTGTGCTGCATTTTGGCGAGATGGGAAGCCGCTGGGGCATCAACCGCACGGTGGGGCAGATTTATGCGCTGCTCTACGTGTCGGCCAAGCCGCTCAACGCGGATGAGGTGGCCGATACGCTGAACTTCTCGCGCTCCAATGTGAGCATGGGGCTCAAGGAGCTGCAGTCGTGGAGCCTGGTGCGGCTGATCCATTTGCCCAATGACCGGCGCGAATACTTCCAGTCGCCGCAAGACGTGTGGCAAATCTTTCGCACCCTGGCCATGGAGCGGCGCAAGCGCGAGATCGACCCCACCCTGTCCATGCTGCGCGACGCGCTGATGGAGACGCCCGGCGGGGAGGACGAACGCGTCGCCCAGGAGCGCATGCGCCAGATGCATGCTTTCATCGAGCTGATGACCGACTGGCTGGACGAGGTGCAAAAAATGGACTCCGCCACCCTGGCCAGCCTGATGAAGATGGGCGCCAAGGTGCAAAAACTGCTGGAGATGAAGGACAAGGTCAAGCAGGTGTTTGGCATGTCGGGCACGGCGGCCGAACCCGCGCCGCTGGACCCGGTCTCCACACTGCCCCCCACACACACCGAGTGAGCACCCCACCATGGACAGCCTAGACCCCCTCCTGCTGGCGCGCATGCAGTTTGCCGCCAACATCACCTTCCACATCCTGTTTCCCACCATCAGCATCTCCATGGGCTGGGTGCTGCTGTTTTTCAAGCTGCGCTTCGTACGCACCGGCCAGGCCCACTGGATGGACGCCTACCAGTTCTGGGTGAAGATTTTTGCGCTGACTTTTGCCTTGGGCGTGGTCAGCGGCATCACCATGAGTTTCCAGTTTGGCACCAACTGGCCGGGCTTCATGAACACCGTGGGCAATGTGGCCGGGCCGCTGCTGGCCTACGAGGTGCTCACCGCCTTCTTTCTGGAGGCCACCATGCTGGGCATCATGCTGTTTGGGCGCGGGCGGGTCAGCGAACGGCTGCACACCACGGCCACGTTCTTGGTGGCCGGTGGCACCACGCTGTCGGCGTTCTGGATCATTGCGCTCAACTCCTGGATGCACACGCCGGCCGGCTTCGAGATGATCGCCGGCCAAGCGCATGTGACCAGCTGGTGGCAGGTGATCTTCAACCCTTCGTTTCCCTACCGCCTCACCCACATGCTGCTGGCGTCCGGCCTCACCGTGTCCTTCTTGCTGGCGGGTATCAGCGCCTGGCGCTGGCGCAAGGGCGACCAGGGCGCCGAGGTGCGTGCCAGCCTGCGCACCGGCCTGGTGCTGGCGGCGATGCTGATTCCGCTGCAAATTGGCGTGGGCGACCTGCATGGCCTGAACACCTTGCAGCACCAGCCTGCCAAGATCGCGGCCATGGAGGGCATCTGGCAGACGCAAAGCGGCGCGCCCGCCGTGCTGTTCGCCTGGCCCGATGCCGCCACGCAGAGCAACCGCTTTGAAGTGGCTGTCCCGAAGCTGGCGTCGTTCTACCTGACCCACGACTGGAATGGTGAGATCCAAGGCATTGACGCCTTTGGCAGCCAGCACCCGCCGGTGGCGCCGCTGTTCATTGCGTTTCGCCTGATGGTGGGCGTGGGCCTGCTGATGCTGGCCGTGAGCTGGTTCGGCACCTGGCAAACGCGGGCCGGGCGCGCGCCCCACGCGGGGCTGCTGCGCGTGCTGGTGGCCATGAGCTTTGCCGGCTGGGTGGCCTTGGTGGCCGGCTGGTATGTGACCGAGATTGGCCGCCAGCCCTGGCTGGTGCAGGGCCTGCTGCTGGCGGCCGACGCGGCGTCGCAGGTGCCTGCGCCGCGTATTGCACTGACGCTGGCGATGTACCTCGCGCTGTACCTGGCCTTGCTGCTGGCCTATGTGTCGGTGGTGTTCCACCTGGCCAGCAGCGCCGCGGCCAAGCATCTTCAAGCGCTGAATGCTCCTGATTTAGGAGCGCCTACCGCACATTCCACGCCGACTGGAGGGCCAAAACATGCTTAACCCTGTGATCCCGGACCTGTCGCAGCCGCAAGGCTGGTTGCCCCTGGCCTTTGCCGCCGTGATGGCGCTGGCCATGCTGATTTATGTGGTTTTGGACGGCTACGACCTGGGCGTGGGCATGCTGCTGCGCCGCGCAGACGACGACGCCCAAAAGGACGCCATGATCGCCAGCATTGGCCCGTTTTGGGACGCCAACGAGACCTGGCTGGTGCTGGGCGTGGGGGTGCTGCTGGTGGCGTTTCCGGCGGCGCATGGGGTCATCCTGGGGGCCTTGTACTTGCCGGTGGCGCTGATGCTGTTTGGCCTGACGCTGCGCGGCGTGGCCTTCGACTTTCGGGTCAAGGCGCGGGCGCAGCACAAGCCCCTGTGGGACAACGCTTTTTACCTGGGCTCCGTGCTGGCCAGTTGGGCGCAGGGTTTTATGCTGGGCGGGCTCATCACCGGCTTTCGCAGCGACGCATGGACCACGGTGTTTTGCGCCTTGATCGGCCTGTGCCTGGTAGCGGCCTACTGCCTGCTGGGCGCGGGCTGGCTGATCATGAAAACCGAAGGCGCCTTGCAACGCAAGGCCGTGCGCTGGGCCCAGGCCAGCCTGTGGCTCACGGCGGCCGGGGTGGTGGCCATCTCGGTGGTCACGCCGCTGGTGAGCCAGCGCATTTTTGGCAAATGGTTTGCCTTCCCCAACATCATGCTGCTGTTGCCCATCCCCCTGGTCACCGCCGTGCTGCTGGGGGTGATTGCGCGCAGCGTCAAGCGCCTGCCGGTGCGCCTGGCCCAGGGCAACGAATACGGCATCGGCGTGCCCTTTGCCGCCACCGTGGGGGTGTTCTTGCTGGCCTTCTATGGCCTGGGCTACAGCCTGTTCCCCTGGCTGGTGGAAGACCGCCTGACCCTCTGGCAAGCCGCCAGCGCCCCCGAATCGCTGATGGTGATTTTTTACGGCGTGGTGGTCGTGGTGCCGGTCATTCTGGCCTACACGGTGTTTGCCTACCGGGTGTTTTGGGGCAAGGCCACCGCGC
>Ga0209343_10005282_pt1 | contig 15750 bp, 24 predicted proteins | sample RifCSPlowO2_02_FD_184026 | JGI IMG/M metagenome (GOLD analysis project Ga0209343, IMG submission 184026) | Groundwater microbial communities from Rifle, Colorado - Rifle CSP2_plank lowO2_0.2 (SPAdes) (version 2) | ecosystem: Environmental > Aquatic > Deep subsurface > Groundwater | place... | reverse complement strand
CTCCTCTATTCCCCTGGTGGCCCTGGTGAGCGACATGCAGAGCGATTGGCTGGCGGTGCGCTATCGCGACGTTCACCTTGCCGTCTATCGTCTCGTCGAAGTAGCCGCGCGAGCCGACCATGGCGAGTATCTGGCCGCTAGAAGGTTCGAGGGCGACCACGCCCTCGTTCTCGGCCCGGAAGTTCGCCTGCATCCCCGGCGCGTGCTTCGCGACGATCGCCTCGGCCTTCTCCTGCAGATCCCAGTCGAGCGTCGTGACGACCTTCAGCCCTCCCTGCGCGACGATGTCCGCGCCGTACTTCTCCTCGAGGTATTCGCGGATGAAAAAGACGAAGTGCGGCGCTTTGATGCCCGCCGTCGCCGAGCTCCTGAACTCGACCGTTTCTTCCGCCGCCCGCGCGTGCTCCTCTTCCGTTATCAAACCCTCGTCGAGCATGCGCCGGAGCACGAACTTCTGCCGCGCGTCGAGGAGGTCGCGATGACTGCCGTGGGGCGAGTAGCGCGTTGGCGCCTGCGGCAAAGCGGCGAGGTACGCCGCTTGCGCGAGGTCGAGGTCTTTCGCGTCCATCCCGAAGAAGTACTGGCTCGCCTCCTGCACGCCGTATATCGTGCCGCCGTAGGAGGTCTCGTTCAGATACGTCTGCAATATCTGGTCTTTCGAGTACACGCGCTCGAGGCGCAGGGCGAGGATTATCTCCTCTATCTTCCGCGATATCGTCTTCCTCTGCGTCAGGAGCGCGTTTTTCACCACCTGCTGGGTGAGGGTCGAGCCGCCCTGGCTGAACGAGCCGCTCGTCATGTTCACGAAAAGCGCCCGCAGAAAGGAGAGCGGCCGGAAGCCCTTGTGTGCGTAAAACTCCGCGTCCTCTATCGCTATCGTCGCCTTCCGGATGTACGGGGAGATCTCCTCGAGCGGCACCACGGTGCGGCGTATCTGCCCGTAGACGTCGAAGAGCACGATGTTGCCGGTGCGGTCGTATATCTTCGTGGATTCCGCCACCTTGCGGTTCTCGAAGTTGTCGATGGAGGGAAGGGGGACGAGCGAGGCCCACGTGATGGCGCTCCCGATAGCGATGAGCGCGATGATGACCGCCGCGAGCAGGGAAAGCTCCGCCCACGGCGGCAGTTTCCGCCAAAGCTTACGCAATTTCTTCATTTCCCGCGCATTGTAGCGCTTTTTGGCGGCCCTCGCGAGGTTGTTTGTCTGAATCTCCGAACGGGTGTTGCGTGCGACCTGTATCCCTAACTTTTCACCATGGTGAAAAGTTAGGGATACGCCCTATCGGGCGCGGGCGAGGTGCGTTACCGCTATTGCTATGGCGTCATACTCATCATCATATTTAATCTCTTTTTCTATCTTCACGAGCGCGCGGAGCATTTTCGCCATCGCGCGCTTGTCGGCTCGGCCCCATCCCGCCGCCGCCGCCTTCACCTCGCCCGGCGCGTATTCGAAAACGGGGACACCGGCTCCCGCCGCGAGGGCGATGAGGGCGCCGCGCACCTCGGCCACCCGCATCGCGGTCTTCTGGTTCTTCGTGATGAAAAGTTTCTCGAGCGCGACCGCGTCTGGCTGATGTTTTTTGATGAGCTTCGCGCACGCGCTCGCGATAGCCGCGAGCCGAACGGGGAATTCGCTTTTTGCGGAGGTCTCGATGCACGCAGAGTGAACAAGGGCCTCTCTCCCGTTATCCTTCTCGACGACCGCGACCCCGCAACGGCCGTATCCCGGGTCTATCGCGAGCACCTTCATACGCGGGAGGCAACTTCGCCATATCCGCGCGAACGATGAATGACGGCGATGATACGGACAGAGGATGTTTCGATCTTGTAGATTACGCGGTAATCGCCGACGCGGAGACCCCAGCATCCCTTCAGGGTGTTTCGTAGCGGTTTCCCGTACAGCTCCGGTTTGCTCGCCAGTTTTTCCCTGATGCCGTCGCGTATCGTATGGCGCCAGAACGCATCGAGCTTCGGTATATCACGCGTCGTGACGATATGGTGAAGTGAGATAACGTATCTCATCCCCATATTTTATCGCTATCTTTAACCCAGCGAACCCTGCCTTTGAGCCGCTCGTCGGCTATCTTCGACAGATACAAGTCCTCCTCCATCTCGATGGCCTGCCGCAGAAGCTCGGCCGCTTTTGTGGCGGCGGGCACGCGGTCGCGCTTGGCGAGGAGCTTTATCGCAGGCCCTATGTCGGGCGCGAGCGTTATCTGCAAACGTGTTTTTGCTGTTGCCATGGAGCAAGTGTACCAAAAGTGTACCACTCGTCAATCGGTCGGGGGCTTTCGCGGCGCAGACGATTGCGTATGATTATGCACAGAAGCCGAGAGGGAAGTATTTTCTAGTGGCAAAACGGAACCGAAATGAGTTTAGCATTTTCGCCGGAATTGGTCGAATAATTTCTTCTTTTCTTTCTGCATCTCCTGCGCGGCCGCGAAGTGCGTTTTCTCCATCGCCGTCTTCCGGAGGGTCTCCGCGGTGACGCCGGGCTTCAGGTATTTTTCAACATCCGGGATCGAGAGTAGTTTTTCACACGGAGTCATGTAATCTTTGTAGATTTTCTTGATCTTTCCTTTTTCATCGACCACATCGGTCGCGAAGGCGCACTGCCGGTGAAGAAAGAGATATGGATTGAGATGACTGCGATTGAATTCGTTCATCACCGATGCATGTTTCCTCGGGATGTGCATGTACCCGAAATGTTTGCGCACCACTGCCGCGTTCTTGCCTTCGACGAGCGCGTTGTCGTTCGTTCTTCTTGACCTCGATTTCGTCTGCTCGATTAAGAGCTTCTGCAAAAGCTCCGCCACCCGCTTGTTGAGGTACTCGCTCCCGTTGTCGGAGTGGAACCCGAGGATCACGAATGGGAAGTCTTCAAGCGCCGCTTCAAGCGCGGGTCGCAGGAACTCCTCGGAGATGCCGGCAACCGTGACTACGATCTCATCCTGCGTCACCTCGTCCACGAGATTGATGTGGTACACGCCCTTTTCCTTGTCCCTGTCGCCCTGATGCACTGAATCCACGCGAAGGAATCCGGGTTTCCCGTCGGGTCGGGGTTTCTTGCGGATGCCGATATCCACGGAGGTCGTGGGAGTTTTCGTGTACGTCAACGACTTCGATTCGTACTGTCTCGTGCCCCGGAGATTGTAGATGTGCGCGATCGATATGTTCGCGATCCGTTCAAACCGCTCGTCTTTGTACAGATGGAACATGTCGGCGAGCGTCTTTCGCAGCGCCCCTCCCGTCCTCCGTCCTTCCGCGTTGTCGACCTCCGAAAGAAGCGCAATGTCTTCGCTCGTGTAGACACGCTCGAAGGTCGGCTGCGTTCGTTTCTTCGGTACCACGCGTCCCCACTCTTTCTTCCGATTGATGAGACGATCGATCTGCGTCTCGGAGTAGCCAGTCATCGTGATGAGATATTTCTTGACGATCCCTTTCTCCTTTTTCCGAAGCCTCGAATACCTAAACTTCGTGAGCGTTCGGCCGACCCACTCGTACGCCTCCTTCCTGTTCTCGCTGGTAAATTTCGCACCTTGCGAGAGTTTCAAGAACTCCCTGAGCTGTGCGATACTCACGACGTTGTCGTCGTTCATACCTAGTGTCATATACTCGGCATGCTAGGCGACTCCGCGTCGGGGAGCCACTTCGGCTCCCTTTACGCTGGAATCGTCCTCGATTTGGGTTCCGTCTTGCGTTGGACTAGACTGTGTATTGACAGTGTATAGCATATGTATATACTGCCTACATGACGACTCAAATTAATGTCAGGGTAGAGGAGAAGACGAAGCGGGAGGCGAGCAAGATGCTGGCCGATATCGGTTTGGACATGTCCTCGGCAGTCAATATTTTTCTCAAACAGATCGTTGTCGAAAAAGGTCTACCCTTTACACCGAGCAAGAATGCAGAAAAACTGCGAGCAAAGTGGGATCGAGAAGTGGCAAAAGCAATGAAGAGCGGAAAAGTGTACGACGCTCACAATGCTTTGAAGGGGTTATAATTCCGAAATGTACGGCGTTGTTCGCACGAGACAATTCGAGCGGGCATTTCGAAAGTTGAAGAAGTCCGGGACTCTCAAGCCAAGTCTTAAGCGCGAAATAGACGAGATGATCCTGACACTTGCAGCTCGTAAGGCACTTGATGCAAATTACAAAGATCATCAGCTGACTGGAGAATTTGCTGCGTATCGCGAATGCCATGTTAGAGGTGATTTGTTGTTGGTCTACGAACTTCGACACGACAAACGCGTGCTCGTTCTCGTCAACGTCGGCAGTCATTCACAGATTTTCGGGTAATGAAGGAGTGGAAATGGTCATGCCGGGCGACACCGTGACCTTCAAGGTGAAACTGGTGGGCCCCATCGCTATGGAAGAGCAGATGCGCTTCGCCATCCGCGCCTGCCCGTCCGTAGCCTTGGCGAAGGAGGGAGGGTGGCAAGACTGTGGGTGCGGGAGTTGTTACGAAGATCGTAGCATAACTAGCTAAGCAGATGTTGCCTGCGTCCCGTAGCCAAAGCCTGCCCTCCGGCGGGCTTTGTGGTACTGGGGTGACGAAAATTGTTGCTTAATTAAGGCACTTTTTGGCACTCAGAAAACCCGCCGTAAGGCGGATTTTCTTGTGTGCTATACTATTTTGCTCTATGGCAAAGAAGAAGAACATGTCGCCGATCGAAAAGTTGACCAAGACCGTTGAACGAGGTTTTGCTAATGTAGAAAGTCGGATGGAACGCGGATTTGCCGCTGTGGCAGAAGATATCGCTGATTCTAAAAAAGCGACACTCGAAGGTTTCGTGCGCGTCGAAGAGCGACTGTACTCGATTGAACAAGAACTGAAAGACATCAAACGACGACTTGTCGCTCTAGAGAGTGAGTTCGGCAGGCTCGAAACAAAGCACAAGCAGGAGATTGAGCAACTTTGGAAGCACGTAGCTGCGATAGAAAAGCGCCTCAAAATGCAGCGATAGCCGCAATTCTTACATCATCGTGATTGGATGGGTATGAAAAAGATTGAGGGATTACGGTTCACCGCCTGGGCGAGACACAAGAAAAATGCGAACAGAGAATACCGGGGTACGTATAACAGACAAATAAGAAGGGCGATAAAAAGTAAACTTAGCGGATTCCACAAAGAATTATCCCGCTCGTAGAACCCGGAATCTATCGTCATGGAAGATCAGATACGTTTCGCCATCCGCGCCTGCCCGTCCGTAGCCTTGGCGAAGGAGGGAGGGCGGCAAAACCGTCGGAACTGTCCTCGTGAAATATCGTCGGCTAAGAATGCGTAATCGAAAACATCTGCCCCAAAACGCATCGGTGCCTGTCCTCTAAATTGAGGGTACGCAGTGTCAAAAGCCGCGTTCAAACCTCCCAGAACGAGAAAATAGGAGAGGAGTATTGAAACAAAGAGCGTGAAGGCAATGACTTTTTTCGGGACGTTTGAGAACAACAGTTTGTATAATGGACCTCGAGACCGCGGATCCATCTTCAGATCGGTGTTCGGCGTGAAGGGCTCCGGAGAGGCATACATTAATTCTCACTATATCACAGCACCATTTTCGAAATGCATCCCGATCTTATGCCAATGTCGACTGAAGCCATCAAGGCGCTTTTCAGCATATGCACCGTCAATGTACAGCCGATCGGTTCAAAACATTCTGTGCTTACGGCGCGGTTGGTATACTAAGAATTATGGCAGACGAGGGGTTTAGACAAAGGTGGATGGGGCGACATCCTCTCGCTGCGCGGGATTATTTCGGACGCAAGACGCTTGATTCCGGCGAATTCAAGATCATGGAAGGTCCCGATTCGAGGTGGGACAAAGCCTGTTCAACCAGCTGCGTGTTCGATGAAGCCTCCGAAGCACTTCTCAAAGAGCGTGTTACGAATAAGCTGGAAGCCATAGCAGACGAGCTTGGGATAAAATTATTCATGTCGGGAAGAGACTATCCCGTGCACGCAACGCCTCACTATGGTTTCCATGCGGAAACAGACAAGGCGAAGAGAGATGCGATATTTAAGCAAGTGTATGCCGATCCGAATTTCAAGAAAAGTACCGAAGCGATTCCGGGCAAGACCATCACGTTTAAGTATCTGCGAATTCACAACGGTATCCTGACGCTCGATGCCACTGAATTGGCGCCGGAGCTCGAGAAAGTCCGCAGTGAATTTGACAGGGCCTCACGAGAGCACGGCGTTTCTCCCATTTCGCGCGACAATATCATTCATATTTCCATTGCCCAGATAACGGATGTGCCAGAGGAGGATCGTGCGGAAATATTCTCAAAATTTAAGGGCGAGCTGATAAAACTGCGCCACGAGATCTCGTCAAGCCCGATCGAAATGAAGGTCGAACACTTGTGGAACGGTAGCGATATTATGTATCGTCAGCGGGCGGAGTTATAAACAAAACACTTCCATCATCGTTTTCGTCTAACCGTTTCTATCAATTCCTGCACGCGCAATCCGTCGGCGAATGAGGGTTTCATTTGCTTGCCTGTCTTGCAGGCTTTGACGAATCTCTCCGCCAATTTCCTTACGACCTTCACCCGCTCATCCTCGCCTTTGCGGCCTTTGTCTTTTTTCACTTTTACAATGCGCGTGCCATGTGCGCTGTACGTTTTGATGTCGAAATTATCCACAATAGCGTTCCGATTCTCAAGGACGATAACATCGCGTTCGCATACGAACATTAGGCGGTGCCGGATAAGTCCGGGAGAATTACATGAGACATGAACGTTGCCCGTCGCTCCCGACTTGAATTTCAGCAACATATCCACGCCGACTTCGCCTCCGTTCAAGCTAAGGGGGGAATGGGAAAGAATGGCTTGCGTCCGCTGTATTTTTCCCGCGAAGTGTTCGAGGTAGTAGAGGCCGTGGGAAAAATAGAAAGCGAGCGCTCCGCCGCCTTCTTTCACGTTGGTTTTCCACGTTTTTCTGCCGTACTTCAGATCGCCGCTCTGCCAATCCCAATCGACGGATACATGTTTCAGTGCACCAAATTTTTTACGTTCCAGCAGTTCTTTCACTTTCTGCCATTCCGCTATCTCCGGAAACTCAAAATCAATCCCGGTCACAACTTTCTTTTTCTTCGCGAGAGCATCGAGTTCTTTCGCCTGTGCAAGATTTGCCGCCAAAGGTTTTTCCGCGAACACGTGCAACCCTTTCTGCATCGCCGCCTTTGCTATTTCGTACTGCGCTTTCGGCGGTACAGCAAGTGCGACCGCGTCGATGTCGTTTCTCTGCAAGAACGTCCGCCAATCCTCTCTTCCGCCGCACACGCCGATGACCTTGCATCCACGTATAGAGTCAAAGGCGGGCTTCAAGCCGATTATTCCGAAACCGGAGCCGACAATGCCGACTTTCAACATGCTCTAGACTTTTGAATTTTTAACGATGCGGAGGTCGGGAAGGGGAATAACGAAGTCCGACTTCAGTCCTGCCGCCTTGAGCCGCTTAATAATGACCTCGGCGTAGTGCCAGGAAAGGAGAACGACAGATGGCCTAATGCCGATCGCCGCGGCGCTCATCGTGCTTTTCTCCGCGATATGGATGCCGGAGACGATGCTTCTCGTTTCGCTCGGCGTCCTCATGCTCCTTTCGCTCTATTACTTTCTAAGACCATAGTGCGCAAAACCGCCATTGCGCGGGAAGAGAGAATGGTGCATACTCTGCGGGTTCTATGACAGCGGAGAAGACGGTAAAGAAGGTGCGGGCTACACGGACAGTGAAGCCACGCACGCGGACTGTTAAACTTGCTGCTAAACCTGCAGTCGATTCTTCCGTTGCCTCCGCTCCCACTCCTGCACGCGCACCAAAAAAGGCTGAAACATCGCACCGTCTCCGCATCAAGGTACGTGCGTACGAGCACGGCATCCTCGACAAATCCGTGAAGCAGATAATCGACACGGCGGCCCGCCACAATGCCACGATCATCGGCCCGGTGCCCTTGCCCATCGACATACGGAAATACACCGTCAATCGCGCCGCATTCATCGACAAAGACTCCCGCGAGCAGTTCGAGATGCGCATTCACAAACGCATGATAGACATCCTGAACCCCGCGCCGAAGGTCATCGAGGCGCTGACGAACATAGACCTGCCGTCCGGCGTCAGTATTGATGTAAAAATGATGTAGAAAACGGCGTCTGCCTGTCTGCACAAAGCGTTCCGGTACCAAGGCCCAAGAGTGATGTTTGACCATACATGTTGGGCTAAGCATAGCAAGTAGTTGTAAAAATCGTATCAAAATGATACGATTTTAGCTATAAGATGATACGATATGTCTATGCCGCTTAGCCCTCGACAGCAAAGGGTAGCCCTCATTATCCATGCCAGGCCGGGTATTTCGTCTTCCCGCGTTCTCGAGCAACTTGCAGAGAAAGTGTCGCTCGTTACCGTAAAGCGCGACATCGCTCTTCTGCTCAAAGAAGGGTATCTGATCTCCACCGGAAGCGGTCCGTCCGTCGCGTATGAACTTTCTCTGCGCGGCAGATTGTTCCTGCCGCTTGACGCGCATGCGTATTGCGCCGTCGAGCCGGATAAGCGCCTCGCTTCCGCGCACTTCAATTTCGACCTTTTCCCGAATATGCCCGAGACGGTTTTTACCGAAGACGAGCGCGCGCTACTGGAAAAAGCGACGATCGCATATCGCGCTCGTTCCGGGAATATGTCGAAAGCGTTGCATGAAAAAGAACTCGAGCGGTTTGTCATCGAGCTCTCCTGGAAGTCCTCGAGGATCGAAGGCAACACCTATACGCTTCTCGACACAGAACGCCTGATCCGCGAAGGCATCGAAGCGCCCGATCACAGTCGCGCCGAGGCGACTATGATAGTGAATCACAAACGCGCTTTTGATTTCGTTCGTGTGCAGAGAGACTCGTTCGCGCGCGGTCTCGATCGCGCGCTCGTCGAGGAAGTGCACCGACTGCTTGTCGAAGGTCTCGGAGTGTCGCACGGTGTGCGGACTCGCGTTGTCGGCATTACTGGCACCGCATACCGTCCGCTTGGTAATCCGTACCAGATCCGGGAAGCGCTCAAGCGACTCTATGCCCGTATCAACAGCATCTTCGATCCGTACAGCAAGGCGCTCGTCGCCCTCGCGGGTCTCAGCTACGTTCAACCCTTTGAAGACGGCAATAAGCGCGCGGCACGCCTCATCGGTAACGCGCTCCTCCTTGGCGCCGATCGCGCGCCTCTCTCATACCGAAGCGTCGACGAGGTGGCGTATCGCGAGGCAATCGTCGTGTTCTACGAGGTCCAATCGATCGAACCGCTTAAAAAAATATTCATCGAACAGTATCTTTTCTCAGCCGCGCAGTACGCCGGCGCATGATAGGTATTCTGAACCCCGCGCCGAAGGTCATCGAGGCGCTCACCAATATCGATCTTCCCTCTGGAGTAAGCATTGATGTAAAAATGATGTAGACGCCTGCCCCGTTAGAAACTGTTGAAAAAGTCCATATGCGTCGTTGTCATTGTCGCCCGAACGCTCACCGTACGTTCAGTACGGCTCGCGTTCTCGCTCCTCGACGCCTCGCCTCTGGAGCTTTTTCAACAGTTTCTTAGAGGCGGAGCTCTCTAATGGGGTCAAGATGATGTGATTGACGCTCGTAGGGTGCTTGACGGCCATTATAATGGCATTATAATTGCCGCATGATCCAGAAAATCCTAAAAATCGGTTCTTCCATTGGCATTACGATCCCCAAGAATACAGCCGAAGAGCTCGGCCTTTCGGCCGGCGACACCGTTGAATTCACGGTCAATAAGCGTCAGAAGCAGATTCTGGTGCAACCGATCGCGTCTTTTGATGCTGAACTCGTCTCGTGGACGAAACAATTCATTGAGCGTTACCGGCCGGCGCTTGAGGCACTCGCAAAAAAATAACTCATGCGGTATCTCACCGCGGAGGAGATTTTAGTACTGCATGCACTTATCATCGATGAGACGGGTGGCTCCCACGGCGTGCGGGACACGCATCTTCTCGCATCGATAGCGCATAAGCCGAGATTCCAGTTTGGCGGGAGAGAACTGTATCCCGGGATCTTTCTGAAAGCGGCGGTTCTTCTCGAGTCAATTGCAAACTACCACATATTTGTTGATGGCAACAAACGAACAGCGCTTGTCGCTACGAGCCGTTTCCTCCATCTGAATGGGTACGATCTTCTTGCCTCCGATCAGGCGGCAGAACAGATGGTACTTTCGGTAGCAACAAAAGATATGGATATTAAAAAGGTTGCTTCATGGCTCAAAAAGAACAGCAAAAGGATCGGCAAGAAGAGAAAATGAAGCTCCTCGCAACAAAGCTACGAGGTATCTGCGGAATTCTCCGAAGCCCACCCTGCTTCGCCAAGGCTACGCAGGGTTCTCCTCTCGCCTTCATCCCCGTAGCAAGCTACGGGGTATTCGGCGAAGGAGAATAAGGCGCCGAAGGTCATCGAGGCGCTGACGAACATAGACCTGCCGTCCGGCGTCAGTATTGATGTAAAAATGATGTCAGAGTAGGCATCAGGACCGCTTCGCTTCGTATTCACGCACGCGGTTCGTCAACTCTCTTTTGATCGCTATGAGTGAAACTGGATCCATTTTGAAGACGATCTTTTCTTCTTGGAGGTCATCGAAATAAACGAGCGATTTCAGAACCAAGAGGGGATCCAGCGCCGGCATTTTCTTTTTGAGTGATCCGATTAATTCCTCAAGAGTCCTCATCTTGAGAATGAAGAATAGGTCGACGTAATCTTTGAATGCTCCGCGCCCGGTGATAGCGGAGAGTTTCATGCACGCGATGTCCTCTATCGAAGCGATTGGAAAATATTCGGTATTGATCGATCGATTGATGAGCGGATAGGGAAAGCTGAAGAAGCTAACGCGAACATCCTTGTCTATAACAACCGAGAGCGTATCCTTTTCTTCCTGCGTCTTCACGACCCGATGTCCCTCGAACGCCTTGCGGGCGTTCTCGAACAAGCCTCCCGTATCGAAGCTTTCGCTTTTGAAGAAATCGAAGTCGATGCTGTCGCGATGGCCGAGGTAGAGCGCGAGCGCCGTGCCGCCGGCCAAGTAGAACCCTTCCGGCTTCAAGAGCGCGAACTGCGGCAGGAGCTCCGTGCGTTTTTCATCGAGAACATCCCAGTGCAAGTCCATGATTTACGCCGGCGCGCTTAGGCGAGATTCCCGCTCTGGCTTCGCCTTGAGAACAAGGCTCCAGAAATTAAGCGATTTTTTGGACCATTCGCTTCTCGGCGTCCGCCTAATGACATTGGCGATATCGGTACGCGAATACGTCTTGAATAGCCACCGTACCGCTTCATCAGCGCCGTAGTTCAAGACGTTGAAAATGATCCGGTTTTTGTCCCGCGCAAGATCGAGAGAGGCAATATCGTACGACCACAAAGATGCCCGAACGGCAGAGGGTACCGTTGCCATTGGGGAATTATACCATATTTTCAGCCGTTTTGGCGGGCCGCGAGTTCTCTCATCGGGTTAAAGCGGCGCAATCCGGGCTCCCGTGGCTCTTTTCGCGAGAATCTCGCGTACTCTCGCGAGGTCCGGAAGTGCGGCTCTTGCCAATCGAAACACACTTCGCGCTCCTCAAGCGCTTTGAACGCATCTCTGTACGGATCGATCTCCACGGAGTCTCGCTAGACGTAAAAATGATGTAGCACCGAAATTGTTTGACTTTTCGTGGGGAAGGGGGTCTAATCACTTTGGTCGAAGGCGTGGAGCGGTTCCACGCCAGCCATTTTTGCATGGAGGAAAACATGCAAAGGTTTCTTATTGCGGCCATTGCGATGTCCGCGATCGCCTTGGTGGCCGCGCCGGCCAGCGGCGTTTCCTTCGCCGGGACGGCCTTCGCCGCCCAGAAGGCGGCGAAAGGCACCCTTTCTGCCGAAGAAAAAAGATACAGGAAAGCAATCGCAAAAGGCCGCAGCGAGTGCTTTGCACGGCTGAAGGCAGCCGGCGTCAAGAAAAAAATTCGCGCCCAGCGGTGCTGAAGCTACTGGGTGGAAGAAAATGGGCTTGCGGACTCGCGCCGCAAGCCTTTTTATTTTCATGACACTTTTTACACGCGCACGTTTCCGGAACAGACATCAGGCACACATTCCTTGAGTTTGCGGACACTCTGGCGCATTTTTTCGAGATCGGATGGCACGTCGAGTTCGCACCAGTCGTCCTCCTCACACTCTGAATAGTGGACCGTATGCCCGCGCGCAATTACCTCGCGGATAGCTTCGAGATAGTATGCATTTTTATTCGCTCGCTTCTGCGCAATTTCCTCAAGTACGTTCCGATAGAGGGTCGCGCCCGCTTTCGAGAATTTGATGATGCCGGCCGACTCCGCGGTCGCGTTCGCCGGATTTATAGTTTTGCTGACCTCGCGAACACCGTTTACGTCGTGAATGACCTTCATATCATCGGCGTCGTACGATGCCTTTGTGTCGATGACCATAGCCGTATTGCCGGGATGCTGTAGCAGCCGCTGTACGACTGCAGGAGTGAATATGTTGTCTCCGTTCACGCTAATGAATTCATTGTCCATCAAGTGTCGCGCCGACCACACCGACACCAGATTGTCTGCAACGTCGAAATACGGGTTATAAACGAGGGTGATGTTGCAGAGGTTCTTATGTTTCTCGAGCGCCGCATCTATCTGTTCTGCGCCGTGGCCGACGACGATGGCGATCTCATTGATGCCGCATGCAGTGAGGGCTTCTATCTGCATTTCGAGTATCGTCGTGCCGCCGATATCGAGCAAGTTTTTTGGCACATGATCGGTCAGCGGTGAAAGCCGTCTTCCTTTGCCAGCTGCAATAATGATAGCTTTCATAGTTATCGTCCAATTTTTTCTTTCTTCAATAACCGGTAGTAGCGATTCCGCACGACAATGATCAGTCGCCGCCACTTATGCACTGCGAATGTCGTGATCATGAGCCAGACGTAGGGGACGTGCTCGTACCGCTCGTAAAAATCGGTGATGGCCCGCGCTTGCCGCTCCGTCGCGCGGCCGTCCGGCTGGAACACGGCATAGCGGAATATCCTATTGCGGATCTCCCGATACTCGTCGCGCGCGAGATTTTTCCGGACGAACTTCAGGATGTCCTCTTTCGCATTGATCACATCGCCCGCCTGCCATGCGTAGGTATTGGAGCTGATGTCGTCGCTTCTCTTGTAGTGTTCTGGAGATGGATTGGCGAAGACGATGGGCCGGTCGAAATGGAACCACTCGTAACACGCGGTGGACATGTCGGAGATCATGAGATTGGCCCTAGCCATATACGGCAAAATATTATCATCCCGCGCTACTTTGACGTACTCGCTGACGTCGAGCTCTTTTATCAATGCATCTACCTGGTCATAGATATCTCCCGGCTCTCGATATATCCTACTATGGTATTTTATGCATACATTGAAACGTCGCGACAACTCTCGAATGATGTCGAGCGCCCATAGTTCTAGGGAACTTTCCCCATATGACGAGAAACTGACGACCTTAGATACGTAGGGTCGCTTCTGACTTAACCATGTCGGGGCGTACAATATTGTTTTCCGAGTGTTCTGGAACAGTGGCGCAGCATACAGGCTACCGTTGATAAGGGGATCAAATTTTGGATACCCGACTATTTTCCACTCCGGAATTCTCTTCAGGTAGTCGGACCGTGCCACTTTATCCCTTGTCTTTTCTCCTGGGAAAAGGACGAGATCGTAAAGTAGAATTAAGAGCGATTCGACGTAAGTTTTATCTGAGAGACCACCGTGAAAGATCTGTACGGCTTTCCCGAAATAGAGCGTATGGTAGCTCGGGTAAAGCATGACCCGAATTCGTTGTCGGAGAATCTCCCTTTGCAGTTGCCGCCTCATTGTTTTATACACGACCGGAATGTTCAACTCCGCGTATTTCGTTACAAGATGCTTGTACACCCACCTGTTGTCAGTAAAAACCACGCCGCCAATGTACGGATACAGCGCGATGACCGGCGGAATATGCTGGATATTGTTGGTAACAAAGTAACCGATCTTGTAGGAACGTTGCATGGATCAGGTATCAGCTCCTTCTACATTTAGAGGCATTTCAGATACTGAAGGGATATTCGCTCTTTCCATACAGTAGATCTCGTTTGCATACGTGGGCACGAAGAACCTTTGCGTTTTTTGATTTTTTACCGGCTTATTCGTAATGCGTTCGGTCAATGTAAGAAACGAGCGTTCTTCCCCGGTCGCTGGATCTATTTCTGTAAGTCTGCCGGAGTTTGAACCGATATAGATGCTCCCATCGATCAGGGTGGGGGAAGCGAAGATGCGAGCTCCACTAAGCCAGCGCCACTTCTCTTGGAATGTGTCGAGATCGATACAGTAAAGATGTTTGTCGAGAGATGAGACGAAGACGCTGTTTTCATATACAAGTGGCGTTGAGTAAAATCCGAATTCCGCGGCGAACATTCCGCGCTCTTTGCCGCTTGTGCGGTCGACGAAAAAAACGAACCCCTTCGCGTTCGCGAATACGACTAGATCGCGCTTCGCGTCGTACGCAAATGATTCTTTGATGTCGTGCGCACTGAAGCCGGAATCCAATTCCTTTTCTGTCGGTAACCTCGTTTCGAATTTCCACAGGAGCGTTCCATTATTAGCGTCGAACAGATATGCGGCTCCGTCGTTCGAGCCGATGACGACTTGCCAATGCTTCTCTATATAGAGAGGAGAGGAGTGCGTATAGGTGGGCATATCGCGGTAGGCCCACACGGTCTTCCCTGTCTTCATGTCGAGTGCCGCTATGCCACCACGCTTTCTCCAAAGTCCGTATTCCAGCCCGATGAAAAGGAGGCCGAGCTCCGGCGCGAGCGCGGGCGAGGAGCCGATCCAATCCGCCTCGAACGACACCCATTTCTTTTTCCCCGTCTCCGCGTCGAGCGCGTAGACGTTGCCGTCGTATGCTCCGAAATAGACGATTCCCTCGTGCAGGACCGGGGAAGAAAAAATGCCTTTTCCCTTCGGGTGGAGCCCGACTTTGTACGACCACGCAATGGAGCCGTCGGACTGTTCGAGAGCCCAGAACACTCCGGCGTCGGAGCCCATGTACACGCGCTTTTCGTCGAGCGCGGGGTCGGATTTGGGCACGACGTGCTGGTAGCTCGGCTTTTCGCTCGCGAATTTCCACACGGGATAAAACGCCTGGCGCGGCGGGGGAGGCGGCTCTTTCTTCGCGAGGTTCTTCGTGCCGAGCGTGTCCTTAAAATCGTCGAGCTCGAATACGGAATGGATGGGGATGCCTTTTTCCCGGAAGTATTCGTAGTATGCCGTATCGCGGAAGCGTACGAGCATCCAGACGGCCTCGGGCTTGCGTCCGAGACTCTCGAGCACTTCGATCTGTCGCATGAAGCTCTTGCCGCTGTTGATGACGTCGTCCACGAGCACGATCTTTTTGCGCGGATCGATATCTCCCTCGACCATTTTGAGGAGTCCGTCCTTTTTTCGCGATTTGCGGATGTAGAAGCCCGAAGCGCCGGGCTCGCCACGGTGCGCGGCGTGCGCGACGAGGCCGCTCACGAGGGCGATCCCCGCGCTCTCAATGCTCCCGATCTGTACGTTCTTTCCACCGAATGTCTCCCAAAAGAGCGCCGCGCTGTCGTCGAGCGCCTCGGAGCGGAGAATGACGTTTCTGATGTCGAAGAGCCATCCGGATTCCCGGAATTTTCCGCTACGGCTCACGTGCGGCGCCTCATCTCCCCGCACGAATGCCAAGGTCTCGATCGCGCGC
>Ga0209343_10005281_pt1 | contig 15752 bp, 11 predicted proteins | sample RifCSPlowO2_02_FD_184026 | JGI IMG/M metagenome (GOLD analysis project Ga0209343, IMG submission 184026) | Groundwater microbial communities from Rifle, Colorado - Rifle CSP2_plank lowO2_0.2 (SPAdes) (version 2) | ecosystem: Environmental > Aquatic > Deep subsurface > Groundwater | place... | reverse complement strand
GCGTATTTTTCACTATTTCTACCCCCATCCTAACCTTCCCCCTGCAATGGGGAAGGGACAATTCGGTTCTAATGAATCTGAGTTTAAAATGGGGATGGGATTAAAAATTACCGCCCTCATCATTGCCGCATATTTCTCCCCGCTGGCGCTGGCAAACCCGGTCGGCCCGACCGTCGTCAATGGCGCTGCCACGATGGTGAACAACGGCAACACCATGACCGTGACCAACACGCCGGGCGCGATCCTGAACTGGCAGCAGTTCAATATCGGTCAAGGTCAGACCACCCAATTCAACCAGCAGTCCGCCCAGTCTTCCGTGCTCAACCGCGTGACCGGGCCCGATGCCAGCCAGATCATGGGCACCCTGAGATCCAACGGCCAGGTGTTCCTGGTCAACCCGAGCGGCATCCTCTTCGGCGCGGGCGCGGTCATCGACGTAAACCGCCTGATCGCTTCCACGCTCAACATCACCAACGCGGATTTTCTGGCGAACAACCTCAAGTTCGACGGCAACAACGGGACATCGGTGGTCAACCAGGGCGCCATCACCACCCCGGTCGGCGGCAGCGTCTACCTGATCGGCAACAACGTCACCAACGAAGGTGTGATCACCACCCCGCAAGGTGAAGTGGTGCTGGCGGCAGGCAACAGCGTCAGTCTGGTGAACAGCTTCACGCCGCATGTGAACGTCACAGTCAGCGCGCCTGTGGGCGGTCAGGCGGTCAACCTCGGTCAGGTAACCGCGCAAGGCGGCTCAATCAACATCTACGGCGCATTGATCCGGCAACATGGCATCGTGAACGCCGACAGCGCCAGCGTGGACACGCAAGGCAACATCGTATTTTCGGCGACCCAGTCGGTCGAACTGGCGCAAGGCAGCTCCACCACCGCAAATGGCCCGACCGGCGGCAACATCACCCTCTCATCATCCGGCGCAGGCGGCACCACGACCGTAGCGGGCGTAGTGTCAGCCACCGGCAATCTCCCCTCCCCCCCAGGCGGGGGAGGGGCTGGGGGAGAGGGTGTTGGTGGCAACATCAAAATATTGGGCAACATGCAGACCGGCACCGTCAACCTCTCCGGCACCATCGATGCCTCCGCATCAATTACCCCCTCTCCCCTCGCGGGAGAGGGTCGGGGAGAGGGGGTAGCTGGCGGCTTCATCGAAACCTCCGCCGCCTACGTCAACATCGCCGACACCGCCCGCGTCACCACCGCCGCCGCGGCCTGCCCTGAGCCATGTCGAAGGGGAAAAAGCGGCCTCTGGCTGATCGACCCGTTCGACTTCACCATTGCCGCCACGGGCGGCAACATCACCGGCGCAACCCTCTCGTCCAGCCTCGGCGGGGGTAACGTCAGCATCCTCAGCAGCAGCGGAACGGGCGGCACGGCGGGCGACGTGAACGTGAATGACGCGGTGGCATGGAGCGCCAACAAACTCACCCTCAACGCCCAGAACAACATCAACATCAACGCCACGATGAACGGATCGGGCAGCGCCAGCCTCGCCCTCGAATACGGTCAAGCTGCGGTGGCGGCAGGCAACCTCAGCGACTACATCGTCCATGCCGCGGTCAACCTCCCGGCAGGCAACAACTTCAGCACCAAGCTGGGTTCGGATGGGGCAGTCAAAAACTACACCGTCATCACCAGTCTGGGTGCGGCGGGCAGCGTTACCGGCACGGATTTGCAGGGGATGAATGGTGGCTTGGCCGGGAATTACGCGCTTGGCAGCAACATCGATGCTACGGCAACGTCTGCGTGGAATGCGGGGACGGGGTTTGCGCCAGTCGGAAATTTTACCACTCAATTTACCGGCAACTTCGACGGGTTGGGCCACACCATCAGCAACCTCTTTATCAATCGGCCAACAACAGGTAATGTCGGCCTAATTGGATGCTCTGGCACCGCGATTCAGAACGTAGGCTTGGTTGGCGGCAGCGTAAGCGGGGCTAACAACATGGCTAACGGTATGACTAAATTTGTTGGCGGGCTGGTAGGAATAAACTTAGGCACTGTCAGCAACAGCTACGCCACATGCAGCGTGAGTGGGAGTGGGCAAGTCGGCGGGCTGGTGGGATATAACGGCGGCAACATAAGTAACAGTTACGCCACCGGAAACGTGAGTGGCTCAAGCAGTGATCCCGTTAACCCGGTTTTACTCGGTGGGCTGGCGGGATCCAATTCCGCTGGCACGATCAGCAACAGTTACGCCACGGGTAATGTCTACGCCACAGCAGGCAGCGGCGGCTGGGTCGGCGGGCTGGCGGGGTACACCAATGCTGGCACGATAATCAGCAACACCTATGCCACGGGTAGTGTTAACGATGGAAGTAACCCTGGCGCGAGCTACCACGCTGCTGGCGGGCTGGTGGGAGTTCACCACGGCACAATCAGCAACGCCTATGCCACAGGTAGCGTCAGTGGATACGCGTCCGTCGGTGGATTAGTGGGGAATAGCGACGGTATCGTTAGCAACAGCTTTTGGGATACTCAGACCTCCGGACAGCCTACGGTTGGCGTAGGAACAAACACTGGCACTCTTACCAATGTTGTTGGTATGAGCACCACTGGTTTTATGACGCAAGCCAACTTCATTCCGGCTGGAGTCGGCGGCACGAACTGGGATTTTACCAACACCTGGTGGATGTCCGAAGGCAACACCCGCCCCTTCTTGCGCAGCGAATACAGCACCACCATCACCAACGCGCACCAGTTGCAGTTGATGGCGATGAATTTGTCGGCGAGCTATACCCTCGGCGCGAACATCAGCATGGCAGAGTTGACGAGTAGTGCGTCCGGCATGTGGGACACCACCAAAGGCTTTGTGCCGGTGGGTGATGGCACGAATAACTTCACTGGTATCTTCGATGGTACTAATCACACTATCACTGCTCTCACCATTAACCGCCCCACAACAGTCTATGTCGGTCTGTTTGGATACACGGGCACGGGCTCCGCGATCCAAAACGTCGGGCTGGTCGGTGGTAACGTGAGCGGTAACGACGCCGTCGGCGGGCTGGTGGGACTAAGCTTCCACAGCTCGATTAGTAATAGCTATGCCACAGGCAGCGTGAGCGGTAGCGGTAGCGGCAGCGAAATCGGCGGGCTGGTGGGATACAACTACCTTGGTACAGTCAGCAACAGCTACGCCACGGGCAGCGTGAGCGGCACTAGAATCGTCGGTGGACTGGTGGGGTATAACATTGGTGCAGTCAGCAACAGTTATGCCACGGGCAGCGTGAATGGCACTATCGATATAATTGGTGGGTTGGTGGGGGACAATTCTACGAGTAGCACAATCAGCAACAGCTACGCCACGGGTGGCGTGAGCGGGAGTAGCTCCGTCGGTGGGCTGGTGGGTGGCAACACCGATAGTACGGTCGTCAGCAGCTACGCCACGGGCAACGTGAGCGGGAGTAGCTTTGTCGGTGGGCTGGTGGGGCACAGCCGGGCCATCTCAGGGAGCAGCACGGTCGTCAGCAGCTATGCCACTGGCAGCGTGAGCGGTAGCAGCGAGGTTGGTGGGCTGGTAGGGAACAACTATCTTGGCAGCACAATCATCAACAGCTACGCTATGAGCAGCGTGAGTGGCACTGGCAACTACGTCGGTGGGTTGGTTGGAAATAACGGTGGTAGTGTCAACACCAGCTATGCTACTGGTAGCGTGAGCGGGAACTACTCCCTTGGCGGCTTGGTGGGGTATAACAACGCCGTGGTCAATAACAGCTACGCCACAGGTAGCGTGAGCGGGGCTGGCAATGTTGGTGGGCTGGTGGGGTATAACAATGCTGGTACGGTCAGTAACAGCTACGCCACGGGCAACGTGAGCGGAACTAGCCCAATTGGCGGATTGGTGGGGGTATACAACAGTGGCACGATCAGCAACAGCTATTGGGATACTCAGGCTTCTGGGCTGTCGATTGGTATCGGTGCTGGCACGACCATAGGTGTCACCGGCCTCACCACTACGCAGATGAAAACGATGTCCAGCTTTGCCGGCTGGAGCATCGCCAACACCGGCGGAGCTGGGGCGGTGTGGCGCATCTACGAGGGCAGCTCCTACCCGCTGCTCGCCAGCTTTTTTCTCATGCCGCTGACCGTCACGGCGGATAACGTGACCAAGACTTACAACGGCAGTGTTGTCACCAGCTTGACCAACGCAAGTTATTCCGTCGCCGGAGCGGCCAGTTCCGGGCATATCCAAAATATCGCCAATCCTTACAACGGCGCCGCCAATGCAGGCAGCTATACCCCCGGCCTTTATTCCGACCAACAGGGTTATGACATCAGCTACGTGAATGGCGCGCTGACCGTCAACAAAGCCGCGCTCTCCGTCACCGCGAATGCCGCCAGCAAAACATACGACGGTTTGGCGTACAGCGGCGGCAACGGGGTGGTTTACAGCGGCTTCGTGAACAGCGAAACGAATGCCGTGCTCGGCGGCGCGCTCTCCTACGGCGGCACCTCGCAAGGCGCGATCAACGCGGGCAGCTATCTCATCACGCCGGGCGGGCTGACCAGCGGCAACTACACATTGGACTACGTGAATGGCGCGCTGACGATAGTGGCGGCGACACAGACATGCCTCACAAACCCAGTCTTGTGTGCCAATTCGCCAACCGTCAGCAATCCGACCACAACAATAGCCGCCGCGACCGGCAACATCACCTACAGCCCCGCGCCAACCGTAACGGCGCCTGTCATCAATCTGTCCACGACGACAGCGCCTGTGGCCAATACGACAAAAACGACCAACACAACCGGCAACGGCATCGACAGCGCCGCGCAAGCCGCCACCGCTGCACCCGATGCAGTTGCCAGTAACGATATTCGACAAGCCAAAAGCGAAGCACGCAAGGCGGATGACGAAGCGCAAAAAGCGGAAGAAAAAGTAAAGCAGACCAAGGTGCCGCAAGAAAAAGCAGCCGCGCGCCAACATGCGGAAGTCAAGTCGGGTGAAGCAGATGCGAAGCGCGCCGATGCGAAAATACGCGAAGCGGAAACCGAACTTCGCGCGGCTGAAGCCGAAGTGGCCTCCGTTAAATCCCCGCAGGAAAAAGCCAGAGCAGAAACACGCAAGGCCGTCGCCGAAGCGAAACGCGCGGAGGGTGAAGTGGACAAGGCCACCGCCGAGGCCAAGCTGGCCGAAGCGGAAGCCAAGGGCGCCAGTGTACCCGGAGCCAAGGCTGCCGCCGAAATGAAGAAAGCCGAAGCGGAAGCAAAGAAAGTCGAGGCCGAAGCGAAGAAGGCCGAAGTGGAAATCAGGAAAGCGGAAACCGAGTTGAAGCAGGCGGAAGCCGAAGCCAAAACAGGCGGTTCGCAGGAATCCAAAGCGGTTGTGGAAGCCAAGAAAGCCGAGCTCGAAGCCAAAAAAGCGGATGCTGAAATCAGGCAAACCGAACGGGAGGCGAAATCCGCCAAAGACCCCGCCGCCAAGGCTGCTGCCGAGGCGAAGCTGACTGCGGCAGAAGCGAAAAAAGCGGAGGCGGAAGCGAAGAAAGCGGATGTTGAAGCCAAGCAGGCGGATGCCGATGCCAGGAGCTCGAATTCTCCCGTCGCCAAACTGGTGGCTGAAACCAAAAAGGCCGAAGCCGATGCCAGGAAAGCCGAAGCCGAAGCCAAAAAAGCCGAGGCTGAAGTGAAGAACACCAACGAGCCAGAAAGAAAAGCGAAGGCCGAGGTGAAGGTGCTTGAAGCGGAGGCCAGGAAGGCCGATGCGGAAGCGAAAAAAGCCGAGGCTGAAGTGAAGGTGGCCGAAGTCAGGGCGAAGAACTCAAACAACGCGGAAGACAGGAAAGAGGTCGAAAGCAAAAAAGCCGAAGCGGAGGTGAAGAAAGCCGATGCGCAGGTGAAGAAGGCCGAAACCGAAGTAAAAACAGCGAAGGCTCCCGGCGAAAAAGAGGCTGCCGAAATCAAGCGCTCAAAAGCCGAAGTGAAAAAAGTTGAAGCCGAATTAAAACATGCGGAGCTCGAAGCAAAGCGGGACAGGGATGAGGCCGGTGCGCCGCAGTCCGGCTACTTTAAAAATGTGGTGGGGAAAAAGGCTGAAGCCTCGGTAGCGAAAGCCGAGGCCAAGCAAGCAGAATTGGAAATGAAGCAAGCCAGGACGCCCGAAGCGCGTACCGCTGCGGAAAAACGCTTTGAAGCGAAACGCGCCGAAGCGGACAGGAAGGAAACGGAGTTCAAGGACGCCAAGCGCAGCAGCGACAGCAAGATCATCGAAACATTTGGCGGAATGGCGCTGGCCTCGACGGCAAAAGAGCGGGTTCAGGAAGCGATGGTTGCCCGCCACGAGTTCAAGGCCGAAACGCTGAAACCCGCATTGAATATCCTGAAGGCCGACCCCAAAGCGGCAGACTTGAAGCCGTGTAGCGCAGGCGGCGGCGATGTCTGCATCAGGCCGGTCAATGCTGCGATAGCGAATATTGCCACGAATATCATACCCCGCGTACAGTTACCCCTGTTGACCCCGACTGTTTCATTCCTGCCTGCCATCCAGCGCAAGGTGGCGGTGGTGATCGGCAACAACGCCTATCAGGATTCCAGCCTCCCCTCCTTGAATGGCGCTGCAAAGGATGCCGATGCCGTCAGCAAGATGCTCAAGGAAAAGATGGGTTACGACGTGCGCATGGTGCATAACGGCACCAGGGCGGATATTGTCCGCACACTCAACCGGGTATCCGATGAAACAGGCTCGAAGGATAGCGTGGTGGTTTATTACGCGGGGCACGGCTACCAGATGGAGGATACCAAGGTGGGTTACTGGATTCCGAGCGATGCATCAGCCGAAGACCCGAATAAATGGATTTCCAATTCGGATGTCAACAAGATGCTGGCGAATATTCCCGCGAAGCAAATGATCCTGATGTCGGATAGCTGTTTTTCCGGCACATTGGCCGGTGAGCAAAAAGTAACTTCCGGTAGCGTTGCAGGGAGCAGTGTCCAGGAAATTCTCGGCAAACGCTCGGTGCTGGTGATGTCGTCAGGCGGCGAAGAGCCGGTGATTGATGAAGGCAAGGAAGGTCACTCGGTATTCGCCTGGCACTTGATGGACAAGCTCAACAAAGTCGAGCAATACAAGAATGGCGCCGATGTGTTTGACGCGGTGAAGGCGGGCGTAGCCAAGGACGGCATCCCGCAAACGCCGCAGTACGGCGCTTCGGTCAGCGCGGGGCATATGGCGGGCGGCGAATATTTGTTCGAGGTGCGCAAGTATTGATCGCCTGCAACGCAGAACGCCCGCTTCAGGTCGTTTTGCGGCTTGAACGCAAACCGGATATGTCCATTGTTATCCTCTTGGGGCATAATGCGAAAAAATTAGCCAAGGAGTTCGATTATGACGCTGGCCGTCCGTCAACAAATAGTGGTTGATCAAAACCACACCATTCATCTGCAAAACTCGGGGCTCAAGCCGGGTAGCAAAGTAGAGGTGATTGTGCTGGTGGAGGACGAAGCGCGGCAGGCCAAGGAGAAGCCGATGTCTTTTCTGGAGGGCGCACAAAAACTTTCCATTGATGCGCCACCCGATTTTTCGGTTACGTTTGAGAAAAATCTTTATGGACATGGCAGCTGATGCCAGAACTGATGTCAGAGAAGGAAGTTTTTCTCGATACTGGTTTTGCCATTGCGCTGGTCGCGCCACGCGACCGCTACCATGCAAAGGCTGTTCAACTGGCCGATGACCTGAAAACATCTGGTTCCGCCATCGTCACCACGCGCGCCGTGTTGCTTGAAATCGGTGCGGCACTTGCCAAAGTCTCTTACCGCGGAGCGGCTGTTTCCATCATCGATATGCTGGAAAACGACCCTGATGTAGAAATTGTCGCCATACAGAATGACTTGTTCGTTGAAGCATTTGAGCTTTTTCGCGGGCGGACGGACAAGGAGTGGAGCCTGACGGATTGCATGTCTTTCGTGGTCATGCGGCAGCGCGGTATTCAGGTCGCATTGGCGGCTGACATTCACTTCCAGCAGGCTGGATTCAAGGCGCTGTTGCTGGAAATATAATCCTCATCACCGGCTTATTCCAATTCCAGATAGAAGCACCAATAATCCAATCCGTTCGTGGTGAGCCTGTCGAACCACCGTTACCTTGCCAATACTGGCCTTCGACAAGCTCAGGCCGAACGGTTGTGGGTGAAAATTAGCGGCGTTTCTATCTGGAATTGGAATTAGGTTGATGCGCCACATGATTTCGGCTACGCACCAATATCACGCTGCCCGCGTGTCACCCGTCAGGGAGACATTCAGCACTACGTCTTTCCACGGTACATAAACCTTTCCGTCTTCGTCGCGTGCCAGAAGTTCGAGCTCCAGCAATTTGCGGACATCGCGATGCACGTTCGAGTAATTCCGCCCCATCGCCTTGGCTAAGGCATAAACACTGAGCGCGCCAAGCTGTTTGGAGGTTTCGATCACTTGCATCCGCGCCGGCGTAATGTCCGAGAAAAGGCTCGTCATCGAATCAAAATCAAGGTGGTAATCTGCTGAGACGTGCTTGCCGACATCGGCTTTTTTTGCCGCGCGCAAGGCTCGCGCCTGGGAGGTTTTCCAACTGGTCAGTTCAATAATCGCTTTCATTTTTGCCTCCTGACAGACGGATGATATCCGCCTCAAAATCAATAATAAGCTGCTCCAGCGTTATGAACAGGTAGGGGTGCTGACGTTCGTTTTTGCCCAGATGCCGATGGTCGCCTTTACCTGATTCATTGTCATAGCGCGCCACTGTTTCACCATTCTGCCCACAGTAAAGCCGATACTTGAAATAGTGTGTGCATCCGCTCACGGGAGTTGGAACGGCCCAGACAACCCGCTCGATCAATGTATCATTTTTGCGAATCCTGTCCTTAATGACGAGTTGCGCTTTCATGTATGGCATTCTAGCAATATATTGCAAGTAAGCAATAACTGGAAACGTCTACCAGCCAGATTCCGTCATGCTGCATCCGGGCTGCAAGCCGACACCAAATGACACGCTGCCAGCGTGTCATTCCATTTCCCCTTCAATAGAAAAATCCGTAGGTCGGACTCTGCCCGACAACTATATCCGGCGGGCAGAGCCCGCCCTACGAAAATGTGCTTTTAATTTGGGGTTTGAATTATTCGCAAAGATCGCGTAAGGCATTTTAAGGATTGAAATTCAGCCGCGCCGCAGTAATTGCAAATACTGTTCGCGTTCCTGTTCGGTCATGCTCGACAAGCTGCCTGGTGCCAATTTTGCCTGCAAGGTTTGAAATTGCTGGCGGCGCTGCCCATCTTCAAGCCTGCCCAACAGCCCGACAAATTCGGCGTCCACATCGAAAGTCTCACCCCAATTCAGCATATCTGCCTCAGCGGCAGCCAAGGCTTTTTCATGCGCCGTACCCTGAAACGATTGGGTAAGCGCGGGACTGCTCATCTCAAAGCCGTTTTCACGTAGCACGAACAACACTGCCGCAATTGCTTCGGCATCACTCCCCTCGCCTTGCCATCCGGCGGGAACTTGCGCCCCCAGCGCGGGTTGCGCGATCAGGCACTGCAACAGCAGCCGGTTTGCCGAGGGCGGCGCGCGGCCGGCTTTCTGGAAAGGTTTGCGCGCCGCACGCGCAACGGGGCTGATTTCATACAACGCCTCCAACTCTTCCTGGCTGACACCGGAGAGCGCCGCGACCTCCTTGCGCAACAGCAATGCGGTGGCCGGTGCAGTGATCGCGGTCAACAGCGGTTTGGCGCGCTGCAATAACTGGTTGCGCCCTTCCTGGGTGCGCAAATCCAGTTCCGCGCTGGCTTCGCGCAGCAGGTAGCCGGACAGCGGCATCGCTTCCCGCACGCGCTGCTCGAAAGCATCCTTGCCGAATTCGCGGATGAAGCTGTCGGGGTCATGCTCGACCGGCAGAAACAGGAAGCTGATGCGCTTGCCGTCCTGCAGATAAGGCAGCGCGTTTTCCAGCGCGCGCCAGGCCGCTTTCTGCCCGGCCTTGTCGCCGTCGAAACTGAACACGATGTGCTCGGTCAAGCGCAGCAGTTTTTGCACGTGATACGGCGTGGTCGCCGTGCCCAGCGTCGCCACGGCATATTCCACACCGAGTTGCGCCAACGCGACCACGTCCATGTAGCCTTCCACCACCAGCACCTGCTGCCCGCCGCGAATGGCTTTTTGCGCCTGGAACAGACCGTATAGCTCGCGGCCTTTTTCGAACAGCGGGGTTTCCGGCGAGTTGAGGTATTTGGGCTCGCCCTTGTCCAGCACGCGCCCGCCGAAGCCGATGACCTGACCGCGCACGTTGATGATGGGGAACATGATGCGGTCGCGGAAGCGGTCGTAACGCTTGCCCTCGTCGCCTGCGATCACCAGGCCGGTCTCGGTCAGTGTGTCGCTCTGGTAATCCGGGAAGGCCGACGCGAGGTTCTGCCAGCCGTCCGGCGCGTAGCCGATGCCGAATTTTGCGGCGATCTCACCGCTCAGCCCGCGCTTCTTGAGGTAATCGATCGCGCGCTGCGATTGCTTGAGTTGTTCGCGGTAATAGCGCGTGGCGGTTTGCATCACCTCATACAGATCCGGAGCGACTTTCTGGGCATATTCTCTCTGGGCATCTCCCGCTGGGGAACGCTCGTGCGGCACGTCCAGACCGACGCCGCGCGCCAGTTCCTCGATTGCCTCGACATAGCCGAGTCCGGCGTGCTCCATGACAAAGCCGATCGCCGTGCCATGCGCGCCACAACCGAAGCAATGGTAAAACTGTTTAGACTGGCTGACGGTAAACGAGGGGGATTTTTCGTTGTGGAACGGGCAGCAGGCGACGAAATTTGCGCCGGCCTTCTTGAGCGGCACATAGCGCTCGACGACATCGACGATATCGAGACGATTGAGCAGGTCTTGAATGAAACTCTTTGGAATCATGCCCGCGCCTTTCATCTCTGACAGCAACGCGCCGACAGAACGGTTAACCGGGAATTATTTGCTGAGTTGCGCCTTGATCAACGCAGAGACTTTGCCCATATCGGCGCGCCCGGCCAACTTGGGTTTGATCGCGCCCATTACCTTGCCCATATCCTGCGGGCCAGCCGCGCCGGTGGCGGCAATCGCCTCGGCCACGGCGGCGGCGACTTCGGCTTCGCTCATCTGTTGCGGCATGTAAGCGGCCAATACGGTCATCTCGAACTTCTCGACATCCGCCAGATCCTGGCGTCCGGCCGCTTCATACTGGCTGATGGAATCGCGCCGCTGCTTGTTCATCTTTTCGATGATGGCGACCACGTCCGCATCCGTCAATTCGATGCGTTCGTCCACCTCGCGTTGCTTCATCGCGGCGAGCAGCAGGCGAATCGCCCCGAGACGCGCCGCATCCTTGGCGCGCATCGCGGTTTTCATGTCCTCGGTGATTTGCAGCTTGAGACTCATGTTAAACCCAATTGCCGTACCCGACATGGTACGGCAAATCAGTAGACAGAATCAGTAAAGCTTGGGGGGGAGAACCTGGCTGCGCAGGCGCTTGTAATGGCGCTTCACTGCGGCGGCCAGCTTGCGTTTGCGTTCTGCGGTGGGCTTCTCGTAAAACTCGCGGGCGCGCAGATCGGTCAGCAGGCCGGTCTTTTCCACGGAACGCTTGAAGCGGCGCATTGCGACTTCGAACGGCTCATTTTCCTTAACTCGTACAGTTGTCATAAACGAACTACCTATCTACCAAAAAATTGAGGGCGCGATTCTAGCAAAAGCCCATGCGTTCCACAACCGCGATTTTGCACGACGGGAATTACTTCAGATCCAGCACGTCCTGCATGTCGTAAAGGCCTGCCGGATTGGATTTCAGATATCTCGCGGCGCGCAACGCACCCAGCGCAAAAGTGGCGCGGCTGCTGGCTTTGTGGGTGATCTCGACGCGCTCGCCGGTACCGGCAAACAGCACGGTATGGTCGCCGACGATGTCGCCGCCGCGCACCGTGGCGAAGCCGATGGTGGAGGGGTCGCGTTCGCCGGTCACACCTTCGCGGCCATAGACCGCGCATTGCGCCAGATCGCGCCCCAGGGTGCGCGCCACCACTTCGCCCATGCCCAGCGCGGTACCGGACGGCGCATCCACCTTGTGGCGGTGGTGCGCCTCGATGACTTCGATATCGTAGCCGTGCGCCAGCACGCGCGAGGCGGTTTCCAGCAGCTTGAACACCAGATTCACGCCGACGCTCATATTGGGGGCGAATACGATGCCGATCTGTTGCGCCGCCACGCCGAGTTGCGCCTTTTGCTGCGCGTTAAAACCGGTCGTGCCGATCACCATATTCACGCCCAGCTTGCGGCAGATATCGAGGTGATGCAGCGTGCCTTCCGGGCGGGTAAAGTCGATCAGCACGTCCGCGCCTTGCAGGGCGGCCTGAGCATCCGCGCTGATCCTTACGCCGCAGGGCGCGCCGAACAGCTCCCCGGCATCTTTACCGAGCAGCGGGCTGGTGCCGTGCTCCAGCGCGGCGTGCAGCACCAGGTCATCCGCTTGCGCCACACCTTCCAGCAGGGCGCGCCCCATGCGTCCGCCGCTACCGGCGATGGCTATTTTTATTTTACTCATCATGCTCCTCTTTCATGCGCCAGTCAGAGGCACAAAATAATCTGAAAATCATTGCTGCGATTGGCTGCCTTGAGCCTGCTTGCCATCATCGATTTTCACCAAGTTATCCCCATCGAAATACAGCGTCAGGCGCTGTTCTTCGACGATTTGGCCGTCCCGCTCCAGGCGGTACACATAATCCCACCGGTTCCCGTGGAACGCGTCGCTGATCATCGGTGTGCCCAGCACATAACGGGCTTGCGATTTATTCATCCCCAGTTTCAATTTTTCGCGCATCTCCGGCGTAATGTAATTACCCTGACGGATTTCCATTTTGTATGCGGTCGGCAACTGGACAGAAGGCATCGACGGCATGGATGGCATCGACGGCACAGGGATATCGCTACATGAAGCCAGCAGTATGGAAAGCAAAATCAGTTTGGTGCGCATAGTAATATCCTGTCTTCTCGTCATTCCAATTTCCAATCAATAGCAAAATGCCCTAGCCGCAGGAGCGGGATTTATCGCGCCCCTGCCAGAGCCGCCGCATCCCGCGACACGTTACTGGCACAGCCAACCGACTGCGAGAGCAGGTGCGAGGCGGTTTCTCCCGCACCGGATGCTTCGCAACACCGTGTCAAAACCGCCGCATGATACCTCAAGCTGCCGCACCCAACATCTCCGCCGCATGTTTGCGCGTCGTGTCGGTAATTTTCACGCCGCCCAGCATGCGCGCGATCTCCTCGACACGCTGCCTGCCTTCCAGCACGGCGATATGGCTCAGCGTGACGCCGTTCTCCGCCGCCTTGCTCACTTGCCATTGATGGTCGGCGGCGGCGGCGACCTGCGGCAGATGCGTCACGCACAGCACCTGATAATTCCTGCCCAGTTTTTTCAGCAAATGCCCGACGATTTCCGCGACGCGCCCGCCGATGCCGCTGTCCACTTCGTCGAAAATCAGCGTCGGCACGCTGGCGACCCGGATCGCGGCAACCTGGATCGCCAAGCTGATGCGCGACAATTCGCCGCCCGAGGCGACCTTCGCGAGGCTGCGCGGCGGCACACCGGGGTTGGCGGCGACCTGGAACTCTATCGTCTCCAACCCGTAAGCATTCCCTTCAGCCAGCGGCGGCAGCGCCACGGCGAAACTGCCACCCTGCATCGCCAGCGTCTGCATCGCGGCGGTGATTTCTCGCGCCAGTTTATCGGCGGCCTTCTTGCGCGCCGCCGTCAATTTCTGCGCTGCCGCCAGATAGTTTCGCTGTGCGGATTTTTCCTGCTGTTCCAGCGCGGCCAGATCGGCATCGCCGCCCAACTCCGCCAGGCGCGCCATGATGCGCTGCAAGGCTTCATCCAGTTGTTCCGGCACGATACGGTGTTTGCGTGCGGCATCCATCACATTCTGGATACGCTGCTCCTGTTCATGCAGGCGTTGCGGATCGGTATCGAGGCGCTGCTGGTAATGGCGCAAAGCATACACCGCCTCCTGCAACTCGGCCTGCGCGCTTTCCAGCATGCGCAGCGTTTCGCCCAAGCTGGCATCGTGCGCCATACCGTCGCGCAGACGCACCGCCAGCGCGTTGAGTTGCGCCAAACAGGCATTGTCCGCCTCGCCCAGAGTCTCGATGCCGAAAGCGGCGGTCTCCAGCAGGCTCGCGGCATGTGCGAGGCGTGCGTAGTCGGCTTGAAGCTCTTGCCAATCGGCGGTGTTGAAACCCAGCCCGTCCAGCTCGTCGCGTTGAAATCGCAACAGCTCTCGCTCGGCGGCAACGGCCTCGGCATTCTCGCTGAGGCTGATGCGGCGGCGGCGCAAGGCCTGCCAATCGCGGTACAGGGTTGCGACTTTCTCCGCATCGGCGGCTATACCCGCATAACTGTCCAGCAACATGCGTTGCGCATCTGGCCGAACCAGTGATTGATGGGCGTGCTGGCCGTGAATATCCAGCAACTGTTCGCCCGCGTCGCGCATCTGTTGCAGGGTAGCACTGCACCCGTTGATGAAGCCGCGCGAACGCCCATTGGCGTCCAGCACGCGGCGCAACAGGCATACCCCCTCATCGCCCGCCAGCTCCTGCCCGGCCAGCCATGCCTGCAAATGGGGCAACGCGGCGATGTCGAATTCGGCTGCGATCTCGGCGCGCTCGCAGCCGTTGCGCACCATCGTTGCATCGCCGCGTTCGCCGAGCGCCAGCGACAGCGCGTCGATCAGGATGGATTTGCCCGCGCCGGTCTCGCCGGTCAGCGCGGTGAAACCGGCAGAGAAATCCAGTTCAAGCGAGGAGACGATGACGAAATCGCGGATGGACAGGAATTTCAGCATTTATCTGGATAACGGCAGTTTATAGCGTCTGGTTCCAGAGCAGCTTCTCGCGCAACGTGTGGTAATAGCTATGCCCCACCGGATGCAGCAGGCAGGCAGGCTCGGGATGGCGCGTGACGATGATCTTGTCGTGCAACTTCAAATCGTAATAGGTATGGCTGTCGAAGCGCACGCGGATATCGCCGGTGCGGTGCAGCAGGATTTCCAGCACCGACGTGCTTTTCACCACGATGGGGCGGTTGCTCAGCGTATGCGGGCATACCGGCACCAGTTCCAGCGCATCCAGGCTGGGGTGCAATATCGGGCCGCCCGCCGACATCGCATAGGCGGTCGAGCCGGTGGGCGTCGCCACGATCAGCCCGTCGGCGCGCTGGTTATAGAGGTATTCGCCGTCGATGCGCACCTCGAACTCGACCATGCTGCTGATATGGTTGCGGTGCACCGCCACCTCGTTGAAAGCCAGCCCGCTGAACACCTCGACATCATCGCGCAACACGCGCGCCGACAGCAGCAGGCGCTGCTCGGTGACGAACTTGCCGTCCAGCATCGCCGCGATGCTGTCCTGCATGTTTTCCAAGGTCAGGTCGGTGAGAAAACCCAGCCTGCCCTGATTCACCCCGACCAGCGGAATCTGGTGCGGCGATAAAGTGCGCGCGATGTTCAGCATGGTGCCATCGCCGCCGATCACGATGGCCAGATCCACCGCATGAGCCATTTCGTTCAAATTCATCGCCGGATAAGAGCCGGATTCGACCTGCTCGGCAGTCAGGCTATCCACCACCACGGTCAACCCCCTAGACGACAAAAATGCGGCCAGGCGCAACAACGGCTCCGCAATTTCCGGAGCCTTGTGCTTGCCGATCAGCGCGACGTTCTTGAAGGGGAATTTCATAGGCGCGATTAAACCACAT
>Ga0209343_10005280_pt1 | contig 15753 bp, 14 predicted proteins | sample RifCSPlowO2_02_FD_184026 | JGI IMG/M metagenome (GOLD analysis project Ga0209343, IMG submission 184026) | Groundwater microbial communities from Rifle, Colorado - Rifle CSP2_plank lowO2_0.2 (SPAdes) (version 2) | ecosystem: Environmental > Aquatic > Deep subsurface > Groundwater | place... | reverse complement strand
CCGGCCGCCTACGGGAGCGTGGTCATCTTCTGCCGGCCCTTCCAGGTGATCTTCAGCGTGGCTTCGCTCAAGGACGCGAGGTAGGGAGGGGCGAAACGGCATTCATTGTGACTGGCTATATCATTTCAATGTTTCATCATCCCGGCGTCAGGTAACGACGGCTGGAGGGATCAAGGGGAGCCTAAATGGCTCCCCCCCCTACCTCCCGAACAGGCCTTTCAAACCCTTGCCGATCCCTTCGATGCCCTTCTTGAGCTCCTCCGCCGTCTTGTCCACGGCGGAGCCGGGCGCCCGCTGGGCGGGGGCCTGGCCGGCGGCGGCCATGAGCTTGAGGCAGGGGTTGTCCGAGGAGCCCAACTCGACGAGCCCGGCGATGGCCGCGGGCGGGAAGAGGAAGATCCCGGCGACGCCCCCGATCTTGCGGGCGAGGGCCAGTTCGTCCGGGCGGACCTTGGGCTTCAGGAGGGTGCCCTGGATCTTGACCGGCACCGAGAGGTTCAGGGTGGCGGACTTGGGACGGGGGGTGATCCTCATGTCGAGGGTTTCGCGGCCCAGGTCGATCTTCCCCTCCCCGGCGATGGTGGAGAACTCGCTGTCCACCACGAGCGCCCGGCTCGTCGCGACGCCGCTCCGCACCTGGAAGTCGCCCGCCGCGCAGTTCACCGCCATCTTGTCGGTGCCCCGCGAGATGAAGGTGCCGAGCACCTGGGCGATGCCCCCGACGGCGTAGTCCAGCCCGGCGGTGCTGGCCGTTCCCTTGGCCATGAGGAGCTTCATCTCCCCGTCCAGGCTGGCCATGACGGCGGCCACGCTGGCGCCCTGGCCCTTGAGGTCCACGGCCAGGTCCGCCCGGCCGCTCACCCAGGCGCGGTGGCCCGCCTCCGTCAGGAGCGCGGCCACCTCGATCCTCTTCACCTTCATGCCGATCACGGCGGACTTGGCGCCCCCGTCGAGCACGAGGCCGCCCGACGCCGCCCCGCCCGCCAGCTTCGCGGCCAGGGGCTGGACCGAGAGCTTCCCGCCGCGCAGGACGAGGTGGGCCGAGAGCTCCTTGAGCCTGGCACCCGGGGCGATGACTTCGCCCGCCGAGTAGCGGATGTCCGCGTCGAGGAGGCTGAGGGCGCCGAGGGGGAGGGGATCGCCCGGGAAGAGCTTGTCCTTTCTCGCGGCGGCCTTGCCCGCCGCCGCCTTCCCGCCGCCCGGGGCGGCGAGGAGCTCGGTCAGGGCGACGCGGGCGGACTTCAGCTCGGCCGTGACCCGCGGCTTGCCGCCCGTCAAGCTCACCGCCGCCTTGCCGGAGACGTCGGTGCCCCCGGCGGCGAGCTTGAGCTTGTCCGCCTGGAGGGAGGCGAGATCGCCCTTCACCTCCGCCGAGAAGGAGAGCTTGCCGATCTTCGCCACGGCCTCCCCCGCGAGGGGCTTGAGAGCGGCGAGGCTCGCGGCTTCGGCGGAGACGCTGAGGCGGATGCCGCTCACCTTCCGGAGGTCGGCGATCTCGCCCTTCACCTTCGCTTCCACCCCGGCGAAGGAGGCCTGGATGTCGAGGGGGAAGGCCCCGTCCGGCCCGAGGAAGCGCCCGAGCGCCCCCGCCTGGCCCTTCACGCGGAGGGGCAGATCCAGGTAGGCCCCCTGGAGGTCGAGCGTCACGGGGGAATCCAAGCCCTTGACCCGGGTGGCCATGCGGTCGATCACCAGCTTGTGGTGCGCGCCCGTCCTGCCGTCGCGGTAGGCGATGACCCCCCTCTCCAGGAGAAGGGAGACGCTCAGCCCGGCGGGGAGAGCGCCCCCCGCGCCGCCCCCGGCTCCGGGCGGGCCGAGCTCCCAGTTGCCCCGCCCCTGGCGGTCGGTCTCCAGGAGGATGTCGGGCTCGATGAGGACGAGGCGGCTCAGGCGGATGTCCTTCCGGATCAGGGGCAGGAGCTCCACCTGTACTTCGAGCCGCTTGAGCTTGGCCATCTCGGGCCGCGAGCCCCAGGGCGCGTTGGCGAAGCTCACCCCCTCCACCACGAGGGCGGGGTTCCACCCGAGGGCGAAGGAGATGGGCCCCTCGATCCTGAGGCCGCGCCCGGTGGCGGACTTGGCCGCCTGGGCGATGACGCCCTTGTACTGGTTCACGTCGATGGACTTGAGGTAGGCGATCCCGCCCGCGATAAGGAGGACGAGCAGGAGGGCGGTGACGCCGATGAGGGTGCGGATGCGCATGGGCGCGTCTCCACAAGACCTGGTACCGGGGGGCCGGGAAGGGAAAGAGGCCGGAAGCTCCCTCCCCCGTCCCCATGTTGAAGGAGGCGGCCCCCCGGCACAAGGGGGAAACCCTGGGGCGGGGGTGGGTCCCCTTTTGAATTACCGATTCCCGGGGAAAGACGGGAGAAAATCCCGCTGGACAGAGTCATCATTATTTGTTATTTTTCGTAATAATTTAGCCAGATGTCCATCTTGCGGGGGGGCCGCATGGCCGGACGGATGCTTTCCACCCGCGAGGCGGCTGAGTTCCTGGGGCTCAACGAGAAGAAAGTCTATTCCCTCGCCCGGGAGGGGAAAATCCCTGCCGTCCGCCTGACCGGCAAGTGGCTCTTCCCCCAGGACACCCTGGAGGAATGGCTCGAAGGCCAGGCCCGCGCGGGGGTGGGAGGGGGAGCCGTGAAGGAGAGGGCCTCCCCCCTGGCCGCCCTGGTGATCGCCGGGAGCGACGACCCGCTCTTCCGCTCCCTCCTCCGGGACCTGAACCGCCAGCCCGAGCAGGGCCTCTTCGCCTTCGCCGAGCTGGGGAGCGCCGGGGGGCTGCGGGCGCTGGCCGGGGGGCTGGCGGACCTGGCCTGCTCCCACCTGGAGGAGGAGGGGGAGTACAACCTGCCCTTCCTGCCCCGCCTCGCCCCGGGCCTGCGGGGGCGGATGGTCACCGTGGCCCACCGCCGCCAGGGCATCCTCACCGCCCCGCGCAACCCGCTCGGGCTGCGCACGGTGGCGGACTTGGCGCGCCGGCCCGGGGTGCGCATCGTGAACCGCCAGCCGGGCTCGGGCACCCGCCTCCTGCTCGACAGCGAGCTGCGCCGGGCGGGCGCCGAGCCGGAGAGCGTGGCGGGCTACCGGACCGAGGTGAGCACCCACGAGGAGGCCGCCCTGCGCGTCCTGCGGGGGGAAGCGGATGCCGCCCTCGCCTGCGAGTGGGCGGGCCGCCAGGCGGGCCTCGGGTTCGTGCCGCTGCGCGAGGAGCGCTTCGACCTCATCGTCCCCCGGGAGGCGGGCAAGCGCGCCGCCGGGAGCCTCGTCGAGGCCCTCCGCGCGCCCTCCTTCCGCCGCCGGGGGGCCTCCTGGCCCGGCTACGACCTGCGGGAGACGGGGGTGGTCCAGGCCGAGTTCTAGATCCAAAGAAAGAAGGAGGGTGTTCCATGCGGATGCGCCGTCTCGCCGGTTTCGCCCTGTCCTTGGCGCTTGTTCTCGCGGGCGCGGGGCCCGCCTCCGCGGCCGAGCGCCTCAAGCTCGCGACCACGACCAGCACGGCCAACTCGGGCCTGCTGAAATACCTCCATCCAGTCTTCGAGAAGAAGTACGGCGCCGCCATCGGCACGATCGCGGTGGGCACCGGCCAGGCCCTGCGCCTGGGGCGGAACGGGGACGTGGACGTGGTGCTCGTCCACGCCCGCGCCGCCGAGGACAAGTTCGTGGCGGACGGCCACGGGGTGAACCGCCGGGACGTCATGTACAACGACTACATCGTGGCCGGCCCCAAGAAGGACCCGGCGGGGGTCCGAGGGATGAGGGACGCCGTGGCCGCCCTCAAGAAGGTGGCGGAGAAGAAGGCCCCCTGGTTCAGCCGCGGCGACGACTCGGGCACCCACAAGATGGAGCTCCAGCTCTGGAAGGAGGCGGGCCTGGGCAAGCCCTCGGGCGGGTGGTACCGCGCCCTGGGGCAGGGGATGGGGAACACCCTCATCGCGGCGGACGAGAAGGGGGCCTACACCCTAGCCGACCGGGGCACCTACATCGCCCTCTCCTCCGCCAAGAAGATCGGGCTCGGGATCGCCATCGAGGGCGACAAGAAGCTCTTCAACCCCTACGGCGTCATCGCCGTCAGCCCCAAGAAGCATCCCCACGTGAAGCACGAGCTGGCGATGAAGTACGTGAACTTCCTCGTCTCCCCCGAGGGCCAGAAGCTCATCGGCTCCTTCCAGAAAGGAGGGAAGGTGCTCTTCTTCCCTTCGGCGGGGGGAGCGGCCGGCAACTAGGATGGAGTTCCTCCTCGAAGGTTTCTCCGAAGGCCTGCGGCGGGCCCTGACGGGCGACCCGGAGGTCTGGCAGGCGGCCTGGGTGACGGTGGAGGTGAGCCTCTGGGCCACCCTCCTCGCCACCCTGCTCGGCCTCCCGGCGGGCTACCTCCTCGCGGTCGCCCGCTTCCGGGGGCGGGGGTTTGCCCTCGGCCTGTTCCAGAGCCTGCTCGGGCTTCCGACCGTGGTGATCGGGCTTCTGGTCTACGGGTTCCTCTCCCGGCGCGGCCCACTGGGAGAAGCGGCTCTCCTCTTCTCCCCGCCCGCGATCGTGATCGGCCTCACCATCCTCGCCTTCCCCATCGCGGCGGTGTACGGGATGGCCTCGGTCGCCGCGGTGGACGCCCGCGCCCGGGAGACCGCCCTCACCCTCGGAGCCTCCCCGGGCCGCGCCGCCTGGGCAGTGTTCCGGGAGGCGCGCTTCGGCCTGGTGGCCGCCGTGCTGGGGGCGTTCGGCCGGGTGTCCTCCGAGGTGGGCATCGCCATGATGCTCGGGGGGAACATCGAGGGCTACACCCGCACCCTCACCACCGCCATCGCCCTTGAGAGCATGAAGGGGGAGTTCGGCTTCGGGGTCGCGCTCGGGACGATCCTGATGGCGATCGTCATCGCGGTGAGCTTCGCCGCCCGCGCGCTGCAGAGGTCCTCATGAGCGAGGCGTTCCGGCTGGAGGGCGTGCGGGTGCGCCTGGGGGGAGTCCCCGTCCTGGAGGTGGAGGCGCTCGCCATCCCCGCCGGGGCGGTCACCCTCCTCACCGGCCCGAACGGCTCGGGGAAGACCACCCTCTTGCGCGTGCTGGCAGGCCTGCTGGCTCCGGAGCGGGGGAGCGTCGTCCACATGGGGGCGCCCCTTCCCTTCGGGAAGGCGGGCCTCCCCCACCGCCGCCGCGTGACCATGCTCTCGCAGTCGCCCTTCCTGTTCAGCGGGAGCGTGCTCTTCAACGTGGGCTACGGCCTGCGGGCGCGGGGGGTGGAGCGGGACGAGGCGGAGGAAAGGGCGCGGGCGGCGCTCGAGGCGGCGGGCCTCGCCCATCTCGGCGTGCGGAGCGCCCACGCCCTTTCGGGCGGGGAGCGCAAGCGCGTCGCCCTGGCCCGGGCGATGGCGTGCGGAGCCGGGACCCTGCTGCTGGACGAGCCCACAGCCGAAGTGGACCGGGAATCCGCCGAGCGGCTCCGGGCGGACATCGTCTCTTCCGCGGCGACGGGCAAGACTCTCGTGGTGAGCACTCATCAGGCCGAGTGGGGGAGGGGGGCGGCCGAGGGAGAAATCCGGCTCGAACATGGGCGGGTGGCTCCATCCCCCGGGCCTCCCGGCTTGTGATACCATCTCCCTGTCTCGAAATGAGACGCCGTCATGCATGGCCGGAGGGACGGGGACGGTGGGGATCTGGAGCGTCGCGGGACTGTTTGCCGGCGTGTTCCTGGCCGGCTGGCTGGCGTATGAGGAATGCCCCGCCCAAGCCGATTCCCACGAGACCCATCCCCTGACCCGGAACGAATGCGCGGCGGTGCGGGAGATGCTGGAAGAGGGCGTCCCCATCGGGCCGGGCTGGCGCATGTTCGAGTCGGCCTTCGAACCGGGCGCCCAGGGGGTGAGCGGGCGGTTCTGCCGGCTGCTCGCGGTGGGGACCGGGGAGCACATGGAGGGGATGAAGGTCCGCTCCGCCGCCGACATCGCCGATTACGTCGCGGGCACCCTCCGGAAGGCGGACTGGGCCGAGGGATCCTTTGCGCGGAGGTTCCGGGCCGAGGGCCAGGGGCGGAGGGTCTTCGCCCTCGAGAAAGGGCGGGCCGTCTGCCGGGTGACCCTGCTCTCCCACCCGGTCCGGGCCGTGGCCGGGCAGGACGCGAAGAAGGGAGATAAGAATGCCCCCGCCGCCCTGGCCCCCCACCAGCGCGCCTACTGGGTCGGGGTGGACTGCTTCAAGCACTGAGCCTGCCCGCCTCGCCCGGCCCGCCGAAAGACGAAATTCCTTAACACTTTATCTTTCAGTCTTCCGCGATTTCTTCTATAATCGAATCCTTGAAGTCCAGCGTTGGGAAGCGACCGTCGGGATTCCGCCCCATCTGTTCGCGCAGGGGATGGCGCTGTGAACTGGACCCCGAAGCTTGTCCTCGGAGCCGCTGTACTGCTTGCTCTCGTTGCCGGTTCTTCCGAGAGCGCGCCGCCGGCCGAATCCGCGAACCCCTCCCTGTTCCCCGTCTCCGCTCCCGTGGCCGCGCAGAAGGAATTCTGGGTGCGCGTCTTCGCCCGGGTCTCCACCTCGGAGGTGCTCATCCACGACGAGGAGAACCTCCGGGTGTACTCCACCCTGCGCCTCGGCGCCCCCTGGGACGGGCGACGGGAGCAGCGCATGGCCATCCGGGCCGAGCGGCAGAAGCACGAGGCCGTCCTCCTCGCCCTCGCCGAGGGCGGGAGCCTTCCTCCCGGCGCGGAGGCCCTGGCCGGGCGCCTGCGCAAGCAGCTCGCCGGCGACTCCCGCCAGGAGGTGTGGCGGGCCGCCTACAGCGTCCGGGCCCAGCCCGGGCTCAAGGAGAAGTTCCGGGAGGGCTACATCCGCTCGGGCCGCTACCTGCCCCGCTTCGAGGCCGCCTTCCGCCGGCGCGGACTCCCGCTGGAGCTCGTCCTGCTCCCCCACATCGAGAGCGGCTTCGAGGAGCGGGCCTACAGCAAGGCCCGCGCGGTCGGGATGTGGCAGTTCATCCAGCCGACGGGGCGCCTCTTCATGCGGGTGGACGGCGCCGTGGACGGCCGGCGCGACCCCTTCATCTCGGCGGAGGCGGCTGCCGGGCTCTTGAGCCTAAATCATAAGGAGCTCGGCACCTGGCCGCTGGCCCTCACCGCCTACAACCACGGCGCCCACGGCATGCAGCGGGCGGTGGCCGCGCTGGGCACGCGCGACTTCGGCGCCATCGTCAAGGGCTACCGGGGGCCCCACTTCGGCTTCGCCTCGCGCAACTTCTACGGGGAGTTCCTCGCGGCCGTCCACGTCCACCGCCGCGTCGCGGACTTTTTCGGCCCCCTGAAGCAGGATCCGCCCGCGCGCTTCGACGTCTTCCACGTGCCCCAGCCCATGCCGCTCGACGACCTCGCTCGCCGCATCGGCCTTCCGCGCGAGGCCCTGCGCCCCATGAACCCCGCCCTGGGCTCTTGGGTGGCGCGGGGCCGGGGCCACGTGCCCCGGGGCTACCCCCTCCGCGTCCCGGCGGGCCAGGGAGGGCAGGTGGCCCACGCCTTCGCCTCGGGCGGGGCCCGGCCCTCCGCCCCGGCGGAACGGGACGGCGCCGGCTGGGCCTTCGTCGCCCCGGGCGACACCCTGAGCGCCATCGCCTCGCGCCACAAGGTGAGCGTGCAGGGCCTCATGGCCGCGAACGGCCTCCAGGACGCCCTCATCCATCCGGGGGACCGGCTGCTCGTCCCCCGGGGCGCCGCTGGGCAGAAGGTCGAAGTCGCGAGGAAGGCGGCGCCCGTCCAGAAGAAAGAGGAGGAGGCGCCCGTCCAGGCGGCCCAGGGGAAGGAAGGCCCCGCCGCTCCCCGCGTGGCCGTGGTGGCCCGGGGGGACACCCTCGACGAGATCGCGCGCCGCCACGGGGTGAGCGTGAAGGACCTCATGGCCGCAAACAAGCTCCGGGGCGCGCTCATCCATCCGGGGGACCGGCTGGCCCTCCCCGGGCAGGCCGCCCCGGCCGCGAAGGAAGCAGCGCCTGGCCAGGTGGCCGGCGCGAAGGCGTCTCCTCCCGAGGAAGCCCTGGTCCCGCCCGCCGCCAAGGCGCCCGAGGCGGCGAAGCCGCAGGAGGTGGAAGAGAAAAAGGCGCCCGCCGAACCGGAGGAGGAACTCCGGGTGGCCCGCGCGGACCAGGCGCCTCCCATCGATTGGCTGGAGGGGGTGGCGGAGGAGGAAGAGGCCGCCGGGCAGCCGCCCGTCCGGACAGCCGCCCTTCAACTCCCCGCGGAGAAAGCCGAGCCCGGGGCCGCAGCCCAGCCCAAGGCCCGGGCGCCCGCTTCCCCCATGCGCGAGGAGGCGCTGCGCGAGGCGCTGGCGGTCTCGGCCACCGGGAAGGATCAGATCGGCAAGGTGCACATCCAGGAGAACGAGACGATCAGCCACTTCGCCGAGTGGCTCGAGGTGACGCCGGACCGCCTCCGCCGGCTGAACGGCCTGCGGCAGGGCCGCGCCATGCCCATGGGGCGGGAGTTCAAGGTGCCGCTCGACCGGGTGTCGGGCGCGGATCTCCTGGAGCGGCGGCTCTCCTATCACCGGAGCGTGAAGGCGGAGTTTGATCGGAAGTACGAGATCTCCGGGACAGTCCTCCACAAGCTCGCCCCCCGGGAGAACGTGTGGACCCTCGTCACCCAGACCTACAAGGTCCCGCTCTGGCTGGTGCGGGGCTACAACCCGGGCAAGGATCTCCGCCGCCTCGTGGCGGGGGAGGAGATCGTCGTCCCCCTCGTCAAGCCGCGCTGAGCCCCGCGGGGCGTCCTTGTCCCCCAGGGCGCTTTGGTTTATAGGAAGGGTCCGCCCTGCGGGGCAGTTGGAAGAACGGTCTTTTGCCGTTTTTTCGTCTTCCTGATCATTGTCAAGGCTGGCGGTGCCGCTCTTTTGTGGAGGCGGAGTCGTGGAGATCACGGTCAAGCGGGAGACGCTGCTCCGCGCCCTCCAGATGATGCAGGGCGTGGTCGAGAGCCGCAGCAGCGCCATGCCCATCCTCCAGAACGTCCTCATCGAGACCGACGGCAAGAAGAAGTTCCGGGTGCTGGGGACGAACCTCGACATCAGCCTCAAGGGCGCCTTCGAGGCCGAGGTCGGCAAGGCGGGCAAGGTCACTCTGAACGCGCGGCGCTTCTTTGACATCGCGCGCGAGCTGCCCGAGGCCGACGTGCGCATGGCCGAGGAGCAGGGCCAGTGGGTGCGCGTGACCTGCGAGCGCGCGAGCTTCCGTCTGCCGGGGCTCCCCTCCGCTGATTTCCCCAGCCTCCCCGAGGCGAAGGGGGCCGAATCCCACAAGCTCCCGGCCAAGACGCTGGGCGACATGATCCGCAAGACGATGTTCGCCATCTCGCAGGACGAGACGCGCTACACCTATAACGGCGTCTTCATGGAGTCGGATGAGGGGAAGCTGCGCCTCGTGGCCACCGACGGCCACCGGCTCGCCCTCATCGAGCGGCCCTGCCCGGGGCTCAGGCTGGGCCGCGGGGTGATCGTCCACAAGAAGGCGCTGGGAGAGCTGGTGAAGCTCCTCCAGGGATCGGGCGAGGAGGTGGCGGTCGTCCTCACCCAGAACCACATCCTCTTCCAGACGGAGGGCGCGGAGCTCTCGGCCCGGCTCATCGACGGGGAGTTCCCCAAGTACCGCCAGGTCATCCCCAAGCACGACGTCAGCCCCATCCACACCGACCGGGAGGCGCTGGTGCGGGCGCTCAGGCGCGTGTCGCTGCTCTCGAACGAGACGCGCATGGTCAAGTTCGTCTTCCAGCCGGGCCAGCTCACGCTGACCACCAACGGCTCGGAGGCGGGGGAAGCGGAGGAGGTTCTGGAGTCGGACTACGGCGGGGAGAAACTCGAGATCGGCTTCAACTCGCGCTACTGCCTGGACGTCCTGAGCATCCTCGATGAGCCGAAGGTGCGCTTCGAGCTGAAAGATTCCCTCAGCCCCGGCATCATCACGCCCGAGGGAGCGGAGGGATACACGTACGTCGTCATGCCCATGCGGGTGTAGGGGGCCCGTTCCGACTAGACAGCCCGGATGGCCGGTGGTATCGTCCGGCCCCGTCGGGAAACGGTAGTATCGTCTGCCTGTATGTAAGATAATCATAGCACAAGCGCGAGCGTCCACGCGCGTTGCCGCCAGGTCCCGGTTCCTTCAACCGGGCGTGTGTTCGGTGGGAGCAAAGAGGGTGAAGTCCGAGATGGCGAACGGAAACCGCCCCGCGCCGCGGGGCACGAAGGCCGGCAAGGGCGCCGGCCGGAAGAAAGGCACGGTGCAGATCCCGGAGGTCCGGATCGGCGAGAGGGTCCGCGGCCTCCGCAAGAAGAACGGGTACTCCATCCAGAAGCTCGCGGAGCTCTCGGGCGTCTCGCCCGCGGGCATCTACAAGATCGAGACCAACGGCATGGTCCCGACGGTCACGACCCTCTTGAAGCTCGCCGTCGCCCTCGAGCAGCCGGTGAGCTACTTCGTGGAGCCGGGCGAGGACCTCCCGGAGGTCCGCTGCATCCGCAAGGGAGAGCGCACCCTGCTGGCGAGCGGCCAGGAGGGGCGCACCGAGGTGGTCGCGGAGCGCCTGCGGGGGGGGCGGCTGGAGGCCCTGTTCCGCACCCTGGAGGCGGGCGCCCGCAGCCGCGCTCCCCACGTCCAGGCCGGCTGCGAGAACCTCGTCTACTGCCTGAAGGGGGAGCTGGCCGTCCGCCGGGGCGAGGAGTCCTACCCGCTCAAAGAGGGCGACTCCCTCCACTACCAGGCCAGCGGGAAGGTCATGTTCGAGAACGCGGGCCGCGCGGCCGCGCAGTTTCTCGTCGTGCATGGCCACCCGACGGCCAACTGAGGGTGCTCCCGGGCCCGGGGGAGGCTCCCGGGCCCGAGGCCGTCCCCTGATCCTCCGGGCGCCCGCCCCCGCGGGGGTCCCCCGGGGGGGCCCCTCCGCCCACGCCCGGCCTTGAGAAGCCCGTTCTCCCTCAGCGCCGAGGAGACGAGCCCGCGCTACTACGGCTGGCTCGCCGTCGGGGTCACGTTTCTCACGATGGCGACGGGCGGCGCCGTCGTGGGCACTTTCTCGGTCTTCTACGTCTCGTTCCTGGAGGAGTTCGGCTGGTCGCGCGCCGACGCGGCCCTGGGCTTCTCCTTCTCGATGGTGACGTTCGCCCTCTCGGCCGGGGCGATCGGCTGGCTGATCGACCGCTGGGGGCCGCGCGCCGTCATCCCGTCCGGGGTGGCCGTCCTGGGGGCGGGCCTCGCCCTCATGTCCACCGTCCGCAGCCTGGGGACGCTCTACCTCTACTACGGCTTCGTGGTGGCGCTCGGCATCACCCTCATCGGCTTCGTGCCCACGAGCACGGTGGTGAGCCGGTGGTTCCGCCGCCGGCGCGCGACCGCCATGGGGATCGCCCTCTCAGGGCGGAGCCTGGGCGGGCTGGTGATGGTGCCCCTCTCGGCCTTCCTCATCCGGGCCTACGGGTGGAGGAGCGCCTACCTCATCCTGGCCGCGGGGATCACCCTCTTCCTGCTCCCCCTGACGGCCGCCCTGCACCGCGCCCCTCCCCTCCCGCCGGAGGAGCGCCCCGGCGCCCGCGGGGAGCCCCCCGCTCCCGCCGAGGGGCTCGGCGGGCCGGCCTTCTGGTTCGTCTTCCTGGCGGGGATCTTCCACAGCGTCGGCTTCAGCATGATCGGCCTCCACCAGGTGGCCTACCTGGTGGACGTGGGCCTGAGCACCCTCGCGGCGGCCTCCCTCATCGGCATGCTGGCCGCGCTCCGCACCCTGGGCGGGCTGGCCGGGGGATGGTGCGGGGACCGCATGGGGCGGACGGCGGCCTACTTCGCCTCCTGCGCGGCGAGCCTGGCGGGGGTGTTCTTCCTGATGGGAGTGAGCGCCGAGCGCTGGCCCTTGGCCTACCTCTTCGTGATCTTCATGGGCCTGGGCGAGGGGGCGCGGGGGATCACATTCCTCTCCATCAAGGCGGACCTCTTCCCGGCGCGGAGCTTCGGCCGCATCCTGGGCTTCAGCCAGGTGGGGGCGGGGCTGGCCGCCGCGGTGGGGCCCTGGCTCTCGGGCTACATCCACGACGCGCTGGGGAGCTACCGGTACGCCTTCTGGGTGGTGGTGTTCGTGGACGTGCTCTCGCTCGCCACGGTGGCGGCGGCCGCGCGCGGGGGGCGGGCCCCCCTTACCCGGGGGGAGAGGCGGGAGGGCGCCTAGGCCAGCTTCTTCTCGCGGAGCAGCGAGACGACGAGGTCGATCATGGCGTCGTGCGGGAAAGTTTCCGTGTTCAGCACGGCGTGGTAGAGCTTAGGGTCCGCGAAGTCCACCCCGAAGAAGTATTCCGAGAAGAGCTTCTGGTCGCGGTCGGTGCTCTTGACGATGTCCTCGGCCGCCGAGCGCGTCACGCCGCCGCTGTCCATCAGCTGGCGGATGCGCGCCTCCTTGCTCCCCACCACCCGGACGTGGAGGGCGTCGCGCCGGTCCTTGAGGAGCACCTGCCCCCCCCACCCGCCGACGACGATGCCGCCCGCCTTGGCGGCCTCCTCCATCGTCTCCTTGAGCGAGCGGCGCAGCGTCTCGGAGTTCACCCCGAAGAGGCGCTCGATGACGTTGGGCGGCCGGCCCTCCATGCGGTCGAGGTCGATGTCGAGGCCCCGCTCCCGGCAGCCCCGGGCCAGCTCCTCGCGGAAGACGAACGCGTAGCCCAGCCGGCCGGCCAGGTGGCTTCCCATGGTCATGCCGCCTGTGCCGTATTGCCGGGAAACCGTGATGACGGCCATGGGGGGTCTCCTTCGCGGTGGGTCAAGCGTCCCGGCCGGCCGGGGGCCCCTCCGCAGGGCCCTCGGCCCGGGGCGCCGGCCGGCGGTCGTGGTTCCCCTCGGGGCGCTCCTGCGCCGCGAGGCGCAATTGCTCGATCGTGAAGCCCTCCAGGGCGGATCGCCGCCGCCGGCGCATTTCCCCGAAGAGGCGCTCGCCGCCTGGGAGCGGGGCGGGAGGGAAGAGATCCCATGCCTCCACCGCCGGGATGCTGGCCGGGTGGCGCCCCAGCAGGAGGCGGCCTCCCTCCCCGGCCTCCAGCAGGAGCCCGTGTGTTTGGAGCCGATCGAGCACAGTTTCCAGGATTTCCGGGCGGGCGTCCAGCCCTTTTTCCACCTCCTCCCGGCCCAGGAGCGGTCCCTCGCCCGCCGAGCGCATGGCCGCCTCGGTCAGGATGCAGAGGGCCAGCTCCGCCGGGTCGGAGGCGGGCGCCCCCTCCCCCGCCCCGGCCGGCGGGCGGCGCCCCTGGGCCAGGGCGGCCAGCTCGGCCGCGTAGAGGAGGGTGCACCAGGCCAGGTAGAGCCAGACCATGAGGATGGGAAGCTGGGCCAGGGCGCCGTAGATGGCCTCGTAGCGGGAGAAGCCCACCTGGAAGCGCACGTAGGCCCACTGGAGGAGGAACCAGGCGGCCCCCCCCGTCACTCCCCCCCAGGCCGCCGCCCGGGCGGAGACGCGGGTGTTCGGCATGACGACGAGGATCCAGGCGAAGAGCAGGATGGCCCCGAGCAGGGGGGTGAGCTTCAGGGCCAAGGTGGCGGCCTCCGAGAAGAGCCAGATCCCGCCCAGGAAGCCGAGCCGCTCCCTGAGCTGGAGGAGAGCAATGCCGCTCATGGTGATGCCGATCAGCAGGGGGCTCAGGAAGAGGATGGCGAAGTAGTCGGTGAACTTGCGGACGAAGGAGCGCTGCCGGCGGGCCCCGAAGATATCGTTCAGGGCCTTCTCGACCGTGCCCAGGGTGAGGGCGACCGAAAGGAGGAGGCCCCCCAGGCCGGCGGCCCCGAGGGTCTTGGCGTTCACCTGCCGGACGTAGCCCACCACCTGCCCGTAGAGGCCTGGGTCCGAGGCGGGGAAGTACTGGAGGAGGAGGAAGGAGAGGAGGTCCTCCTCGAAGCCCAGCCCGCGCATCAGGGAGAAGGCGAAGGCCAGCACGGGCACGAGCGAGAGGAGCGAGGTGTAGGCCAGCGCGGCGGCCCGGAGGTGAGCCTGGTCGGAGAGGAAGAGGCGGAATGCTAGAATGGGCAGGCGCAGCAGCGGGGGCGCGGCCCGGCCGGACTCGGCGGCGCGCGCCTCGGCGGCGCGGGGGGCTGCGCGGCGTCCATCCATCCATGCCTCCGGGCTGCGGGTGCGGCGCCAGGGGATGATCCCAGGAAGGGCGGGGGCCCCGCAAGGCCCGTCTTGAGGGGGGGAAGCGCCGTGATCCCGGCCGAGGAGCTCCTCACCCGCCTCGGGGTGCACACCCCGCTCTACGCCGCGAGCGGGCGCCACGTCTTCGCCGCCCTGAACGACCGCGACCGGGGCCACTTCTTCGCCGTGGATCGGGAGAAGGGGAACTTCCTCTGGCGGGTGGAGAACGCGGCGGGCTGGGTCATCGCCCCGCCCCTCATCTGGGAGGACCTCTTCATCGTGGGCACGAGCACGGCCGGCATGCGCCGGCGCGAGGAGGGGGGCGCCTTCGCCCAGGTGGACTGGCGGCGGGGAGGGGCCCTCTACGCCTTCGAGGCGGGGGACGGCGCCGTGCGCTTCTGGGACGAGCGCACCGGGGTGGTGCGGGAGACCCCGCGCGTGGAGGCGGGCGTCCTCCTGGTGGAGGGGGAGGTGCGCTCGGGCGGCTTCAGGGACGAGGCCCCCTGGTCCGCCTCCGCCCAGGTGGAGAGCCGCTTCGCCCTGCCCTCGGGCCGCCTCCTGGGCCGCCGGGTGCGCGGGGAGGCGCCAGAGGGCTACTTCCGTGGCGAGCCCGCGCCCGCGCGGTGGTCTTGACCTTTACTTCTTCTTCCCCTTCAGCTCCTGGGCCATCTTGAGGGCGTTCACCCCGACGTTCCCGTAGCGGTACCAGCGCTGGTACTCGGGCATCTGCACGAGGGGGGCGGCCTTCTCGGGGGTCTTGGCCTTGCGCAGGGCGGCCTGGGTGCGGTCGCGCAGGTGGAGGAGGTATTCCCGGCCCTCCTTGATGGCGGCCTTGGGCTGCGAGGGGAGCGGCCCGTGACCGGGCACGAGGCGCTTGGCCGGGAACATGTCGAGGATGTCCATGGCGGCGATCCAGTTGGCGAAGTTCCCCAGGCGGTTGACGGGGAGGGTGCGGTTGTCCACGAGGTCTCCCGTGAAGAGGATGCGCTCCTCGGGCATCCACACCACCGAGTCGCCCAGGGTGTGGCAGTGGTCGATGTAGATCATCTGGAAGGTGCGCCCGCCGTAGCGGATGGTGATCATCTCCTCGAAGGTCACCTGGGGGGGCGCGATGTGGAGCTTGCCGATGAAGGGGGTCACGTCGGGGCCCCGGCCCGCCATCTGCTTCACCCAGATGCCCGCCTTCTCCTCGCGCTCCATCTCCTGGGTGATGAGGTCCACCCCGAAGGAGACGGCTCCCCTCTCGTGGTAGTAGCCGTTGTCGGAGGTGTGGTCGAAGTTGTGGTGGGTGTTGAGGACGAGGCCCACCGGCTTCCTGGCGAGCTTGTGCGCCCCGGCGAGGAACTCTTTGCGCACCCGGATGTCGTTGTCGACGATGACGGGCTTCTCCTTGGTGAGGATGAGGCCGAAGTTGGTGGCGCCGTTGCCGCCGACGTAGACGTGGACTCCCTTGGCGGCCTGGACGAAGCCTTTCGTCTTGGCGGGACCGGGCAGGACTTTCGGGGCGCGTGCCATCGGGCTCTCCTTGCAGGGGGCTCGGGGATGCGGCTATCTTGGTGCCGGCGAGGCCCAACCCTATCAAAGTGCCCCGGCCCGCACAACGCCCCGCCGCGCGCCCCCGCCTCTCGGGGAG
>Ga0209343_10005273_pt1 | contig 15762 bp, 11 predicted proteins | sample RifCSPlowO2_02_FD_184026 | JGI IMG/M metagenome (GOLD analysis project Ga0209343, IMG submission 184026) | Groundwater microbial communities from Rifle, Colorado - Rifle CSP2_plank lowO2_0.2 (SPAdes) (version 2) | ecosystem: Environmental > Aquatic > Deep subsurface > Groundwater | place... | reverse complement strand
ATCAGGTAAGTGTTGCGGTTTTAGAAGCTGTCTTAGTGCGGCCGCAACGCGGCCGCCTAGTAGCGAAGATTCGACGTTCGAGCCCATGGGCTGTGTAACCGCCGGTGTGAGACGAAGCTTCGCTACAATGCACAGTACGGCAAACCGTCCCGGCCTGCGGTGCCACCCCGGCCTTGGCGGCGCCGCCTCGGCTCTAGTGCTGTCGACCGTTCTGGCGGGCTGCGCGTCGAGCGGGACTGCTGGCCACGTGCCGGTGCCCAAGCCGTTTCCGATGCCGGACCCCATAGGTACGAGGCGGGGCTCGCCGTCCACGCCACCCGAACGCGCGCCAGCCGCACCGCCGGCCGCGTCGCCGTCGGCTGCGTCGAGGCCGACGATTTTCGATTCGTACGCGCTCGTGGGCACGGCGCTCGAATTGCGGGGCACGCCGTACCTCAACGGCGGCGCGAGCCCACGCGGTTTCGACTGCAGCGGCTTCACACAGTACGTATTCGCGCAATACGGTGTGGCCCTGCCGCGGGCGGTCCGCGATCAGTACAGGCTTGGCACAACCGTCAAGGCGGGCGAGCTGGCGGCCGGCGATCTGGTGTTCTTCACCACGACGGATCCCGGCGCGTCACACGTGGCCATCGCCGTCGGTGGCGACGAGTTCGTCCACGCCCCAAGCTCCACAGGCGTGGTTCGAGTGGAGCGCCTGGGCGCGGCCTACTGGTCGAGCCGTTTTGTGGCAGTGCGGCGCGTCCGATAGCAGGCTGCTGAAAAACGCGGCCTGAAGTGAAACTCAAAACTGATCGGGCTCCGCGGCTGGCGCGGACCTCAATGGTTGGTCGGGCTCAGGCCGGACTTCACCCCGCCCTTCGGCAGGCTCAGGGCGAAGCCCTTCGGCAGGCTCAACGCGAGGCCCTTCGGCAGGCTCAGGGTCAGGCCCTTCGACAGGCTCGGCGTGAGGCACTTCGGCAGGCTCGGCGTGAGGCGATTCGGCAGGCTCCTCGGCACGGATCCCTTCGGCAGGCGCAGGGCGAGGCCCTTCGACAGGCTCAGGGCGGGGCGGGGCCGTATCGGGCGGCGGCACCACCACGTGCATCCGTCCCAGAATCAGGCGCTGACGGTTGCGTAGCCGCGGCGTCGGATGCGCGGGGTTCAGCAGGCGCGGGTTGACGATGGCGCCCGCCAGGAGCGCCGATTCCGTCGGGCCCAACGCCGCCGCGGACGTGCCGAAGTAGGAGCGCGCCGCCGCTTCAACGCCGTACACGCCGTCGCCCCACTCGATGACGTTCAAATAAATTTCGAGAATGCGCGCCTTCTCCAGCTCTGCCTCGAGGCGACGGGCGATGATGAGCTCGCGCAGCTTGCGCAGCGGATTTCTCGACGGCGAGAGATACAGGTTCTTGGCCAGCTGCTGTGTGATGGTGCTGGCGCCGCGCACGAGCTGCCCGCGCTCCCAGTCGAGCTCGATGGCTTTTCGAAGCTCGTCGTAGTCGAGGCCGTCGTGCGACCAGAACGCGGCGTCTTCGGCGACGAGCACCGCGCGCTTCAGGCTCGGCGAAATGCGGCTGTAGGCCACCCACCTGTGCACCCGTTTGGGCTCGTTGCCCCTCGCGCGCGCCTCCCGATCGCGCAGGTCCATGAATGCCGTGGTCTCGGGATTCAACTTGGCGAGCGGACGGACGTCGGGCAGCGTGAGATACGCGTACGCCAGGCACCCGAAGCCGAGGGCCGCGACGCTCGCTGCCGCCGTGCCGATCCGGCTCGTCCAAGTCTGAGTCCGAGTCTTAGGGCTGCGCTTCATAGGCAGGCACCTTGTTCCCCTGAAGCGCCAAGGCGCTCTCGAGCGCGCCGATGAGCAACACGATCAGCCGCGGCGCGGAGCCCGCGCCCATCAGGCCCACGCGCCAGATCTGTCCGGCGAGCGGACCGAGGCCGGCGCCGATCTCGATGTTGAACTGGTCGAGAAGGTGCTTTCGCACGGCGGGGTCATTGACGGTGTTCGGCACGCGCACCGCGTTCAGCGTCCACAGCCGCTCGCCCTCGGGCGGCAGCACGGAGAGCCCGATCGTCTTCAGGTCCTCGATGAGCGCACGATGGTTGCGCTCGTGCCGCGCCCACCGCGCCTCGAGCCCTTCCTCTTCGACGATGGCGAGCGCTTCATCGAGCGCGTACACGAGTGTGGACGACATCGTGTGGTGGTACTTCCGGTTCAGCCAGTAGTCCTGCAGGAGCTGAAGGTCGAAATAGAAACTGCGGCACTTCACGCGCCTCTCGAGCGCGCGCGGACCGAACACGACGGGCGCGAGCCCCGACGGGGCGCCAAGGCACTTCTGCGTGCAGCTGTAGCAGGCGTCGATGCTCCACGCGCCGACGTCGAGCGGGTGGCCGCCGAACGACGTCACGGCGTCGACGATCGTCAGCGCTCCGCGCTCGCGCGCGATAGGCGCCATGAGGTCGACTGGGTTCAGGACACCGGTCGACGTCTCGGCGTGGACCATGGCGACGAGGTCGGCCGGCGTCCTGTCGAGCGCGCGGCGGAGCGCGGCGGGATCGCACGCGCGGCCCCACTCGACGTCGAGACGCGTAACCGTGGCGCCGTACCGCTCGCACATCTGCGCGAGCCGATCGCCGAAGTAGCCGGTCACAACGGCGAGCGCGCGCGTCCCCTCCTTCACGAGGTTGGCGACCGCGGTCTCCATGCCCGAGGTGCCTGTGCCCGAGACGGCAAACGCAAACGAACCCTCGGGCGCTCGAAACATCCGCGTGAGCCGCGCCCGCACGTCGTCGAGGAGCGCCAGCATCAGGGGATCGAGAGGGCTGACGGTGGGCGACGCCATGGCGCGCATGACGCGCGGAGACGTGGGGCTCGGGCCGGGACCAAGCAGAACGCGATCGATGTCGGGAAGCAGGCTCATACGGCAATCTGCTCGAACGGCGCGAGCGCGTCTCTGAGCGCCGCGACGCCGGCATCAGCGAGCGGCATGAGCGGCGGACGCGGCACGCCGACATCGCAACCCGTGAGTGCCAGCGCGGCTTTGAGCCCCGGGACGCCATACACCGGACCGAGGAGCCGCGCGAGCGGCACGATCTGGCGCTGCAGATCGCGCGCCTCGTCGTGGCGACCCTGCCGGAAGAGATCGTACAGCCGCACGCAGACATCGGGAATGACGTTGGCCAGCGCGAGAATGCCGCCCGCGACGCCGACCGAGAGCGCCGCGTAGAACGTGGTGCTCGACCCGGCGAGCACCGGGAAGTCGTTCGGCGTGCCGTGCACCAGATTGGCCACCTGCGCGATGTCGCCGCCCGATTCCTTCATCCCAATGATGTTCGGGTGGCGAGCGAGCTCGGACACGGCAGCCGGGAGCAGATTCACGCCCGTCATCGCGGTGAAGTTGTACAAGAGCACCGGCACGGGCGAGGCGTCGGCAACGGCGGCGTAGTGGCGGACGAAGACCTCCGTGGTCATCTGCGACTTGAAGAATCCGGGCGTGCGCACCAGCACGCCGTCGACGCCGAGCGCCGCCGCGCGCCTCGTGGCCCGAATCGCGGCCTGCGTGGACTCGCGGCCGGTGCCGGCCAGCAGTGTCCGGCCAAGCGGCACCGCCTCGCGCGCGACCGCAATGGCGCGATCGCTCTCGTCTTCGTCCATCAAGACGGCTTCGCCGTTCGAGCCGAGGATGACAAAACCGGTCAGCGGACCCTTCACCCAGCGCGCGAACGCCGCTTTCAGCCGCGTCGTGTCCACGCGATCGCCGTCGTCGAACGGCGTCGGAACAGGCGCCAGTACCCCCGTGAGATTCATGATGCCAATTGTACGCCCCCGAATCCCGAACACGACGATTACCGCATCGCCCGACAGGCTCGGGATGCCCTGAGCCCGTCGAAGGGCAGAGACCGCAGAGATCGCAGAGAAATTCTTATTCAGCCCCCGAGGCCCAAGTCCACGTCCTCCAGCCTCCCAACCTCCAGCTAGTCTCTAGACTCTAGCCTCTGACCTGCGTCACATGAGCCGCTCGTACTGCGCGCCCGCGGACCGGTTCTGCAGCGTCAGGTTCAGCCCCCACACCACGAGAAACATCGCGGCGGCGGGGCTCAGCAACCAGGGAAAATCGGCGAATGCCGCGATGTTCGACGCGTCCTCGAGCATGGTCCCCCAACTCGCGATCGTATCGGGAAACCCGAGGCCCACGTACGACAAGGTGGCTTCCGCGACGATGAACGCGGGCACGAGCAGGGTGATTTCCACAACCAGGAAGCCGCGGGCTGCCGGCAAGAGATGCCTGCACAGCACGCGCGCGTGGCCGGCCCCGAGCGACGCCGCGGCGGCGGCATAGTCGAGCGCGCGTTCAGTCCTGACGATCGCCCGCACGCCGCGCGCGATGAACGGCGAGCCCACGACGGCGAAAATGGCCGCCAGCAGGGCGAACACCGCGGGAGCGTCGAGCGTGAGCGGCATCATCGCGCGCAGGACCAGCGCGACGTACATGGCGGGCAGCACCAGCACGAAATCGGACGCCCGCATCATGACGTCGTCCACCACGCCGCCGACGTAACCCGCCACCCCGCCGAGCAGCGCGCCGATGAGCGTCGCGCCGAGCGCGGCCAGAAGCGCCAGGGCGAGCGAGAGTCGAGCCCCAAAGAGCAGGCGACTGAACACGTCGCGGCCAAAGCTGTCGGCGCCCAACAGAAGCAGGGGCGCCCGCCCGTCGTCGCTCGAGGCCACGAGGCGGCCCGTGGCGAGCCATGCCAGGGGCACGGGCGATGTGCGGTCTTCCTCGTATCGCTGCTCGAGCTGGCTGACGCGCGTCCACGGGTAAATGAACGGAGCACGCCACGATCCCGCGGCGTCGCGCAGGCGCACCGCGGTCGGCGGTGCGTTCAGGAGGCCAGGGAACCGCCGATCCGTCTCGTGGGGCGCGACGAAGGGTGCGGCCAGCGCGGCCACGGCAGTAGTAATAAGGACACTGGCACCCAGCCGCTGGACCGTGAACGCATGGAGGGCGGGTCTCCTGCTCACTCTCGCGCCCTCGGGTCGACCAGCGCCAGCGCGGCGTCGGACACGAGCGTGCCCGCCGCCAGGAAGATCGATCCGGCCGCGGCGCAGCCGGCCACCAGATACACATCCCGCGCGCGCAACGCGTTCAACATCAGGCTGCCCAGACCCGGCCACGTCGTAATGACCTCGACCGCAAACGATCCGCTGAGCAGCGTGCCGACGACGAGACCGTAAATCGACGCGACCGGCCTGAGCGCGGCTTTGAGCGCGTCGCGCCAGACCACTCTCGATCGCGGAACGCCGCGCGCGAGCGTCGCCAGCACGTAGGGCTGGGCGATCACTTCGGCGGTGGCCTGCGCCTGCAGCCGCTCGAACATCGCCGAGAGCGGCAGCGCAAGGGCGAGGACGGGCACCACCATGTGGCGTAGAAGATCGATTGCGACGTACTCGAAGCTCTCCATATTACCCCCGGGGCCACCGGGACCGATCGAGCTCATGCCGCCGATCGGAAACCATCCTGTACGTGCGGCCAGGAATACGAGGAAGAGCGAGGTCAGGAGGGGCGGCATGGACAGCAGGAAGACCGACGCGGCGCGCACCATGCCGGGCAAGACGCCGCCCGCACGCGCGCCCGAGAAGACGCCCAGCGGCAGTCCGATGAAGGTCGCCAGCACGAGCGCCGTCGTGGCCAGCAGCGCCGTGTTGGCGGCGGCTTCGGAAATGAGGTCGGCCACGGGCCGCCCGTTGGCGAGCGAGCGGCCGAAGTCGAACCGCGCGGCCCGCGCGAGCCAATCGACGTACTGCTCGGCGAGCGGGCGATCGAGACCGTAGCGCGCGCGAAGCGCGGCCATCTCCTCGGGCGTGGCGCTGAAGCCCAGCGTGCCAGTCACGTAGTCGCCGGGGGCCAGCTCCGCGAGCAGCAGCGACGCTGACGACACGGCGAACACCAGAAAACCCGCGAAGACGAGCCGCCGTAGAAGAAAGAACAACATCAGCCGTTCAAGGCCTCACCCATAACGAGTCGGGTGACCACAGGAATTGCGGCCGCTGGACGGCCGGCGTCAGCCCCATCACGCGCGAGGACGCCGCCATGAAGATTCTCGGCGCCGCGAAATGCACGACGGGCAGATGCTCGGCGAAGATCTTCTGGACCTCGTCGAACGTCCGCTTGCGCTCCCCTTCGTCGAGCGCGGCCGTTTGCCGGGCCATCAACTCGTCAATCTGCCGCTCCCACGCGGTGGCCGGCGTTTTCTGGCCGAGGTTCCAGACATGGAAGCCTCCCGCGCTCAACCAGTATTCTGTTTGCAGCGCCGGATCGACGTCGGTCATCCCGATGTGGAAGTACGCGGCCTCGTAGCCCTGCCCCGACACGAAGCGCGCGACCGCGGCGTTCCCTTCGAGGGCCACGATATCCACAGCCAGCCCGATCTTCTTCAGCTCGTCGCGAAGCACCTGCGCGCCGCGCTCGAGCGCCGTCTGCCCCTTCTGGGTCGTCAGCGAGAACCGTGCGGCGACGCCGCGCGCGTCTTCCAGCATGCCGTCGCCGTTTCCGTCGGTCAGGCCAATCCCGGCCAGGAGCGCCTCGGCACGCGCCGGGTCGTAGGGCGTCTGCGGCACGGCTGATGAAAACCACTTCCGGTTGGCCGGCGTGACGGGACCATACACCGGTACGCCCGCCCCGAGAAACACCGTATCGGCAAACGCCTTCCGATCGACCCCGAACGAGATCGCCTGCCGAAGCTCGTCGCGCTGCAGCCACGTCGCGCGCGGATCGGCGCCGAACGCGCCCGGTTTCAGATTGATCCAGAAACTGTCGGCGTCGAGCGCGCCGCCCAGGTCGACCAGCTGCACACGACCTCGGTCCGCCGCGCGCTTGAGCGCGGCGTAGTCTTCGGGCCTCGCCTCGGACGTCATCATGTCGGCCTGGCCCGTTTCGAGCCGCAGGACCTGGCCGTTCTGGTCGGGCACGATGTCGACGACGACGCGATCGAGGTACGGCAGCGGGACCCCGCTCGAATCTTTGCGGAAGTAGCGGTCGTTTCTCGAAAAGACCAGCCGCTGTCCCGGGCGGAAGTCGGTCAACACGAAGGGGCCGAGCCCCGTGATCTCGGACACCGGCGTCGACAGGCTCCACGCGTCGGCGAACGTGCCGGCCTGGAGCGCCGCCTCGAGCTTGTGTTTCGGCAAAATCGGCAGGTTGTCCAGCAATCTGAGACCGGGCGCAAACGGCACGGGGAACGTGATGACGACGGTGAGCGGGTCGGGCGCCGAGACGCGCAGCGGCTGGCCGCCAGCCATCACGTCTCCTCCAATCGTCGGGCCGCCGCCTTTCGGGTCGTACGCCGCCGCGAACGAAAACAGCACGTCGTCGGCCGAGAAGGGGTGACCATCGGCGAAGGTCACGTTCGCGCGAAGCTTCACGGTATAGCTCCGGCCGTCGTCGGCGCGGGTCCAGCGTTCGGCGAGCCACGGCTCGATCTCCTGCGTGACGCGATTGACGCGAACGAGCCGTGCCTGCGTGAGAAACGTCAGAACGTCGGTCGTGCCGTCGTGTTGGGTGTACCAGTTGAAGGACTGCGGCTCGGTGCGAACCGATGCGACCAATTGGCCGCCACGAACCGGGGCAGCGCTCGAAATTGCCCCGATCGCCCCAGTCGGAGATGGCGAAGACTCACAGCCCGAGGCCAGGGCCGTGGCAAGGGCGAGGAAAGCGAAGGCCTCGAGGAGGCGAGTGTGTCTGGTCAAAAGCCGACCCAGCGGCCAGAAAGCTGCCCGATCAAGATTGCACGGAAAAGACGGCACCGCGTTGATTGTTTCGTGCAAACCGCCGTCCGATCACGAGCTTGTCGCCCCGTCCGGCTAAGTTTCTGACCGAGCTGCCGCCGAGGAGCCCGTCGCCACTGGCTGTCCATAGTACCTCCCCAAGTGGCTGTAATTCAACCAGTTAGAGACCCTAACAACGGATGAGCTCCTGCAGCTGGCACCCCCCGTGCGGTAGTACCTGAGCGAATCGGAGGGTTGCTCATGACGTTGAGCGCGCAGGCGCCCGAAGGCAGCGTCGAATCTCGTATCGGCCGGAGCGTTTCGCTGGACCACGCCGCGGCGCTGCTGGGCGTGTCGCGGCGGACCATCTACAACCGGATCCGCGATGGCCGGCTGCAGACGATTCGGACGCGTGGCGGATCCCAGCGCGTGCTGGTCGACTCGCTGACCGCTCCGCTCGAGCACGACGCGGGGAATTAATTTCTGCATCGACCTTTTTCGGGGGCACGTAATGGCACGAATTCCAGCAAGGCTTCGGCGAGTCGTGACGGTGGCGACAACGCTCACATTCGTTTCGATACTTGTGGCGGGGCCGGCCGACGCCCAGGCCCATCGCGCGCGGCTCAGCGCGGATCTGGCCGATCATCTGGCGGCCGGGTCGGCCTCGATCGACGTCATCGTCCACGGCACTCGTGCCGAGGTGGACGCGCTCGCGCGGCGGTACAACGTGCGCGTCAAGCGGTACCTGCGGAGCGGCGCCGTTCTGCGCGTCACCGCCGGTCAACTCGACGCCCTGCAGCAGGACGAGACGCTGGAACATCTATCGGCGGACGTGCCGATTCGCTCGATTGGCGACGTGACCGCACAGACCATCGGCGCCGATCAGGTCTGGGCCGGCGGCGAGGGCGTTCCGTCGTTGTCGGGCGCGGGCGTTGGCGTGGCGGTGATCGATTCGGGTGTCGACGCGAATCACGCGGCGCTCAGCGGCAAAGTTGTGTTCATCAGGGATTTCATCGGCGGCGACGGATCGGATCGGTACGGCCACGGCACACACGTCGCGGGGATCATCGCGGGTCGAGCGGGCCGAACGGCCGATACGAGCGACTACCGGGGCATCGCCTCGGGCGCGCGCATCATCAACCTGCGCGTGCTCAATGAAGACGGAGCGGGCATGGCCAGCGACGTGATCGAAGCCATCGACTGGGCGATCGAGAACCGCCGCCAGTTCGACATCAAGGTGATCAATCTGTCGCTCGGCGCGCCGGTGACGCAGCCGTATCGCGACGACCCGATGTGCGAGGCCGTGGAGCGCGCGGTGGCGGCGGGCATGCTGGTGATCGTGGCGGCCGGCAACTACGGCATCGACGCGGAGGGCCGGCAGGTGTACGGGAGCGTGGCGACGCCGGGCAACGATCCGCACGTGATCACGGTGGGGGCGCTCGACACGCACGAGACGGCGGTGCGGTCAGACGACACGGTGGCGAAGTTCAGCTCGAAGGGGCCGACGCGGTACGACCTGGTGCTGAAGCCGGACCTGGTGGCGCCCGGAACGCGCGTGGTGTCGGCGGAGGCGGCGGGGTCGTATTTGTCGAGGACGTATCCGGCGCGGCACGTGGCGGGAACGGGTTCGGATGGGTATCTGCAGCTGTCGGGCACGAGCATGGCGGCGGGGGTGGTGAGCGGGACCGTGGCGCTGCTCTTGGAGGAGCGGGAGCGGTTGACGCCGCGCGACGCGAAGGCCGTGCTGCAAATGACGAGCTCGTTCATGCCGGGCGAGGGGTTGGTGGTGAGTGGCGCGGGGAGTTTGAATGCGCTGGCGGCGGTAGAGTTCATTGGCTCCGACCGCATGTTGAGCCTTCCGAAAACCACGATTTCTGAAGAACCGGTATCAGCAAGCGGACTCGCATTCGCCCCATCGGATGGAATCGAGCTATGGTCCCAGTTCGCTCGTGCCTCAGGTCGACGCGGCCGCCGCACTTCTTCAGATGTCGGCGCTTGGGGCAATTACGACACGATTGTCTGGGAAAGAAGTTGGCTACGGGCTCTAACTGGACCAGACACGATCATTTGGGGTGCCAGCAACACGATCATCTGGGGTACCAACGACACGATTATCTGGGGTACCAACGACACGATTATCTGGGGTACCAACGACACGATCATCTGGGGTACCAACGACACGATCATCTGGGGCACCAACGACACGATTATCTGGGGTACCAACGACACGATTATCTGGGGCACCAACGACACGATTATCTGGGGCACCAACGACACGATTATCTGGGGCACCAACGACACGATTATCTGGGGCACCACGGCTGCCGAGGGTGATCTCGAATGAAGCCAGCTGTGCCTGCAACAACTTCATCGAAGAGAGGAGAGAAAATGCGCACGCTAATCGTTTGGGGCGACTAAGCCGATAACGTTAAGGCTACGTTTAGCCTTGGGAACTGATGACGGAATTCGCTGGCCTTAACAAAACCGCGAAACTGTTTGTAATTGTCGTGGTTCTGGCAGGCGCCGGAACCATTGGGCATTCTGTTCACAGTCTGTACGCGGAGCCCGTCGACAGGCAGTGGTTCGTGCTTGCCGCACTGACGTTATTGACCGGTTCTTTCACGGTCAAGGTTCCGTCAGTTAGCGCGTACCTGTCCGTATCTGAGACCTTCGTGTTTGCCTCCGTCCTGATGTTTGGGGCGGAAGCCGGAGCGCTTACAGTTCTTCTGGAATGCCTAATCATCCTGTTCTGGATGAAGCCGCGCGGCGGGTCCAGCCACAAGATTCTGTTCAATACAGCAGCGCCAGCGATCTCGATTTGGGTCTCATCTAAGATTTTCTTCTCGACGGGCATTCAGCCGTACGCGGTCCAGCCGAGTCCGCTGCAGTTATTGTTCGTCCCCTTGCTACTATTCACAATCCTTTACTTCCTACTAAATAGCTGGCTTGTGGCTCTGGCTCTCGGCTTCGAGACAGGGCGCGATCCGGTCGAAATATGGTGGAAGAACTTCACTTGGCTTTCTGTCAACTACTTTAGTGGTGCATCGGTCGCCGCACTGATCGTCACTTACACTCGAGAGATCGACTTCAGCACTCTCGCGATCATCGTACCTCTCCTAGTGGTTTCATACTTAACGTTTCGCACAGCGATGGGCAGGGTCGAGGACAGCAACAGGCACTTGAGCGAGGTCAACCGGCTCTACCTGTCGACCATTGAAACCCTGGCGATGGCCATCGACGCCAAGGACCAGATAACCCACGGCCACATCCGACGAGTTCAGGCTTATGCGGTTGGATTGGCCAAACATGTTGGGGTGAGCGATCAGAAACTGATAAAGGCGATTGAGGCCGCGGCGCTCTTGCACGACATGGGAAAACTGGCCGTTCCCGAGTACATCCTAAACAAGCCAGGAAAGCTGACGGCTGCAGAATTCGAAAAGATGAAACTGCATGCAAGTGTCGGCGCCGATATCCTAGCCGCCATTGACTTCCCTTACCCCGTCGTGCCGATAGTCAGACATCATCACGAAAGCTGGAATGGCTCCGGGTATCCCGATGGCCTCAAGGGTACCGATATTCCCATCGGGGCGAGAATTTTGTCTGTGGTTGATTGCTTCGACGCTCTGACTTCGGATCGCCCCTATAGACCACGCCTGGCCGACGAGGAGGCGGTTCGAATCCTCTACGAACGGCGCGGAACGTGGTACGATCCGCTCATAGTTGATACCTTCGCTCGAGTCCACACGGAAATCGCGCCGGAGGTAGTGACAAGTACACTACCCAAACACATACTCAACGAAATCACCGGGGCAGCTCACAATCGCGATCTCGCCACTAACCGTCGACGCGATGACATCGCTGCTGGTGCTGATGAAACGCCGTCGTCCGATCAGTTAGTACGAGATCTTGCTGGCCAGGCAAGTATTAGTGAGGCCTGTGATGTGATTTCAAGGCATCTTCGGAGGCTCATTCCATTCGCCTTATCTGTCCTTTTCGTCTACGAAGACGCCAGTGATGAACTTGAGGCGCGGCACGTTTCTGGAGACGGAGGCTCGGCCGCAAGGGGGTTGCGTATTCAACTAGGACAACGACTTTCCGGTTGGGTGGCTGCCAACCGACAGACCATCGTCAATTCCGATCCCGTGTTGGATTTGAGAGAGATCGCGAGTGGTTTCGACCCTCGACTCCGAAGTTGTCTGAGCACTCCGCTTCTTTACGAGGAGCGTCTTGTTGGAGTGCTTTCGCTATATTCGACTCTTGTGGATGGTTTCACAGAAGATCACCGCAAAACACTTGAAATCGTGAGTAGACAGGTCTCTCACACTTTCAAGTCCGCTCCCGAATTCGACATTTCAGCTCGCAAGGACGAGCTGACGGGATTGTCGTCCTAACACGATTCATCAAACACGGGGGAGCTGCCCACCGATAGCATCCGTCCGTACAGATTCCACTAATCGCGGACCTCGAGAGGGGCCTGCCCAGGTTGTTACCATGCCCCCGGTTGTTAGCCCTGACGAACCGACAAGTTACTGGTAGGTCATGAAACGACGATCGCGCAACTTTTGGGCCTTTCACCTTGAAAACAGATCCGCCACAATTGTGGCGGGACGGCTGCCGCGTTTGCCGCGGAGGACTCTGTGGGCACTCTGAAAGGCATTGAGAATCTCGTTCGAGAGGGCAGGTTTGGGGAGGCTCTCCAAGCCCTAATGCGGTCGCGCGGGAAGTCCCGCGAACAGCCGGCCGTCGATGTGATGCATGCTCACTTACTCGAGAGAACAGGAAACTACGGGCACAGCCGAGCACTCTGCGAACAACTGCTGAAGAATCAGGCGCTGAGTAAGACTCTGAAAAGCATTTGTCACATCACACTGGGAGTTATCAAGAACGACTTAGCTGATCCGGACGGAGCCACTGCCCACTTCCAGAAAGCAGTCTCGCTCGCCCAAACCGGAGAAGACCTTGAGCGAACGTGCTGGTCACAGTTGCGTCTCATGCTGGCATTAGCCGATCGGGGGGGACCACATTCCGCTCTTTCGCTCCTAGCGCAGGCACGGGCTAACGCACAGAAACTTGGGGATCCCCAGGTATCGGCGGCGCTTCACATTTTCCTGGGAGAAATGGAGGCGAAGCGAGGACTCGGTCAGAATGCCCGGCGACACGTTACTCTTGGGCAACGACTTCTAGGCGACGCACCCAATTACTGGCTCGAAGCAAGAGCTGAGAACATTTTGGTCGCGATCGCGATCATGCAGGCGGACGCGCTCGACGGGATTGAGCATGCACGCCGCGCGCTTGTGCTTGCCGAAAAGAGCGGCTCCGGAGGGCTTCGGCGAGCCTGTCTAGGTAACTTGGGTAATCTACATTACCTACTTGGAGAGTTCGAAGAAGCTGTCGAGCACTACAAGCTGGCTGACTCCTCGCTTTTTTGTGCGGGAGACCTGTCAAATGCCTGCCTCGACAGTCTCGCCCGGGTGCGGTTGCGGCAAGGTAACCTCAGCGAAGCAGCTGCCTATCTAAGCGCGATCGAGGAATCAATCAAGAACCCTACCGATTGGTTGCTGCATGCAAACAGGTACGCGCAGCTCACTAATGCGGAACTGCTTGAGCGCCAGGGGCTGATCCAAGGAGCGCTTGACGCGTGCGACGCTGCTCTGGTCCTGGCGACTCGCGCCGGAGACCATCTGCTTCGCGCAACAGCGATGCTCTTCAAGGCACAGATCTCATCGCGGGCTGGCCTATGGCGTGAATCTGTCGCGATACTTAGGGAAGTCGACGGAAATGTTCTGAGGCTTTCGCCGGAAATGGACGCGCAGTACCAGGCGGCCGTGGCCTGCTCGCTAGTGGCGACTGGTGAGGTCGAGCAGGCGGCTCAACACTTCGAGCGAGCAAGACGGATTCTTGTTGGGCTGCAGAACGTGCCTGGATTGCTCGATCTCGATCGCATCTGGAAAGAGAAGGCCCCAGAACCAGAGTCCGGGCGACAGGAAGGGGAACCCGTCCCGACACCTGCGCGGCCGACCGCAGGCAGTGTCCTCCAGAATGTTGCGGCCTTGATGACACATGCCGGTCGCCCCGAGCTGCTCGCGACCGGACTCGTGGCCATCCTCGACGACAGCGACAGCGTCCTGTCCGCCACGGCGCGCGCACGCGCCAATGACGGCTCAATCGCCATTCTCGCCTCGTTCAGCCGTCCCGGAAACGGCGCCGACACCGCCGGCGTCGGCGAACGCATCGTGGCCGTGGGCTCAACTTTGCATCGATCGCTCGAAGTCGTTCTCACGCCCCGCGAGGACATCGAGTCGATCGCCACCGTCAACGCGATCATGCTCCTGCTCCACACGGTTCGCGATCTCGAGCGCGCCCGGGCCGAACGCGAAGAGATGCAAACGCTCTGGCCCACGGAGGAAATCGCCGTCGCCGACGATCAGGCGATCGTCGCGGGCCAGATGCGCGAGCTCATGACCTTCGCCCGCAAGGTCGCCTCCACCAACGTCGGCGTCCTCATCACCGGCGAGAGCGGCACCGGCAAGGAAATCCTCGCCCGCGCCATCCACCGCTTCTCTCCTCGCGCCGACAAGCCCTTCGTCCCCTTCAACTGCGCCGCCATCCCTCGCGAAATGCTCGAAAGCCAGCTCTTCGGCCATCGACGCGGCGCCTTCACCAGCGCCGACCGCGACAGCCTCGGCCTCATCCGCGCCGCCAAGGACGGCACCCTCTTTCTCGACGAGGTCGGCGAGCTCGACCTCGACCTGCAGCCCAAGCTCCTCCGCTTTCTCGAATCGGGCGAGATCAATCCGCTCGGCGAATCGGCCCCCTTCTCCGTCGACGTCCGCGTCATTGCCGCCACGAACTCGAACCTCGAGATCCTCGTGCAGGAAGGCCGCTTCCGCGAGGACCTCTTTTATCGCCTGAACGTCATCCGCCTCGCCATCCCGCCGCTGCGCGAGCGCCGCGACGAAATTCCCGCGCTCGTCCACCACTTCGCCGCACGCGCCGCGTCGGAGTTCAAGAAGGGCCGCGTCCGCGTCGCCGAGGAAACGATGGAGCACCTCCTGCTCTATCCGTGGCCAGGGAACATCCGGCAGTTGAACAACGAGCTGCGCCGCATGGTCGCGCTCGCCGACGCCGACTCCGTGCTCAAGCCCTCGGCGCTGCCGGCCCAGATTCTTCGCGCCACCCCCCGGTCCGCGCGCGCCACGCCCGGCCCGGAAATGGCCGTCCCCCTGCGCGACAAGCTGACGCCCACGTTGTGGAAAATCGAGCGCGAGATGATTCGCGTCGCGCTCACCACCCACAAAGGCAAGGTCGACGAAGCCGCCAGGTCGCTGGGTATCTCGCGGAAGGGTTTGTACCTGAAGCGACAGCGGCTCGGCGTCTGAAGACTCCCGTTTCCCACGCACCTCGAACGGCGACCGCCGCGCACGGCTCACGCCGATGAGTCTCGATCTCAGGGAATCATCACGCGCACGACCTGCGCGCCGTCGAAGGTTCCCGTCGCGACGCGGTGGGGATAGACGACGATGTCGTAGGTGCCGGCCGCCAGCGGCGGCGCTGCCAGGCTATAAGACGACCGCTCGAACTGCGCCCCATAGATCGCGGCCACGTCGGGGCGCGCGTCGCTGATGTTCGCCACGCCGAGGAAGATGGGGTCGCCGCCCGCAGCCGGATACGCCCACACGTGCACCCTGTCGATGCCCGATCCGTCGGTCGCCGCGAGGTCGATCGCCCAGCCCGCGACGACGAACGGTTGCTGCGTGATAACCCCCGACGCCGGCGTGTCTATCGCCATCCGCATTGGCGGCCCGACGACGACACGGATTCGGGTCACGGGGTTCAGTGCATTCACGGGGTTCAGTGCATTCACGAGGTTCAGTGCATTCACGAGGTTCAGTGCATTCACGAGGTTCGGTGCATTCACGAGGTTCAGTGCATTCGCGGCGTTCGGTGCATTCGCGAGGTTCGGTGCATTCGCGAGGTTCGGTGGGTTCACGAGGTTCGAGAGGTTCGAGAATTCC
>Ga0209343_10005272_pt1 | contig 15763 bp, 9 predicted proteins | sample RifCSPlowO2_02_FD_184026 | JGI IMG/M metagenome (GOLD analysis project Ga0209343, IMG submission 184026) | Groundwater microbial communities from Rifle, Colorado - Rifle CSP2_plank lowO2_0.2 (SPAdes) (version 2) | ecosystem: Environmental > Aquatic > Deep subsurface > Groundwater | place: Rifle... | reverse complement strand
GATGTCCATAAGGGTGTCTCGGCGGTCTCTGTCCTTCGTCGCGAGATTCGGTGATCGGCGCGGGGACTATAATACGCGTATGAAGAAAGCCATCGTGTTGCTCGCCGGCCTCGGCGCGTTGCTCGTTGCCGCCGCCGCGTCGGCCCAGTACGCGGGGTGGACCGTGCCGCCGACGGCCAAGGAAGAGAAAAGCCCGCTCAAGCCCTCTGCCGATCTCGTGAAGCGAGGTCGCGGGGTGTTCACCTCGAATTGCCAGAAGTGCCACGGGCCCGAAGCCAGGGGCGACGGCCCGGAGTCCGATCCGCGGTCGCCGGCCGCCGACCTGACCGACGAGTTCCGCTACGAGCTCAATCCCGAGGGCGTCCTCTATCACAAGATCCTGAACGGGCATCCGCCAGAGATGCCGGCGTTCAAGAGCCAGCTCTCGCGCGATCAGATCTGGCAGCTGGTCGAGTACCTCAAGTCGATTCGGAAGCCGCAATAGCATGGGTAGCTCAGTGGCCGACTGCCGCGGCGCCGGCGTGCTCGCGCTGCTCCACGCGGCGGGCGCCGTCGAGACCTTCGTCGACGCGAAGCTCTCGGCTGTGGGGCTCTCGCTCCCCAAGCTCGCGGCTCTCGATCGCCTGATTCGCGCGGGGGGCTCGCTGCCGCTGGGCCAGCTGGCCGAACGGCTGGCCTGCGTGAGATCCAACGTCACACAGCTGGTCGATCGCCTTGACGCCGACGGCCTCGTCACGCGAGAGCCCGACCCGAACGATCGTCGATCGCGCCTCGCGGTCGTCACCGAGGCCGGCCGCCTGGCGTACGAGAAAGGGTCTCGCGCCCACCTGGAAGCCGAGCGCCGGCTGTTTGGCGCGCTATCGTCCGAAGATTCCGCCAGCCTCGCCGTGATCATCGAAAAGCTCACAACCGCTCGACTGACGACTCACGACTGACGACCATCGACTAACCCTCCTTCCTGCGCTACGATGAGGGGTTTAACAGGCTGCCGAAATGCGCAGCTCGAAGCAGGAAAGGTTGCAGTGAGAAGTCAGAGCGATGCTACTCGTGTCGCAGTCCTTCTGACTTCTCACTTCTAACTTCCAACTTCTTTCTATGCCCGACACCGCTGGACAAGCTGCGCAGGTGTCTGCCGAAAGCGCCGACCTCGTCGTTCGCGGCGCCCGCACGCACAACCTCAAGAACATCGACCTGCGGCTTCCAACCGGCAAGCTCGTCGTGATCACGGGCGTGAGCGGATCGGGGAAGTCGTCGCTCGCCTTCGATACGATTTACGCCGAAGGGCAGCGCCGCTACGTCGAGTCGCTGTCGGCGTACGCTCGCCAGTTTCTCGAGCGGATGGAGAAGCCCGACGTCGACGCGATCGAAGGCATCGCGCCGGCCATCGCGATCCGGCAGAAGAACAGTATTCGGAATCCCCGATCGACCGTCGGCACCACGACCGAGATTCACGACTACATGCGCCTGCTGTTCGCGCGCGTCGGCCGGACCTTCTGCCGGAACTGCGGCCGTGAGGTCGTGCGAGAGACGGCGGAAGTCGTCGCGCGGCAGCTTGGCGAGCTGCCCGCGGGCACGCGGCTCCTCCTCGGGTTCGATTTGCCCATCGTCGAGGCCGCGTTGCTGGCCAGCGCGGAGGCGCTGCCCGAGGTCGATGAGCTCAACGAAGCGGAGACCGACGGTCGAGACCGTCGGCAGTCGGCAGTCGGCCATCGGCAGTCGACGGCCGCCAGTCGTGAGTCGCCGGTCGGCAGTCGACAGTCCGCGCCCGAAAGCCGGGCGTTCGAGGCGAACCGGGCTGCCAACACGGCGGCAATCGTGGCGGCCATCGGGGGGCTCCGGCGGAAGGGCTTCGGCCGCCTGCTCGTGGACAACCGCGCCGTGTCCCTGGACGATGTGGAGGCGAACATCGCGGTGTTGGCTGGCGAGGCGATGCTCAGGGTCGTCGTGGACCGCGTGCAACTTGGCGAGGCCGCGGGCTCGATGCCCCCGGGAAGCGAGGGTTCAAAGCCAGCGGGAGGCGCGGGCTCAATGCCCGCGGGGAGAATCGACGCGTCGCGGCAGCGTCTCACCGATTCCATCGAAACGGCGTATCGCGAAGGCGGCGGCGCGGCTTGGGCTGTTGAACAGTCGCCGTCGACCATTCACCGCTTCTCGGAGCGTTTCGAGTGCCGGCCCTGCGGGATCGCATACGAGGATCCCCAACCGCGCCTCTTCTCGTTCAACAATCCGTTCGGCGCGTGCCCGGCCTGCCACGGGTTCGGCAACATCATCGAGCTCGACATGGATCTGGTCGTGCCGGATCGATCGAAGTCGATCGCCGACAACGCGATCGAGCCTTGGAGCAAACCGCACTATCGGGCCCAGCTCGCGGAACTGAAGCGCGCGGCCAAGAAGGCGAAAATCCGGCTCGACGTGCCGTGGTCCGATCTGACCGACGAAGAGAAGCGCGTGGTCATCGACGGCAACGGCGAGTTCGGCGGCATTCGGGGGTTCTTCCGCTGGCTCGACCGCAAGAAATACAAGGTACATGTCCGCGTCTTCCTGAGCCGGTACCGCGGGTACTTGACGTGCCCGGATTGCGGCGGCCGGCGTCTGCGCCGCGAGGCGCGGGACGTGCGCGTATCGGGACGGACGATCGACCAGGTCTCGGCGCTGACCGTGCACGAAGCGCAGGCGTTGTTTGCGACCATGCCGCTCAGCGAGAAAGAGCTGGCGATTGCCGAGAAGGTCCTGAAGGAGATCCGGCGGCGCCTGTCGTTCCTGAGCGACGTCGGCCTGGACTACCTGACGCTCGACCGCCTGTCGTCGACGCTCTCGGGCGGCGAAGCGCAGCGCATCAACCTCGCGACCTCGCTCGGCTCGGCGCTCGTCGGCACGCTGTACGTGCTCGACGAGCCATCGATCGGCCTGCACTCGCGCGACAATCTGCGGCTCCTCGACATCCTCCGCCAGCTTCGCGACCAAGGCAACACCGTGCTCGTGGTCGAGCACGACGCCGACATGATCAGGGTCGCCGATCACATCGTCGATCTCGGGCTCGGCGCGGGCGAACAGGGCGGGCGCGTGGTGTTTTCGGGAACGCTCGACGGCCTGCTGCACGAGACGCGGTCGCTCACGTCGAAGTACCTGCGTCAGGAGCTCGCCATTCCGGTGCCGACGACGAGGCGTCGTGGAACGGGCCAGAAGATCAGGCTGTTCGGCGCGCGCGAGCACAACCTCAAGCAGGTCGACATCAGCATTCCGTTGAACGTGCTGACCTGCGTCACCGGCGTGAGCGGATCGGGGAAGTCGACGCTCGTCCACGACGTGTTGTTCTCGGCGCTCAAGCGCGCGAAGGGCGGGGGACGGGACAAGCGCGCCGGTGCGTTCACCAAGATCGAGGGCGCCGAGCTCATCACCGACGCGGTACTCGTCGATCAGGCCCCGATCGGCCGCACGCCCCGAAGCAATCCGGTCACGTATCTGAAGGCGTTCGACCCGATTCGCGAGCTCTTCGCCACTACGAAAGACGCGCGCGCGCGCGGGCTCACGGCCAGCCACTTCTCGTTCAACGTACCGGGTGGACGCTGCGAGGCCTGCCAGGGAGAGGGAGAAGTGCGGGTCGAGATGCAGTTTCTCGCCGACGTCTTCGTGCCCTGCGACCAGTGCGACGGCAAGCGCTTCAAGCCGCAGGTGCTCGACGTGCGCTACCGCGGCCGTACGATTCACCAGGTGCTGGACCTCACCGTCCGGGAAGCGCTCGCCTTCTTCAGCAGCTCGCCGAGAGTGCTGCGGCGTCTGCATGTGCTCGACGAAATCGGCCTCGGCTACCTGCGGCTGGGCCAGCCGGCCACCACGCTCTCGGGCGGCGAGGCGCAGCGAATCAAGATCGCGGCGCACCTCTCGTCGCACGGCGGCGAGCGGCTGATCTACATACTCGACGAGCCGACCACGGGCCTCCATTTCGACGACATCGCCAAGCTGCTCACGGCGTTCCGGAAGCTGCTCGAAGCGGGCCACACGCTGCTCGTCATCGAGCACAACCTGGACGTGATCAAAACGGCCGACTACATCATCGACCTCGGTCCGGAAGGCGGCGAGAACGGCGGCTGGGTCGTCGCGACCGGCACGCCGGAACAGGTGGCCCAGGTCGAGGCCTCGCATACGGGACGCTACCTGCGCACGTCGCTCGCCGAAGGACGGTCGCACGCGTACGCAGCGGGCCGGTAACAGGGCAGACAGGGCAGACAGGGCAGACAGGATGAAAAACACCGCAGTTGTTGTTCTAACGAGCGTTCTGTCCCTGCCGGGCTTGCCCGTTCCGCCAGCCCTCCCGGTCCTGTCGCCGCAGAGTCCCTTCGACCAGGCCGTGGGCGACCTCGCCAATCCTGACGTTGGCGCGCGCCGGCGCGCCGTCCGCACACTGAAGGCCGCCGGATTGCCCGAGGCCGCCATTCCTCTGGCTGCCCTCGTCTTCGATTCGGACGACGAAGTGCAGGCGGAAGCTATCGCGGCCGAGTTGAATATCTTTCTCGCCGAGAAAGTCGTACCAAGACGGCGGGTCGCCCTGGTGATCGAAGTTCGAAACGCGATCGGCGCCGAAGCGGCGTTCTCGGGCGGGCCGTTCGCGCTCAACGGCAACGCCGTGCCAGCGGAGGTGCTGGCGGCGTTTCTTCGGGCATCGCACGACGACAATCCCCATGTCGCCCTCGACGCGCTGTACGCATTTGGCGCGCTCGCTGGCGACGCTCCAGACGCCGAACGGCGCGAGCTGCTTCGTGTCGCCGGCCCCGAGCTCGCCGGCGCGCTCGGCGTGCCGGCGCTCGAGTCGAGGATCGCTGCGGCGCGGGTGATCGGTCGGGTGTTTGCCAGGCGCCCGGTCGATCCTCCGGTCGAAGAAGCCGTGGGCGATGCCGTCGTGTTGGCGCTGAACGATCGTGAACGCGACGTGCGGCTGGCGGCGATCGATGCGCTCGGCTCCATGAGGTACGAGCGCGCGGTGCAGACCTTGACCGACCTCCATCAGTACTACAGGCGCGGCGAGATCGGGGGCGCGGCGCTCCAGGCCTTGGCGCAGATCGGCCACGGGTCGAGCGTCCCGTTATTCCAGACTCAGTTGGCGCCGCTTAGGCGGGCAGGTGCCATCCTTGCCATCGAAGGACTGGCGCGGGTGGGCGACGCTGGCCGGGCGCCGGAGATTCGCGCGGCGCTCGCGCGCGAACGGAACAAAGACGTGCTCCTTGCGGAGCACTTCGCCCTCGTCCTCCTCGCCGGCGGCCCGCTCGATCCGCTGTTTGCGGCCCTCGCCGACTCGAAGCTCCGGGACCAGACGATGGGCTACCTGGTTGAGGTCGCACCCGGCCGGGCCGCGGCGTTCGCGCGCCAGGCCCAGAATCCCGTGGCCCGCAGACGCGCCGACGTGGCTCAGGTGCTCGGCGTGTCGCGCGATCCTGCCGCGCTTGCCGTCGTCGAGCCGCTGATGCAGGACGGCGACCCCCAGGTCGCGAGCGCCGCCCAACGCGCGGCGGCGCGACTGCGACGTCTGCCGTGAGCCAACGATCAACGCAGAGCTCGCAGAGAGAACAATTCTCTGCGGTCTCTGCGGCCTCTGCGTTGAACGTCTTGAAACTCCCTCGGTCGTTTTACGATCGGCCGACGCTCGACGTGGCCCGCGATCTGCTCGGCAAAGTCCTCGTGCACCGGCGCGGCCGGGCCGTCACGAGCGGCGTCATCGTGGAGGTCGAGGCGTACATCGGCGAGTCGGATCCGGCGTCTCATGCCGCCCCGGGACCGACCGGGCGCAACCAGCCGATGTACGGCCCGCCGGGCTTCTCATACGTCTACCTGAACTACGGCATCCACAGCCTGGTCAACGTCGTCACCGAGTCGATTGGGTCGCCAGCCGCCGTGCTGGTGCGCGCACTCGAGCCGATCGACGGAATTTCTCTGATGCGCCGGCGGCGGCTCCGGCAGGTGAAAGGCCGAAGAGCTCGGTCTCGCTCTCACCTGGCGGCTCACGAGCTCTGCCGGGGTCCGGGAAATCTCACGATGGCGATGGGAATCGCACTCGAGCACAACGGACTCGATTTGCTCGGCGATCGCCTTTTCATCGACGACCGGGGGCTGAAGGCGGATCGGGTTGTCTGGGGCCCGCGGATTGGCATCGCGGTGGGCGTGGACCGGCCGTGGCGTGCGTGGCTCGAGGGGAATCCTGCCGTGTCCTCCGTTTGTGTCCGTGTCCACCGTCGTCGGTGCACTTGATCAGAATGGACGTTCGCGCGACAGCCACTCGACAAGCGCGGGCGCCTGTTTCTCTCGCAGCGCGATACAGTTGTCGATGGTCTCGAGCGTTTGTCGGAGCCGCCGCGCGGCGGTCGGCCGCGGGTGCGCGGCGAAGAACGCCGTGATATCGTCGCGGGTCCCCGCGTCGCAGAACGAGGAAAGCGCGCCGACCAACCCGACGTCGGCGAGTGAAATCGACAGCTTCGGCAGGAGCTCGGCCCAGTGCGCCTTCAGAAACGTCCAGGCCCTCGCGTTGACGCCGGCGTTCGAGTTCCCGAGAAAGCCGCGCAGGTACAGCGCGGCGTCCTGGCTTCGCACCTCGTCGCCGAGGACGCGCTCGAGCCCGCGCTCGACGAGCGACGGGTCTTCGAAGTACGCCAGGGTTCCGACGAGCCTGTAGTACTCCTCGGGTGCCGCGGCACGTCTCGCCGCGGCCACCAGACTCTCGAAAAGGGCCCGGTCACCCCGCTTCGCGGACGCGTGCAAGAGCGTGGTCGCCATCGACGGATCGAGCGGCGCGCCGCCGGAGAGCGCGCGGTCAACGAGCGTTCGGGCCCCCACGAGGACGTCGGGGTCGTTGCCCGAAGTGCCGAGGGTTTCGACGACGACGGCGCGGAGCGCGCGGCGGTCGTCGCTGTCCGCCGGAGCGGTCTCGAGCCCCAGCTCGCCGAAGAGGCGCTGCAAGAGCGAGCGGACAAACGCCTCGATATGGGGCCGCTCCCGATCTCCGGCGATGCGGCCGTGAATGACTGCGAGTCGGCCCGCGATCTCATCCAGGACGCCGCTGGTCCGTTCCATCCCGAAACCGCCGGCGAGCGTGAGGTACTCGGCCACTGAATGCCGTCCCGTGCTCACGAGCGCCCACTCGTCGCCCGCCAAAGACAACCGCTCAGCGGGCGTGAGCGCGTTCTCGATGGCGGGCGCCAGCGCGCGAAGCATCTCGGGCGGATACGCCGTGCGGTAATAGCCCTGCGCGCCGGCGTTGATGAACACCCACGATGGACAGGCGCTGCCGACGATCGTGGCCGTATCGGATCGCATCTCGGTGCATGAGACCCCAAACACTCCGGCGTATTTCCGGCAGATCGGAACCTGCCAGCGCGCCGCGGTCGTCGGGCGCGCCGCATCGAGTGAAAGCCGGCGTTGCGCAAGGCTCAGCGTGTGGCCGCCCCCGTCGCAGGCGACCGATACGTCGACCACGGGCACGCCCGGCTGATTGACGAAGGTCGGCAGAATCCGATCGACCGGCTTTCGCGAGGCCCGAGCGATCGCGCTCCAGAAATCCTCCGACGTGGCGTTCGCGTACGCATGCTTCGCCAGGTAGGCGTTCACGCCTTTCCGGAAATCGTCCTCGCCGACGTATCGCTCGATCATGCGAAGCACCGACGCGCCCTTCTGGTACGCAATCAGGTCGAAGGTCGCTTCGATCTCGGCGGGCGTCTCCGCGTTGGAGTGAATGGGCCGTGTGGACGCGAGCGCATCGAGATTGAGCGCCGCTTGATTCTGCCGCGCTTCATCTATGCCGAGCTGCCACTCGGGATGAGCGGCGGCGAGCGGCCGTGTTTCCATCCAGGTCGCAAATCCCTCGTTCAGCCACAAATCGTCCCACCACCGCATCGTCACGAGATCGCCAAACCACTGGTGCGCCACTTCGTGAGCGATCACGGCCGCGATGTTCTTGCGTGTCGCGGGCGACGCGGTTGTGGCATCGGCGAGCAGGTCCGTCTCCCGGTAGAAAATCGCCGCCGTGTTCTCCATCGCCCCGGCCGCGAAGTCGGGAATGGCCACCATGTCGAGCTTGCCGAACGGGTACTTGATGTCGTAGTAGCGGTTGTAGAACGTCAGAATCTCGCCGGTCATCTCGAGCGCAAGGCGTCCCAACTCCTGTTTCCCGGGCGTCGCGCAGACGCGAAGCGGCACGCGTCCGGCCGCGCCCTCGAGGCACTCGAAATCGCCGACCGCCATCGCCACCAGATACGACGACATCCTGGCCGTTGTCTCGAACTTCAGCGTGTGGTGCGAGTCGCCAGGGCCTGGAATGTCCGAGACGAGCCGGCCGTTCGAGATCGCGGTGTCGCCGCGATCGATGGTGAGCGTGACAGCGAAAGTGGCCTTCAGCGCGGGTTCGTCGAACGACGGATACGCCCGCCGCGCGTCAGTCGATTCGAACTGGGTCACGGCGTAGCGGCGGCCGTTCGCCGTGCTCAGGTAGAAGCCGCGGAGATCGTCGTTCAGCACACCCGAGTAGCGAATGTGGAGGTCGGCGCGCCCTGCCGGCAGGCTCTTCGGCACGACAAGCGTCGCGGTTTCCGCGCTCTGGTCCAGCACGACTTCGGCCCGTTGTCTGGCGCCGCCGCCGTCGATGGTGACCTCGTGGAACTCGAGGTCGAGGGCGTGCAACACGATGCGTGTCGCCGGGGCGTTCAAGCGAACCCGAATCGTCTCGGTACCGTGGAAGCGCGCCCGCGCGAGGTCCACGTCGAAGGCCAGGTCGTAATGGTCCGGCCGCACGTTGGTCGGCAGCCTCTGCGCCGCGGCGGGCGTGCAGAACAGCGTGGCCAGCAGCGCCGCCTTCCAGATCCGCATGAAATTCAAGTGTAGCGTGGAACGAGCCGCCGGACGGCCCGTGGACTTGACCGCAAGCGGCGAAGGGAGTACTAGTTAAGGGTCGTGATGATCTCGATGCCGGCCTGTTGCTGTTGTTGTCGCGCGGAGTGTCAGAGCCCCAGGGCCGGTGGTTCAGGTCACGCGTTCTCAATCGTCAGCTGACGCTGAACATTTCCTGAACAGGACCATTGGCCCGGAAGGCTCGCCAGCTTTCCGGGCTTTTCTTGTTATGACCGAGCTGCTTCCATTGTTCGTGAACCTCGAAGGCCGCCGGGTGGTGCTCGTCGGCGGGGGTCCGGTCGCCGCGTCGAAACTGGCGCAGCTGCTGGCCGCGCGTGCCGACGTGCGTGTCGTGTCGCCCGAGGTGCACGAGGACATCGCGCGCGCCGGCGTGGCGATCGATCGCCGCGCCTTTGCGCCCGCGGATCTCGAGGGCGCGTGGCTCGTGGTGGCGGCCGCGCCCCCGGATGTCAACCGCGAGGTCGCCGCGGCGGCGGGGGAGCGGCGCGTCTTCGTGAACGCGGTCGACGATCCGGCCAACGCGACCGCGTTTTTGAGCGGCGTCGTGCGGCGAGACGGCGTCACGCTCGCCATTTCGACGGGCGGTGCGGTGCCCGGATTGACCGGGTTGCTGCGCGAAGCGCTCGACGCCGTGCTGCCGCGCGATCTCGGCCGCTGGATGCGCGAGGCGAGGCGGCTGCGGCCCATCTGGCGCCGCGACAACGTACCGATGTCCGCGCGCCGCCCGCTCCTGCTGGAGGCGCTGAACAACCTCTACGGGCGCGGGAACCTCGAGAAGGCGGGGAACCTCGCGACTGCACCGAACCTCGCGAGTGCACCGAACCTCGCGAGTGCACCGAACCTCGCGAATGCACCGAACCTCGCAAATGCACCGAACCTCGCAAATGCAGTGCATCGTGGCTTCGTTTCCCTCGTTGGCGCTGGCCCCGGCGATCCGGCGCTCCTCACGCGCGCCGCGGTGGTCCGTCTGCGCACGGCTGATCTGGTGCTCTACGATGCGCTGGTCGACGAGCGAGTGCTCAGGTTCGCGAGGCGCGCTCAGCGGTTTTTCGTCGGTAAGCGAGCCGGCCGCCATGCGCTGGCGCAGTCCGCGATTCACACCGTGATGATCCGGGCGGCCGAGCGCGGGCGTCGCGTCGTACGGCTCAAGGGCGGTGATCCGTTCGTCTTCGGCCGCGGCGGCGAAGAGGCGCTCGCGCTCCGCGCGGCGGGTGTGCCGTTCGACATCGTACCGGGCGTGACGAGCGCGGTCGCGGCCGCGGCGCTCGCGGGTATTCCCGTCACACACCGCGGCCTCGCGTCTGGATTCCTGGTCGTGAGCGGCCACGACGAGGAGGCGTTCGCCGCCTCGATTGACGGCATCATGCCTGGGGGCGTGACGCTCGTCGTGCTCATGGGCGTCGCGCTGCGCGCGGCGCTGGCCCACCGCCTGGTCGCCCGCGCCTGGCCGCGCCAGACGCCAGTCGCGATCGTCGCCGGTGCGTCGACGCCGGCCCAGGACGTGTGGCGCGGTACGCTCGACGACCTGGCGGCCGATCGCACGACGATCGGACGCGACCAACCGGCCGCGATCATTGTTGGAGGCGTCGCGGCGCTGAATCTGACTGACGTCCGAGCGCTCGTCGATCGAGACAACAGCACTCGAGCTTTGCGGGGATAGCCTTATGTCCACCGAACAACTCACGAGCACGCACGGCCGTGCGCGGCTCTCCTTTGCCAGCCAGGCCGATATCGAGGAATTCGTCGCGACGCTGGAGAAATACGAGCGGGGCGAGCTCACGCCCGACCATTGGCGCGCCTTCCGCCTCGTGCGCGGCACCTACGGGCAGCGCCAGACCGGCGACTTCCAGATGCTGCGCGTCAAGATTCCACAGGGCATTCTCACGAGCGACCAGCTCGCGGCACTGGCCGACGTCGGGGAAAAGTATTCGCGGCGCTTTGGGCACATCACGACGCGGCAGAATATCCAGTTCCACTTCGTGAAGCTGCACGATGCCGAGCCAGCCATGCGGCGGCTCGCCGATGCGGGCATTACGACGCGCGAAGCGTGTGGCAACTCGGTGCGAAACATCACGGCGTGCCCGTACGCGGGCGTGTCGCCCGACGAGCGGTACGACGTGACGCTCTACGCCGAAGCCCTGACGCGTTTCCTGCTGCGCCACCGCCTCGCCTCGACCCTGCCGCGCAAGTTCAAGATCGCGTTCGAGGGATGTCCAGAGGACCACGTGGCGGCGGCCATCAACGATCTCGCCTTCTTCGCCGAGCTGGGCCCGGCGGGTGAGCGCGGCTTCCGGGTGCTGGCTGGCGGCGGCACCGCGATCATGTGCAAGTCTGGCGGGCTGCTGCACGACTTCCTGCCGGCGGGCGAGCTCTTCCGCGCCGCCGAGGCCGTGCTGCGCGTGTTCCATCGCCTCGGCGACTACCAGCACAAGCAGCGGAACCGGATGAAGTTCCTGATCAAGGCGATCGGCTGGGACGCGTGGCACGCCGAGTACCTGCGCGAGCTGGCGGCGTGCCGCGAGAGCGACGCCGTGCCGGTCCTCGCCATCGATCCGCCCGACGTCGAGTCGCAGCCCTCGTGGGCGAGAGGCGCCGTGCCGACGCCCGCACTCATCGCCACCCGTGTCGCGGCCCAGCAGCCGCTCGGCCCCGGCATCACGCCCACGCTCGTGCCGGTCTACATGCCGGGCGATGAGTCGTACGTGCGGTGGCGTGCGACGAATGTTCGACCGCAGAAACAGTTCGGGTACCTGCTGGCGACAGCCACCGTGCCGCTCGGCGACATGACCAGCGAGCAGATGCGCGTGGTGGGCGAGCTGGCGCGGGCGTATGGCGACGGCACGGTGCGGGTCACCCCGGATCAGGATCTCGTGTTCCGATGGATTGCCGTGAGCGATGCCCGCGAGCTCTTCCGCCGTCTGTCGGCCGCGAGCCTGGGACTCGCCGAGGCGTCAACCATCGCCAACGTCGCCAGCTGCCCGGGCGCCGAGTCGTGCCGTCTCGCCGTCACGCAGTCGCGCGGCCTCGGCCGGCTGCTCGAGGACTATCTGCGCGAGCGCCCCGAACTCGTCGCCTCTGCCGACGGTGCGCGCGTCAAGATCAGCGGCTGTCCCAACGGGTGCGGACAGCACCACATCGCGACGATCGGGTTTCAGGGCAGCGTGCGACGGCTCGGTTCGCGCGCCGTGCCGCAGTACTTCGTCATGGTCGGCGGCGGCACGACCGTCGACGGCGCCAGCTTCGCCCGCACAGCGGCCAAAGTGCCCGCGCGGCGGATTCCGGAAACCCTTGAGCGTCTGATCGCGTTCTATCAGCGCGAGCGCCAGGAGGGCGAATCGGCGCCGGTGTTCTTCCAGCGCGTCCCGCTCGAGCGCGTGAGCCTCGAGCTGATGGACCTGCAGCGCCTGACCGAGGCCGACGCCATTCCCGCCGACTTCGTCGACCTCGCTGAAACAGGCGAGTTCGCGCCCGTGGTCATGGACGGAGAATGCTCGGCGTAAAAGACCTGAAATGTCAGATTTCAGATTTCAGCGTTCAGACGTGGATCTCAAATTGAATTTCGTGGTCTGAACGCTGAACTCCAAACTCTGAAATCTCACGTATCTACTGATGTGGATATGGTGATGAATGTCCTTGCGCCGCTTTTTGGCCGTTTGATATAGTCGGCCGAAGTGCTCAACTCGTTCCAGACCTCCGGCAACAGCCCCGGCCCCGAGCGGTGTCGTGTCGGCATCCTCGGCTTCGGCACCGTCGGCTCGGCCCTCGCCAGGCGGCTCACCGGCCCTCGTTCGATCCCCAGCCTCGAGCTTTCCCACATTTGCGATCGGCGTGCACGCGACAAGCGCGCCCGCCAGCCCCAGCCCATCGCCGAACTCGCCTGGACCGACCGATTCGACGACCTGCTCGCCGCCGACGTCGACGTCATCGTCGAAGCGGTCGGCGGCGCCGAGCCGGCAGTGGAGTACGTGCGCGGCGCGCTCCTCGCCGGCAAGTCCGTCGTCACGTCCAACAAGCTCGTGATCGCGCATCAGGGGCCGGCGCTGCTCGGGCTGGCCGAGCGCCAGGGCCGGCAGCTCCGGTACGAGGCCGCGGTGGGCGGCGCGATGCCAATCGTACGCGCGCTCGGTGACGGACTGGCGGGCGAGCAGGTGACGCGCATCGACGCCATTTTGAATGGCACGACCAACGCGGTGCTGTCGCGGATGGACGCCGACCTCTGTTCGATCGATGAAGCCGTGGCCGACGCGTGCGCGCGCGGCTACGCCGAGGCGGACCCATCGGCCGATCTCGACGGTGTCGACGCCGCAGCCAAGCTCTGTATTCTGTGCATGATCGGGTTTGGACTGCGCGTTCAGCCCGCGCAAATCGACACGCGGACGAGCGCGAGGATTCTACCCGAGGATTTCCGGAAAGCGGGTCTTCGCGGCGGGACGATTCGGCAGCTGGCTCACGCCGAGTACGATCGGGATCGATCCACGCTTGTGGCGTGGGTGGCGCCGACCTTCGTCCGTGGCGATTCGGTGTTTGCGCGCGCGACAGGTCCCGAGAACGCCGCTGTCATCACCGGCGCGTTCGCAGGCCGGATCACGATGACCGGGGCCGGCGCTGGCGGCGACGCCACGGCCGTGGCGGCCATCGGCGACCTCATCGCCATCGCGCGCGATCGCGCGGCCATCGTGCCCGTGCCCGTCCTGACCGAACCGGAAACGATCAAGGGCTTGACCGATCTCAAACTCGCGGAGGCTGTGTGAACTCGCTGATCGGACTGCAGTGCCACGTCTGCAAGGCCACGTTTCCCGCCGAGGCCATCTATGTATGCGATCGGTGCCTGGGACCGCTCGAGCCGGTCTACGACTACTCGGCGATCACCCTGACGCGCGAGGAGATCGAGCGGAGGCCGAAGAACCTATGGCGATACCGCGAGCTACTGCCCATCACGGGCGAGCCGCGCACGGGGTTTCACTCCGGGTTCACGCCGCTCGTGCGCTGCACGCGCCTGGCCGAGCGGCTCGGCGTTCGTGAGCTCTACATCAAGGATGATTCGGTGAATCATCCGACGCTTTCCTACAAAGACCGCGTCGTGTCCGTCGCCGCCACGCGGGCCGTCGAGCTCGGGTTCGAGGTCCTGGCGTGCGCATCGACCGGCAACCTCGCGAACAGCGTCGCGGCGCACGCGGCCCGCCTCGGCCTCGAGTGCTGCGTGTTCATTCCGAACGATCTCGAGGCCGGCAAGTTCCTCGGGTCCGCGATCTTCGGGCCGACGATTCTCGCCATCGCCGGCAACTACGACGATGTGAACCGCTTGTGTACGCAGGTGGCGGATCGCTACGGCTGGGGATTCGTCAACATCAACCTCCGCGCGTACTACGCTGAAGGCGCCAAGACGATGGGGTTCGAGATCGCCGAGCAGCTGGGTTGGCGGTACCCGGACCATCTGGTGTCGCCGGTGGCCGGCGGAACGCTTCTGCCGCGCATCGCGAAAGGGCTGCGCGAGTTTCGGCAGATCGGCCTCGTATCGGGGGAGCTACCGAAGATTCACGCCGCCCAGGCGGCCGGCTGTGCGCCGGTTGTGCGCGCGCTCGAGTCCGGTGCGGAGCATCCCGACGTCGTGAAGCCCAACACCATTGCCAAGTCGATTGCGATCGGCAATCCGGCCGACGGCTACCAAGTGCTGCAGACCGTCCGCGGGACCGGCGGATCGGGTGCGGCAGTGAGCGATGAGCAAATCGTGGACGCCATCCGCCTGCTCGCGGAAACCGAAGGCATCTTCACCGAGCCGGCGGGGGGCACGACGCTCGGGGGCACCATCGACCTCATTCGGCGCGGGCTCATCGGCCCAGACGAGTCGGTCGTCGTGTGCGTCACGGGTAACGGCTACAAGACCGCCGAGGTCGTCAGCGGGCATCTGACCGAGCCGGTGCGCCTGAGCCGGGCGTTCAAGGAGTTCGAGGCGTGGTGGGAGAGCCGCAAGGCTCTCGCCTAGAACGTCACCCGAAGGCCGACGTGCAACGTGAGCGGCGGCTGCACGGCCGTCGTGATGCGGACGTCGGGCGGCGCCGCGGTCGATTCCTCGACGGAATTCGACAGGCCGAGCAGGTTGTACGCATTCACCACGACGGCGATCGAGCGCCCGCCGATCGTGAACCCCTTCGTGAGCCGCGCGTCGAGCGTGCCGGTGAACATGAACCGTGAATCGCCGTTGGCAAACGCGCGCACGGCCTCCGCGCCTTGATTGAGCCCTGGGAATATCAGCATGCGCGCGAACGGCTGGCCGTCCTGGTACCGCGCGATGACGCCGATCGTCGTGGCCCTCGGGAGCCGGTAGACGGCCGTCACTTTCGCGGTGTACGCGCGATCGGTGAACGGGCGGCCGCGCGCGAACGTCGCGGCGTTGGGGTCGGCGGTCAGTTCGCCGACAAGGCCCTGGTCGTTCTCGAGCGGCCCGATGCCGCGGTTGGCCGCCGAAGCCACCGCGCGTCCGGCCGTCGCGCCCAGGAGCAGAACGAAACGCGGCCTCGACATCTCGGCGGCAAGTTCCACGCCGTTGAACGTGGCCGCGCTCTGCAGGCCGGTCGTCAGCAGATATCGATCGTACCCGAAGCTCTCGACAAGTCTGTTGTAGACCGGCACGAACCGATCGTCCTCGACGGCGCCACGATCGGCGCCCGGGTCGAACACGGTCGAGACGCCGTACTCTGGCGAGCCGGCGTTGAGGAGGCTCGTGAAGTCCCGCTCCCGTCGGGCAACCCCGATCAGGCTGACGCGCACGTCCGGGGCGGGAGCGACCTCGACGCCTGCGACAACCTCATCGGACTGCGGCCGTTTCAGCTCGGCGTCGATGCGGACGAACGACGGGTCCCCGTTGGTGCCCGGG
>Ga0209343_10005271_pt1 | contig 15763 bp, 14 predicted proteins | sample RifCSPlowO2_02_FD_184026 | JGI IMG/M metagenome (GOLD analysis project Ga0209343, IMG submission 184026) | Groundwater microbial communities from Rifle, Colorado - Rifle CSP2_plank lowO2_0.2 (SPAdes) (version 2) | ecosystem: Environmental > Aquatic > Deep subsurface > Groundwater | place... | reverse complement strand
TGCGAATACCGTGAATGACGTCTGCTATTCCTGTCACGCCGAAAAACGCGGCCCGTTCATCTGGGAGCATGCGCCGGTACGCGAGAACTGTCTCAACTGCCACGAAGCTCACGGCTCCAACCAGGAAGCCCTGCTCGTGGCCCCGCGCCCGTTCCTGTGCCAGCAATGTCACGCGAGCCGCACGCATCAGAACAAACTTTTTGCCGTTCCGAACCTAGCCAGCGGCGCGGCGCCGGACGAAAGGCTGATCGGGCGGGGTTGCCAGATTTGCCATGCACAGATCCATGGCAGCAATCACGCGGCGGGTGCCCGATTTATGCGCTGAGACCGCATTCCGATCGATGTACGAAACAGCGCGATAAAACGATTCTAGGAAAATCAACATGAGATTCCGTCTTTGGATCGGAGCAATGGTGTACGGCATCGGTGCTGCCGTCGCGCAACTCGCGACCGGACCCGCATTCGCGGACTCCGCCGAGGGCCCGGTCACCGCACTCGGTAACGCGATGAATCCCGGCACGGTGGACGCGGCAAGAGACCTGGATCCGGCCGGCCTGAGCCCCTACCGGCCGCCGGCCTCGCGCACGCCGACCGGCCAGTTCTACGACATCCCGTATTTGCCGCGCGAAGTCCGCAGGTCGGAATCGGGATGGGAGTATTCCGGATTCATCGAAGCCGGCGTTCTCGCCGGCGACGCCAACAACAAGAACGCCCTGTTCCGGCGGTACCGGGATATTGGCAACGGTCCCACGCTCAACAACTTCGGCATGGAGGCGGCCAAACCGGACGAGGCGCGTTTCATCGAGATTGTCGGCGGCGGGGCCGGCAGGAGCGATCAGTTCTACGGCGTTCAGTTTGGCCGTTACAACGACTACCGCATCAACCTCTCCTACAGCGAAATCCCGCACGTGTTCTCGACCACGGCCAGACCCATCTGGCAGGGCGTCGGAACAGGCAATCTGTCGCTTCCGGTCTGGCCTGGCATCGCGCCTGGGGGCGCCAGTGGCAACACCACCACGGATGCGGCGGCTCTCCAGGGACTCATCAATGCAACGGGTGACACGGAACTGGGTCTGGTGCGAAAGAAGGGCGGTGTGCGCCTCGACATGAATCTGACCGACACCTGGAAATTCTACTCCAGCTATTCGCTGGAGCATCGGAAAGGCGCGCGCCCGTTTGGCGGGAACGAGGGCAACGGGGAAACGGTGGAGCCCATCGACTACAAGACTCACGACCTGCTTGCCGGACTGCAGTTTGCGGACAGCGTGAGCAATTTCAACCTTACCCTGTCCGCGTCGCTGTTCCGCAACGACGTCGACACCTTGACCTGGGAAAGCCCGTTTCGTCATATCACCGGGGCGCTGGTAATCCCGGGGGGGCGAATCGACCTCTATCCGGGTAACGACGCCTACAACGCAAAAATGGAATACGCCCGGGCGCTGCCGTTCAATGGCCGCTTCAACGCGACCGTCGCGCTCGGCACCATGCGGCAGAACGACAACCTCCTCCCGCCCACCATGACCAGCGGCACGGGCGCCGCGATCGCCGGCGGATTCAACGGCAATTTCAATCTGTGGAACACCAACGCGGCATTGAGCCAGCAGAGTGCGAATGCCGGCATCGACACCGCGCTCGTCGATCTCGGGCTGTCGCTGGTTCCGGCGGACAAGCTCACCATCCGCGCCACGCTGCGCCATTACGAAAACCATAATCACACGAGCTACACGGCGTTCAACCCGCAGACGGGTCAATTCGGATACATTATTCAGGATAACTTCGCTTCCAATGTATTCAACGGGACGAACAACGTCCATTACCGGAGCATCCCGTTCCAGGGCGAGCAGGACAATTACAAGCTGAGCGGGGAATACCAGGTGCGCCGGCGTGCGGTGCTGACTGCTGACTATGAGCGGGAGTTCTTTCACCGCGCCTACCGCGAGCGCGACTACACCTGGGAAGACCGGGTCAGATTCGGTTATACCGACCGCGGATTCGGGTCGGCCACCCTGCGGCTTGCATACGAATACGGCAATCGGAGCGGCAGTCAATACAAGAGTGATCCGTACAAGGACTTCTACACCGCCTCGTTGGCGGCATACACCGACACGCTGGCCAACGTGATCGATCGCCTGCACAATCTGGCAGACATGCGAAAGTTCGATCTGGCTGACCGCAAGCAACAGGTTCTGAAGGCGCGGCTGAATTACCTGCCGCGTGCCGACATGGATTTGGGAGCAACGCTGCAATCGAAAATCAACGACTACCCCGCGGATTTCGGCCGCACCGGCAAGCAGACGCAGAACTCGCTGAACCTTGATCTCAGCTATCTGCCATCCGCCGCCACTGCCGTCAACGTCTATTACTCCTACCAGACCGCCAGATTGAAACAGGCCGATGCCGCCGACATCGGCAGCGCGGCCGCCGTGGGGTGCGCGGTTCTGCCGCCGTCGTGTTCCAATGCATTCGGTGCCCCGCTCAGCATATATCCGGCCGACCGGTATTGGAGCGCGGTATCCGGGGACCGTACCGACATGTTCGGACTGGGATTGAGGCACGATTTCGGCAAACCCAAGCTCGACGTCCAGTACACCTATTCGTCGTCACGCTCACCGCTCAGCTACGCCTACGCATCGGCTAATGTGCTGCAGAGCCCCGCGTTCGCTGCTCAGGCCGGAAACGCCTTCCCGGACCTCACGTACGACCTGCACGTATTCGATATGGGCTTGCGCCTGCCGGTTTCGCGGCAGACCGCCGTCCGGCTTTTTTATCATTTCGAGGCGGCAAAGATTGCCGATTGGCATTACAGCGGATTGGATCAGGGCACAGTGGTGGGTAACCGGGTCTATCTGGATGCGGGGCCCGGGAATTATCGCACCCACGTGCTGGGGGCGTTCCTGCATGTGACGTTGTAACGGGCAGCCACATGTACGGAATATCGCTTTGTCACAGGCGATCCGCAAGTCTCGAGCAGGCCGTATGCGCGGCAGCGTTGACCGCCGCGCTTCGACGCCCGCCGGCTGTACACGCTGCGCCTGCAGGGCAAGGTGCGAGGCGTGCCCGGCGAATCAGGCAAGCAGCCCAAGAAGTTGGGCTGGATCCACGAGATCGCCTGCCGGTCCGAGAATATGGTCTTCGTCGCCGAATTGCTGAATTGGCGGGTGCAAAAGCGAATCCTGCTGCATAGCCGCGGAAAAAACGAAGGGATCCGACCTCCATAGCACTGCATTCGTTCACCCTCGGCGTCACTCCGGCTCCACGCCGATCTCTTTGAGCAGCTTCTGCCAGTACACCCGCTCGGTGCGCATGTACTCCGCAAAGTCTTCCGGGGTCCGGGCAGCGTCCACGGTGTAGGTGCCCAGGTCGCGCAGGCGCTGCACCACCTCGGGGTCGCGCAGGATGCTGCCGGTCTCGCGCGCAAAGCGCTGCACGGCCTCGGCCGGCGTGCCCGAGGGCGCCACCACGCCGAACCAGCCGACGAACTCGAAGCCGGGCACCGTCTCGGCGATCGTCGGCATGTCTTCCCATCCGGGCAGCCGCGTGGCGGTGCTCGCGGCGAGCGCGCGCAGCGCGCCGCGGGCGCCACCGACAGGATGACAAGCTGGGTGCGCCCGGCGATCGTATCCTGCAGCCCCTGCGGCATCACGGCATAGGGCACCTGCTGGATGGCCGGGAGCGGAGGTTCAGGCCAGTGCTCAGGCGGTTTCCAGCGATGGAAGACGCGGCTGGCCCGAACCGGCCGCGCGCAAACCCCGGGTTTTGGTAGCATGGCAGCAACATTCAAGGAGACCACCCATGGCGACGCAGGCCGGCGTATCCACCCTGCTGCTTCGAAACGTTCCGCTTTTCGCGATGTTACCGGAGAATCAGCTCGCGTTGCTCACCAGCGTGGTGAGCCGCAGGAGCTTTGCGCGCGGCACGACGATCATCGCGGCCGGCGACGTCACCGATTCGCTCTACCTCGTGATCTCGGGCAGGCTCAAGGTCATGATGAGCGACGACGCGGGTCACGAGATCATCCTGTCCATGCTCGGTCCCCGCGAGTACTTCGGGGAAATGGTGCCGATCGACGAAAGCACCAGGTCTGCGAGCGTCATCACCCTGGAGCCGTGCGAACTTCTGGTGCTGTCGAAGCACGATTTCAGGAAATGTCTCTCGGAAAACTTCGACATGGCGATGACGATGATGCGCTGCCTGGTACGGCGCCTTCGCGAGGCGGACCGGAAAATCGGCAGTCTCGCGCTGATGGATGTGTATGGACGCGTGGCCAGGCAGTTGCTGGAAATGTCCGAAACGATCGACGGACAGCATGTCGTGACCAGGAAGGTCGTCAAGAAGGATATGGCCAGCATGATCGGCGCATCGCGGGAAATGGTGAGCCGGGTGATGAAGGATCTGCAGGCCGGGGGCTTTATCGAGGTTCGGGGAAACGCGATCTATCTGCGCGACAGCATCGCGACCATTGACTGACCGAAACTGACCGCTTCGGGCCGCCCGGCGGCAAGTGGCTAGCCGGTCGAAACCGGTCATTCACGCGACTGCGGCGACCGGTTCCCGGAACGGGCAAAAAGAGGATGCCGCATCTCGCGGCCGTGCAGGTGCCTAGCGGATGTGCTTGCGCCGCTGCGCTTCGGAGACGAACTCCTCCATTTCGGGATCCAGCGCATTGCGAGACGAGACGATCCCGATCGGTTTGCCGTTCTCGACCACCGGTACGTGGCGAAAGCCGTTCTCGTGCATCATGAGCAGCGCGTAACCGAAGGATTTGTCGGCATCCACGCTCTTCGGCGCGGTCGTCATCACGTCGGCCAGCCGTGTCTGGTCCGCATCGCGCCCTTTCGCGATGACACGGAATACGGCATCGCGCTCGGTGAATATGCCGACCAGGCGCTCGTCTTCGACGACCATTACTGCGCTGACGCGTTTCCTTGCCATCAGCTTGGCGGCTTTGCTGACGGTGGTCTCAGGTGGAGCGGAAAGGAATTTCTTCTGCTCCATCACACTTCTGATTCGATGACTGAACATGGCAGTCTCCAGGCCTTGCTTTGATCCATGTGCGCGCAGCGCCGGCCTGACCGACCGCCTGCCCGCCTTCCGCGATACGTCGAACCCGGCCCGCACGCAATCGTCCATCTGCTTGTGGCCGGTCCATCCGCGATGGTGCCCACCTTTGAATTTGCTCAATTGACCTATATCAATATCCGCCCGCGCCCAAAGACCGGTGCGTTGTGCCTGTTGCTGCACTATCCCGGTGCGGGTTCTGCTGGCCGCGCGGCAGCGCGCCGGCATACCGGACTGACGCCGGGGGCGATCGGCGAATGCAGCCAGCGGCAACATCCACGCCGCGAGGAGCATGTCCCCGGGGCGCTTGTCCGGAAAACCCTGAAGCAGGACCGACACCGGTTCTAAATACGGTAGGCGCTGGAGCGGCTGCGGGAGACCTGCCGGCGGATACGCGCCGCGGAGGAGAGCGGCACGCTCACGGTGACGACCACCGTGGCGTTCGCCTCGCTGTGGCTCGTGCCCCGGCTGACCGAATTCCGCGAACGGCATCCTGAAATCGAGGTGCGCATCGCCGCGGAGAACACGAACTCGGACCTGGCGCGGCAGGGCATCGATGTGGCGATCCGCTATTGCCCGCCCAGGGCGGTGCGGCCGGGAACGATGAAGCTCTTCGGCGAGAACGTGTATCCGGTGTGCAGCCCGAAGCTGCTGCGACGCGGCGCCCTGAAGGTCCCGGAGGATCTGCCGCGCCAGGTTCTGCTGCACTTCGACGATCCGGCGTCGTGCTGGCCGTGGCTGCAGTGGAACGTCTGGTTCGAGGTGATGCGGCTCAAGCCGCCACCGCTATCGGGCGGGATGCGCTTCAGCCATTACGATCAAATGATCCGGGCGGCGATCGCCGGTCAGGGCGTTGCGCTGGGGCGCAGCCCGCTGGTGCGGCAGTTCGTAAAACAAGGCCTGCTCGCGGCGCCCTTCGAGGGCCGCACGGCGTCCTCGCGCGCCTATTTCGTGCTCACCGCCGCCGGCGCGGGCGAGCGGGCCGCGGTGCGCCGCTTCGTCGCCTGGCTCGAAGACATAGCAAAACGGGAAAGGGAGTAATCGGACTCTCCCGAATCCCCCAAGAGGCCCATTCAGTACTGCCGCAACGGCCACTGAATCTGTCGCCCGGCTAGCGCGAAGGCATCATCACACCGGCGGCTTGACCCCGTCCTTGCTCACCTGGACGCGCGTGGCGGTGATCTTGCCGTCGGCGCCGAGCGTGGCGGCGACAACCACGTACTCGCCGGGCTTGAGCAGTGAGCGGTCGGACTGGACGGCGGTCACCACCGGAATGCCCTCGGGCACGATGACCTGCTGCTTGCCGTCTTTGTAAGTGAGCGTGATCTCGCGGCCGCCGGTGGCCTGCATCACCGCCGTCACCATGGCGTTGGTCATGGTCGAGCCCGGCTCCAGGTCCCAGGGACGGTGGCCTTCGTCGGGAACACCACGCTCAGGCGAAAAGAGATGCAGCTCGCGCGCGATCAGCTTGCCGTCGGGACCCTTCACCGCGCTCGTGCCCAGCGGCGTGCCCGGCTTCACGTCCTCCAGCTTCAGCGCCTTCACGTAGGCGAACGTGGTGTTCGCTGCGAGCTCGATCTTCAAATCCTGCCCCTCGCGGGATTTCACCGACAGGACGTTGCCCTCGAACGCAGTGATGGTGCCGCGCACCCGCACGCCGGTTTGCGCGAGAGTAGCCGCGCTAATCAGGACGAGCGCGCCGAAAAGTAATGCAGTGCGAAATTTGCTCATCGCGTATTCCTCTCCACAATAAATCCAAAAGAGTCGGAGCGAGCTGACCCTATTCTATTTCTCCGCCTCATGAAATCGACGCGAGCGGCAGGTTGAGCAGCAGATTCTGCGGCTTGATGCGCAGCACATTGTCGGCGTTCATCGCGCAAGCAAGATAGACGGGGTGACCGGCGACGTCCGGCCGGACCACGGACTGCTCGGCGAAGTCGAGCTGGAACAACGACAGGATGCGGCGGTTGCGCTCAGGATCCAGTTCCTTGCCCTGGTACAGATCGTTGAGGATGCCGGTGGCTTCGGCGTCCAGCCCGATATGCCAAACCCAGCGCCCCGTCGTCGATGGCTCGATGGCGCGCAGCGGGGCCACCGCGACCTCGACGCCGCAAAAATGCCGCACCCACTTCTCGATCACGCGGCAGAACGCCGCGAGCGCGGCGCTGCCGTAGTTGAAACTCACCACCGTGTCGTGCTTCTCGTCGCGTGCCCAGTAGGTCTGGGCGTTGTCGCGGTCGAGCACGTCCAGATCGACGCTCTTCGCCAGTGTCTTCGCCTCGGCCAGCAAGCGGCCGATGTTGCCGTACGCGCCGCCCATATTTGCACGGGCGTGAAAGTCCACCGTCTCGGCATCGGCCAGCAGCAAGGCGCCGTCCCGGAGCGTGACCTTCTGTCTGCGGAAAAACAGTTCCGCGGCGCGCGCTTCGAGCGGGTCTTCGGTGCCCTCGAGGATGCCGTGCACGATCATCTGCGCGAGCTGGTCGATGAAAATCGGCGGCACGGTGACGTTCCCGCCGCGGAACAGTTCCAGATAGGCGGCTTCAAGCGTCGTTGTAGCGAGCACGCGCTCACGAAAGCCGAGCACGACGCCGTAGTTCTCGCGCGCGTCCGGGTCCTGCAGCGCGACGAGTTCGGCAGCCGAGACCGGCCGTCGCGGCTCGGCCAGCAGCGCTTTGTGCAATGCGCGCTCGGCGTCGCAGGATTCCGGGACGGGCGCCACTTCGGGGCGGGCCCACCAGGCGCGCAGCAGGTCGTCGCCCGCGACCAGCTTGCCCTCGGCATCGTGTTCGGCGAAATGAAACCCGCAATGGGTCCAGAAATCAGTCATGGAAGGGTAACGGTGATGGAGGACGGATGCTCATGGCGGCACCCCACCTGCCCTGGTGCCCTGGTGCCCTGGTCCCCTGCTCCCCTGCTCCCCTATTCGAGCGAGATTTTGCCGGTGGGTATGACCCGGCCCCACTTCTCGGTCTCGGAGCGGATGAAGGCTGCAAACTCTTCGGGCGTATTGCCGGCCGGTTCCGCGCTTACGCCGGCGAGCTTCGCGCCGACAATTCGCGCCATGCTGTCGGTGCCCCCGCCCGGCGGAAAGCCGACCAGCATGCGCACCGGTTTGGACAGGTAGCCCTGCTGCGCGTGCGCCGTGCCGGCGAGCAGCGCGGCGGCGACGGCCGCGGTGAACAACCATCCGATCTTGTTCATGCGGAATCTCCTCCCCGAAATTTTTTCTTACAAAATATGTCGGCGGCGATTCAGTTTACCCGCCTAAACTGAAGTGAAGGAGGCGGCGATGCGGCAGTCGAAGGCGGCGCTTGTGGTGATTGCGGTCCTGATGGCGGCCGTGAGCGTTTCCGTGTTTGCCCGAGGCCATTCCGGCGGGCGCGGGGGCGGCCATGGTGGCCATGCGTCCTCCGGCGGGGCTGGCCATGGTGGCCATGCCTCCTCCGGCGCGCGCGCGTCTTCGGGCCATGTCGGTTCGCGGCCGTCCTTTGCCGGCCATGTCGGTTCGCGGCCAGCCTTTGTCGGCCATGCGCGGGTCGGCATGTTCATCGGCGCGCCGTTGTTTGCGCCCCTCTTCTATCCCGCTCCCGACGTCTACTACTCGCCGGCACCGGTATACATCGAGCAAGCTCCCACCCCAGCCTACTGGTACTTCTGTCCGGAATCGAATGCCTACTACCCGCATCTCCAGGAGTGCCCGGGCGGGTGGCAGCCGGTCATGCCGCAACCCTCGGGCCCAGGTTCGCAGTTGCCGGAGTGATCAAAGGGCGCGCGAAGGCCTGCTGAATTCGGCAACACAACTCACCGGCGACCCGGGCGAGCTTTCCCCGGACGTATTCGATTGGGATCCGGGTCAGGACGCCCTGGTAGCGGTCACCGGCGACAGGCCGATCGCCATTTTGTACTCCGCATCAAAGTCCGCGTCGCATCGCAGGGGACGTCGGCCCCAAGGTCCAGCCATTGATCTTCCGCGTCTATCCGCTGCGGTGGCTACGAATCGTGCCTCAGCATCGACAGGAGATTCAGGCAGATCAGATGCACGATCCGCTCCTTGTCGGGACGCGCCTGTTTGTGCCGGAGCCGGCGGCAGAGCACGCGGGCCGTTGTCAATTCGGGCGCGAGCCTGGGCGTGATCACCGGACCACGCACAAGGACGGGCCTCTCGCCGAATAATTTGCCGGATTCCGTGCATATGACATCCATCATATCCAACCTCGCATGCTCGTCACGGGTTGTTCGCCATCGCCCACAGCTGCCATCTTCCACCCGGCAATTCGGGCGCTCTATGCGGTGGCGTACATACAGCAAAGAAATTCCTGCCGCAACGTCACATCGCCTCGCCGAGTACGGCACGCGATCCCATGATGGGATGCGACGCAAGCCAAGGGGACGCGCCAATGGACGCGCGCCGTGGAACGGAGACCTCAGAAGCCACCTAGCCCGGATCTGGCACCGAATGCGCCCCCTGATTCGAGGATGCCCGGATGCATATTCGGATTACAATTATCGAACGTGGGCGCGGGCACCCCAATTCCTGCAGCGCCCGAATCCGGCGTGCGGCCTGTTCAGGATATTCGGCGAGCGGACACGATGAAATCGTTTCAACCCGAGGAAGTTATTTTCCGGCGAGGCGATCCGAGCGAGTGCGCCTATTTGATCGAAGCCGGCCAGGTTGAGGTTCTCGAGGGGGATCCCGCGCGCACGGTACGCATTGCCCTGCTGGGCAAAGGCGACATCGTCGGTGAAATGGCGCTGATCGACGAGCGGCCGCGTTCGCTCACCGCGCGCGCGGTGGGAGCGGTCAGCCTGTCCACGGTGTCGCGGGAGCAGTTCGTCAAGCTGATGTTCCACGACCCAGCCGAGGGCCTGCGCTATCTCAGGGCATTCTTTGAGCGGCTGCGGACGATGAATGCGCGGGTCGCGCGCCTTGACTCCCCTGGCGTGACTCGGGCCGTGGCGCAGCGTCCGGCAATCCGGATCAGGCTGCTTCCGCTCACCGTAATGTCCGAGCTGGCGGTTCCGGCGCAGGGCCATGTGATCGAGCGCTATCCGTTTCGCGTGGGCAGGGAACCGCTCAAGGGCAAGTCCCGGCTGAGCATGAACGATCTGGGTTTGCCCGACACCGAACCTTTCAACGTTTCGCGCGAGCACTTTGCCATTGACCGCGAGGGCGATGCGCTGGTGGTCTACGATCGGGGCAGCTTCCTCGGCACCATCGTAAACGGCAGCCCGATCGGCGGACACCGCACAGTAGGCTCAGCGCCGCTGCATGCCGGAACCAACGAAATCATCGCCGGCTCGCAGGATTCGCCGTTCAGGTTTTCCGTCGTGGCTGGCGAGGACTGAGCGCAAGCTATCGTCGCCGACGGCGGGAATCTTCGTTGCTGGCCGAGGGCGCGGTTCTCGACCACCACGGGCCGGCCGATCGCTTCACCGAGTTTGGGCGCGACCAGGCGCCCGAGTATGTCCGTCATCCCGCCCGGCGCGAACGGCACGATGTAGCGGATCGGCTTGCCCGGCCAGCTTTGTGCCGGTGGGGGCATGCCCCACCGGCACAAACCAGCAACACAGTCGCTGATCCAACGTTATTCTGGATCAATTTGAACATACAAGAATGACATTTCTTCGTGCAATGACTCCACGCTATCCATCCATTCATCCCGCCTGGAAATGCGCGATCGCGTTGGCGTAGTAGGCGAGGATGCGCGCCTCCCCGGCATTGGCCGTATACAGGCCCTCATGCTCCTCGACGATGTGGCGCAGCGTCAGCATGCGCAGCCCGACGCCGATCGCGTAATCGTGGTCCTGGCGCGGAATGTAGACATGCGCGCCGCGCGCTTCCAGTTCGCCGATCCGCCTGTACACCTCGGACTTGAGCTCCAGTTCGCTGAACGCGCGCTGCGGATTCTGCACGAACACCTGCGCCACCAGCGCCACCGGCAGCGCCGGCACGATCTGCCCGATCTCGCGCATCAGCTCCGCGGCCAGCGCGGCGACGCGCGGACGGCGCTCTTCGTCGCCGAGCGTGCGAAAATCGATTCCGTGCGTGCCGGCATAGGCTCGCATCGAAAACGGCCGGCCGAAATTGACGCACGCGTAGCCGAACCGGTGCCAGCTGCCGGTGAGCATCATGCCGATGTTCTTCAGCACGAAGCCGGCGGAGATCACGACCCCGCGCAGCAGGCCCGGGCGCGCGAGGTTGCTGTCGAGCTTGAGCAGCAGCGAGCGGTCCTCGAGCACGCGGTCGTAATTGATGCCGACCGGAACGAACACCAGGTCGCGCTCGCCCTGCGGATCGAAGGCCCTGACCATGTAGTCGAGCAGGCCGAGCTTCGGCGAGCGCAGCCTGCCGTCCACCGTCAGCCCGCCCTCGGGAAACATCGCCTGCGGCACGCCGGATTCGGTGGCCATCTTCACGTAGCGCTGCAGCACCACGCGGTACAGCGGATCGCCGGAATTGCGCCGCACGAAGTAGGCGCCCATCGAGCGGATCAGCGTCTGAAGCGGCCAGATGCGCGCCCATTCGCCGACGGCGTACGACAGCGCGACCCGCTCGGCCGCGAGGAACGCGACCAGTACGTAATCCATGTTGCTGCGGTGGTTCATGATGAACACCACCGTGGCCCTGGCCGGCACCGCGGCGAGGCGCGCTTCATCGACATAGCCGATGCGCACGCGATACATGAAACGGGCGAAGGCTTTGGCCAACCGGTAGCCGACCCGAAAATACAGGTAGGCGTTGAACGAGGGCACGATTTCACGCGCATAGCGGTCCACCCGCCGCATGACGACGGCGCGCGGCGCGTTTTCGGCCTGCGCCTGCGCCTCGGCCGCCGCCTGCACGCGCGGGTCGTGGAACACGCGGTCGATCAGCACCTGCCGCCGCGTCAGCTTGAACGGTTGGATCTCGATGTTCAGCCGCGTGTTGATCTCGTCGATGACGAGGTTGATGCGGCGGCGGAAATACCAGCGCGCCCCGGGCAGCAGCAGGCGATCCAGCACGGCCCAGGCCGCGAACAGGACCAGTATCGCCAGCAGCCAGGCCGGCAGCGTCACATTTTGCGTCATGCGCCCTCCCTCTCGGCCCGGCCTGAAGCAGCTTGCGTATCATAGCCGGATGGGCCCTCGCCATTGCCGCGATATTTTTCGCGCTGATTTTCGTGATTTGTTCCGGCGCGCGCGCCGCGCCCGCGCATGAAGCGCCGCCGCTTCCTCGGCCTGGCCGCGGCCTTCGGCGCCTGTGCCACCGGCGCTGCGGCGTGGAAGCTGTGGCCTGCGGAGGGCATGTTCAATCCGTGCCTGGGCACGCTGCCGCCACGGCTTGCAGGGCACGAGCTGGTGCGCGCCGCGTGGGAAGGCATCGACCCGGCGCAGGTCTGGGACTGCCACGCGCATCTGCTCGGCAGCGGCGATTCGGGCAGCGGCGCGTGGATCAATCCGGACTCGGAGAGCCCGGCGCATCCGATTCAGGTCGCGCAGCGGCGTTTCTTCCTCAATGCCGGCTGCGCGGGCACTGCGCCGGGCGAAGTCGACCGCAGTTATATGGATAGAATACGCGCGCTGATGGACGGCCTGCCGCCGGGCGCGAAGATGCTGCTGCTCGCGTTCGATCACCACTACACGGAGCGCGGCGAGATCGCGCTGGAGCTCTCGAGTTTCCACGTCCCCAACGCCTACGCGCGCGCCCTGGCGCGGCGCCATCCCGGGCGCTTCGAGTGGGCCGCCTCGATCCATCCCTACCGCAGGGACTGCGTCGCCGAGCTGGAGGATGCCGCGCGCCGGGGCGCGCGCGCGGTGAAGTGGCTGCCGGCGACCATGGGCATCGACCCGGCCTCGGCGCTGTGCGACCCCTTCTATGCAGCGCTGGCGCGCCTGGACCTGCCGCTGATCACGCACGCGGGCGAAGAGCGCGCCGCGCCCGGTGGCGCGGTGCAGGAATACGGCAACCCGCTGCTGCTGCGGCGCGCGCTGGATCACGGCGTGCGCGTCGTCGTGGCGCACTGCGCGTCGATGGGCGAGGATCGCGACCTCGACCGCGGCCCGCAGGGCGCGATGACCGACAGCTTCGAGTTGTTCGCGCGGCTGATGGACACGCCGCGCTATGCCGGAAAACTGTACGGCGACATTGCCTCGATGACGCAGATCAACCGCGCCGGCCCGGCGCTGGCGCGCGTGATCGAACGCGGCGACTGGCAGGCGCGCCTGCTGAACGGGTCGGACTACCCGCTGCCCGGCGTGATGCCGCTCTACTCGGTGGACACTCTGGTCAAGCTCGGCTTCCTCGAGCGCGCCGCCGCGCCGGTGCTGATCGAGCTGCGCCGGCACAACCCGCTGCTGTTCGATTTCGTGGCGAAGCGCCACTTGCGCTCTCGGGGCAGGGGCTTCGATGCGTCGGTGTTCGAAACGCGGAAGTTCTTCAGCCGCGGCGCCTGAGTTGCGTCGCTCTTCCCCGGGTCCTATTCCGGCAGCCAGGGCGACGGCCTGCCTCCGGCAAAACCCTGATAGCCGCCAAACCCCAGCGCGCGCAGCGCCGCGAGCGTGCCCTCATCCTCGACGCTCTGCGCGATGACCGGAACGTCGAGTTGCCTTGCGGCCCGCACCACGGACTCCACAAAAAAGCGCGTGCCGATGTCATCGGCAAGTTTTCGCGTGTACACCGCCGAAAGCTTGACATAGGCCGGACCGAGCCGCCGCAACAGGGCCAGACTGTCGCGATGGACGCCGAAATGGTCGATCGCGAAGCGCGCACCGAGCTTCGCGATTCGTTCGGCAAATCGTCGCGCCGCAGCCTCGTCCTGAAGCACGCCGTACTCGCCGATTTCGAATACCAGCCTGACGCGCCGCGCGAGGGCCCGCGTCAGCGCGCCGCCGAGCCAGTCGCCAAAGGCGTCGTCGGCGATCGACCTTGCCGACAGGTTCACCGCTATGGTTGCCCCGGCATCGGCACGGCTTGCACGTTCGATGACCTTGCCGACGACCGCCCGATCGAATTGCGCCGACAGTGCATGCCGCGTGACCAAGGGCATGAACTCCGCCGCGGGAATCTGCCGCCCCGAAGCATCGATCAGCCGGCCCATGATCTCGGTGTGCAGGACCTCTGCGCCCGGTAACGCAAACGCGCGCTGTCCGAACAGGTGGATCTGGCCGGCCGCGATCGCCGCGCGCAGAATTTCCAGTTGCTCCTGCGTGCCGGATTGCCCTGCCTCGAGGCGTAGTCTTCGCACCTGCGGTGTATCGACGCGCAGTTCAAGTGCCTGCTTCAATGCTTCTTCGGCTGCGGCCAGGAACTCCTCCAGCGCCGGCCTGTCGCCCTCGACGAAGACCGCACCCACCGAGATGTCGACCTCGGTCTCCAGGCCCAATTCGGCGGCGGACGAGCGCACGCGTGTCTGCAGCGCTTCCAGCCGCTGCGTCGCGACACCCAGGTCGGCATCGGGCACGACCAGGACGAACGTGCCGCCGCCCCAGCGTCCCGCCAGACCGTCGGCGTCGCGTGCAACTTCGCTGACTCCGCTGCCGATCGATGTCACGAGTTGGTCGCCGCGCGCCTGGCCATGCGCCTGGTTCACCCGCGCCAGATCGGAAACCTGTATGAGCGCCACGGCGCCTGTGAAAAACTTCCTCTCGTGCCGGTAACGGCTCTCGAAGGTTTCGCTGAATCCGCGCCGGTTGAGCAGTCCGCCGACCGGATCGACATAGGCCGCTTCGCGAAGCGCGGCCGCACGGGCGGTCTCCACCTCGAGGGCTTCACGCACCTTGCGCGACAGGGAATTCATCGCCGCGACCACCCTCGCAAGCTCCCGCGTCGACGGATGCGCATCCACGGTCACGAAGTCGCGGCGGGAAATGGCTTGCGCCGCCGCCTCGATTGCCGATAGAGGCCGCAGGATGCCTTTCAGGATCAGCCGCAGCACCACCAGCGCCACCGCGTAGATCAGGACCAGCAACAGGAGCGTCCAGCGCGCGACGTCCCAGAGCTGGGCATAAGCATGTCCCGGATGGCTCGTAACGCGCACGCGACCCACCTGCTGCCACCCCGTGCTCACCAGCGATTCCGCGGTCGGGACCTCCAGCGGAAACACTTCCGCGAGCCATTGCGGGTATTTTTCGCCCTGCTGCGGGGAAAGTGTTTTGCTGACCAGCACCTCTCCGGAACGGTTGACGAACTCTATGCGCGCGTAGTGCCCGCGGTCGAACGCCGCGTTGATCACGGTTTCCGCCAGGGCATTGTCGCCGCGAACGAGGAGGATGCCGAGCGAAAGGCCAATCGACGTCGCAGCGTCCTGTGCGTGCGACTCGAGCTGGTCCTGCAGGTGCGTCTGCGCCCCGCGCAGGTAGATCGCCTCCACGCCGATCAGCATCACCAGGAAAACGAGCGAGACCGCGGAGATCAGTTGCCTGGCGAGTGTCATCGGACGTTTAGCATGGACTCGAATCGTAACGGCGCACCGGGTTCAGGTGCGCGACTCGCGCTCCAGACGCGCCAGCAGCGCACTCCAGTTCCGGATCTGCGTCGGCGAGCCGATCCTGCCCTTCATTTCCACCCACAGTTCCTCATCGTTGAAGCTGTAGACCGGAACGAGATCGGTGCGCATGGAAGCCGGACGCACCGCATCCTCGAGGTTGTCCAGCACCAGCGGATCATCGGCCGGCGAGGCATAGTACGCAAGCACCATGTGAGCTTGACCGAGTTTGACCGCCT
>Ga0209343_10005268_pt1 | contig 15774 bp, 8 predicted proteins | sample RifCSPlowO2_02_FD_184026 | JGI IMG/M metagenome (GOLD analysis project Ga0209343, IMG submission 184026) | Groundwater microbial communities from Rifle, Colorado - Rifle CSP2_plank lowO2_0.2 (SPAdes) (version 2) | ecosystem: Environmental > Aquatic > Deep subsurface > Groundwater | place: Rifle... | reverse complement strand
CGCGCGCAACGCCATGTGCCGGATTCGATCAGCACGCTTCGCTATATAATCGCCGCCCGTATCGCCCGGCAACTCCAGCGATGTCCGTGCTGCGGCTCGGTTAAACGTAATTTGTGACACAGTGAAACTAAGGAGGCGCTGATTTATTCGTCATCCCCGCGAAGGCGGGGATCCAGTGCCTTTACTTAACTGGGTTCCCGCCTTCGCGGGAACGACGAAACCGAATAAATCAGCGCGTCCCTAAGGCTTCGGGCTACAGGGTTTTCCGGGGGGGTACCGGTTATTGCCGGTTTGCCCGCTTCGTGCCCTGAGCCAAGGCGGCTCGTCGCTGTAAGCAGCAGGCATTATCCTTAAAACCAAATAATCCATTATTGGGAAATTCACCCCACCTCACCCTTATTCAAAGGGGGAATGTGCCGTTTTCACTTGAATTACGCCTAATAAATTATTTGGGTTAAAACCTCAGTTCAAGCCACAGAGTTCACAGAGAACACAGAGAATGTCCGGGTTTATCCGCCTATCGAGCCCTCACCAATAAGGTGAATGGGTTTCTCGCTATAACCGTTTGTTTTTACTCTGTGATCTCTGTGTTCTCTGTGGCTCACTGCTTTTTCTAGGATTATCTTTTTTGCTATGCCCTTGAAATGCACGGGCTGTTTCATGGCGAGCAAAACCTCATTAAACAAGAACGAATATCATTAGCATTGACAAGTGGATTTTTGGCGATATAATGCGAACCGTTCCCATTCGCAAGAATTTGGAAAACTTTGCGGGTGCATGGCTCGAATATGCTGATTTCGTCTCTCCCCTTTGCGGATCAGTTAAATGGCGTTGCCATCGCCCCTTTTTACAAAAGCATCACGACTGAAACTTAATTGGCGACGAAAGGGAGCTGCAAAATGACACAAACCAGAAACGTATTAACCAATCTTATCTTTACCGGACTGCTCGGGTTTTCCGGTTTTGCCGCCGCCGTGGAATATCCGATCGGTACGCCGCAACAGCTCAACGGCATGGAGATTGCGGCGGTTTATCTGCAACCGGTAACCATGGAGCCGGACGGCATCATGCGCAAGGCCGAGAGTTCCGATGTACACATGGAGGCGGACATCCGCGCGCTGGCCGACAACGCCAACGGCTTCGAGGAAGGCGCTTGGGTGCCTTACCTGACCATCAAGTACGAAATCGGCAAGAAGGGCGGCAGCGAAAAAATATACGGCGACTTCATGCCGATGGTGGCCAACGATGGCCCGCATTACGGCGACAACATCAAACTCATGGGGCCGGGCAAATACACCGTGAAGTACCTGATCTCGCCGCCCGGCGGGGGCCACGGCGGACACTTCGGCCGCCACACCGATCGTTTGACCGGCGTAGGCCCCTGGTTCAAGCCTTTCGCTGTGGAATACGAATTCACTTATGCGGGCATAGGCAAGAAGGGCGGCTACTGATTTGCCCGTTTGCCATTAGGTGCCGCGATCAGACATGGGCCCGCAGTGCCGGATTTCATGAAAATTGAACAACCGTTAATTTTTCTGCCCGCGCGGTCGTGGCGGCCTTCGCGTTTGCAGCGTCTGGGCGACGCCATGCGCAGCAGCCGGCGCGCCATCACCGCCATCCAGTGGGCCATCGTGGCGTTCTATCTGGCGCTGGTCACGATACCCGCCTTTCTTCCGCTGCCGGGAACGGGTTCCACTGTGCTGAACAATCTCACCCTGTTTGCGCAGTTCATGTTCTGGGGGATCTGGTGGCCGTTCGTGATCGTTTCCGTACTCGCGATGGGGCGGGTGTGGTGCGGCGTGCTTTGCCCGGAAGGCACGCTTACCGAACTGGCCAGCAACCACGGGCTGGGCCGCCCGGTGCCGCGCTGGCTGAAGTGGGGCGGCTGGCCGTTCGTCGCTTTTGTCGTCACTACGGTATATGGGCAACTGGTCAGCGTGTACGAATACCCCAAGGCAGTGCTGCTGATCCTTGGCGGCTCCACGGTTGCCGCGATTGCGATCGGCCTCGTCTACGGCAGGGGCAAACGCGTCTGGTGCCGTCATTTGTGCCCGGTCTCCGGCGTGTTCTCGCTGCTGGCGCGGCTTGCGCCGCTGCATTTCCGGGTGGACCGCGAAAAGTGGGATGCCGTCGGCCACAGCCGGACGGAGCCGGTCAACTGCGCCCCGCTGATCGACATACGGCGCATGACCGGTGTTTCCCAATGTCACATGTGCGGGCGATGCAGCGGCCAGCGCGATGCCGTTTCCCTTGCGCTGCGCCTGCCCGGCGCCGAACTCGTCAGCCTCAAGCCAGCCGAGGCTGGCGCATGGGATGCGCGCCTGCTGGTGTTCGGCATCATCGGCACGGCGGCGGGCGCGTTTCAGTGGTCGTCTTCCTCATGGTTCGTGACGGCCAAGACTCATGCCGCCGAATGGCTGATCGAGCGCGATTCCTATGCCCTGCTTCAGGATAACGCGCCCTGGTGGCTGCTGACCCATTATCCGGAAGCCAACGACGTGTTCACCTGGCTCGACGGCCTCGGCGTGCTCGTCTATATCGGCGTCATGGCCGCGATTCTGGGCGGCTGGGTCACGCTCTGTCTGCGCGCCGCAGGCGCGTTGCTGCCGGGCAACGCGATGCAGAATGCGCGCTGGCTGGCCTATTCGCTCATCCCCCTCGGCGGCCTGGGCGTGTTTCTCGGGCTATCGTCGCTCACCGTGGCCCTGCTCAAAGCGGAAGGCGCAACCATGCCCTGGCTGCCCGAAGTGCGCGGCATACTGCTGGCATTGGCTGCATTGTGGAGCCTGTGGCTAGGCGCGCGCCTGCTGCTCGCCGCCCCCGGCGCATCCGCTGCGGGCAGGGCGCTTGCGCTGGCTTGGCTGGCTGCCGCTACCGGCGGCGTCGTGCTGCCATGGGTTTTACTGTTTTATATCCGCTGAAAATCTGCTCGAATGCTAACAATTAGCTTTCTCATTTGTAGTCGAAACCTGTTTCTGGCATGATGCCCCAATGTAATTTATCGGGAGCATCCCCATGCATCAGCCCAAGCATCTCAAGAGTGTCGGTCTGAAATCCACCTTGCCGCGGCTTAAGGTGTTGAGCCTGTTCGAGGAGGCCAAGGAAAGCCATTTGAGCGCGGAAGACGTTTACAAGCTGCTGCTCGCCAGCGGCGACGATGTGGCGCTGGCTACCGTTTATCGCGTGCTGACCCAGTTCGAGCAGGCCGGCTTGCTGATGCGGCATCACTTCGAGGGCGGAAAATCGGTGTTCGAACTCAACAAAGGCAAGCATCACGACCACATCGTCTGCCTGCAATGCGGGCATGTGGAAGAGTTTTACGACAAGGAAATAGAAACGCGCCAGAAAAAAATTGCCGCAGAGCGCGGTTACACCATTCACGACCACTCGCTCTACATCTACGCGGACTGCACCAAGCCGGATTGCCCGCACAGAAATCCCGCTCAAACCTAGCCCGGGCTAGTGTTCTCCGCGAACTCCGCAGCCTGATTTAAGGATTTAAAGCACCCGAGGGAAACGACATGGCGTCATGCGCGTTGTGCTAGAATGCGCCCCCTTTTCATCCAGCAAGGCTGTTTACATGTCCCGCGAACTCCGCAATATCGCCATCATCGCCCACGTCGACCACGGCAAGACCACTCTGGTAGACAAGCTGCTCAGCCAGGCCGGCATGTTCGCCACGCACCAGCATGTCGCCGAGCGCGTGATGGACAGCAACGACATCGAAAAAGAGCGCGGCATCACCATCCTGGCGAAGAACTGCGCGGTGGATTATGAAGGTGTGCATATCAACATCGTCGATACGCCCGGCCACGCCGATTTCGGCGGCGAGGTGGAGCGCGTGCTGGGTATGGTGGACAGCGTGCTGCTGCTGGTGGATGCGGTGGAAGGCCCGATGCCGCAGACCCGTTTCGTCACCAAAAAGGCGCTGGCATTGGGCCTGCGCCCGATTGTGGTAATCAACAAGGTGGATCGCGACGGTGCGCGCTGCGACTGGGTGATCAACAAGACTTTCGACCTGTTTGACAAGCTCGGCGCGACCGAAGAGCAACTGGATTTTCCGGTGGTGTATGCGTCGGCCTTGAACGGCTATGCCACACTGGATCTGGCCAAGCCCAGCACGGATATGCGCCCGCTGTTCGATGCGGTGCTCAGGCATGTGCCCGTGCCGGAAACCGATGTGGACGCGCCGCTGCAATTGCAGATTTCCGCGCTGGATTATTCCAGTTTTGTCGGGCGCATCGGCGTTGGGCGCGTGCGCCGCGGTCGCGTCAGGCCCGGCCAGGATGTGATGGTGATGAGCGGCAACAACCCGCCGAAACGCGCGCGCATCAACCAGGTGCTCGGTTTTCGCGGCATCGAACGCGTGCCGTTGGAGGAAGCGCTGGCGGGCGACATCGTGCTGATCAACGGCATCGATGAAATCGGCATCGGCGTGACGCTGGCAGATATGAGCAAGCCGGAAGCCTTGCCGATGCCCAGGGTGGACGAACCGACGCTGACGATGAACCTGATGGTGAACACCTCGCCGCTGGCCGGGCAGGAAGGCAAGTTTGTCACCAGCCGCCAGATCCGCGAGCGCCTGAACAAGGAGCTGCTGGTCAACGTGGCGTTGCGCGTCGAAGATACCAACGAGACCGATGTGTTCCTGCTGGCCGGGCGCGGCGAATTGCACCTGACCATCTTGCTGGAAAATATGCGCCGTGAAGGTTTTGAAATGGGCGTGGGCAAGCCGCGCGTGGTGTACCGCGACATCGATGGCGAGAAATGCGAACCTTTCGAGGTGTTAACCGTGGACGTAGAAGACACCAATCAGGGCGCGGTGATGGAAGAGCTGGGCCGCCGCCGTGGTGATTTGCAGGACATGCAGCCGGACGGCCACGGGCGCGTGCGCCTGGAATACCGCATTCCGGCGCGCGGCCTGATCGGCTTCCAGTCCGAATTCATGACCATGACGCGCGGCACCGGCATCATGGCGCACGTGTTCGACGACTATGCGCCGGTCAAGGCCGACATGCCCGGCCGCCGCAACGGCGTGCTGATTTCGGCGGAACACGGCGAGGCGGTGGCTTACGCGTTGTGGAAGCTGGAAGAACGCGGGCGCATGTTCGTATCGCCCGGCGACAAGCTGTACGAAGGCATGGTTATCGGCGTGAACAGCCGCGACAACGACCTGGTAGTCAACCCGATCAAGGGCAAACAGCTGACCAACGTGCGCGCCTCCGGCACCGACGAGGCGGTGCGCCTCACCCCGCCGATCCGCCTGACGCTGGAGTCTGCCGTGGAATTCATCGATGACGACGAACTGGTCGAGATCACCCCGCAGTCCATCCGTATCCGTAAACGCTACCTGTCGGAAATCGAGCGCAAGCGCGCGTCGCGCGCTTGAGTTGGTGAGCACTGTAGGATGCGGTGAGCCTGCGAACCGCATCGCTCGCGAGCGCTGCATAGCCATTCCACTAAACGAGCAAACTACGCTCGTTAAGTGGCTGGTTAACGATGCGGTTATCACCGCATCCTACCCCGGCCAATTGGAATTCCGCAAATGTCACAAAGCGGCCTGCTCGCTACGCGGAAATGATGGCGCGAATGGATTCTGGGATCAATGGCACTAACTTAAGCCAATTAATGGCAAACCCCCTCCCTTTCAAGGGGAGGGTTGGGGTGGGGATGGGGTTAAGTACGGCAAATGAACCCATCCCCATCCTGGCCTTCCCCTTGAAGGGGAAGGAACGGTAGCGCTCACGGTATTTTAGTGGGGGTGGAGTGTGTGGAAATCCGCGCCACTTGGGGTTTTTTGCGCTTAAGTTAGTGCCATTCGATTCTGGGATAATGAATCCATCTTTCTCTCAAAGAGCGGCCTGCATGAATTCTCCTTCACATATCGTGTTCCTTGACCGCGGCACGCTGCCGGTCGTGATGCGCGCGCCCGCGCTGCCGCTGCAATGGCGGGATCATGAGTCCACGCTGCCGGAGCAGGTGGTGGAGCGCCTCGCACATGCCGAGGTGGCGATCTCCAACAAGGTGCCGCTGATGGCGGTCTCACTGGCGCAGTTGCCGAAGTTGAAGCTCATCGCCGTGGCGGCCACCGGCACCAACAACGTAGATCTGGATTATTGCCGCGAGCACGGCATCGCGGTCAGCAACGTCAGCGGCTATTCCACCGATTCGGTGGCGGAGCATGTTTTCGCCTTGTTGCTGGCGTTGCGGCGGCAGGTGCACAGCTACCACGCGGACATTCTTGCCGGTGAATGGCAACGTTCCGCGCATTTCGCGCTGTTGAGTCATCCGCTGCACGACCTGCACGGCAGCACGCTCGGCATCTTCGGTTACGGCCACATCGGCCAGGCGGTGGCGCGCATTGCCGCAGCCTTTGGCATGAAATTGCTGGTGGCGGAGCACAAGAATGCGCCGGCCATCCGCGCGGGCCGCGTGCCGTTCGAGCAAATGCTGGAAGAGGCCGATGCCGTCACGCTGCATTGCCCGCTCACGCCGCAGACGCGCAATCTGATCGGCGAACCGGAGTTGCGCCGGATGAAGCCGGCCGCCATCCTGCTCAACCTCGCGCGCGGCGGGGTGGTGGACGAGGCCGCGCTGGCGCAGGCGTTGCGCGAAAAACGCATCGCCGGGGCGGGAGTGGACGTGTTGGTCAACGAGCCGCCGCGCGCGGGCAACCCGCTGCTGGAAGCGGCCGGCCCGAACTGCATCGTCACGCCCCATGTAGCCTGGGCCAGCCGACAATCGTTGGCGCGCTTGGCCGAAGAGATAGCATTCAACATCGAAGCGTTCTATAAGGGCGAGGCGCGCAACCGGATTGTGTAGCCGATTATCCGGCTATCCGGAGTATGCAAAATATGGGCGATACTTACGCTCTTCTCGTTCCCACGCGGAGCATGGGAACGATGCAAAGAATCCAGTCACGTTTTGACAGCATTTAACCGGTAAAAGACTATGGATTTCACTGGACAGTTGGGGTATAAACGAAACTGCAAGAATTACCTTACGCAATCCAGAGCAGGAGTTGCATCGTGAATAAAAAACCCGGCTTTAAACAACCGCAATTCCGTGCCAAAAGGGCATCTGCGGCGATGGCGATGTTGTTGGTTTTTACCGCGCAGACCGCGCTGGCCAACCCGCTCGGCCCGGCAGTGGTCAACGGCCAGGCGAGCTTCGCCACCAGCGGCAACACACTGACCGTCACCAACACCCCAGGCGCCATCATCAACTGGCAGGGCTTTTCGGTAGGCGCCAATGAAGTTACGCGCTTCGTCCAGCAGAATGCCGCCTCATCCGTCCTTAACCGCGTCATCAGCAACAACCCGTCCAGCATCCTCGGCGCGCTGCAATCCAACGGCAGGGTCTTTCTGGTCAACCCCAACGGCATCGTGTTCGGGCAGGGCGCAACCGTCGATGTGGCCGGGCTGGTGGCCACTACCCTCAACCTGAGCAACGCCGACTTTCTCGCCGGACGCCATAACTTCACCGAAGTGCCTGGCGCGCAGGGCATCAGCAACGCCGGCAGCCTCGCCGCCCAAAGCGGCGGACAAATCTACCTGATTGCGCCGGATGTCGAAAACACCGGCATCATCACCGCGCCGAACGGCGAAATCCTGCTGGCGGCCGGACACAGCGTCGAACTGGTCAACAGCATCGAACCCAACCTGCGCGTCAATATTACCGCCCCGGCGGGTGATGCCACCAACGTCGGGCAACTGATCGCCGCATCCGGCAGCCTCGGCCTGTTCGGCACCGTGGTCAAAAACAGCGGCACGGTCAGCGCCGACAGCGCCACCACGCAGGGCGGCAAGGTCGTGTTCAAGGCCAGCCAGCGCACGGAAATATCCGGCACCGCGACCGCGACCGGCACCACAGGTGGAACCGTACAGGCCCTCGGCAACCAGGTTGTCCTGGACGGCAATGCCGGCATAGACGCATCCGGCACGAACGGCGGCGGCACAGTGCTGATCGGCGGCGACACGCACGGAGCCAATCCCGGCATTCCGAATGCCCAAAACACCTTTGTCGGCGGCAACGCCACGCTCAGGGCGGATGCCATTGTCAGCGGCGACGGCGGCAAGGTCATCTTATGGGCGGGCGGCACGACGCAGGCCTACGGCAATATCTCGGCGCGCGGCGGGCAGCAAGGCGGGAACGGCGGTTTTGCGGAAACTTCCGGGGGCTGGCTCGATGCGCCGCGCGCGCCGGATGTTTCCGCTCCGCAAGGCATGGGCGGGACGTGGTTGATCGACCCCTACGACATCTTCATCGGTGTGAGCAATTCTACCGGCACGTATACCGGTTCCCCCAATTTTGTTGGCGCAGGCCCAAGCCCTTCCATTATCGGCGCATCTGTTATTGCCGGTGTTCTTGATAGCGGCACCAGTGTGATAGTGGATACAACCGGCAGCGGCGGCGGTGTTGGCAATATCACCATCGACTCGGCGGTCAATACGGCCAGTGCCAGCGCGGCTACCCTTACGCTCAAGGCGCACAACGACATTGTCATCAATGCGCCGCTCAACATGAACAACAGCCTGGTGCTGACGGCAGATCAGGACGCTACGGGCGCGGGCAATGTCGTCATCAACCAAAGTGTAATCGCTTCGGGCCCTTCCGGTATGATGGTAAGCGGCCAGGACATCATTTTTGCCAGCGGCGCCGCCGGGCAGCTTAGCGGAGGGGCAGTATCCCTGACTGCTGCCGGCGCAATTATCGCCAGTCCGATCGGCCCGGCAATAGAGGTAGTTGCGCAATCGCTCACGATGTCTGCCGTCAATGGCATCGGCAATAGCGGCAAGGTATTTGTTGCCGATGTTCTTGGTATGATTCAATTTACCAATACGAACAATGCGGTAAACATTTATAACGGTTCTACCGGAGCAGGCCGCATCTTTACCGGCAGCAATACCAACGGCCCGATCCGTCTGGAATCCTTAGACTTTACCGATGCCACCACGGTTGGCACCCTGACCAGCGGCGGGAATATCACGCTCAGAATGAATAACCTGACGACAGATGTGGCAGCCACAATTAATGCCGGGACAAATACGGTTTACCTGTCGCCCTACACCATTAGCCCGGCGGTTCCGAGCATCAGTATCGGCGGGACAGAGACCTTCAATCTGACCGGGGCGGACATTTCCCGGATTACAGCGGGGAAAATCGTTATCGGCAACGACTCTTTCGGAAATTTTGCGCCGACGGTGAACATCGCAGCGGCTTCGGCGGTTTCGGTCACCAATGCGGCGAAGCTGGAGATATGGGGCGACACCATCAATACCGGCCCTACCGGGCTGTCCAACCCCGGAGGTGGAGTGGCATTGATCGGCGATACCATGAACATTGACGGCGCGGTCAGTTCGGGGTCGGTGTGGCTCAGAGGCAAATCGTCTTCTCAGATCATCGATCTGGGTGGGGCGGATACTGCTGTCGGCACCCTCGGGCTGACACAGGCAGAACTGAGCCAGATCGCGGCAACCACGGCCTTGTTTGTCGGCAACCCGCTTGGCACTGGGAGCATCCACGTCAGCAGCGCGATTTCATTGTCTCCACCGACCTTGGGGCTAGGGGCCGGGGGGGGTATTACGCAGGCTGGTGCGGCTACCATCAGTGCGACAAACCTGGCGATCATGGCGGGCGGCGATGTCGTCCTGGATACGGCGCCCAATTCCGTGGTCAATCTCGCGGCGCAAGTGTCTGGCGGAGCCAGCAATTTCAGCTTCAAGAATGCGGGCGCGCTGAATATCGGCATCAATATCGATGGTGTGAGCGGCATTCTGAACGGCATCTCGATGCCTAGCTTCGCGAATCCCGACGGTGTGATCGCGCTGATTAGCGGCGGAGCATTGACCCAGTCTGCGGGTGCGCTGCTGGCAGGTTCGGCGGTGTATGCCGAGGGAACCAAGGTGATCCTGAACGCAGCCAACCCCACCGGCGTGATCGCCGGCAAGTCCACCGGCTTCAGCACCGGCGATATTTTCAACTACACCAGCAGCAACGCCATCATGGTGACCACGGTCAACGGCTTTTCCGGTATTCAGACCGGATCTCCGCCCGACCCCGTCAGTGTGTTGTTGAACGGGGGCAGCGCCGGCATTGCCCTGAATGCGCCGATCCTTGCCGGGGCGGGAGCTCGTGGCATTAACCTCAACACGACCGGCAACAGCGCGATCAATAACAGCATCTCCGGATCGACCATCAATCTTCACAGCACCGGCGGCATTAACTTCGGTGCGGCCGCATCCCTGAACGCCAGCGGGGCGGGCAACGCCATCGTCCTGAATGCCGGAACGGGAGGTTTTACCAATAACGCCAGTGCCGGGGCCGGGGCGCTGAACAATACGGGCGGGGGCAGCTGGCTGATTTATGCCGCCGCCCCTGCCAATGTGCTGAAGGGCGGGCTGACTTCGGATTTCCGCCACTACAACGGCACTTTCGCGAATTACCCGCCCGCAAACGTGACGGAAACCGGCAACGGTTTCATCTACGCCTCTGTGCCGGGGGTGCTCAACGTAGACACCACGCTGGTTTCCGGGGACTCCTTCCATATCTTCGGCACCACACCCACGGCTCAATTCGGCTTCGCTATCAGCAATCCCGCCAGCGCCGACAATGAAGACTTCACGCTCATCGCCGGTACCCCGATCTTCGATCCGGCGCTTTCCAGCACCACTCCTGCGGGCAGCTACACCGTGTCCTATTTTGACGGATTGACCAGCGCTGCAGGCTATACGTTTGCCCCCGGCACCGGCCTGGCCTACATAATCGATCCCGCAACGCTTATCCTCGTCACCGCCGCGCTCACCGGCACGGCGAGCAAAACCTACGACGGCACCACTGCGGCGACGCTGGCGCCGGGCAACTTCCTGCTCAGCGGCTTTGCCGGCTCCGACTCGGCTACGGTGACCAAGACCAGCGGCACCTATGCCAGCCCGAACGCAGGCAGCGGCATCATGGTTAGCGCCACGCTGGTTGCCACCGATTTCAGCCCGGCGGGATCCACCAATTTCGCCAATTACACCCTGCCCACCAGCGCTTCCGGGTCTATCGGCAGCATCGCGCCCGCGCCGCTGTCAGTGGTAGCCGATGCCCGGAGCAAAGTTTACGGCGGCATCGATCCGGCGCTGACTTACGTTGCCAGCGGCTTGCTCCTCGCCGACACATTGACTGGCAGCCTGACCCGCGCCACGGGAGAAAACGTCGGCAGCTACGCCATCGCCCGAGGCTCATTGGGCAACCCCAACTACACCATCAGCTATACCGGCAACGATCTGAGTATCACCCCTGCAACGCTGAACGTCGCGGCCAATAATGCCGGCAAAATCTATGATGCAATCCCCTTCAGCGGCGGCAACGGAGTCACCTACAGCGGGCTGACCAACGGCGACACCGCCGCCGCATTGGGTGGCACGCTGACCTACGGCGGCACTTCCCAGGGCGCAATCAACGCCGGCAGTTACGTCATTACACCGGGCGGGTTGACCAGCAGTAACTACATTATCGGCTATGCGAATGGCGAGTTGATCATTACGCCTGCCGCACTGGGCCTATTGAGCGTGACCGCCAACGATGCAAGCAAGGCTTACGGCACCACTCTGACTTTTGCGGGAACCGAGTTCACTCCTGCCGGGCTGTTGGGCGGCGATACCATCGCCAGCGTGACGCTGACCAGCCCCGGTGCGGTTGACACGGCGAATGCGGGCAACTATCCGATCACGCCGAGCAATCCCGTATTCAGCGCGGGCAGCGCCGGCAACTACACCATCAGCTATATCGACGGGCAGCTCACCGTCACCCCGGCCTTGCTGACGGTTAGCGCCGATGCGATAAGCAAGGCAGTGGGCAACGCGGATCCCGCGCTTACCTACGCGACGGCCGGGCTGCTATTTGCCGATACCCCGGCCACCACTCTGAGCGGCGCATTGGCGCGCCTGGCGGGCGAGACGGCGGGCGTCTATCCGATCGAACAGGGCACGCTGACGTTGCTCAACAGCAACTATGCCATGAATTTCGTTCCTGCCGATTTTAGTATCGCCGCAGCGCCCTCTGCGGTAGTGAACAAACTGGTGAACGACATCATCCTGACTCCGCCCAAGGTGCAATTCGAACCGCCGCCGACCCCATCTGAGTCCGCTCAAACCCCGGCTGCCGCTGTCGGCGAGGAGGAGAAAAAAGACGATGAAGCTGCCGTCGTGGCACAGGGCGGGGCACCGGCCACGGAACCTGCCAACGAAGCGGCAGCGTTGCCGGTTTGCAAGTAAAACAAGACCCGATGAAAGTTCTTGCCGAACCAATTGTGCTTGGTCGATGCGTGCCTCATGCAGGTTTTTTTCAACATAACTTCTGGGTATAAAACATGAAATTCGCAGGTCGGATGTTTTTTTTGTTGATGCCGGTAGCGGGCGTGGCCTACGCGCAGAACAATATTACCGCACTGAACGTTGCGGGTATCGACAACGGCAAGACGGTCATAAAGGTTGAACTGGCCCAGCCATTGGCCAATTTGCCGCCCGGATTCACTACCGATGCGCCGCCGCGCATCGTGCTCGATTTTCTCGATACCACAAACGGGCTGGGCAAATCTGTCCAGGATTTCACCGTGGGGGGCGCGCGCAGCGCCAATATTGTCCAGGCTGGCGGGCGCACGCGGCTGGTGATTAATCTTGAACGGATGCTCGCCTACAATACCAGTATCGACGGCAACAACCTGTTGCTTGCCTTGCAGGACGAAGCTGCCGCAGCCCCTGCAATCGAAGAGGAGCCGGTGGAGTTGCGCTTCGACATTTCCGGCTACACGCTGGAGGGCGCATCCTTGCTGACGCAGGCCGAAATCGACGCGGCGGTCGCGCCGTTTATCGGCAAGAACAAGGATTTTTCCGACGTACAGCGCGCTCTGGAGGCGGTCGAGGATGCGTATGCCAAGCGCGGCTTTTCGGCGGTGCGGGTAGGGCTTCCCGAACAGGAGCTGGAAAAGGGCGCAGTGCGTTTCCGCGTCGTGGAAAGCCGCTTCGATAAAGTGGCGGTCAAGGATAACCGTTTTGTCAGCGAGGCCAACGCGCTGAATGCGGTGCCCTCGGTGCGCAGCGGCGGTGTGCCGCAATCGCGGCGGATCGCGCGCGAACTGAAACTCGCCAACGAAAACCCGGCGCGCCAGATGAATGTGGTGCTGAAACCGGGCGTGGAAGACGGGCTGGTGGATGCCAATATTATCGTTACCGACAGCGATCCTGTCGCTTGGGGGCTGATGGCGGATAATTCCGGCACCCCGGAAACCGGGCGCTCGCGCTTCGGCCTTTCCTGGCGCCACGCCAACCTGTTCGATGCGGATCACGTGGCCGGCCTGCAATTCCAGACATCGCCGGAGCATGTGGACCGCGTCGCGGTGCTGGGCGGCAGCTACAAGATTCCGCTCTACCAGTCGGGCGACAGCCTGGAATTCTTCGGCGGCTATTCCAACGTAAATTCGGTGGTGGGCGGTTTGGCGGGCGCGCCTTCCAACTTTCAGGGCGGCGGGCTGATGTTGAGCGCGCGCTACAGCCACCCGCTGGAAAAGACGGGGACGTTCGACCGGCGCTTGTCGTTCGGCCTGGACTGGCGCAATTTCCGGCGCATCGAGCAGACTACGCCGCAGGAGACGGTGTTGTATAACGAAATTGTCGTGGTGCCGTTGACCCTCGCTTATGCCGCGCAAGGCAGGTTTGCGAGGAGCGACCTCAATCTCGATGCGTCGCTTTCCGCCAATTTGCCGGGTTTGGGCAAAGGAAAAACCGCCGATTTTGCTGCTTACGACCAGGTGAATTTTGCCGTCCCGGACGCGAATTACCGCGTGGTGCGCTATGGTGCGAGCTACTCGGCGCTGGTTTTTGATGATTGGCAATTCCGCGCGGTGCTGAACGGGCAATGGAGCAACGATACGCTGATACAGGGCGAGCAGATGCGCTTGGGCGGCGCCAACGCGGTGCGCGGTTTTTCCGAAGGTAGCGTGGGCGGCGAGAAGGGCACGCGCTGGAACCTGGAAGGCTACACGCCGGACTTTGGCAGCGGCGATTTCAGGGCGCGCGGCCTGGTGTTCTTCGATGCGGGCGAGACGCGTTCCGCCAATGGGGTCAGGTCTTCCATTTCGGGTGCGGGCATAGGGCTGCGCGCCGGTTTCGCGGAGCAATTCTCGCTGCGCTTCGACGCGGCCCGCATCATCAACGCGGATACTGACCCAACGCAGCAGGAAGGCGACTGGCGCGCGCATATCGGATTGTCCGCGTCCTTTTGATGAGGTGTGAAATGAAAAATATCAACTTTCTGATGACCGCGATGCTGCTGATGATCGCGACTGTAGCGCAAGCGGCGGAAGTGGCCGGCAAAATCGGCTACATGAACGGCACGCTGATAGCGCAGCGCGCGGACGGCACGATCAAGGTGCTGGGGCCGAAATCGGAGGTGTTTGCTGGCGATCTGCTGGTTACGGCCAAAGACAGTTACGCGCAGGTGCGGATGAACGACGGCGCACAGATGACGCTGCGCCCGAACTCCAACCTGAAAATCGAGGAGTACCTGTTCAAGAAGGAAGAGCCGAAAGCGGACAACGCGATATTCCGCTTGCTCAAAGGCGGTTTCCGCACCGTGACCGGGTTGATCGGCAAGCGCGGCAATGCCGATGCGTACAAGGTGCGCGCATCGTCTGCGACCATCGGGATACGCGGCACGGACTTTTCTTCGCGGCTGTGCGCCACCCAGGATTGCCGTGACGACGAATTGGCGGGTGCCGGAAAGGTGGTCGGGAAACAGGAGGCGCCGCCGCCGCAGGTGATTGGCCGGGTGATGCTGCTGCAGGGTAGCCTGTCCGCAAAAAATGGGGACGGCAAGGAGCGCAAGCTTGTGCTGGGTGCGCCCGTGTATGAAGGCGATGCGCTGGCTACCGGAATAAAATCTTACGCGGTCGTGGCGTTCCGCGACGAGAGCCGCGTCAGCTTGCAGGAAAGCACCGTGTTCCAAGTCGAAAAGTTCAAATACGACAAGGCTGCCGCGCAGGAGAATGCCATTCTGAAGCTGCTCAAGGGTGGCGTGCGCGTCGTCACCGGTTTGATCGGCCGGATAAATCGCGACAGCTATCAATTCAAGGTGGCTAACGCCACTATCGGCATCCGCGGCACCGGCTTCGACGCATGGTGCAACGGGCCTTGCGCGAGCGGAGCCGGCAATCCGGGCGCGACGCCGGGCAATCCGCTGGACGGGGCCGGAGTTTATGTCTGGGCAGGCGAAGTGGTGCTGGTCACGCCGGGCGGCTCGTTCATCGTGGCGATTCAGCAGGCGGCGATCATCGCGCGGGATACCGGCAAGCCGGTGCCGATTTTGCGCGTTCCGGAAAAGGTGCTGGATAATCCCGTGCCGCGCCCCGACGGCGTACCTGTAGACATGGAAAAGACCTTTGGCACAGAAGCCAATGCCGGCGATCCAGGGCTATATGTGACGGTGCACGAAGGTCATGTCATCCTTACGCAGGCAGACAGGACGCTGGACTTGGGGCGCGGCGAAACCGGTTTCTCCAGCGAACAGTTATTGTCGCGCCTGGCAACTGCGCCCGCATTCCTGAACGGGGATAAACAGCTGGATCCGTCGGGCAGCGGAATACAGGAGCAAAAGGACGGCGGGATACCGGAGGGTGGTTGCAAGCTCTAATTTGACTGTGTCAATAAATGCCAAATACTGCCGATAACCCGGTCATCTTCTTTCATGAGGGCGATGTCATGGCTATCGACGACGAACTGGAGCGCTACCTTG